>WBZL01000990.1_pt1 | contig 30986 bp, 32 predicted proteins | sample 5204291 | NCBI WGS metagenome assembly WBZL01 (sample SAMN12344345, study PRJNA552823) | activated sludge metagenome | biome: Activated sludge suspended growth; feature: Nitrification reactor; material: Wastewater; isolation source: activated sludge from nitrification reactor of wastewater...
GATGCCCACGGCCCACCCCACCGCCCGCAGCGGCCGCCAACGCCCCAGGATCACCGCCGCCAGCGCGAGAAAGCCCCGACCCCCGGACATGTACGCCACGAACTCGTGCTGAAAGAGCGCGAGCTGCGCGCCCCCCAGGGCCGCCACGGCGCCGCCCAGCACCAGCGCCGCCGCGCGCACCCGCGGCACCGACACGCCCAGCGAGCGCGCCGCGTCGGGGTGCTCCCCGCACGCCGTGACCCGCAGGCCGAACACCGTGTCGCGCAGGGTGACGTGCAGCCCCCACGCGACCAGCGGGGTGAGCAGCACGGCCGGCGCGCGCAGGGCCTCGGAGAGCGCCGCGGCGCCGATGCTCGCGCTGGAGGCCCGCCCGATGGGCAGCGCGGGGGAGTTCGCCGCCGAGTCGTAGAGCACCTTCAGCGCCACCCGGGCCGAGCCGTCCACCGACGGCACCTACACCATCGACCTCCTCCTCACCTATGACAACGACGGCCACGGGGCCGAGGGCGCGGCCCTCACCGTCACCGTCCAGGGCCCGACCGGCGGCCCAGTGCCCGTGGCCATGGCCCCCGGTGACCGGGCCGGCGCCTACACCGGCGACGTGGCCGCCGCCACGCCCGGCGAGTACACGGTGACCGCGGCGTCCACCGACCCCGAGGCCGCCACCACCTTCACCTTCACGGTCGAGGCGCCGGCGACCACGACCACCGCCGCCACGGCGACCACGGATACAGCCGGCAGTACCGGCACCAGTCCCGTCACCACGGCGACCACCGAGGCGGACGATTCCGACACGTCCCCCAACGTGGCCACCATCGTGGCCAACGTCGCCCTGCTGGCCATCGGCGCCGCCGCGGCGTTCTTCGGCCTGCGCTGGTGGCGCCGGCGCCGCGACACCCCCGCGGCCTGATCGACCCCGAAAACGCGGCCTGATCGACCCCGAAAACGGAGAAGGCCCCCCGGCGGACCGGGGGGCCTCCTCGAGAGATCGGGACGACTCAGATGGCGCGGACGTCCTGCGCCTGCTCACCCTTCGGGCCCGTGGTCACCTCGAACTCGACCGCCTGGCCTTCGTCGAGGGACCGGTAGCCCTGCCCCTGGATGGCCGAGTAGTGCACGAAGACATCGGGCCCGCTCTCACGGGAGATGAAGCCGTAGCCCTTCTCGGCGTTGAACCATTTCACGGTACCGGTTGGCAAACCGGCCCCCTTTCAGTGTTGCGGGGCCGGCCTACTTCGTCGGACGTCCCTGCTGGTCATTGTTGCGCCGACCACCGTAGCCGTCTCGGCACCCGTCATGCGATGGAAGTTTCGTCTGACGCCGTTTCCTCGCGATCCGGGGCGAGGATCAGCGGTCGAGGGCGAGGAGCTCGCTGCCCTCGTGGGTCTGGTCGACGTCGGTCTTGACCAGCCACCCGAGGCCCCCGGCGATGGCCGCGCAGCCCACCATGACGCCGATCGGCAGCGCGAGCACGAGGGCGATGACCATGAGTGCGGGACCGGCGTCCATGCCGCGATCCTAGCGACCGCGGCACCGCGGTCCCGAGCCCACGGACGCAGGCTCGGGACCGGCGGCCCGGATCAGACGGGCACGTCCACCCGCACCGGGGCGGGCTGGTCGACGTCGATGGCGGCGTCACCGAGGCCGATGCGGCCGTTGCCCCCGTCGCCCCAGCAGAACAGGCGGCGGTTCACCTTGATGGCGCAGTTGTGCACCTCGCCGGCGTCGAGCCTGCGGTACTTGCCGCCGCCGCTCACGGGCACCGGGGCCGGCTGGTTGGCGAAGGGCTCGCCGTCGCCGACCTCTCCGTTGCTGTCGAGGCCCCAGCAGTACACCGTGCCCCCACGCAACCCGGTCGTCCGGGCGCAGGTGTGCCAGCCGTAGGCGCTGACCCCCTGCCAGCGGATCGCGCCCTCGGCGACGCGCACCGGCGCCGCCGCGAGGTCGTCGGTGGCGGGGTCGCCGTCACCGCGCTGACCGTCGCGATCCCAGCCCCAGCAATAGAGGCGGCCCACCGACTTGAGGGCGCAGGTGTGCGACGCGCCCACGGCCACCTGGACCCAGTTGGCGGCACCGGCCGTCACCTCGACCGGCGTGGCCTGGTCGACCAGCGGCTCGCCGTTGCCCAACTGGCCGGCGCCGTCCGCGCCGAAGCAGTAGAGGTGGCCGGTGGTCCGCAAGGCGCAGGTGTGGAACCAGCCCGCGGCGACGGTCCGCCAGTCGGTGGCGCCGCCGGCCACCTCGACCGGCCGGCCCTGGTTGACGAGGTTCTCGTCGTTGCCGAGCTGGCCGCTGCCGTCCCGGCCGAAGCAGAAGAGCCGACCGGCACGCGACCGGGCACAGGTGTGCTCGGAGCCGGCGCTGACCACCGACCAGAACCGGTTGCCCCCGTCCACCTCGGTGGGCTCGCCGACATCGGTGTTGTCCCCGCCGTTGCCGAGCTGGCCGTAGAAGTCGGACCCCCAGCAGAAGAGCTCACCGCCCGTGGTGCGGGCGCAGGTGAAGAAGCCCCCGGCCGACACGGACGCCCAGTCGGTGCGACCGCCGGCGACCTCGGTGGGGACGGACCGGTCGGCGTTCTCGCCGCCGTCGCCGAGCTGGCCGGCGGCATCCGAGCCCCAGCAGAAGAGCCGGCGGCTCTCGCTGATGGCACAGGTGTGGGAGACGCCGGCGCTGACCTGGCGCCAGCCCTCGGCCACCGCGCCCTCACCCGCCGCCTGCGCCCCGCTCGCCGCCGACGTGTCCGCGCCCAGGGCGGGCTCGACGGCCACCCCCATCACCAGCAGCAGTGCAGTGCCCAACACCGCCGCCATCGTCCGAATGCCATGCATGACGCCCCCTCCAACTTCGGCTTGTCCGCCATCGTCGTCCGCCCAGCACCGCGAGGATAGGCAACCGGCTCCGTCGGCGCTCGGCAGAAGTGGCCGCCGGCTACGACGGACGGGCCCAGGCCTCGATCTCGACCAGGGCGCCGAGGGGCAGCTCGGCCACGCCGACCGCCGAGCGGGCGGGGCGGTGATCACCGAAGCACGCCACGTAGGTCTCGTTCATCGGCGCGTAGTCCGACATGTGGCGGAGGAACACCGTCGTCTTCACCACGTCGGTCAGGCTCGCGCCCTCGGCCACCAACAGCGCCTCGAGGTTGGCGATGGCCTGGCGCAGCTCGCCCTCGACCCCACCGTTGACGATGGCGCCGTCCTTCAGGCCGATCTGGCCCGAGGTGACGAGCCACTCCCCGGCCCGGACGATCGGCGTGTACGGGCCCACGGGGGTGGTCATGACGGCAAGGGTACGCCCGTGGGCCAGGCGGGCGGAAAGCCCTGGAACCGCCAGACGGCGAGGGCGACGGCGGCGAAGACCGCGTCGGAACCGTTGACCGGCTCGCCGGCCCCGCCGTCGAGCTCGACCTCGATCGGCGGCGTGTCGGCGGCCCGCAGCACACCGAAGGAGCGGACGGTCAGGTCGTGGACCTCGCCGTCCTCATCGACCGACAGGCCCTCCGCGGTCACCCAGCCGAGGGCCATGTGCGCGGCACCGATGCAGTACGAGCGCAGGACGACCTCATCGAGCGGTTCGCCGCAGGCCACCCGGACCCGGAGCCCCGCAGGCGTGACCTCGGCCTCCGCGACGGCTCCACCGGGCGAGCGCACCTCGGTGGCACCGGTCGCCGCGCCAACGAGCACCGCCGCCTCGGCCCACCCGGCCGCCCGCAGCGCGGCGGAGGTGGGCGGCCCGACCACGTCGACGGCCTCCACCACCAGGCCGGGGGCGACGGACGCGATGGCGGCCTCGACGCCCGGGGTCCGCACCACCCGCAGGGCCCCGCGCCCGTCGGCGTGGGCGCCGCCGGCGACGGGCGGGCGCTTCGGTCCGAGGCGGACGGTGTCCTCCCGGGAGAAGAGCACCCGGACCGCACGACCGTGCTCGTCGGCGAGGCGGCGGGCGATCTCCCCCACGGGCGAGGCCGCCTTGCCGCCGAAGGCCCCGCCGTTGGCGAGCGGCGTGACCGGCTCGCCGCCGGGCGCACACCAGGAGGCGTCGGGCTCGAGGTAGGCGGGCTCGACCCAGGTCGTGCGCAGGGTGGCGGCCCAGTCCCCGTCGGGCACGACGAGCGGGTGGCCGACGGCCTCGGTCGTCCGCCGGCCCTGGCGCTTCCCCGAGCGCTCCCGCGCCTCGCGGAGGGTCTCGGCGACGACCCACTCGCCGTCGGCGGAGCGCACCGCCACCAGCGCATCGGCGGGCGCGGTGTCGTCGGCGAACCCCGCACGGCCCAGCGCGACCTCGGGGCCGACCTGCTGGGGCACACCGCCCTCGATCGCGGCGCGGCGGGCGGCGGTTTCGAGGTCCCGGTCGCCGGTCCCGCTCCCCGGCGCCGCCGGCGGGGACGCCCACGCCTCGTGGATCGTGCGCCACCCGGTGCACCGGCAGAGGTGGGCCGCGAGGGCACGGTCCACCGCGGCGTGATCGTCGTCCGCGGTGCCCTTCGCCCGCAGGCCGGACAGCCGCACGATGATCCCCGGGGTGCAGAAGCCGCACTGGCTGGCGCCCGTGGCGCAGAAGCGCCCGGCCCAGTCGTCGCGCTCGTCGGGGTCGAGGCCGTCGAGGGTCGTCACGGCGCGGCCGGCGACGCGGCGGGCGGGCGTCACGCAGGCGACCCGGGGGGCGCCGTCGACGAGCACGGTGCAGCAGCCGCACTGACCCTGCGGGCTGCAGCCGTCCTTGGCCGAGCGCAGGCCGAGCCGGTCGCGGAGCACTTCGAGGAGCGAGGCACCGTCGTCGGCGACGGTGACGTCGCGGCCGTCCACGCTGAAGGAGAGGGTCACCGGCCCCACGTTAGATTCGGACCATGGTCGTCCCCTCCCCCACCCTGACCCGGCGCACCCTGCTGGCGGGCGCCGCCGGCGCCGCCGGCCTCGCGCTGCTGGCCGCCTGCGGCAGCAGCGGCGAGGACTCGGGCGACGAGGGGGCCGACGGCTCGGGGGGCGGCAGTGGAGGTGGCGACGCCGGTGGGGTGAACCTGCTCGCGGTGTTCCCGCTCCAGGGCCTGCTCGTCACCGGGTCGCCCCAGCGCCTCCCCTTCACCCTCGCCGGCACCGACGGCGCCCCCCTCGACGACGGTCCCGCCACCCTCGACTTCGTGGTCACCGACCAGGACGGCAACGCGGTGGGCGACCCCGTCACGGTCGACCGCCACGACCAGGGCATCCCCACCGCCTACTACCCGCTCATCGTGGAGTTCCCCGCGACGGGCACCTACCAGGCGAGCGCCACGGTCGACGGCCAGGAGCTCGAGCCGCGGGCCTTCGCGGTCGTCGAGCCCTCCGAGGTGTCCGTGCCGCAGCCGGGCCAGCCCATGGTCCCCGTCGACACGCCGACCACCGACGACGCCCGCGGGGTGGACCCCATCTGCACCCGCGACCCCGAGTGCGACCTGCACGGCCAGACGCTCACCGCGGCGCTCGCCAGCGGCAAGCCGGTCGCCCTCGCCATCGCCACCCCCGCCTACTGCCAGACCGCCATCTGCGGGCCCGTGCTCGACGTGCTGCTCAGCCAGGAGGCCGACTTCCCGGACGTGGCCATGGTCCACGCCGAGGTGTACAAGGACCCGGAGGCGGTCGACAACATCGCCGACGCACAGCTCACCCCGGTGATCGACGCCTACCGGCTGAGCTACGAGCCGGCGCTGTTCCTCGCCAACTCGGACGGCACCATCGCCACCCGCCTCGACACGATCTTCGACGAGGTCGAGGTCCGCGAGGCCCTGGCCCAGCTCACCTGACGACCTGGGCCCGACGCGTCACCACCGCCGGCGGACCGACGGCGGTGACGAGGATCGGTGGCTGGGTGGGCGAGCGGCTGGTGCCGCGACCGCCCGTCAGCGACGGTTCAGCTGAAGGACTGGCCGCAGCCGCAGCTGCGCTGGGCGTTCGGGTTGTCGATCGAGAACCCGGCGTCGTTGAGGCCGTCCTTGTAGTCGAGCTTGGCGCCACGGAGGAGCTGGGCGCTCGACGGATCGACGATGACCTTCACGCCGTGGGACTCGTCGAGGAGGTCGTCGCCGGCCACGTCGGAGTCGAAGAACATCTCGTAGCTGAAGCCCGAGCAGCCGCCCGGGCGGACCGCGACCCGCAGGGCCAGGGACTCGTCACCCTCGGCGGTGATGAGCTCCTTCACCTTGGCGGTGGCGGCGTCGGTGAGGACCATGACGGCGTTGTCGCCCTTGGTGAGATCTTCGGTGAGGCTCATGGCTCCATCCTATCGGTGAGGTGCGTTTCGGCACGTTGGCTGGTGGTGTCGGTGGCGCCCACCAACTCGACCTGGCAGGGCGAGCGGTGGACCAGGCTGTGGAACTCGGTGACCTCGTCGTCGCCGAGGGTGTCGACCAGGCCCTCGACCATCCCGCGGTGCAGGCCGCAGACCAGGTCGGGGTTGGCCTCCGCGAGGTCGCGGAACGGGCAGTGCGTGAAGCCGACGGTGACCCCGCCCGGGCCGCCCTCGACCTCCGGGTCGAAGCCCATCTCCGCGAGCTGGCCCATGAGGGCGTCGAGGCAGGGGGTGCCGTCGGGGAAGGCCTCGGCGTCGAGCCGGCCCTGCTCGCGTCCGGCCTCGGCGGCGTCGGCGCCCTCGAGGCCGGCGGTGTCGGCCATCTTCAGGAGCATGGCGGCGAGGCGGGGGAACGCCGGCGGCTCGAGGCCGAGTGACGGGGCGTCGTGGGCGAGCGAGTAGAGGTGCTGGGGGCGACCCACGCCACCGGTGTTGCCGACCCGCAGGTCGAGCAGGCCGACGTCGCGCATGCGGTCGAGGTGGGGGCGCACCGTGTTGACGTGCAGGCCGAGGGTGTCCGCGATGTCGGCGGTGGAACGGGGCGCGGGCGAGCGCGCCAGCTCGAGGTAGATCGCGTAGCGGGTGTTGTCCCCGAGCGCCTTGAGCACGTCGAGGCGTGCGTCGTTGGCCACGAGCAGAGATTACACGGCGATTCCCGGTAAAATCGCCTCGCGATGACGGACACCCCCGTGGCGACCACGCTCCCCTCCTCCGACGAGGTCATGGCGCTGCTGCGCGGCGTCATCGACCCCGAGCTGGGCAGCGACATCGTCGATCTCGGCATGGCCAAGGGCGCCCGGGTCGCCGACGACGGCACGGTCACCCTCACCATCGCCCTCACCACCGCGGGGTGTCCCCTCCGGGCCCAGATCCAGAAGGACGCCAAGGCCCGGGTGGCGTCGCTCCCCGGCGTCGCGGCCGTGAAGATCGACTGGACCGAGCTCACCGCCGACGAGAAGGCGGCGACCATGAGCAAGGCCCGGGCCAACGCCGCCGAGCGGGCGCCGGAGAACGAGATCCCCCCGACGGCCAAGGTGATCACCATCGCCTCGGGCAAGGGCGGCGTGGGCAAGTCCTCGGTGACGGTGAACCTGGCCGCGGCGCTCGCACACCAGGGCTTCACCGTCGGCGTCCTCGACGCCGACATCTGGGGCTTCTCGGTGCCCCGCATGCTCGGGATCGAGGGACGCCTCATGGGCGAGACCGCCGAGCCCACCACCGGTGCGATCGGCGAGGCCACGGACCCGGACGCCCGTCGCAAGATCGTCCCCCACACGCTCCCCCTCGGCGCCGGCCTGCTCAAGGTCGTCTCCATGGGCCTGCTCGTCGACGACGAGGAGTCCGCCCTCATGTGGCGGGGCCTGATGCTGAACCGGGCCGTGCAGCACTTCCTCGAGGACGTGCGCTGGGGCGACCTCGACTACCTGCTCATCGACATGCCCCCCGGTACCGGCGACGTGGCCATGGGCCTCGCCCGCATGCTCCCGCGCGCCGAGATGGTCATCGTCACCACGGCCGCGGTCGCGGCGCAGAAGGTCGCCATCCGGGCCGCCACCATGGCCCGCAAGAGCCACGTCCGGGTCGTCGGCGTCATCGAGAACATGAGCGCGTTCGTCTGCGAGCACGGCGAGTCGTACCCCTTGTTCGGCGAGGGGGGTGGGGCCGCGCTGGCGGAGGCCGCCGGCGTGCCGCTGCTGGGCCAGATCCCCCTCGAGCCGTCGGTGTCGCTCGGTGGCGACACCGGCTCCCCGGTGGCCCTGGGCGACGGCCCCGCCGCGGAGGCCTTCCGCTCGCTGGCCGACGTGATCGTGCGGGAGGCCGTGCCCCCCGTCGAGATGGCCGGCTGCTCCGCCCGCATCCTCGACGCCGCCGTCGCCGCGCTGGACGCGCTGGACGCCGCCCGGGCGGCCACGGGCGCCGGCTAGCGGATCTTCAGCTTGGCGAGGTGGGGCGGCAGCGAGCCGACCACCTTGCGGGGCTCGGCCGGCGGGTCGGGGAAGGGCACCGCGCAGGCATCGTCCGACTGGCCGGCGTCGACGCCCATGCCCCGCAGGATGAGGCGGCAGCCCCACTCCGTCTCGATCGAGAGCGACTCCGCCGGGCCCTCGAACACGTCGACCACGACCGCGTCGTCCTCGGGGTAGAGCGCGCGCAGGTACTCGGGCGCGTAGACCGGCACACCCGCGACCTCACCCACGACGGCCTGGTCGGGGCCCGGCCAGAAGTCCTCGTAGAGGAACGGCGCGGTCGAGTCGCAGCAGCCGGTCCCGATCGTGATGGTGAGCGTCCCCCCTCGAGCGGCCGCGGCCCGCTCGACCACCGCCCGTGCCGCTGGGGTGCTGTCCACGCGCACGCCCCCACCCTAGGGCGGCCACCCGGCGCCGGGCGCCGCCCGTCCGTTGCCCGACCGGGACCGCGCCCCTAAGGTCGACGCCATCGTGTCGGCCGCGCCGCACCACCACGACCACGGGCACGGCCACGCCGCCGCCCGGACCCCGGCCGGCCGCGCCGCGCAGCGGCGGGCGCTGTGGTGGTCGCTCGGGGCCAACGCCGCCTTCATGGTCGTCGAGGTGGTGGGCGGCGTCGTCTTCGTCTCGCTCGCCCTGCTGGCCGACGCCGCCCACATGCTCTCCGACGTGGCGGGGCTGGCGATCGCGCTCGTCGCCCAGCAGCTCGCCGGCCGGCGGGCCACCGCCCGCCACACCTACGGCCTGCAGCGGGCGGAGGTCCTCGGCGCCCAGGTCAACGGTCTGCTCCTCGTCGCCATGGCCGGGTGGATCATGGTCGAGGCCGTGGGCCGGATCGCCGAGCCGGCCGACGTGCAGGGCGGCGGCGTGCTGGTCGTGGCCACCCTGGGCCTGCTCGTGAACCTGGGCAGCGCCGCCCTGCTGAACCGGGTCCGGGGCGACAACCTCAACCTGCGGGGCGCCTACCTGCACATGGTCCTCGACGCCGCCGGGTCCGTTGCCGCCATGGTCGCGGCCGTCGCGGTGATCGGGTGGGACGCCACGTGGGTCGACCCGGCCGCCTCGATCTTCGTCTCGCTCCTCGTCCTCTGGTCGGCCTGGGGCCTGTTGCGCGACGCCGCCCAGGTGCTGCTCGAAGGCACGCCGCGGGGGATGGACCCCGTCGACGTCGAGCAGGCCCTCCTCGACGACGAGGCCGTCGACGCCGTCCACCACCTGCACCTGTGGAACCTGGCCTCCGACGTGCCCGCCCTGTCCGCCCACGTGGTGCTGCAGGGAGACGACGTGACCCTGCACGACGCCCAGGCCAGCGGTGACCGCCTCAAGGCCCTGCTCGACGAGCGCTTCGGCATCGAGCACGCCACCCTCGAGCTCGAGTGCCACCCCTGCGCACCCGAGCCCGCGCACGACGCACCGGCGGCCGGTACGCGCTGACCCGGCGACCCGTGACCGGTCGGCCGGCGCCGCCCGTCAACCGTCAGCCGTGCTGCCAGAAGCGGTGCTTGAGGGTGGTCACGCCGTCGAGGGCCACGGCGTCGAGGCGACCGACCTCGTCGGGCGTGAGCGCCCAGCCGAGCGCGCCGGCGTTGTCGGTGGCCTGGCGGGCGTTCTTGGCCCCGGGGATGGGCACGGCGCCCTTCTGGATGAGCCAGCGCAGCGCCACCTCGCTCGGCGTCCGGCCGTCGTGGCGGTCGCCGAGGGCGCGGAGTTCGTCGACGATCGGGTCGACCTTCTCCCACGGGTGCGCGGAGAAGTCGCGGTTGCCCGGCGGCGGGTTGGCGGCCGAGTACTTCCCGGTGAGGCGGCCCTGCCCGATGGGCGAGTAGGCGAGCGGGACGACGCCGAGCCGGGCGCACTCGGCGATGAGGCCGACGTTCTCCGGGCGGCGGCGCAGCAACGAGTACTCGATCTGGTTCGTGGCGAGGGCCACGCCCCGCTGGGCCAGCTCGCCGTGGATCGACCGGGTCTCCCGCGCCGAGTAGTTGGAGACGCCCACGGCGCTCACCAGCCCCTCGTCCACCACGGCGGCGAGGGCGTCAGCGAGGGCGCGGTGCGAGCGCAGGCTGATGGGACCGTGGAGCTGGTAGAGGTCGATGCGGTCGATGCCGAGGCGGTCGAGCGAGCCCAGCACGGCGTGGCGCAGCGCCCGCCGGACGTCGAGCTTCCACGGCGCCGGCATGAACTTGGTGGCGATCACCAGGCGCTCCCGGTCGACGCCCGACGAGGCGAGCAGCCGCCCGATGATGCGCTCGCTCTCCCCGCCGCCGTACACCTCGGCGGTGTCGAACAGGGTCACCCCGGCGGCGATGGCCGCCGCCCACGCCTCGGCGATGGTCGCCTCGGACAGGGCGGCGTCGTACCCCCCCATCCCCCAGGTCGACTTGTCCCCCCACGCCCAGCACCCCACGCCCAGCGGCGCACAGCGCTTGTCGAGCCCGGCGAACCGGACCTGGTCTCCGTCAGGCTCCATGGTGGTGACGCTACCGGCGGCTCTGTCGATCGGCTGGAGATCGAACCCCGCGGGACCCGCGCCCGGTCGGCCTGGTGGCCCACCCGACCGCCCCGCCCGTGATCGCCAGCGTGGCCATGGGTGGGCACTGCTTAGCCAGGTCTGGCTAAGCTAGATGGCGATGGCGCCCCACGTCGTGAACACCCACGAGGCCAAGAGCCGACTCTCCGAACTGATCCGCGAAGCCGAGGCGGGGGGCGAGGTGATCGTTGCCCGCAACGGGCAGCCGGTCGCCAAGATCATCCCGTGGCCCCCGGCGCGACCCCGCCGGACGCGTGGCGCGTGGGCGGGGAAGGTCGCCCACCACGGTGACGGTGACGGCGTCGGTCCCGATCCCGACGTCACCGAGCTCTTCGACGAGTCCGCGGCGAGGGGGGCGTGAGGCTCCTCCTCGACACCCACGTGGCCCTCTGGTGGCTCGAGGCCGCTGACGACCTCGGGCCCGAGTGCATCGCCCTCATCGAGTCCGCGGACGAGGTCCGGTTCTCGGCGGTGACCCCGTGGGAGCTCGGCATCAAGCGGGCGCTCGGGAAGATCGACTTCCCCGACGACCTCGTCGCCGCGCTCGGGGCGGCGGGGTTCACCGAGCTCCCCATCACCGCCGCCCACGCCGACCTCGCCCCCCGGCTCCCCACGCACCACCGCGACCCCTTCGACCGCATGCTCGTCGCCCAGGCCCAGCTCGAAGCCCTCCGCCTCGTCAGCGCCGACGCCGCCCTCGCCCCCTACGACGTGGGAGTGTTCGACCCCCGCCGCTGATCAGAACAGGACGGTCGACGGTGGCGCCGGGTCGCCCGGGCCCTGCGGCCACGCCGCCTCGGTGCTCGCCAGGCGGAACATGACGTCGGCGAGCTGGCCGCGGCTCACCACCCGATCCGGCTTGAACCGAGTTCCTGACACGAAGCCGTCGAGCAGGTCGTGCGACGCCGCCCACTTCAGCGCCGCGTTGTACCGGGCGCCGGCCGGGACGTCGGTGAACCCGTGCGCCGGGTTGCCGGTCGGTGCCCCCACCATGAGCCACGTCAGCTTCACCACGTCGGCCCGGGACACCGCATCGCCGGGACGGAAGTTCGCACGAGCGCCGCTGACCAGCCCCTGGGCCACCGCCCAGTCCACGGCACGCCGGAACCAGGCGTTCCGCGGAACGTCGTCGAAGGGATGGCGCGGGGATCCCGGAGGTTGGTCCATCATCCGGAACAGCGCATCGACGAGCCGAGCCCGGTTCACGGTCTTCGACGGCCGGAACGTCGTCTCGGTCACCCCGGGGACGACATCGAACAGCGCCGCCCAGTCCACCGCGCCCGCGTAGAACGCCGCCGGCGCCACGTCCGTGTACCCCGCCGGCGGGATCGTCACCTCGACTGAGACCGGGTCGGCGGTGACCGGGCCGAGGTGGTCCGCACTGGCGGTTCCCGCAGCCGTGAAGGTCCCGACGTCGGCGGGCACGGTCTGGTAGGTGCAGTCGGCGGTCTCACCCCCGGCCACCGGGATCGTGCCCAAGTCGCTGGTGCAGGCAGGGATGCCGGCGTACGAGACCGAGACGTGGGCGAGGGGCACGTTGCCGTCGTTGCTCACCCCGGTGACGAGGTGGATGGGCTGTCCCGCCTCGACGGTCGTCTCGAGCGCACTGGTGTCCACCGACATCAACCGGTCCGTACCGACCGACACGGACACCGCGTTCGAGTTCTTGGCTTCGGCGTGGTCCGCGAGGGCCGTCGCACGATTCGTGACGACGCCGAGGTCGTCATAGGTGGTGGCTCGTTCACAGTCGACGACCACTTGGGCACCGACGGCCAGGTCGCCCAATGCCCGGGCGCAGTCAGGCGCGGCCTCGTCGGTTGTGGAGACGTTGGTGAGAGGCACATCCCCGCTGTTGCGCACCGTGAGGCGGTAGTGGATGGCCTCGCCGGCGACCACCCCTGGCTCACCGGCCGACAGGGTGACCGAGAGGGAAGGGTTGGCCTGCACATAGGTCGAGACCTGGTTGGACGCGACCGGGTCGAGTTGGTCGGTGTCGACGGTGGCCACGTTGGCGTAGGTCCTCCACTGGGCCCACCCGGTGGTCAGGGTGCACGAGACGGTGACGGCCTCCGCGGGGTCGAGGTCGTCGATCGGGCCCGCACATCTCGGTGCGTTGTCGTCCGTGACCATCAGGCCGGTGAGCGTCTCGGTTCCCGTGTTCGTCACCGTCACGTCGTAGTGGATGTCCTCGCCCAGATGGACCTGTGATTCGTCCACGGTCTTGCCGACGGTGACCTCGGGCCCCGCCCCATCGACCCTGCGGATCAGGTCGAGGGCCGGGACCGTGTACCACACGCCCCCGTCGGGCGCAGTTGCCATCTCCATTCCGGTCTGGACTACGCCGGAGGGGTCAGCCCAACGCTGCACGGCACCGGTGACGGCGTTGATCCGCCCGACCGACGCTCCGGTGAAGGCGTGCGTGGGCCCTCCGTTGAGGTACCAAACACTGTGGTCCGGGCCTCGCAGCAGCCTCGTCCACCGCGGCCCCGTCGGTGGGTTCAGCCCGTTGTAGGTGTCGTAGATTCCGAGAGAATCGACGGAGCCAGTCACCGGGTCGATGCGAGACGTTCCCATGTACACGAGCGGGTAGTCGGAGTCGTAGGTCAGTCTCGGGTACCAGAGCCGACCGTCGGGCCCGTCGATGAGATCGACCGTCGACTGGCTGCGCACGTAGGTCGCGAGACCGTTCGCTGTCTCGATGAAGGCGATCCCCTGCGTGGTCAGGTTCGGGAACTGCTTGGCCAGGAACCACAGGCGACCGTCGTCACCTGCGGTGATCACACTGTCGGCGAACAGCGAACCCAACGGGTACGTCGTCATGACGCCGGCCGGCGTGATCCGGCCGATGCGAGCCCCACCCGTGACCCAGACGTTTCCGTCGGGCCCGGTCGCGATCCCGCCCGGATCATGGATGTCCCCGCCGGGATCGGCGAACGAGTCCACGACCCCGGAGTCGACGTCGAGCCGACCGATCAGATCGTTGCCCACGTTGGTGAACCACACGTTGCCGTCGGCCCCGATGGTCAGGTGGTTGGGCCCGTCGATCTCACCCGGGTCGCCCTCGAAGACGGAGATCTCCCCCGTGCCCGGGTCGAGACGACCGATCCGGTCGTTGGCCTGGCTGGTGAACCAGACGATGCCGTCGGCCGCCACCGCGATATCCGTCGGCTGATCGATCTCGCCCTCGGCGTCGGTGTAGGTGGTGATGTCACCCCGGTCCGCCGACGCGGGTGACGGCGCCACCGGGACGATCGCGAGCCCCACCCCGAACGTGGCCGAGGCGACCAGCAGCGCCACCGCTCGCCGAACACCCACGCGCTGAGGCTACGCCCCCCCCGGCCGCTCGCGCCAGCAGCCGGCCGGGTGGCGGCGGAACGGCTTCGAGCCACGCGCAGCGAGGGACGAGCGAGCATGGCTCGAAACGGATGTCCGCCGACAGGACCCGGCCGGCGGGACGCCGCAGCTCGCGGGGGCAGCCCCCTCTAGATGTTCGGGCTCAGCAGCGGGTAGTGGAAGTGGTTGTCGCGGCCCGAGGTCTCGGGGTTCACGTGGACGTGCTTCACCTGGCGGTAGGCGTCGAAGCCGAACGTGCCGAGCTCGCGCCCGATGCCCGACTGCTTGTAGCCGCCGAAGGGCCGCTGCGGGTCGATCAGGTGGTAGTCGTTGATCCAGACGGTGCCGGTGCGCATGCGGGCGGCGACGGCCTTGGCCCGGTCGATGTTGCCCGACTGCACGCCGCCGGCGAGGCCGTAGATCGAGTCGTTGGCGATGGCCACAGCCTCGTCCTCGGTGTCGAAGGGGATCACGCAGAGCACCGGGCCGAAGATCTCCTCCTGGGCGATCTTGGCCTTGTTGTCCACGCCGGCGAAGATCGTCGGCTGGAAGAAGGCCTCGGTGTCGAGGCCGTCGGGCAGGGCCTCGGGCTTGGCGCCGCCGGTGAGCGGCTCGCCCACCTCGTCGCGGCCGAGGGCCACGTAGCGCTCGACCGTCTGGACCTGGCTGCGGTCGACGAGCGGACCGAGGTCGGTCTCGAAGTCGAGGGGGTTGCCGAGGGCGATCTTGCCGGCCCGGTCGGTGAGCAGGTCGACGAACTCGTCGTAGATCGAGCGGTGGACGAGGGCGCGGGTGCCGGACTCGCACACCTGGCCGCCGTGCATGAACGTGCCCCAGAGCACGCCGGCGGCGGCGAGGTCGAGGTCGGCGTCGTCGAGGACGATGTTGGCCGACTTGCCGCCGAGCTCGAGGGTGACGGGCTTCACCGTGCCGGAGGCGAGCTGCATGATGCGCCGGCCGACCTCGGTCGAGCCGGTGAAGGCGGTCTTGTCGACCAGCGGGTTGGCGGCGAGCTCCTCGCCCACGGTGCCGCCGGGCCCGGCGATCACGTTCACGACCCCCGGCGGGAGGTCGGCCTCCTGGATGAGCTGGGCCAGGCGCAGCGCGGTCAGTGAGGTGAGGGTGGCGGGCTTGATCACCGAGGTGTTGCCGGCGGCGATGGCCGGGGCGATCTTCCAGCTGGCCATGATGAACGGGAAGTTCCACGGGATGATCCCGGTGCACACGCCCATGGGCTCGTAGCGGACGTAGTTCTCCGAGGCCGGGAACGGGCTGCCCTCCAGGGCGACCTCGTCGGGCTGGGTCTCGGCCATCTTGGCGAACCACTCGAACGCGCCCTTGCCGCCGGGGATGTCGGCGAGGCTGGCCTTGCGGATGGTGCCGCCGCTGTCGCGGACCTCGAGCTCGGCCAGCTCCTCGGCGTGCTCGCCGATGAGCTCGGCGATGCGGTTCACCTTGGCGGCGCGCTCCTTGCCGCTCATCTTCGGCCACGGGCCCTCGTCGAAGGCCTTGCGGGCGGCCTCGATGGCCCGGACCGCGTCCTCGCGGCCGGCCTTGGCCACGTCGGCGATCTTCTCGCCGGTCGCCGGGTCGTGGGTGGCGAAGGTCTCGCCGGAGGCGGCGTCGCAGAGCTCGCCGTCGATGAAGAGCTGGTAGTCGGCCATGGCACGTCCCCCTGGATCAGCCGAATGTCGTCGCGCCGACGGTACCGCCCCGAACGCCGCCCGGGCGAAGCCGCCGGGGCGCGACACTGGCCGGGTGGCGGCGGTCGACCGGGACGAGTTGGTGCGGCGGGGCATCGTCGACCCGAGCGCGCCCGACGCAGACGAGATCGCCTTGTTCGCTCGGCACCTGCTGGACCGGGGCGCCAGCCTCGGACAGCTCGAGCGCGCCGTGGCGGCCGTACGCGCCGGCGGCGACGCTCGCATGCGGGTCCTCGGCGCGGTCAGCGCCGACCTCAACCTGCGTGGTCAGGGACCTCGACTCACCCTGGCGCAGGCCGCCGAGCGTCACGGGGTCGATCTCGACACCGCCCGGCGGGTGTGGCGGACCCTGGGCTTCGCCGAGCCGTCGCCCGACGACGCCGCGGTCACCGAGCAGGAGGCCGAGTTGTTCGCGCTCTTCGGCTCGCTGTCGATGCTCGAGCCCGAGACGGCCTTCCAGCTCCTCCGGGTGGTGGGAACCTCGGTGGCCCGCATCGCCGACGCCGCGGTGGCGACGCTCCGCCTGGCGTTCGAGGTGCCGTTGCTGAGCTCCGGCGTCCCCTACATCGAGGTGGCCGACGCCTACGCCGAGCTGACCGAGACGCTCATGCCTCAGACCGTCCGCGCGGTCGACGTCATCATGCGCAGGAACATCGCCCTCGCCGCGGAGCAGCAGTGGGAGACCGACGCCGAGGGGTCGTCGACCACCGCCCGACTCGTCGTCGGCTTCGCCGACATGGTCGGGTACACCGCCATGGCCCGCTCGCTGCCCACCCGCGACCTGGTGGCCACCATCGGGACGTTCGAGCGCGAGGTCGTCGACGTCGTCACCGACCACGGCGGTCGCGTCGTGAAGCTGATCGGCGACGAGGTGATGTTCGTCCTGCCCGACCCCGCCGGCGCCTGCCGGTTGGCACTGGCCCTCGCCGCCGAGTTCGCGGACCACCCCGTGGTGCCGCCGCTGCGGGTCGGCCTCGCCACCGGCGAGGTGCTCACCCGGGACGGCGACTACTACGGTCGGGTCGTCAACGCCGCGTCCCGCCTGGTCGAGCTCGCCGAGCCGGGCGGCGTGGTGGTGTCCGACGGCGTGCGCGAGCGGCTGGACGACGCCTTCGCGACCGAGGCGCTGCCCCCGACCCGGGTCAAGGGCTACGACGAGCCCGTGCAGGCCTTCCGGCTCCGGGCGCCCGGCTGAGCGTCGCCGCCACCCCGACGACCTGTCCCGCCGTCAGCCGGCGTGCCAGGCGGCCTCGAGGTCGTCGCGGTCGTCCCCGCGGACGTGGCCCTCGTCGGCCAACTTGCGCAGGTGCGCGTGCACCGTGTGGCGCGCGATGGGGTGCCGTTCGGCGTCGACGTCGGTGTACACGACCTCCACCAGGCGGTCGATCGACGCGGAGCCCTCGCCCTGCAGGGTGGCGAGGATCGCCGCCTCGCGCTCGGCCCGGTGGCTGAGGTAGTGGTCGAGCACGGCCTGCGGGTCCTCGATGACGTGGCCGTGGCCGGGCGCGATCTTGCGCAGGCGCATGCCCTTCACCCGCTCGAGCGACTCGAGGTAGGTGGCCATGTCGCCGTCGGGGGGCCGGATCACGACGGTGGAGCCGGACATCACGTGGTCGCCGGAGAAGAGGGTGCGCTCCTCCTCGAGCCGGTAGCAGAGGTGGTTGGAGGCGTGGCCGGGGGTGTGCACCGCGGTGAGGCGGAACTCGGTGGCCTCGACCTGGTGACCGTCGCTGATGACGGTGTCGACCTCGAGCCCGTCGCGGGCGTCGAAGGCGAGGACCTCGGCGCCGGTGCGCTCCTTCAGGCCCGCGGCGCCCGGCGAGTGGTCGGCGTGGGTGTGGGTGAGGAGGATCCAGCGGATGCGGTCGCCGCCGCACCCGGCGATGGCGTCGAGGTGCTCCTCGTCGGCCGGGCCCGGGTCGATGACCGCGATCTCGTCGATGCCCACGAGGTAGGTGTTGGTGCCGGGACCGGTCATGATCCCCGGGTTGGGCGCGAGGATGCGCCGCACCAGGGGGCTGAGCGCCCGGGCCACGCCGACGATCATCTCGGGCGGCTGCGGTGCCGCCTCGGTGGTCTCGGTGACGGTCATGAGAAGGTCTCCATTCCGAGGGGCCGGGCCGCCGCGGCCGCCAGCACGGCGTCGGCATCCGGGTAGTCGCTGAGGATCTCGAGGCTGTGCTGGGTGGGCCGGATGAGCTCGAAGTCGCCGGCGGCGTTGCGGGCGAGCGCGTCCGACGGTCGGGCCCAGAGGGCGGCGATGGTCTCGTCGCCGTCGTGGCGCAGGACCTGGTCGGCCGGCGCCCGGCCCACGAAGAACCGGGTGTCGTAGCGGCGCGGCGCGGCCTCGGGCGTGATCCAGCGGGCGAAGTAGTGCAGATCGCCGGCGGGCAGGACGAGGTCCTCCGCCTCGACGACCGAGAGCAAGTCGTGCCGGCCCTGGTCGACGGCGAGCCGGTGGCGGTCGAAGCGGGCCGCCACCGTGGCGTCCCGGTCGACGCCCAGGGGGGCGCCGTCGGCCCGGCGGGCGAGGAGGAGGCCGGCCTCCTCGAAGCACTCGCGGACCGCGGCCACCCAGTACGCGAGGCCGCCGGCGGTCGTGCCGAGGGTGGTCGAGGCGGTGGCGTCGTCGTGGCCGTCGCAGCGGGCCGCCCAGCGCGGGTCGCGATCCTCCGCGTCGAGGGCGCCGCCGGGGAACAGGTAGGCGCCGGGCACGAAGCCGGACTCGAGGCGCCGGCGCAGCATCGCCACCTCGAGGCCGCGATCGCCGTCACGCACCAGCAGCACCGTCGCCGCGTCCCGGACCTCGACCGATCCGAAGGCCGTGGTGGGGAGCGTGGCGGTCACGGGCCGAGCTCGAGCGGCGTGCCGGTCGCTGGGCGGGCCGTGCGGTCGGCGACCACGTCGACCCCGTCGACGTCGAGGATCCCGCCGCTGAAGCCGTCCCGACGGAACCCGTAGGCCACGAACGGATCGTGGACCTTGGCGCCGTCCTGCAGGCCGTAGGCGACGAGGCGGTGCCGGTAGCGACGCAGGACGACGCGGCGGGCGACCGACCGCGTCGGCGGGAAGAGCAGGCCGAGGGCGAGGATGTCGCTGAGGAAGCCCGGCACCAGGAGCAGTGCGCCGGCGAGCAGCACGAGGAAGCCGTCGACGACGTCGCGGGTGGGCACCTCGCCCTGGCGCAGCGTCTTCTGCATGCGCATCAGCACGCCCAGGCCGGCCCACTTCACGAGGTAGGCGCCGGCGACGCTGATGAGGACGAGCACCACGAGCGTCTCGGGCACCCCGATGGTCTGCGCGGCACCCACGATCACCCACAGCTCGATGAGCGGGACGACGAGGAACAGGACCGTCAGCAGCAGGAACATCGCCCTCTCAAGGCTACCGGCGGGGGCCGCGGACCGGTCCGGGGCCGCGGCCCGGCGGACGCGTCCGGAGGGGCTCAGACGCCGGTGGCGACGAGCATGATGACGATCGAGAAGCTGACCAGCAGCCCCGCGATCAGCCACATCCACCGCTGGCCCTCGGGCGTCTCGGCGGGGTTCACCTGCTCGAGGGCCCGGCGGGCCTCGTCCAGCTTGCGGCGGAGCTCCGCCGACTCGTCGGTGAGACCGGCGAGGGCGGCGTCGGTGTCCTCGTCGGCGTGGGCGCGGGCGTGGTCCGCGAGGGTCAGCGTCGTGCCCTCGTCGAGCTCGGAGAGCTGGGCCAGGTCCTGGAGCTGGCGCTGCAGGTTGACGTAGCGGCTGCGCAGGTCCGCCACCGCCGCGTACTGGGTCTGGAGCTCGGCGAGCTGGCGGGCCACCGCCCGCTGGCGACCCGTCGCGGATGCCGCCTCCTGCTTGGCCTCGTCGAGGCGCTCCTGCAGCTCGGCGCGCTCCGCCTGCAGCTCGGCCAGCTGGGAGATCAGTGCGTCCGCCTCGCTCACCCCCTGCTCGGACGAGCGCCGGCGGATCGACGCCCACCGCAGGTCGTCGGAGAGCTCGGCGATGCGCTCGGCCCCGGGCGCACCCACGCCGCCGAGCAGCTCCTCGACGAGGTGGTTGACCCGCACCGCGTAGTCGAGGTCGATGGGGTGGTCGTCGTCGATGTGGGCCCAGGCGTTGCGCGCCGTGCGCAACTCGCCGATCACCGCCCGGAGCCCCGGGTCGAGGTCACGGGCGAAGACCGGTCCCCAGAAGCGGTTCAGGACGTCGAGCTGGAACTGCGGGTCGGACACCGTGACGAGGAAGTCCTCGCGCTTGCCGAGCTTCTCGGCGGCCACGAGGATCCACTCGTCGTCGGGAAAGTGGGCGGCCATGCGGCGGTCCACGAACGGCGCGAGGCCCTCGGCGAGGACCTCGAACGCCTCGCCCATGTGGGCGCGATAGCTCGGACCGGATGCCACGGTGGTCCCATCGGCACCCGTGACCTGTTTGTGGAGGACGACGAGGCGGGTTCCGCGCCCACCCCGGGCCGACGGTCGGTCAGCCGACCTTCAGCATCAGGGCCTTACGCTCGTTCTCGTTGAGGCCACCCCAGATGCCGTGCGGCTCGCGGATCGACACCGCGTAGTCGAGGCAAGGCTCCTTCACCGCGCAGGTCTGACAGATCTCCTTGGCCCTCGCCTCGCGCTCGAGCTTTTCGTCCTTGCGCTCGAACTGCGGCGGCGGGAAGAACACGGCGGCTTGGGGTCCCCGACAGGCCGCCTTCATCTGCCACGTGGTGTCTGCTACTTGTGCACTCACGAACGCCCCCCTTCAGGCGGGCGCGACGGTAGACGCGGCCAAAGTTGTCCACAAGGGGCAACTTTTTCGAGCAGAACGAGAGCTATCGCGAGCGGCGTTCGCGGTAATCCCGGGCCGCGCCCTCTTCGGGCTCGACCTCGAGGATCATTCCCGAGATGCCGACGACTCGCACGGGTTGGCCAGCGTCGATCGGGGTCGCCCGGTTCACGCGGGCCCGCCACAGGGCGTCGCGCACCCGCACCGTGCCGTCGGGGTCGACGTCGGCGACCGCCTCGCCCATCTCCCCGATCATCCACTCGCGGCCGATGGTGGGTGTGGCGAACCGGGTGCGGACCATGGCCGGCATGCCGGCGATCATGGCCACGGCCATGCCGAGGAACGACACGCCGAGGGTGATCCACGAGAGCTGCAGTCCGTCGTAGAGCTGCAAGGTGCCGACGACGTAGACGACGAGGGCCACCGCGGTCCAGAAGCGGGGCACCCCCGTCTGGATGTCCACCGCGAAGGCGAACATCGAAAAGACCAGCAGGGCGACGGCCCAGGCGTTGGCCGGGAGCACCGCGAGCCCGTAGCAACCACCGATGAAGAAGACGGCGCCGACGATGCCGGCGATGCCCACGCCGGCGGTGAAGAACTCGAAGAGGATCAGGGCCATCCCGATCACGAAGAGCAGGTAGGCGACGGCCGGGCTCGACACCGTGTGGGCGAGCTGCGAGGGCAGTGGCAATTGGGAGAAGACGGTGGGCGTGACCGGCTCGCGGGTGGGCCGTCCGTCCTCGCCGTCGACCACCCGGGACTGGAAGCCGTCGAGCTCCACGTTGAACAGGCCGATGGTGGGCGCGGCGCGGTCGACCACGCCCTGCTCGACCGCCTCGTCGTCGTCGAGCGTCTCGCCGTCGGGGGCGGTGATGCGGGTACCGGGCGCCATGCCCGAATCGGCGGCGGCGTAGACCAGCTGCGCCGCCTCGTCGAGGGCCTTCGAGCCGCTCGGGCCCACCCAGACCGCCACCGGCACGTCCGCCGCCTGCATCTGCTCGGTGAGCGCCGCGATGTCCTCGTCGGACACGGTGGCGCCGGCGCTGTTGAGCTGGAGGGTCAGCGCCACGGCGTCTTCCTCCTCGGCCTGCTCGATCGTGCGGGAGACGAAGTCGACGAGCACCGGGTCGAGCAGGCCGCTCACCTTCACGACGAGGGCGCGGCCGGTCGGGGCGTCGTCGCCGTCCTGGCCGCCGGCGGTCGGGCGCGCCGAGGCCGCCGGGGCGACGAGCACCAGCAGGGCGAGGGCCAGAAGGGCGGCGCCGAGGGCACCGGTGGGTAGTCTGCGCACGAAGCGCCTCCGACGAGAGATTGTCCGTGGACCCAGCGCAGTTCCTCACTGAATCACGTGTGCTCATCGTGGCCGGGAAGGGTGGCGTCGGCAAAACGACCGTCACCGCCGCGCTCGCCCGCACCGCCGCGCGGGCGGGCCTGACCACCCTCGTCGTCGAGGTCGAGGGCAAGAGCGGCCTCGCCACGCTCTACGGCCAGCCCCAGTTCGGCTACGACGAGGTCGTCCTCTCCCCGGGTGGCCCCGGCGGCGCCGCCGACGTCATCGCCCGCACGGTCACCCCCGACGAGGCCCTGCTCGAGTACCTGGGCGACCACGGCCTCAACCGCATCTCCCGCCGGCTCGTGTCGTCCGGCGCGCTGGACGTCGTGGCCACGGCGGTGCCCGGGATCCGCGACATCCTCGTGCTGGGCAAGGTCAAGAGCCTGAGCCGGGAGGACCGCATCGACCTCGTGCTGCTCGACGCCCCGGCCGCGGGCCACGCCATCACCTTCCTCGGCTCGGCCCGGGGCCTCGTCGACGCGGTCAAGGTCGGCCCGATCAACACCCAGGCCCAGGACGTCATGGAGCTGCTCACCGACCCGGCGCTGTGCCGCGTCCTGCTCGTCACCCTCCCGGAGGAGACCCCGGTCAACGAGCTCGTCGAGACCGCCTTCAACCTCGAGGACCAGGTCGGCGTGAGCCTGGGCCCGGTGATCGTCAACGGCGTCTACCCGCACGTCGCCGGGCTCGACACCGACCCGGCCGCGGCGGCGCGCGCCGCCGGCGCCTCGCTCCGGCCCGGCGAGGCCGAGCACCTCGCCGACGCCGCCGCCTTCCGTCGGGAGCGCATGGCCCTGCAGGCCGAGCAGGTCGAGCGCCTGGCGACCGAGCTGCCGCTGCCCCAGCTCTCGTTGCCCTTCCTCTTCAGCGCCGACCTCGGCCCGGACGACCTGGCCGTCCTCTCGGACGCGGTCACCGTCGGCATCGAGGCGCTCCCGGTCCCGGCCGTCGCACCCGCGGGCGCCGGATGAGCCCCGCCACCGACGCCGGCGGCACCGGCGCGCCCGGGGGCGTGGGGCTCCGCGACCTCGTGGCCCGGTCGAGCATCGTCGTGTGCACCGGGTCGGGCGGCGTGGGCAAGACCACCACCGCGGCGGTCCTCGCCCTCGAGGGGGCCCGGCTCGGCCGCAACACGGTCGTGGTCACCATCGACCCGGCCAAGCGCCTGGCCGACGCCCTCGGCCTCGAGGGCCTGTCCGACACGCCGAGCGAGATCGCCGGCGACTGGCCGGGCCGGCTCTCGGCGCTGATGCTCGACACCAAGAGCACCTTCGACGGCCTCATCGCCAAGTACGCCGGCAGCCCCGAGCAGACCGAGGCGATCCTCGCCAACCGCTTCTACCGCAACATCTCCTCGGCCCTGTCGGGCACCCAGGAGTACATGGCCATGGAGAAGCTCTACGAGCTCCACGAGGAGCACGACTTCGACCTGGTCGTGGTCGACACCCCGCCGACCCGCAACGCGCTCGACTTCCTCGACGCCCCGCGCAACATCACCCGGCTGCTCGACCACAAGCTGTTCCGGCTGCTCATGGCGCCCACCCGGGGGATCGTGAAGGCGCTGAACGTGGCCGCCCAGGCCTTCCTGCACACGGTGGCCAAGGTGGTCGGCGGCGACGCCATCGACGACGCCATGACCTTCTTCCACGCCTTCGAGGGCATGGAGCAGGGCTTCCGGGACCGGGCCGGCCGGGTGCTCGAACTGCTGTCGCACGAGGACACCGCCTTCGTGCTCGTCGCCTCCCCCCGGCGGGACACCGTCGAGGAGGCGGGCTACTTCGCCGAGCGCCTCGGCGAGGCCGACATCGCCGTGCGGGCGCTGATCGTGAACCGCATGCACCCCCGCTTCGGCACCGAGACCCCGCTCGCCGCCCGGGAGCGGGCCACGACCCTCGCCGGCACCGACCTCGGCGGCCTGTACGACAACCTGGCCGACTTCGCCCTGGTGGCGTCCCGCGAGGAGGAGCACCTGCGCGGCCTCGCCGCCAAGGTGGCGCCGGCGCCCGTCGTGCGCGTCCCCTTCCTCGCCACCGACGTGCACGACCTCGACGGCCTCACCACCGTCGGCACCCACCTCTTCTGACGCCCCCGGCGCCCGAGTCCCCGTTCCTCCAGCAGGAACGGAAGGTGGGACCGCGCGTTCCTGCTGGAGGTTGGAGCGATCGGTGCTCGGGTGCGGCACCGAGGGCTTGGCTGGGGGCGGTTCCGGCCGATGGCAGCAGGTGGCGAGGCGGCACCCCCGAGGCCGGGTCATCGGCGCGGTCGTGGTGCTGGCGGTGATCACCGCCGGCATCGCCTCGGTGACGCGCCCGGGGACGTCCGGGCCCGACTGCCCCTCCGGCGAGCCGGTGGCCACCGTGGGCGGGGTGGCGCTGTGCACCCACGGCCACGACGCCGGCGACCTCGGTGCGCCTCCGGGCATGCCGACGGAGGCGCCGGAGGCGACACCGCGGGCCATCGCCTGCGTCGGCAACGGGACGAGCGGCGCCCGCGTGCAGGCCGTGTACGCCCGGCCGCAGGGCCGCACCGACCGCTACGCCGACCTGCTCCCGTCGCTGCGGGCCGCGGCCGCCGAGGTCGAGCACATCGTCGCCCGCAGCGCGGCCCAGACCGGCGGCGAGCGCCACGTGCGCTGGGCGACCTCCACGCGGGCGACGTCGTCGTCGTGCGAGCTCGACGTCTCCCGGGTCACCGTCCCCGCCTCGGCCGCGTCCGACTTCCGGGCGATGGTCACGAGCCTCGCCGCCCAGGGCCTCGACCGCCACGACCGCAAGTACCTCGTGTGGATCGACTCGGCCACGACCGCCTGCAGCGGCATCGCCACCCAGCTCGACGACGACCGGCCCGGCCAGGAGAACTACAACAACACGTCGGTCGGCTACGCCCGGGTCGACGACTCGTGCCTGCCCCGCGACGGGGCGGTGGAGGCGCACGAGCTGCTCCACCTGCTCGGGGCGGTCCAGCCGTCGGCACCCCACGTGAGCGCCGGCGGCCACTGCAGCGACGAGTGGGACCTGCTCTGCTACGACGACGACGGCGCCGGCCCCTTCCGCACGGTGGTGCGCTGCCCGACGACGGTCGACGACCGGCGGCTCGACTGCCGCCACGACGACTACTTCTCCACCGACCCGGCGCCGGGCAGCTACCTCGCCAGCCACTGGAACGCCGCCGACAGCCGCTACCTCGAGGCCGGGGCCGCCACCGTCCCCAGCCCGGGCGACGATCCCCCGGCCAACGACGCCTTCGCCACCGCCCCGCTGCTGCCCGGCTACGCCGGCTCGACGCCCGGCACGCTGGCCGACGCCACCCTCGAGGAGGGCGAGCCCGGCCACGGCGGCGGGGTGACCGGGTCCACCTGGTACAAGTGGCGCCCCCGGGTCACCGGCCGGGTGTCGGTCGACACCCGCGGCAGCACCGGCGACACGGTCGTCGACGTGTACACCGGCAGCGAGCTGACCGCCCTGACCCGCCTCGGCGGCAACGACGACGCCCTGGACCTCGCCCCCCAGAGCCGGGTCACGTTCAACGCCGTCGCTGGCACGACCTACCGCATCGCGGTGAGCGGCCACGGCGAGCCGGTGACGACGGTCCTGCGTTGGGGCCCGCCACCCCACGGCGCCTCCGACGTGCTGCCCGGTGCCCGCTGCGAGACCGCGGTCGGCTGGGCCGTGGCCTTCCGGGTCCTGCCCCGGTTCGACGACCGGACGTGGCGGCCGCGCCGCACGGTCACCCGGGGCCAGGGCATCGCCACCCTCTGGCGGCTGCTCGGCTCGCCGCCGACGCCCGGGGACGGGCCCACCGGCCCGACGACCACCACGACCGTCCCGGGGACGACCACCACGAGCCCGAGCACGACGAGCACGACCACCGCGGCGCCCACGTCGACGAGGACCCCGCCCACCACCACCACCACGGCGGGCCCCTCGAGCACCTCGACATCGGTCGGCCCGGCGCCGACACTCGTCGGTGAGGCGGCCCTGCCCTTCGCCGACGTGGGGGCCGCGAACCCGGCCCGCGCCGCGCTCGAGTGGGCCGTGACCGCCGGCGTGGTGCCCCCGAGCAGCGCGTTCCGGCCGGCCGACCCGCTGACCCGCGCCGACCTCGTCGCCTGGACGTGGGCGGCGGCCGGGCGCCCGGCGGCCACCGAGGCCGCCGCCTACCCCGACGTCGCGCCCGCCGCCGCCTACCGTCCCGCGCTCGACTGGGCGACCGAGCACGCGCTGGTCACGCCGTACGGCGACGGCCGCTTCCGGCCCACCGCCACCGTGGCCCGGGCCCGGCTGGCCACCGGCCTGTTCGCGCTGGCCCAGGACCGCGCCGCGTGGGCGTCGGTGCCCGGCGGGGCCCGACCCGCCGCCGCCGTCTACTGAGGCGCCGCTACTCGGGGTTGTCGGCCGGGGCGAGCAGCGCCTCGGCGGCCGTGTCCACCGTCTCGGTGACCGACACGATGCGGTCGAAGCCGGTGGTGTGCAGCAGGCGGGTGAGGGTGGGGCGGCTGCAGGCCACGGCCACGTCGCCCCCGGCCTCGCGTGCCCGACGGATGCCGCCGATGAGGGCACCGAGCCCCGCCGAGTCCATGAACGGCACCTCGGACAGGTCGATCAGCAGGCGGGGCGTGGACGCGAGGCCGCTGAGGGCCTCGCGGAACTCCCCCACCGTGTACGCATCCAGCTCACCCACGGGGCGGCACACCGAGTAGGCGTCCGCGTGCTCGACCTGGATCTCCAACACCCTCGCGACGGTAGCCAACTCGGCGCCGGGCCCGCGCCGCGATCTTTCGTCGTCCGCCACCGGTCAATAGGGTGGGGCCGTGCCCAACGTGCTGCTCGCCACCGACGCGGACTGGATCTTCGACGAGGTCGAGGCGGCGCTGGCCGACGACGAGACCACGGTCGTGCGGGTGCGCTCGGGCCGGGCGGTCATCGACGCGGTGGCCCAGCACGAGCCCGTCCTCGTGCTGCTCGACCTGCAGATCGGCAACATGGGCGGCTTCGCCACCTGCCTCAACCTCCGCCAGGAGGAGGGCTCCGGCCGGCTCAAGCCCCGCCCGATCCTGCTGCTCCTCGACCGCCACGACGACAAGTTCATGGCCGGCCGGGTCGACGCCGACGGCTGGCTGATCAAGCCGCTCGACGCCTTCCGCCTCCGCAAGGCGGCCCAGGCCCTGCGCACCGGGTACACCTGGTTCGAGGGCGCGGACACCCCCGCGCCGGCCTGATCCACGGGCGCCGGCGGCGCCCCTCGCCCGATCCCGCTTCGGCGCGGCGGGCCACATCCGGTACCATCGACGCTCCACCGGGAAGTGGCGCAGTTTGGCAGCGCGCAGCGTTCGGGACGCTGAGGCCGCGGGTTCAAATCCCGCCTTCCCGACCAACGTCTCGACCGGCGGTCGGCCACGATCTCCGGACGCGGCGGTGCGGCCGCGCTGGCGCGGCCTCACCCCGTCTGCTCTCTGATGCTGGATGTTGCTGGTGCGGGGCCCGTCAGGGCGGGGGTGGTCGGTCCGGGTCCTGGCGTCGGCGGTAGGCGGCGAGGCGTTCCTTGAAGCGGTTCTCCCGCTTGCACAACGGCTGGCCGTTGACGTCGTCGGTGAGTCCGCCGTCGATCCAGGCGAGGATGTGGTCGATCTCGCAGTGCACCGACCGGACGTCGCACTCCTCACCGCGGCATTCGGGGAACGCGATCATCAACGCGTCCCGCAGCGGCTGGGGGAAGAACCGTTGGTGGCGGCCGTACTTGAGGGGGAAGCCCTTCGCGTCGACCACCAGGGTGTTCAACCAGCCGGCCAGCGCCGCCATGACCGCCTGTTCGGGGGTGACCCGGCCGCCGGTGGCGAACTCGCAGCGGCGGTCCTCCCGGTAGGGGTAGACGTCGGGGTCGGTGCCTCTCGCCTCGGCGAACAGCCGGGCCAGGCAGGTCAGGAACGTGTCGTCGTCACAGCAGATCGTGGTGCCCAACGTGGGCGCGGCGCCCTTGCCGCCATGGGCCCTCGACGCCCGGGCCATCTCCACCAGCGCGTCGGCCCGGCGCTGCGCCGGGGTGCGGGCCAGATCCCGCTTGGTCGCGGCGTCACCCAAGCGCGCCCGGGCGTCGGCCCAGTCCTGTTCGAACAGGCGGCGCTCGTGGCGCTCGAGTTCGTCGAGGAACTCCCGATACGACAGCGGGTCGAGCCACGAGTCGACACGACCCATCCCCCCGAAGGTCTCCGACGCGTACAGCTGCCGCGACTCGACCTGGGACTGCGCCCGCTCCTCGGCGTCCTCGGGGGCGTAGGCATCTCGCCAGTCCTGCACCTTGGCGGCGAACTCCCGGTAGGGCAGGTCCCGGGCCCAGCCCACCATGCGCTCCTCGTCGATCGCGAACCGCACCGCCAACGTCGGCACCTTCGCCTTCGACAGGGCGTCGACATGGTCCAACGTGATCTCTCCTGCCGCGAACGCCGCCTCGGTGTGGGGCATCGCCCGCAGCACCGTGCCCGCATGGCAGCGCCGCCCGATCGTCTCCTTGCGGGCCCTGGTGAGGTGCGCGATCCGCATCGCCGCGGAGCCGGCGCCTGCGGCCTTCCACTCCTTTGAAGCCTCGTAGGCCGCCAGCGCCTCGCACTCGGCCGCCTCCACCATTGCCTTCGTCTGGGCCAGGTGCACCACCGCCTCTTCCAGCGTCGCCACCGGCTCGTTCGCCCAAGTGACCGCCCGGGTCTTCTCGGCGCCCTCTCGCAGGTGCTCCAACTCGGCAATGACCACGGCCTTCTCCCACAACAGGTGAACGACAACAGGAAGAGGCAGCCAACACGGGCGCTCCCCGTGCGAGACGGCGGAGCCGGACCGGTGCTCTGGTCTGCGACGCCCGGAGGCGCCGATCAGGGCTACGAACTGATGTTCGATACCGTAGCCGCCCGCCGCGGGCATCGCAAGCCACTTTCAGACCTTCTCAGGGTTTCTCCATCCAGGCTTTGCAGGCAAGGCCCCGCCGACCCCCGGCCGCCGCGTCCGCTGATGAAGCGCCTCGACCAAACCCTCGTCTGGCCGACCGGGGGGCCGTGACGCTCTGACCGCACGGGGCTCCGACGACGAGAAGGCCTACCTCCGCCGCCCTCCTCCGACGGTGGGACCCCGATCTGACCGCGTCGGGCGCCGCCCGGGCGATCACGTAGCGTTGGCGCCGTGAGCGACTCGGCGGCGATGGTCATCCCGGGGCGGCGCTACGGCGACCGCCAGACGGTGCTCGAGGAGGACCCGCGGCTCTGGCGGCGGACGTGGCTCCTCGTCGGCAGCACCGACCACGTGGCCCACGCCGGCGACGTGATCGAGGCCCGCTACGGCCTCGCCCCGACCATGGTCGTCCGCGGCGACGACGGCCGCCTGCGGGGCTTCGAGAACCAGTGCCCCCACCAGGGCGCCCCGCTCTGCCTCGGCGCCAACGAGGGCTGGAGCGAGATCAAGTGCAACAACCACCAGTGGACGTGGGACCTCGCCGGCCGCCTGCAGGCCGTCGACTTCGGCGCCCCGGTGACGCCCGGCCAGGAGATCCCGCTGCGACCGCTGGTGGTCGAGACGTGGGGCCCGCTCGTCTTCGCCCACTTCGACGCCGGCGCCGGCCCGCTCACCGAGGCCATCGGCGACCTGGTCGCCACCGTCGAGGCCGCCGGCATCGACCCCAATGGCCTGCGGTGCCGCTCCCTCGTGCAGGTGCTCACCGGCGGCAACTGGAAGTCGCTGGTCGACGGCGCCACCGCGGTCGGGCCGATCCCCGACCTCGGCGCCCGCCAGCTGCCCAACCTGGCCGTCCGGGCCGACGGCGCCGCCGGCACCGTGACCATCGTGCGGGCCCGGCCCTACGTCTCGGTCGACCGGGCCATGTTCGACGTGCTGGTGCTCGAGCCCCGGCCCGCCGGCGAGGCGCCCGGCGACCACCGACCGCTCGACGTCAACCTGAAGAAGGACGACGAGGTGCCCGCCGAGGCCGGCGTCGACCCGGAGCTCATCGCGTTCGCCCGGGCCCAGCTCGGCGCCGTGCCCCCCAGCGAGGACCGGGAGCTCGGGCCCGACGATCCGCCCGAGCTCGGCGCGCTCCACGCCTGGCTCGACGAGCGGATGGGCGCCTGACCGTGCTGTTCGAGAAGCGGCTGAAGCGCAAGGGCGTCCGCTGCGACGCCGTGGTGGTCCGGAGCAGCAGGACCGCCTCCTCGGTGGGCAGCACGCCCGCCAACACGCTCGTGATCTGGAAGGTGGAGGTCGAGGTGCGGCCGCCGGGCCGGGCGCCGTTCACCGACACGGTGAAGGTGAAGGTGCCGCCGTCGCAGAGCGGCCCCACCGCCGGCACGACCTTCCCGGCCTGGGCCCACGAGTCCAAGGACGAGGCCTACGTCGAGACCGAGGGGGCCGAGGCGCTCGAGACCGGGCTCAACGCCCGCCTCGCCGCCGCCGGCCTGCAGGTCGACGTCCCCGAGGGCGTCACCGACCCCGCCGAGATGACCCGGATCCTCTCCGCCCAGATCGAGGCCCAACAGGCGGCTCAGGCCGAGCAGGGGGACGCGGACCAGGAATGATCCGATCGGCTGGGGGCCAGTCGCTCTCGCCGCGACCGCCGTCGATCTACTGGCGCCTGTCCTGAGGCCTACGGCCGGCTGGCGCCGCTAGCTGACCAGGGCGAGGACGTCGGCGGCCGTCGCGTCGCCGTCGAAGATCACCTCGCCCTGGCGCAGGGCGATGCAGCGCTCGGCCTTGTCCACGTAGTTCGGGTCGTGGGTGGCCACCACCAGGGTGGCGCCGGCCGCGTGGCGCTCGTCGAGCAGCTCGATGAGAGCGGACCGGCCGCTGAGGTCGAGGCCCACGAAGGGCTCGTCGATGAGCAGCAGCTCGAAGGGGCGGGCCAGGCCGATGGCCAGGGCGGTCTTCTGGCGCAGACCGCGGCTGAAGCGGGCAGGCAGGTCGTCCACCCGCTCTGCGAGGCCGAGCCGCTCGACGAGGTCGGCCTCGGCGTCGCCGAAGCCCTCGGTGCCGTGCAGCCGGCCGAGGTAGTCGATGTGCTCGC
>WBZL01000991.1_pt1 | contig 30962 bp, 20 predicted proteins | sample 5204291 | NCBI WGS metagenome assembly WBZL01 (sample SAMN12344345, study PRJNA552823) | activated sludge metagenome | biome: Activated sludge suspended growth; feature: Nitrification reactor; material: Wastewater; isolation source: activated sludge from nitrification reactor of wastewater...
CATCAAATTGTGTCAGTGTTGAGACAAAGATAAGCGCTGCCGTGATGTTGTTTTGTTGTTGGGCAGCGACATTCATTTCACTGCTCAATAATGTTTCACGTAGTGTTTTACCGGCTTCAGTGTATTGTCTGTCGAGGTATTGTATAAACGCTTTGGCGGAGAACCATGTGGTTGTTCCGCCAAAGCCATATTTAATCCGCTTGTCAATGATGGTTAACAAACGTTGCAACTGATCCTTCGTTACACTGGACCACGACCTGTAACTGCTGAGCGGATAATTTTGTGGTTCACCTTCCAGATAATGACCTTCTTCCCAATAGTACACCGGATTATTGATGATGTTGAATTCTGCAATGTTTACTGCTCGTACTAACAGTAATTCCATTTCCATATTGGTGGGGTCCAGTTTGAAAATTTCTTCGATTCCTTTCAGTGGATCGTTGTATAATCCGTACAGCATCCAGAGAGATCGTTGCTGTTCTTTGTCGGCTTTTGCCAGCAGCTGATTCCAGTCGCTTTCTTCGAGCGGGTGAAAACTGACATAGGCGTCTAAGCGTTGAGGTGCGTAGAGCCGGAAAATATCTGCATAAATCAGATTGGCATCCGCATAGCGCTTCAGTTTATAAAGACATGCAGCATAGTAACCTCTGTTTCTCCATTGAATGCTGGTGGTGAACTTTGTTTTGTTATCGAGTTGAGATTCATAAAATTGAACAGCCGTTTCGTATTCACCCAGATAATGCCAGGTCTTCATGAGTTGATATCCGTAACGTCCTTTGAGGAAAGGATCTTTGCAGCTGTTGAATGCTGCTTTAAATTCTCCCGACAACTGGCGCAGGGTTAAGGTGTCGGCAACATTATCCTGCCAGGAGTACAGATAGGTGAGGGTAAGTTTTTCAGCCTTTTTGGCGAGGTGGAGATAGCGGAGATCCGATGAAAAGTTATCTATGGATTTTGATTTTTCTTTGATTGCTGAGAAGGCGACCCATGAATTTTCATTCACTTTATTGCCTCCGTTCTGCAACTGTTCAATTTCAGCGTCGGTGGATTTATAAATGAGCCAGTTTAATTCTTCTGCCGAAAAGAGTTCTTTCAGACGAATGTTCCATTCTTCCTGATTTACAGCATTGCTGTTTTGATCGCGTGAATAATCGTCTGCTTGAAAGTATCCATTGTATGAAAGAAATAGTGGAGACAAATGCTCCTGCCTGATCATGGAGGGGTTGAAAAGCAGCGCTTCTGTGATATCAGGTTCATCGATACCCGCACATCCAATACTGAGTGGGGTCGAAAATGGAAGCAACAGGAGGCTAACGCAAAGGGTCCAGTATTTCATTGATTTTTGCAGCATCGAGGTTGTGTGTGAATTCATCATGCCAATGATAGAAGGCGCAGTTAAAATTATTGTTTTTCCAGACATCCGAAAGGATTTTTGTTGCTTCCTTCATTTCTGTGTATCCGGAGACTTCTGATCGGATGAGATCTCCCGTCTGAAACCAGGTTCCCTGATGCAGGAAATTGGTATGAACCTGAGCATTTCCGGGACCTATGTTTTGGGTGTATGCTTTCAGGATGGAATCATTAACCGGGGAAGTAAGTAATGCAATAACTTTTCCCTGTCGCAAAACTACATCCCAACCGAAATTAGCCAAGGCAAGGTCCAGTGGTAAAGGATACGTCAAACCCCGTTCGAGGTATTTGTCGGCCGTTGATTTGTCGAAAATGGAATTGACGGTTTTCGGATCTCGCAGATTTCCCATGTTATAAAACATGAGCATGCCCCTATCCACTGGAGGAATCCCCGTTTTTTCCTGATATTTTATCTGATGCAGGCGAATGGTACAGCTTAGTTCCTTGCCGGAAATCTTTTTAATCATTTTTAGTAACCGGAAATATTTTTCCGTTGTTCCATCAGTCCAGTCGCAGTCAATTTGAATCTCTTTGTACCGGATGTGATTGTTTTCGCCAATTGCATCAATCAATTGATCTGTATAAAAAGCGAGTGTATCAATACCGGTGTCTGAAGTTAGTTGCAGCGACTCGTTGGTGATGTAAACCACCGGCACCACATTCATGTCTTTTGGTACAAGCGTTTCAACATTAAGTTTTGCAACCGGCACAACATTTCCTGCCTCGAATTTTACATCAAAAAAATGCAGGTAAAGTTTATTGATTCCAATTGATTTTATTTTTCGGATTTCCTCCTCAGAAGGATCAAATGTAGTTTTCCAGTAGTAAATGGCGGGTTGAATAGTGCGTGGCTCTCTGCAGGCAGAAAGTCCAGACAGTATCACAAAAGCGATCAGTAGTCTCAGCGCTTCTTTTCTTCCCGATTTCAATAAAATTGTGATGATCGTTTTCTGTTTTCTGCACATGGGTTAAACGATAATTTTGTTCATCAATTCTGCTATTCAGTATCAACCATTGGTTATTAATCGTCCTGCAGTATCAGGCAATCTCCATTCTGTATCTAAACTTTCAACTTTTAATTTAACTAGCTAACAACAAAAATCCCATCTCAACACAACCCTCAATAAAACCCTCAATAAAACCCTCAACACAACCCTCAGCTCAATTCTCAACCTATAACCTATAACCTATAACCTATAACCTATAACCTATAACTTTAAACCTTAAACCTTAAACCTTAAACCTTAAACAAAAAACCCTGATCGACAGATCAGGGTTTTTTGTTTAAGGTTTAAGATTACATATGAATCACTTCCCCATACGCATCCGCCACCGCTTCCATCACCGCTTCTGACATTGTTGGATGCGGGTGAATAGATTTGATGATTTCGTGTCCAGTCGTTTCAAGATTTCGTGCTACTACAACTTCTGCAATCATTTCAGTTACATTCATGCCGATGAAATGTGCTCCTAACCACTCTCCATATTTGGCGTCAAAAATCACTTTGACAAAACCATCACTGGCGCCGGCTGCTTTTGCTTTACCACTGGCAGAGAAGGGGAATTTACCCACTTTCACTTCATGGCCGGCTTCTTTTGCAGCTTTTTCGGTCATGCCTACTGAGGCGATTTCAGGTGAGCAGTAGGTGCATCCCGGAATATTTCCGTAATTGATCGGATGAACAGGCAGACCAGCGATTTTCTCTACACAGCATATTCCTTCTGCGGAAGCTACGTGGGCGAGGGCAGGGCCTTTCACAATATCACCAATGGCATAAACACCAGGTATGTTAGTCTGATAGTAATCGTTCACGATCACACGACCTTTGTCAGTGATGATGCCGGTTTCTTCGAGACCGATGTTTTCAATATTGGGAGTAATGCCTACAGCGCTCAGTACAACATCGCATTCGAGAATTTCTTCTCCTTTCTTGGTCTTCACTTTAACTTTACAGCCTGCTCCGCTGGTATCTACGCTCTCAACGGTGGATTCAGTCATCACATCCATTCCGATTTTTTTGAAGGAACGCGCTAACTGTTTGCTCACGTCTTCATCTTCCACCGGTACTATATTAGGCATGAATTCAACGATGGTCACTTTGGTGCCCATGCTGTTGTAGAAATATGCGAACTCGCATCCGATCGCGCCGGAACCAACAATCACCATCGATTTTGGCAGGGAGGACATCGACATCGCTTCGCGATAGCCAATGATTTTTTTTCCGTCCTGCGGGAGATTCGGCAACTCACGGCTGCGGGCCCCCGTTGCAAGGATGATGTGCTGCGCGTCGTAAGTGGTGATGGCACCATCGGTGCCGGTCACTTCAACTTTACGTCCGGGTTTCACTTTACCGTATCCGTTAATAACGTCGATTTTATTTTTCTTGAAGAGGAATTGAATCCCCTTGCTCATGCCATCTGCCACATCACGGCTGCGTTTGATAACAGCACCGAAGTCGGCTTTGCCATCTGCTACAGTGATACCGTAATCAGAGGCATGTTTGAGGTATTCAAAAACCTGTGCACTCTTTAAAAGTGCTTTTGTGGGAATACATCCCCAGTTCAGGCATACACCTCCGAGGTTTTCTTTCTCTACGACGGCGGTTTTAAGTCCAAGTTGTGAGGCACGGATAGCGGCTACGTAACCACCCGGTCCGCTGCCGACAACAATAAGATCGTACTGCATGTAAACGCTTTCTGAATTTGAGAGCCCGAAGTTAGTCGTTTTCCGGCCATCTTTGAAAGTGTCTGATTATCAATATCCCAGATTACTCTTTGATCAAGCTGACCCCATCGGTTCCATGGCGGATGACATACATGCCTGCCGAAAGGTGGCGTAAATCAATGGTTGAACAGGATGGTATTTCATCGTATACACGTCGACCGGAGAGGTCAGTGACTACCACAGGTTGCCGGTCGATCCAGTGTGAAGGGAGTTGATAAATCCCCATGCCAGGATTGGGATAGATCGTCGGAGTAGATGTCACAGGCTCTGCGATACCAACTGGTGTGTCTGCAATTCTGGTGATGAAGGCATTCTGGTTGAATGGAAAGTCGACCTGTAGGGTGTCGAACAGAACTCCGCTTTCCGTTGTGGATGTACCGGTAATATACCATCCACCGGCATCATGGTAAATACTATATGTGTTTTTTGGAATACTCCCCATGGCCATTTTCAGCGAACGTGTGCTACCGGCTGAATCAAACAGAACCGCCGTAAGATTGCCCACGCTGATCTGACTGGTGGACGCCACAAATCCATTGCCCCAGTTGATTGTTCCCCGTTGTGTGCCACATAACATCACATTGCCATCCTGATCACAATCCAGACTACGGATACCGGCTGGTTCAAAATCTCCAACGATTCCTCCGGGAGGATTGGGACCTTCTTTTGCCCAATGAAAGACGCCGTTTGAGTCAACTTTTACCAGGAAAAAATCATATGCCCAGTCGGGACCATCGAGATGAAAATTACCCCAGGTAAGTGAGTCCATCAGCATGGAAGCGACGTATGCATTTCCATATCCATCGGTTGCCAGACGGGGTGCCTGAAAGGTAACATCATGCGCAAATTGCACCCATTGTCCGTTGCCCATCGGATTGGTGTAGGCAATGTACAGCATATAGGGTTCAGTCACATTTGCGCTGAGCGAACCGATGTTGAAAACACTTCCATTGCCGGTGGCTCCGGCGATAAAGATTCCTCCAGTGGGCGTAAATCCAAAATCACCGATGGTGCGAATACCGTCAACAGTGATTTGTCCGAGGGGTGAACCTGTAGAATCGATGTGTACAATATAACCGGAGCTGAAATCGGTATAGGAATAATAGATTTCGCCGGCCGGGCTCATGCGCAGGCTTGGTAATATGAATGAACTCGCCATGCCCGCACCAAGATTATGTTTCCATTTTACCTGTCCGTTTACATCAATGCAGATAAGAAAAGGATCAAGGTTTAATGCAACACTTGTATTCATTAGCGTGTCCGTCTGGTTGATCCAGAGTGTGTCGATGAAAGCACCGGTGATGATCAGGTCGCCAGTCTGATTGACGATCATGTCGTGGATTGTTGCCCGCGGACCCAGTTGAAATGACTGCAGCGTGTTTCCTGATACATCCATTCGCGAAATAGTGATATTCCCCAGCGGATCCAAACTCCAGCTGGCATAAACGGAATCGTAATAAGCAAACCATACTTCAGAATTAAGACCCTTGCAGGCCATCGTTTTCGGTATGCCGGGATTGAATGAGTAATTCACCTGGCGATTCTGTAGCCAGATGAACGATTGTTGTGCTGTCGCCGGGATGTAGCTTAGCAACAAGAGGAAGAGTAGTTTTCGGATCATTGCGTGTATATTTGTGTATAAAGGTAAATTTATTTTTCACTGCAGATATTGATTTGCGTTAATTTTGACACTTCCATTATAGACTCATGAAATATCGTTTCAGCGCACCGCAGCCACATACCCATTACCTCCGCATAGAAGCAGTGAAAGAGAATCCTGCCGAGCAGATGCTGGAGTTCAGACTTTCTTCCTGGCGTCCGGGCAGATATGAACTCGGTAATTTTGCAAAGAACCTTAGAGGCATGAGTGCAACCGGCCCCAACGGTGAAACGCTGGCCATCCATAAGGTTTCCAAAGATTGCTGGCGCATTGAACTGGCACCGCAGGGTCGAATTACCTTGCAGTACGAGTATTACGCAGCACAGCCCGATGCCGGAGCTTGCTGGCTCGATGCAGAGCTGATGTATGTAAATCCAGTGCATTGTATTGTATATGATCCTTCATCGCCGGATAATGTGTTCGAGGCAGAGCTGGATATTCCTCATGATTGGCAGATCGCCTGCGGGTTGCCTGTTGTGAATAAGCGAATCATCGCAGCGGATCTGAATAGTCTGCTGGATAGTCCGTTTTTTGCTGCGAAAGCGCTGCATCATCGTTCGTATTCAGTAAGTGATTATAATTTTCATATCTGGTTTCATGGACAGGTGCAACCCGAATGGGAGCGTATTCTCGCCGATTTTAAAGCCTTTACATCGGTGCAGCTCGACATGATGAAGTACTTCCCTGTGGCTGATTATCATTTCCTGATTTTAATGTTACCATTCCGTTTTTATCACGGTGTTGAACATACTAACTCAACGGTACTTGCATTGGGTCCGGGGTATCAGCTCATGCAACAGGACCTGTACACGGATCTGTTAGGTGTGGCTTCACATGAATTGTTTCATGTATGGAATGTGAAAACGCTTCGACCGAAAGATTTTCTTCAGTACGATTATACCCGTGAAAACTACAGCCGTTTGGGTTGGGTATATGAAGGATTTACTACGTACTATGGCGATCTTTTTCTGGCCCGCAGCGGGTTTTTTAAAGCGGCCGGATTCTTCGCAGAAATCAATCAGCGTTTGCAGCGTCACTTCGATAATTATGGAAAGTATTTTTCGTCTGTTGCAGAGAGTAGTTTCGATACCTGGCTGGATGGGTATGTTCCGGGTACACCCTGGAGAAAAACATCTATTTATGATGAAGGTTGTCTGATCGCATTGCTGCTGGATCTGTATATCCGCCGGTCTAGTCAGGGCAAAAATTCACTGGATGATTTGTTTGTGCAGTTGTATCAGGATTTTGCTATGCGTAAGCAAGGATACCGTGAGCAGGATGTTTTACGTCTGGCTGTCGCGCTTTCGGATGAAGGTGTGCAGGAAATTTTTGATGGACTTATTCATCAGCGGTCCGACTATTCAGCTAAATTGCAGGAGTTGCTTCCCACCGTTGGATGCTGGTTGTCGATGAAGCCTTCCGCTGCCCGTCATGAGTCTGCATTTGGATTCCGCACAGTGACGGAAGGTGGCGTTTTGAAGGTTACACAGGTTGTTCCCGGTTCTCCGGCTGAAAAAGCAGGACTGGCGAAAGACGATGAACTGATGGCCTGTAACGACTGGAAAGTAGAAGGTAATCTCAGCGACCTTATCGCCATGGGCGGAGAAGGTAAATGTCAGTTACTGGTATTTTCTCAGCGAAAGGTCAGAAAGATGATGTTGCAAAAAGATGAAAAGCGGTACTTCGATACCGTTAGCCTACTGAAGATTGAAGATGCTGATCCGGCAGCACGGGCTGCTTTTACATCCTGGACAGGTCTGGCCTGGTAATCAGGGGAGCATCACCACAACTGAAATCTCTACGTTCACATCCTTCGGGAGACGTGAAACCTGTACTGTTTCGCGTGCGGGAAAATCACTTGTGAAATAAGAGCCGTAAATCTCATTCACTTTAGCGAAGTCGTTCATATCGCGCAGGAAGATCCCGGTTTTAACGATGTGCTGATACCCTGCTCCGGCTTGCTGGAGGATAGCGCCTATGTTTTTCATCACCTGACGAGTTTCTGCTTCGATCGAATCAAGGATAAGCTGTCCGGATGCGGGATCAATGGCAATTTGACCTGAAACAAAGAGCATATTTCCGGCAGCAACTGCCTGAGAGTATGGTCCGATCGGTGCCGGAGCATCGGGAGTCTGGATAATCTTTTTCATGTCGCAAATATCTGCAACCGGCCGGCACTTCCCAAGCCGGATGATAAGGTTCATACCGTTGTATCCTCTATTTTTGACCCATGCTACTGCTGCTCGACAACTACGACTCATTTACCTGGAACCTCCGGCAGTATCTGGCGGAATGTACCTCCGAAGAGGTTGTAGTTTACCGTAATGATGAGCTCCAGGTGGAAGATGTTGCACAATTTTCGCGGATCGTGCTTTCGCCAGGTCCCGGTTTACCTTCCGAATCAGGTATTCTCCTGCCAGTGATCAGAACATATGCGTCAACAAGGCCGATCCTCGGTGTCTGCCTCGGCCATCAGGCGATTGCAGAAGCATTCGGAGGAAAGCTCCGACAACTCGATCAGGTGCTGCATGGAGTGGTACGTAATGTCAGTATCACTCAGCCGGATCCAATTTTTGATCAGATTCCCGCTGTTTTTCCGGCAGGGCGTTATCATAGCTGGGTGCCGGATGAGGTAAGTTTTCCGACAGCTTTAAAGATCCTTGCAACCGGTGAAGATGGTTCGATTATGGCTCTTCGTCACCAGAAATTACCAGTGTATGGAGTACAATACCATCCGGAATCGGTGATGACACCATCCGGGAAACAACTGATCTCAAACTGGCTTAGGATTACGGCCTCCTGAATTGTATCTTTGCAGCGAAACAAACCGGTTTGTCGCCTTTCATGCATGTGAAGGGAGGAAAGTCCGGGCAGCACAGAGCAGCACACTTCCTAACGGGAAGGTCGTTGGTTCGCCGGCGAACAGAAAGTGCCACAGAAAACAATACCGCCTTGCGGTGAAAACTACAGGGTAAGGGTGAAAACGTGAGGTAAGAGCTCACGGCGCTTGCAGTGATGTAAACCGCGGGAAAACCTTGTGCGCTGAAAAGCCAAATAGGTTGGGGTCAAGGGCGGCTCGTCCGGATACCTTCGGGTATGCCTCAATGGGTAGGCTGATTCAGGTGTTGTGTGAACAACATCGCAGATAAATGACAAACATCCGCTTCGGTGGATACAGAACCCGGCTTACAGGTTTGTTTTAACGAAGAAAACTCATGTCATTGGCATGGGTTTTTTTCGTTTATCGATTATCCAGAGGGTATATAAATTAATGTGTTTTGCGGAAGCAGGCTATTGGCCGGCTTCCGCTGTTGTAAGGGTTATGAATGTTGTATCCCGCAAGCGGAGCTTGGCGGGAGTTGTAAATGTTGTGATTGGAGTAAGTTGTTTTAGTTTTAAAGGATTGGTGGTTTCAAGAGAAAAGTGGACGACCTGTTTGGTTTATCTTCAAATTTGAAAATGAGTTGATAAGATTGATGCCTGAAGATGTTAGATTTTGAAATTTCTTTCTTTTTTTTAACTTTACAAGAAAAGAGTTAGTATGCATTTATTTAAAGCATTTGTCATTTCCTTGGTCCTGCAGTTTTATGTTTGTTCGCTTGCAGCACAAACCAATCTGATATGGTATGATAGACCAGTTATGCTTTCCGCTGTAGGGGCGAATTGGAACAGAGGCGTGTGCAGCTTTCAGAATGGAAACGTTATGCAGTTTCTGGAAGTTTCAGGTGGACAATATGTTCTTGGCAATGGAGATACAATAAATAGTGAGTTTGAAAAGATAGTATATGATAAAGAATTTAATGTTCTTTCTGTAAAGCCGGTGAACTATTCGTCAACACCATGGCCAACATCCGGTACGAAATATGCAGTCGGTAACCGACGCGATTTTATGTACGTGCTGACCGATCAAATGTCAGGTGCGTTTTCGTTTGACTCTATAAATACTGTAACCTATGGAGGGGTTCATAATTCAACTATTTTAGCTTATGATTCCGCTGGGAATTTTGTTAATCATTTTGATTTGGATTCAGTGCAGCTTACATTTTATATTGGCGAGGATGCCGCAGGGGACCCGATCTTTTATATGCATGTTGCAAATAGCATGGCCTACTACCTGATACTCTATAAGGATTTGTCTGGAATAAAGTATAAATCACTCTATCATTCATACGCGAATATTAACGGTGGAACAAATTACGTCCAGCCAAATGGAATAATCCCTATTGATAATAACAGGTATTTATTCATAGGTTCTATTGAAGGTGATATTGACATTGATCCTACTGCAGCAGTATTTACTTTCGGCAATCCGGCTCCGGATATTTTCGGTTTTTATGCTGTAATGGATTCTGTTTTTCATGTGTTGTATGCAAAAAAACTTCTATTCCCAAGTGATCTGTATGATGTTAGTTATGCTGATGGAAAAATGACCCTACTGGGCAGCTATACAGTTGCTTCAACATTCCCGACCAATACAGGGAATATTGTGTTTCCGGATCCTCCCGGAGCGGGTTTTTCTCCACTCAAGACATTTATTGTACGAACCGATACTTCGTTGATTGCTGATTGGGCGTATTATTTTGCCGATGCCCAATGGACCGTCGGAAATCTTTTGAGAGGAAGTAACCGCATCTACAATAATCCCGGTGGTATATTTTTTGAGTTGGATGGAAATACACCAGCCTATTTAACTAATTCTGGTCTGCCTCCCCGTTCAGAGAAGGATGTGCAGATTCTTCACTGTGATACGAATGGGGTCATCACGAACTTTGGTACGTTTAAATATCCTCCTAATTCAGGATTCAGTGTTCCGTTTCCAGAGGTGCTGTTAAATGATACAACCGTCTTTTTCTATGCACAGGTATTGGATACGATGAATTTGTCAATGAATCAGGCGCCGGTAATAATTTACCCTTATTGGCAAACTACTCAGGATGCCGGTTCAGTTTATGCCGCCTATTCATTGCGGCCCGAACCAACCTATAAAGCTTCCGGTAGAGTTGTGGCAGATTTAAATGCCAATTTTATTGTCGATTCTGCTGATGTGTTTATGAGTAATCAACAGGTATTTCAGGCTTCACCGTATCAGGCCACGTTTTCTTCAGGAGGAGGCTTTTATCAGCTGATCCTGGATACCGGAATGCATATGCTGAAGTCGGTGAACAGGATGTATTTTAATTCCTGCCAGCCTCCTTTCCATCAGGTTCTGTTGAATGATCAGTTGCCGGAGGATACAGGCAATGTGTTTTATTTTACTCCTGAAGCTTTGGTATGTGATCTGAGTATTGATGTAACCGGATTGCCGTTTTACAGGCAAGGGCAGCCGTATTCTCTTTGGTTGGATCTGTCCAATAGCGGAACCATTTCATCTGAAGGTGCTTTGCACGTCATCTTCAATGGGAATGAGTTTGATTTTGATAGTGCAAGCCTCGCACCAACAGCTATTTTTTCAGATAGTGTTTTGTTCTCAGGTTTCGGGTTAGGGCCATTGAGTCAAACAGGTTTACGTTTGTATTTTAGTGCGAAATCACCATTTGTTTTGGGAGATTCAGGTGTGTTTTCAGTACAGTTTTTACCGGATTCGGTGTGTGATTTTGTTCTTTCCAATAATATGGATTCATTAGTGACCTATTTAAATGGCAGCTTTGATCCCAATGATAAAATTGCTGATTGTCAGCCGGTGATGAATGCGAATTATGTGGATTCAGCATTTACAATTCCTTATACGATCCGCTTCCAGAATACAGGTAATGATACCGCTCTTAAGGTGATATTAGTGGATACCTTGTCGCCATTGCTGGATGTTACTTCGCTGAGTGATTTTCATGCTTCACATCCTTTTGAGCTGGCGTTGGTGGAAGGACGTATTCTCATTGTGACGTTCGATCCGATCGCATTGACCGATACAGCTACGAACTACGCCGAGAGCGAGGGTTATTTCGCGTTTAGTATTAAACCTGTACTTCCTGCAATAAACGGAACGGCCATTGTGAATCGTGCTGCAATTTACTTTGATTATAATCTGCCCGTGATAACGGCTCCGGCGATCGTAGCCTTTGCGAGTCCTGTTGGACTATCAGAGTTTTCTTCATCTCCATCTGGCAGCCTTATCGTTTTCCCGAATCCGGCCGGGGACAAGGTGCAGGTTATGAGCACCGACCGGCATCCGTTTAAAACTGTGCAGGTCATTGAGCTGTCGGGACGAGAAGTACAGAGCAATACCGGATTATCCGACTTCCTCATCACACTGGATGTTTCATCTTTTTCTCCCGGCGTTTATCTGTTCCGGGCTATTACAGAAGACAATCGGCAGTTGATATCCCGTTTCATCCGTAGATAAGACGTGAACGATGCTGGAGGTACCGGGAGCCCGAAGCTTTAGCACTATATAGCATAGGCAAAAAACCAGAAATACGCTATTCTGACAGGTTCTTGACAAAGGCAAATCAAAATAATAATTCTGCATTCTGCATCCTGAATTCTGAATTCTGAATAATCCCGCTATTTTTGTCAGGTGAACCTCCGGAAAATCTTTATATCTATTTCTAACAAGCACGATCTGTACTACCGGATTGTTCTGGTGACGATTTCTATTCTGATCATCACGTCGTTCCTTCCGCGTCAAATTCGGTTTAAGTACGATTACAAGATGGGGCAACCCTGGACGCATGAGGATCTGCGTGCACCTTTTGATTTCCCGGTGTACAAGTTGCAGGGCGAGCTGGATGAGGAGCGAAAAGAAATTCAGTCCAGAACACCACTTGTTTATCGCAGAGATGTTAGTATGGCCGATAAGTCTGTTCGTTTTTTTCAGGAGGGTCTCGGAAAAGAGTTACAGAAATACAGCACGGGCGGAGAAGTATTGATCCGTAAAATTTATTCGCGGGGTATTTTCGATGCTTCCAAACGTCCTGCTCCGGAACCGGGTAAGGATGTTTTTATTCTCGAGAACGGAACCTGGCATCATAGCGAGCGTTCTATGCATTTTTCGCAGGTGCAACTGGCCGGTTTTATTAAGGCAGAACTTGGCGGAATTGATGAGCATGATAAGCGTACACTGGAGTCGCATCTGATGGCCAGTATTCAACCGGATCTGATTTTTGAGCCGACGCTGACCAGAGAGTATCTGAAAGAACAGTTGTCGCAGCAGAGTCCGATGAAAGGAGAAGTTTCTGAAGGAACTGTAATCATTCGTCGCGGGCAAGTGGTGTCGGCAACTGAATATAAGCAGCTGGAATCTCTTCGCCGGGCTTTTCGTGGTGAAGATGCCATGGAAAATGCCTTGCCATGGCTGTATCTGGGTTATCTCCTGCTGGTGATAGTGGCGGTTTCGGTATTGCTTACTTTCCTGTGGTTACTGCGAAAAGATATTCTGCTCGACAGCCGGAAGATTACCTTGCTGTTCCTGATGATTGTTGTGACCAGTGCGGTGTTTACAGTGCTGCTGGCCAGTAACCGCGTCAATATGTTGATGGTGCCGTTGTGTATTCTGCCACTGGTAACACGCGCATTTTTTGATACACGCACCGCTTTGTTTACGCATGTGCTGAGCATGCTGATTCTGGGAACGGTTGCACCCGGCGGATTTGATTTCGTTTATATGCAGATCGTAGCAGGTATGGTGGCGATCTTCAGTATCGTGAATATGCGAAAACGTTCTCAGTTGTTTATTGCTGTTAGTTTGATTTTTATCGCCTATTTCGTTTCGTATATCGGACTCTCCTTGCTCAATGAGGGTGATTTTACCAAAATAAATTCAGCGCATATTGTCTGGATCGTCGTAAATTGTCTGCTTACGTTGCTCAGTTATCCGTTGATCTTCTTTATTGAAAAGTCGTTCCGTGTAACGAGCGATTTTACGTTGATGGAGCTCACGGATTTCAATTCTGAATTGTTGCGTGAACTGGCATTGAAAGCACCCGGAACTTTCCAGCATTCACTGCAGGTAGCGAATCTGGCTGAGTCAGCGATTTATAAAATAGGAGGAAACTCACTGCTGGTGCGTGTGGGTGCCTTGTACCATGATATCGGGAAGATGGATATACCAATGTATTTCATCGAAAATCAAAGTACACAGGTGAATCCGCACGATGAATTGTCATTCGATGAAAGTGCATCGATTATCATCTCCCATGTTATTCGAGGTATTGAAAAAGCCAAGAAACATAAATTGCCGGATATGGTCATTGATTTTATCCGTACGCACCATGGTACCATGATGGTACAGTATTTCTATAACAGCTTTGTAAAGAGTTTCCCGGATCAGATTCCGAATGAAGATGATTTCCGGTATCCAGGTCCACGCCCTTTTAGTAAGGAAACGGCTGTGTTGATGATGGCTGATTCTGTGGAAGCCGCAGCGCGAAGTCTTCCATCACATGATCAGGACTCCCTCGACCGGCTGGTTGAGAAAATTATCAATCACCAGATCGAAAGCGGTCAGTTCGAGAACTGCGATATTACCTATCGGGAGATTGCTTCCATCAAGAAGATTTTCAAAAAGATGCTGACCAGTATCTACCACGTTCGCGTAGCGTATCCCACCTTTAATTGATTTACGGAAGGACTTGTTTTTTAAGTTGTAGAGTTGCAGAGTGGGAAAGTTTCGAGGTTGCGAAGTTTCGAGGTTGCGAAGTTTCGAGGTTGCGAAGTTTCGAGGTTGCGAAGTTTCAGGGTTTCAAAATCTCAGCAGTAATTTTACGCTGTATCATTGTAACTCAGTAACCCTGTAACTCTGTAACTCTGTAACTTTGCAACTCTCAATTGGCGATTACAAACTCTTCAGAAAGGCTACCAATGCATCGCGGTCTGATTTTGGAAGTGCGCGCACGTATTCTCTGGCGGAGGCTGCTTCACCCCCATGCCAGAGTACAGCTTCGAGCAGATTACGGGCGCGGCCATCGTGTAAAAAATTGTTATGTCCGTTTACCAGTTGCGTGAGTCCGATTCCCCATAAAGGCGGTGTTCTCCATTCGTTTCCGTTAGCCAGAAATGCTGGACGATGGTCGCTGAGATCATCACCCATATCGTGCAGCAGCAGATCCGTATAAGGGCGGATCACCTGATTGGATGCTTCCGGGAAGCTAACGTTGGTGCCTGTCCGCATAACGGGAATATGACAAGATGCACAACCTGCTTCGGTGAATAATTGTTCACCCCGTTGCACCAATGGGTCGTTGAGTTTTCTTCTCGCCGGCACAGCAAGAGTCTGCACATAAAATACTACGGAGTTGAAGACGCTGTCTTCAACTTCCGGTTCATTGGTTATGCCATCGAATTGCACCTGCTGCGCATGACTTTCATTCGGTATGACATAGCTCGTGATGCCCATGTCTTCATTGTAAGCACCTGCTACCTGTTGGATGAGTGTTGGTGCTTCCGCTTTCCAGCCAAAGCGACCTATCATTTTTCGCTGCTGATGTGCATCCCAGGTGTAATTGGCTTTTCCGCTGATTCCATCTCCGTTTTTATCTGATTCATCAGCAAAGGATAATAAGGTCGATTCATCAATCTGCTCCAGTAGCCCCAATCCATGTACAGGAGGAGCTACCCGCGGTGAGTACATCCAGCCGGATGGCAAAGGGAGATAGTTGTCGTGGAAACTCCAGACAGGATAACGAAGTTGCATTGTTTCACCATCCGTGAAAGTGAACGTCGTGTTCTGCCATTGTACATCCACTTTCGATTCAGGCTGATAACCGAAAACGGCTTTGTCCTGCAACTGTTCTCCGAAGCCGGGTGCGCCTAATGGACCTCCGTGTGGATTGGTGCCAGGTACACTTACTCTGAAGAGAATAGAAGCGAGTGCTTCGCCGGTCTCAATAGATTTACCGCGCCCATCGTTGATGTGACAATTTACACAGGCATTGTTGTTATAAACGGTTCCTAATCCATCAAATTTTGGAGCCGGTGCAGCTACAAAGGATGCTTCGAAATGTAAGTCGCCTAATTCGTGAAATTCCATCCGTTCGCCGGTTAAGGTGGGGAATGCCTGCGAGAAGGCACCCACGCCCTCGCTGAATACCGTTTGACTTCCTCCTGAAAGACGTGGATCATATTCGTTAAAATCCCATTCACCGGCTTCGCGGCAGGCGGCTATTGAGAGGACAATGATTATCCCCAGCCATAGAAAACGATGACGACTCAGCTGTTTCATTATTCGGTTACTGTTGTTTGTATAAAGGGCAGTAAATCCTCTTCGAGTGTTGTTTTGAGATCGTTGATTTTGTCAATGAGGTTCTGTACCTGCGTGGGCTGCGTGGTGATGGCCTGTCCAAAGGGAACAGTTATTCCGTTGAACGCTGTCAATGCATTGTTCAATTGGTTTACGATTTTATTGTGCAGAGTGAGATTATTATTCTTCAGGAAATCGTCCATGCCGGTACCATCTGCATTAAACTGCGCATAGTACACCATCTCTACGCCCTTGATGTTGTTTTTGAAATCGGCAAGTGAATTGTTGCTGAATGGTGATTCTTCGAGCGACGGATCAGCCGCGGTAAATGGTTCTCCGATTTTTCCATTAGCCACTTCGTCGCAGATACCGGCCATAGCATTAATAATTTCTTCCATGGCCGATTTTTGCGACGGATAAATGCTCAGCGTATGTCCGGCATTGGTGATTTCCCAGCTATAGTTGTCGCTAACGGAAGGATCCCATGCATTGCGGAGTGATGTGGCTTTTAATTGCAGATCAGAGGACAGGGCGATAAGATATTCGAGTTCGCGGGCTGTGAACTGCGCTGCGGTTTTGTTTCCGTTCGGTCCCCAGAGTAAATATTCTGAAGGGTGGTAACCTTTTAGTTCATCACCCAGCGACTGAAGAAATACTTGGGTAAAAGCATTGGAAGTGTTCATCAGCGAGTCCAGTGCGTTATAGTCCACCGGCCAGGTGTCGGTGGAAGGGTCAATGTTATTCGTTGAAACCGGACCAAACAAAAAGGCTTCGCTCTTTTCCCAGGTACCGCGCACCGTTTTCCAGGCTTCACGGGCCGATTCAAGATGAGATTGGTCGGTGTTTTGTTCGAGTGCAAGACAGGCATTATAAAATGCAGTCATCTGATTTTCCATGGTCTGGTAAACCGGAAAGGCGATGTCATCGGCCAAATCGCGCAGGAGATCGGTCTGTATTTCCTGATTGGTGCGTGAATCTGTTTGGTTGGTGTCGTCGTCCTTTTTACAGCCGGAAAGAATGAAAGCGCAGCTGCAAAAGAGTACGGTGGCGTTGACGAGGTGTTTCATGTTTAACTGAGTTGTATTAGGTAACTGGTTTCGTTTTGACTGACTTTAAACCTTTTCAATGGGGCAGTGGCAGGACCCGAAATCACTTCTCCGCTGTCTTCGAACTGACTCCCGTGCATGGAACAGGTGAATCCTTTGTTCAGAGCGACTAATGCACTGTCCTGATGAGAGCAGCGCATGAGGATCGCCCAGGGTTCTGAACCGGGCGGTTGCAGCAGGAGGATGTCATACCCGATTCCGGCAGCACGGATAATTTTTTTTCTTTCATCCGGAGCGAAAGCTGATTTCGGTACTTCGATGACGTTAGTGGATGGTGCTGTTTTATACACTTGCAAGGATGAACAGCTGCTGAATAAGGAAGAAAGCAGAAGTCCGCCGCCCGTGGCAACACAGGCTTTGCAGGAACTGATGAGAAAGTCGCGTCTGTTCATAATCAGAAGGAATAAGCCAGACCCAGTTGATAGAAATCGTTTTGATTTTGATACGCCGGATAGTTCGGGTTCGGATTGAAGATGAGTGCTTCATTCGGATCGCCGGTAGTGATATGTTTCCAGTCGAGTTTGATGGCTACGCCGCGCACCGGAAGATAGGTGAGACCTGCAACAATATGCTGTTGGTTGTATAATTCATCCTTGATTCCGTTCTCCGGTACCGATGCCATCAGGTTCATCGATTCATAGCGTGCGAAAGCAATCAGCTGTTTGTTTTTCCATTTGGTAGAAGAGAGCAGGTCATACCCCAGTTCTCCGAAAAAACCGAACATTGTTTCAGGTGTATTGGATGCATATGCGGTATTCAGTTTGTCTGCATCGGGCACGGAAACATAGGCGCCGAGTGCTTTTGCAGTGAAACCTTTGTGACGCCAGATCACATTCATCTCACCTAAGAAAACAGGTGTGCCGAACGTGCCTGATTCAAGACGCAGGCTATCTGCAGTGCGTGGTGTTACTCCGGTACTTCCACCATAATAGGCTGAACCCTGAATACGGAAATCTCCTGCAAAATAAAGGAGTGATCCCCAGGTTCCGATATTGGTAGCGCTGGCATTACGTCCTTCATAACGGGCATCACGTAGGCCGCGTCCTCCGGTTAGACCTTCTCCATTCAGTCCATTGGTCACTGCCATACTCCAGTTTAAACCTGCGATACGGTTTGAACTGCCATAATAACCTACGCCGATTTCACGCCAGGTGGCAGGAATCACCATTTGTTCAACTGCGTGACGGTCATTTCCATTAAAGGTCGTTGGGAGATGGTTTTCATTGAGAATACCAACACGTGGAATCATCAATCCAGCCAGGAGGTAATTGTTCGGATTCAGATCGAATTTCAGTACACATTGCTCCACCGAAAACTCACCACCGTCTCCATCTACCTTCGCGTCCTCCAGCTCCATCTCCGCAAAAAAGGTAATCTTCGGATTAAAACGATAACCCATAAATAAAATCGCACGGGTGAGATTAGCGGTCGCAGTTTTGAAATTATTATCATAGCTGTACTTCGCCTCTCCATAACCCGAAAGAATCACATTTTTAGTCGATGGGTTTAGTCCGGCATTCAGCGAATCCTCACGCGTCATGAACTGTGCATTGGCCGAAACGGAATAGCATAAGATAAATAGAATCAGTAATTTATGTTTCATTGTATTCGAATTGATGTGGCAAAAGTATTATTTAGAATGATTCTAAATAAATTATTTAAGAATTATTTGTCTGATATTCCTCAGAAGCTGCGGAAAAGATTGATTTGGAATATGATGAGTTGTCCATTTTTACAATCACAGCGATCAATTACGCAAAAAGCAATAGTGCGATTGAATGAGACAATTTGATACAGATAAAATTCAATTCCGAACCTTTGGTGCAGGAATAATTGATAGTTGATTACTCATGTTGGATGTAGATATACCGTTCCGGTGATTTTTCATTGATGATTGTATTGGTCAGACGAGATCATCAATCTTGACCGTCATGATCATAACGTCACGATGTACCTTGATACAACAAATTCGGTTCGGCTTTTATTCGGCAAACAATCTGTTTCTGAATTCACCTTTGTACGCTATCTCAACTCTCACAACATTTAAAACTCCAGCAAAGCTCATCCTGCAAGATACAACCCTTAAAACCTGGTATAACACTTATAACTCCCACCAAGCTTCGCTTGCGGGATAAAACACTTATAACACTTATAACTCCCGCCAAGCTTCGCTTGCGGGATAAAACACTTATAACGCTTATAACTCCCGCCAAGCTTCGCTTGCGGGATAAAACACTTATAACGCTTATAACTCCCGCCAAGCTTCGCTTGCGGGAGTTAACAATTATACCTTCCTGCTGCTAAAAATAGGTCTTCGCGTTCGGAATCGCTATTTTTGTGACTTCCTATGGCTGATATCATCCGTCTTCTTTCCGATACCGTGGCGAACCAGATCGCAGCAGGTGAGGTGATTCAACGCCCTGCCTCTGCGGTGAAGGAAATGCTTGAAAATGCGGTAGATGCGGGTGCTCAGCGCATACAATTGATTCTGCTGGATGCAGGTAAAACCCTGATTCAGGTGATCGATGATGGAGCAGGAATGAGCGAGACGGATGCCCGAATCTGCTTTGATCGCCATGCTACTTCCAAAATCCGGAAAATCGACGATCTCTTTACCTTGCATACCATGGGGTTCCGGGGTGAGGCGCTGGCTTCGATTGCTTCGGTGGCGCAGGTTGAATTGCGTACGCGTCGCGCGGAAGCGGAAGTGGGTTCGAGAGTGGTGATAGAAGGAGGTACCTTTATCCTTCAGGAGGAGACCGTAACACCTACCGGAACTTCCATTTCTGTGAAGAATCTTTTCTATAATGTTCCTGCGCGACGTAATTTTTTGAAATCGAACCCGGTAGAAACCCGGCATATACAGGAAGAGTTTCTCCGTGTAGCACTCGCAAATCCACAGGTACATTTCAGTATGCATCATAACGAAACGCAGGTGTTTGATTTACGATCGGGGAATTTTCGCCAACGTATTGCCGGACTCTTTGGTGCCGGTTACAATGAGCGGCTTGTTCCCGTAGAAGAAGATACAACTATCGTAAAACTTGAAGGATATATCGGCAAGCCCGAATTTGCCCGCAAGAACAGGGGAGAGCAGTACTTCTTCGTGAACAACAGGTTCGTGAAAGATAATTATCTCCACCATGCTGTGAATGCAGCGTTTGATTCGCTGATTCCGAAAGATGCTTATGCCTCTTATTGGTTGAAACTCTTTGTGGATCCTGCCTTGATTGATGTAAATATTCATCCAACCAAAACAGAAATTAAGTTCCAGCACGATAAGGATATCTATCAGATTCTCCGTGCTGCCGTCAAACGCGCCCTCGGCCGGTATAGCGTAGCGCCTTCGCTCGATTTCGAACAGGAGCCTGCCTTTGATCTGCCCTTATCGAAACTGAATGAATTGCCGGTGCAGCCGCGTATTCAGGTGAATCCGAATTATAACCCCTTTCGTCAGGAGGAAGATCAGAAAGCATCTCCCGGCGGTGGCGGATTCCGTACGGCTTCGTTCGGAAGATCAACAGTGAGTCCGGCGGATGTCCGCACCTGGATCGAGTCGCATAAGGAAGATGTCCCCCGCCAGTTGCTAACGGATACGGAGTACCGTCAACCGGCAGATAATCCGGTTGTGGATTTGCTGAATCTGTTTGAGGAGCTGGATGATTTCCGGTTTGTTCAAACGGGAAATGGTCTCGCCGTAGCATCGCATCAGCGGGGCATGGTGATATTCGATGTTAACGGTGCCCGCGAGCGGATCCTCTATGAGCGCTTTCTCTTGTCGTTTACTCGTCAGTCGCCAAATTCGCAGCAACAACTCTTCCCGCCACAGATTCCAATGAGTCCGACAGACTTCATGCTGGTCACCGAACTCTCCGACGACTTGCGACGCATGGGTTTTGATCTCGAACCGTTTGGTAAAAATACCATCGTAGTACAGGGCACACCAGCAGGCATGGAGCCGGGTACCGAACAGGCCGCGCTTCAACAGCTGCTGGAGCAATACCGCACCAATAAAGAGAAGCTGCAACTGCCGGTGCATGAAAACCTTGCCCGTTCTCTTTCCCGTAGTATGATGCTTCGGGCACCGCAACAGTATAGCAGCCGTGAACTGCGACAAACAGCCATCGATCTCTTGCACTGCGATCAGCCTTTTGCCGGAGTCAATGGAAAAACCATCCTGCGCAGCTATCGTTCGGAACAGATCGCGCAACTCCTACAATCCAATCTCTTCTGATACGACTTAGATACCTATGAGCTACCAGGAATTTCGACCCATGCGCTGGCAAATTCTACCTCCTGTGGTAAAGAATCTGCTGATCATAAACGGCATAATGTTTCTGGCCACTGTGGTGTTTGAGAATAAATTCGGATTGGATCTGAGTGAATATCTTGGACTCCATTATCCGACCAGCAAATATTTTCAACCCTACCAGTTTATCACCCATCTTTTCATGCACGGCAATTTCACGCATATTCTGTCGAATATGTTTGCATTGTGGATGTTCGGAAATGTGCTGGAGAATGTATGGGGTGGAAAACGGTTCCTTATTTACTATATGGTAACAGGACTCGGCGCAGCGGTTATTCATACCGGATTTACCTGGTACGAAGTATCGCAGGTGCAATCATCAGTTGACCTTTTCGCAGCGCAGGGAGGTCCGGTAGATTTCCGGAATCTGATAGACAAATACCGGATTTTTGTTGGTTTCGAAGAGATGCAAAGTATCAATGACTTTATCGCGCAATGGAAATTACTTCCAACCGATGTGCGCATGAAGGAAGAGGCGGTCTCCTTTGCCAATGTGTTGGTGGAGCGAAAAGCAGATATTCCCGTTGTTGGCGCATCCGGAGCAGTGTTTGGAGTGTTACTGGCCTTTGGAATGATGTTCCCCAATACACTCATCTACCTGTATTTCTTCTTTCCGATGAAGGCGAAATGGTTCGTGATACTCTATGGTGCCTTTGAGCTGTACAGCGGACTTCAGAGCAACCCGGGCGATAATGTGGCGCATTTTGCACACCTGGGCGGGATGCTTTTTGGCTTTATTTTGATACGAATGTGGAACAAAAGGCGTTATCATCCGTTCAGAGACGAATATTGAGATGAACCTCATCGATGACATAAAACTCCAGTTTGGCAGAGCAACCGGTCTTTTCAGGATCATGGCCATTAACATTGGCGTCTTCCTGCTGATCACACTTAGCCGGACTATTTTATACTTATTTACCGGAGATAGTTCAGCGATTGATTTAGTGGTCTCTAAACTGAGTCTGCCGGCAGCACCTTCTGCATTCATCTACCAGCCATGGTCGCTAGTCACGTATATGTTTCTCCATACCGATATTCTGCATATTCTTTTCAATATGTTGATTCTGTACTGGACCGGACGTTTGTTTACCGAGTATCTCGGGAATGATAAACTCTGGGCTACGTATTTCCTTGGCGGACTCACCGGTGCGGTATTTTATATGTTGTCCTTTAACCTGTTTCCGGCTTTTGCTGCAGCTAAAACATATGCCTATTTGCTGGGGGCTTCGGCAGGCGTCATTGCGGTATTAGTTGGCGCAGCAACCTTGTTACCCGATTACATCGTTCATTTACTCATCTTCGGGCCAGTCAGATTAAAATACATAGCCATTGTTTCAATCCTGCTATATTTCATTTCCATTCCATTGGGTAACGCCGGCGGACATATTGCTCACCTGGGCGGGGCACTCTTTGGCTTTGTTATGATCAAAAGGTTACGTGCCGGAACAGACATTACTGCCTGGCTCACCGGAATAGGGAAGAAGAAAGCTAAAATGAAAGTCGTTAGCCGTAATGTTCGCACCGACGAAAGTTTTCACGATTCCGCAACCAGCAATCAGGAAGTGATCGACCGGATTCTTGACAAGATCAATAAATCGGGATTTGACAGTCTTTCCAGGCAGGAAAAGGAAATCCTCTACAAGGCTTCAGGGAAAAAATAACTAAAAGTAGTGATTTGGGAATAATTCCCAATTTTGGAATAATTTGTACTGTTTGTGGAATATTTTCTGATTAAATGGTAGTTTTAAACAGGTGTTCTTTTTGTAATGTACTAATTGTTATTTAGTTGCAATTTGCGGTAGGTTTTGGCACGGACATCGCGTACACTGGGAAAATTTCAAAACTTTAAACCAAATGCGCGTAAAAATTTCATTCCTGCGTGACCAGATGTCGGCGAATACAATTCCCCTTCATCACCAAACCCTCCTTGCTGAAAGCCTTTACCAGATCATCGATGGTTTCGGTGGCGATCGCAACCTCTTCAATTTCTCCAGCCTGAAAGGGACTTCCAAAATCCAGAACGGATTTATGCGGTTCCTGAGTTCGAAAGTTACGCTGGTACTTTCATCCCGCAGTGCTGAACAATTAGAGACCTTAACTTCAAAGGTTTTCGAAATGCCTTATCTGGCATGTGGCAAGATGAACCTGATGCCACGGAGCCATGAGATCATTCCTGATCCGGAGTTTACAACAAAAATGCGTTATCTCTGCATCAGCCCGATGATTCTGGTTGATCCGCATAAAGACCCTGAGAAAAGCCAGATCACCATTGATCCGACCACACAGGAGTTCTCTGATATTCTCTATGAACAAACGCTCGATCGTATGGAGCGCGCAGGTTTCAGCGAGTCTGACCTGAATAACTTCGCCGAGTTCGATGCACAGCCTGATCATGAATATGTTCAGAAGCTGAATGAAACAGGCAAGAAATTCGCCCGTTACTACCGTGCAGCTGATGGCAGCACCATGATGGGTTACCTGCTTCCGTTCACACTGCATGCTCATCCTACGGTGCAGAAATTCATCTGGGAATCTGGTGTTGGTGCACTGAGCGAGCAAGGTTACGGAATGGTTGACCTGGTGAAACTCGGCGTTAACTAATTCGCAGTAAAGTCAAAACAATAAAATCCGGTTGCGGAAGCAGCCGGATTTTTTTATGGGTTCACCTTTTCAGATGCTCTCGCGTTTTGGTTGATCTGCATTACATTTGTCGCATACCCAAAAAATGAAAAACTGGCGTCCATGGCTCATGGTGGTTCTGATCACCATTTTGTTGCTGACCTCAACAGTACTCCTGTTGCGCCAGCCGATTCTTGACTACGTCATCAATAGAGTTAAGGAGAAATTCAAAGAGCGCTACAATGCCACTCTTGTGGTAGGAGATGCGGGTTTCGCAGGACTCAAGGTGTTTTACCTGGATGATATAGCGCTGATACCGGAGAATGGTGATACGTTACTACGCATGAAACATTTCGAAGCGAAAATCAGTTTCCGGAAGTTTCTGCGCCTTCGTCCGGGCTTCAAGGAACTGCTGGTGGACACAACTACGTTAAGTCTGGTTCGCCGCGACAGTACAGATAACTTCAGTTTCTTCTTTAAACGAACGAAGAAAAGCGAAACGGATACGCTGAAAGTTGTTGATGATTCCGGATTTGATGACCGCATCATGGGCATTCTGGAGCGGGTGAATGATATTTTTAACGAGAGTATTACATTCCGACAGTTTGTTGTCAGTTATCGCCGTGGAGCGGTGGAAGAGATGGTGAAAGTACCGGAACTGTACTACGATGGAAAGGTGTTTCAGTCAAGTGTGATTACTTCTTCGAAGGAGGGCGTTAACCTCTGGTTGGTGAACGGTCAGGTGGATCCCGGCAACAGTTCGTATGATTTTCATGTGAAACGCACCCGCGGTGCGGCATATGCCTTGCCATTCTTTGATCTGATCGACGGTTTTAAAATCTGTTTTGACTCGGCGCATGTAAAGCTCGATGCGAATGAGAACAGCAACGTAGAGCTCAAAGGACATTTTGATATTCATCAGTTGCTGGTGAGCCACTGGCGGATTGCACCGGAAGATGTACGGTTTCCGGCCATGCAGTTCAATGTTGATGCTTTCGCTGCCGATGATAGTGTTGGTTTAGGTGACGGAACCCTGTTTACGATGAACGAATTGCCGGTGAAGATAACGGCATCGTATAGCCGAAATCCGGAGCGCCGTTTCCGGCTGAATGCGCAATTCAGCACTGCTAATGCTCAACAGTTGTTTGATGCGATGCCGAAAGGGATGTTCTATACGTTCAGAGGATTTGAGGCCAGTGGAAAGCTGGATTATCATCTGGTATTTGATCTTCCGTTGGATCATCCGGAAAACCTGGTGTTCGATTCTGAACTGAAAAGAGATAATTTCCGGATAGAGAATTATGGAACGGAAAATTTCGGAAAACTGAATCTGCCATTCTCCTTCCTTGCGATGGACGGTGATCGTCCGGTTCGCAGTTTTGTGGTAGGGCCGGAGAATCCTTATTTTACACCATTGCCATTTATTTCTCCTTATCTGCAGAATGCAGTACTTACTTCCGAAGATCCCGGTTTTATGCAGCACGGAGGATTTGTTGAAGAAGCATTTCGTGAATCGATCGTGACCAATATCAGGCAACGACGATTTGCCAGAGGTGGAAGTACAATCAGTATGCAGCTGGTGAAGAATGTCTTTCTGAGCCGCAATAAATCGGTAAGCCGGAAAATTGAAGAAGTGCTGATCGTCTGGCTGATGGAACGCCAGCGGCTCGTAAGCAAGGAGCGGATGTTCGAAGTATACCTGAATATCATTGAGTGGGGGCCGAATGTGTACGGTATCGGTGAAGCGGCGCGGTTTTATTTTAATAAATCGCCTGATGAACTTACGCTGGCTGAGAGCATTTTTCTTGCAAGTCTGATTCCAAGTCCGAAACATTTCAGATACCGGTTTGATGAGACCGGGCAACTGAAACCATACATGGCTAATTTCTTTAAACTGGTGAGTGGCCGTATGGCAAAAAGAGAAAAGATTCAGCAGGATGAAGCCGATAATCTTCAGGCGGTCATTGAGCTTTCTGGTCCTGCCCGTGATTATGTGGTGCCTGTTGATACAATTCCGGTGGACACTCTAGATCTGCTCCAGGTACCGATGGAAGATCCTCAATTACAAAAATGAAAAATGAAACAGGTTATATGAAGACGAAAATAGTTTTATTTCTGCTGCTAGTGATGGGAATTTCACTCACTGCTTGTAAACAAAAGGAAAAAGCAGAAAGTGAATCCTGCGCTCCGCTAAATCCAAACGGCGATAGTGAACTGGCATTGCTGATGCGTAAGATGGCAAAGCTGAATGAAGATAATGCCTTGGCATTACGGGAAGGAAAGGAGCTTGTGCCGTATGATGGTAGTTTTGAGAAGGAAATTTATTCGGCCGAACGAAGTATGAAAGTGGAAGAGGGTTTTTTTCAGGGAAGTGCCAAAGCATATATCGGACATTTGAATAAACTTTATGCGGCAGGTCCGCAGGATGATAAGGTTGCATTGCATAATAACGTTGTGCAAGCCTGTCAGGATTGTCACGGTCAAACGTGCCGGGGACCATTAAAAAGGATCGATAAAATGTTAGTCAAATAAGTAAAGCAAGAATGCCGGCTGAAAGCCGGCATTCTTACTTGCTACAGGCTACTTGCTACAGGCTACAGTCCCGCAGCGAGCTGCGGGATCAGGCTACAGGCTTGCGGTTTGCAGCTTAGGGCAATGGTTCGAACTCAAGGCTGATAGAATTCATACAAAAGCGCTTTCCTGTTGGTGGCGGACCATCATCAAAAATATGTCCGAGGTGTGCATCACATCTGCCACACAGTACTTCTGTGCGGATCATGTTATAACTATTGTCAGTTTTATAAACAACAGCCGCCGGACGTATGCTCTCGAAAAAGCTGGGCCAGCCACAACCGGAGGCGAATTTTGATTCAGATCTGAACAAGGCATTTCCGCAAGCTGCGCAATAATAAGTTCCATTGCCTTCGTAGTCCCAGTATTTGCCGGTAAATGCGCGTTCTGTTGCTGCTTCCCTTGCAACAGCATATAAGTCATCACTGAGCAGGGTTGCCCATACCGAATCCGGTATAGTTACTTTGCTGGTGTCGGTTCGCGAGTAGTATTGATGGTGCTTTATTTCGTTGTTCATGTCGTTTATAGGGCGATCGTGGTTGTGTGCAGATGTGTCGGGATGGTTATTGCAATGCATCAACAGGAGGGTTAAAGAAAGGATCGGGAGATTTCGGAGTAGCATAACAGATTAACGATTCAACCATCCGGTTGTTTTTCAAATGTAATTAAAGTTTTGTTAAAATTGTTGCTGCCATTCGTCGGTCTTCCGTCATTTCAGGATGACCTTCGTCAAATTCTGTATTTTTAGCCTTTCTTTGATAATCAGCTTTCCTACATTTGTTCTATGCATAAAAAACTCCTCACCGTATTTGCCCTTCTTCTTGGATCAGTTCTGAGTGTATTTGCTCAACAGGAGCGGATGCCTGATATTATTCAGGATGCTGCAACCATGGAAGCAAAGATTCATTCAGCCAGAATGCATCAGGTGTCGGGTGCTGGTGCCGGATATGACTTGAAGTACCACCGTTGCGTGTGGAATGTGGATCCTGCAGTAGCAGATATTTCCGGAAATGTTACTTCTTATTTTATGGCCACAACCGCTCTGGGACAGGTAACTTTTGACCTGAACGACGCCATGCAGGTTGATTCGGTTCAGCATGCTGGTGCTAATTTATCGTTTTCGCATGCCGGGAATGTGCTCACGATTACGCTCTCCTCAGCTGTTCCTGCAGGAACCCTCGATTCATTGACAGTGTTCTATCATGGAACGCCATCTTCTGGTGGTTTTGGGTCTTTTATTCAGGATACACATGCCGGTGCTCCGATTGTATGGACACTCTCAGAACCTTATGGCGCTATGGACTGGTGGCCCTGCAAACAGGATCTGAATGATAAGATTGATTCAGTGGAAGTTTTTGTAACAGCACCGCTTGGAAACAGAGTTGGAAGTAACGGCTTGTTGCTATCTGTAGATACTGCAGGGGCAAATACGGTGCATCACTGGAAAACACGTTATCCGATTGCAGCTTATCTTGTTGCTATTGCTGTAACAAACTACAGTGCATTCAGTAATTGGGTGCCGATGCAGAATAATGATTCGCTGGAGGTACTTAACTATGTTTACCCGGAGGATCTGGCAACAGCCCAGGTTCTTGCTCCCTCTATTATTGAAATTATTCAGTTGTTTGATAGTCTGACCATCCCATATCCTTTTGCCGAAGAGAAATACGGACATGCACAGTTTAATTGGGGAGGAGGCATGGAACATCAGACCATGACTTTTATCGCGGGTCTGGGATATGCCCTGATGGCGCACGAATGTGCACACCAGTGGTTTGGTGATCGTGTTACCTGTGGCTCATGGGAAGATATCTGGCTTAACGAAGGGTTTGCAACCTACTTTGAAGGGCTTACCGTGCAACGCTATTTTCCGGCCAACTGGATGAACTGGAAAATGAATAAAATCGCGTCAGTTACGTCAAGTGCTGGAGGCTCTGTACGATGCGTGGATACGACCAGTCTTTGGAGTATTTTTGACGGGCGTTTGTCGTATAATAAAGGGGCTTATGTGCTGCATATGCTGCGATGGGTGCTGGGAGATCAGCAGTTCTTTCAGGGTTTAAAGAACTATCTCAATGATCCGCAACTTGCTTATGGATATGCGCGCACATCCGATCTGAAGTTTCATCTGGAACAGGTGTCCGGCCTCAATCTCACCGGCTTCTTTCAACAATGGTATAACGGTCAGGGGTATCCGTCATATAATCTGACATTGTATCCTCATCAGAACAGTGCGGACATCGTGTTGAGTCAGACTACCAGTCATCCTTCCGTGCCCTTTTATGAGATGCCGGTTCCTGTACAACTAACGGATGGGATTTATGATACGATCGTTGTCCTTCAGCATTCGTATAGTGGTCAGGTTTTTCATGTCAATTTGCCGTTTACTCCTGTTACAGCGTTTGTCGATCCGGAATTATGGATACTTAGTGCCAATAATCAGGTAACCGTCGGACTGAATGAGTCAGCCCTCACTACATCCGGTGTTTATATTTTCCCAAATCCTGCAAGAGAATTCCTGCAGTGGGAAGCTGGAAAGGTACTTACCGGTACCGGCGGTTTATATAGTATGGATGGTAAGGAGGTGAAATCGTTCCCCGTGAATGAAAAATCGGGCAGGGTTGATGTAAGTAGTCTTGAATCAGGGGTTTATATGCTTAAAATCCGGTCAGTTGATGGGGTGTTCACCAGAAAGGTTCAGGTAGTCAGATAATCCTTACAGAGGTATTCTGGATTGTTTTTTTCAACGAAAGGACAGATCGTATTATAATCATTCTGGGCTTTTTTAGTCTGATTCAGAGCAGTTTTGAAAATAACCGCAATTTTTTCAGTTCTTTCCTGTTGATAAAGCGCTGGGGAGATCTGGTTTACCATAGGTCATGTTGGTAACTTTGAAGAAGAGGCAGGGCGTCTTTTTGCGAATTTTGCGCCCCGTATTTGTACAGAAAGAGAAAAAGTAATGGCGAAGAAGCAGGCAACCTTGGATCACAACTACACTGAAGACAGTATCCAGTCGCTCGACTGGAAAGAGCATATCCGGCTAAGGCCCGGAATGTATATTGGTAAGCTGGGAGATGGATCAGCGAAGGACGATGGTATTTATGTCCTGATCAAAGAGGTCATCGACAACTGTATCGATGAGTATGTAATGGGATATGGTAAATCCATCGAGATCGAAGTGAAGAACGGAACAGTGCGCGTACGCGACTACGGTCGTGGCATACCGCTGGGTAAAGTGGTAGAATGTGTGAGTAAGATCAATACCGGTGGTAAGTATGATAGTCAGGCGTTTCAGAAATCTGTTGGTTTGAACGGTGTCGGTACCAAAGCCGTGAATGCACTGTCAACATATTTCAAAGCACAGAGTTTCCGTGGTGGAAAATCGACCTGGGCCGAATTCGAACGTGGTGAACTGCGTAAGCAGAAAAATGAAATCCCTTCCGATCAGGACGACGGAACGGAAATTGTTTTCACTCCCGACAACGAAATTTTCCTCGACTATGAGTTCCGCATGGACTACATCGAGACAATGGTGAAAAATTACACCTACCTCAACGTTGGATTGAAGCTCATTGTAAACGGACAGGAATTCAAGAGTGACAACGGACTGCTCGATCTTCTCAAAGCCAATATCAGCGACGAAGCCTTGTATCCTGTTATTCATATCAAGGGCAAAGACATCGAGGTGGCGTTCACGCATACCACTTCCTATGGAGAAGATTATTACAGTTTTGTAAACGGTCAGCATACTACACAAGGCGGAACGCATCTTGCCGCATTCCGGGAAGCCATTGTTAAGACTGCACGTGATTTTTATGGAAAGGACTTTGACCCGAGTGATGTGCGTACTTCCATCACCGGTGCCATCAGTATCCGCATTCAGGAACCGGTGTTTGAATCGCAAACCAAAACGAAACTTGGATCCCAGAACACATACCCGGGTGGACCATCACTGCGTAACTGGATCAATGAATTCGTTACCCGCGAGCTCGATAACTTTCTCCATAAACATCCTGAAACAGCCGAAGCCTGGAAGAGAAAGATCCTGCAGAGCGAGCGCGAGAGAAAAGAAATTGCCGGTATCAAAAAGCTGGCGAATGAACGGGCGAAGAAAGCCAATCTGCATAACAAAAAACTCCGTGACTGCCGGGTGCACCTGACCGATCTCAAGAACCCTCAACGTTTAGACACCACGCTCTTTATCACCGAGGGTGATTCCGCTTCCGGTTCCATCACGATTGCGCGTGATGTGAATACGCAGGCGGTGTTTAGTCTGAAAGGAAAACCGCTCAACTGTTTTGGTCTCACGAAGAAAATCGTGTACGAAAACGAAGAATTTAATCTCATGCAGAGTGCTCTGGATATTGAGGATCGGGGGTCAACGCAGT
>WBZL01000992.1_pt1 | contig 30951 bp, 26 predicted proteins | sample 5204291 | NCBI WGS metagenome assembly WBZL01 (sample SAMN12344345, study PRJNA552823) | activated sludge metagenome | biome: Activated sludge suspended growth; feature: Nitrification reactor; material: Wastewater; isolation source: activated sludge from nitrification reactor of wastewater...
CGCGACCAGGCTCATGGGGCGGCCGGCGCCGGCGCGCCGCCGGTGCGCTTCATCGCCTTGTCGAGCGCCGCCTGGATCCGCGCCTCCTCGATCGCCTTCGACTTCTTCAGGTTCTCGTCGAGCACCTTCTCGGTCGTCGAGTCGAAGGTCTCGAGCTCCTTCACCAGCGTGTCGAGGTTCGAGCGGAAGAAGATCTGCGTGTCGCTGACGAACTGGGTGGTCACGTTCATCGACTCCGTCATCACGTCGAGGCTCCGCTTCATCTCCAGCATCACCACCGACGCGTCGGCGGCCCGGCCGATCGCCTGGATCTGCGCCGACGCCATGTCGAGCTTGATCGAGGCCGCCGTCGTGTACTGCTGGATGTCCTGCGCCAGGTTGCGGATGGTCTCCGCGAGCTTGCGGGTGTTGTCCTTGAGCTGGACGTAGCGCTCCTCGGCCGACCCGTAGAGCTGGACGTTGGTCGAGTGCTCGGCGAGCTTGGAATAGACCTGGTCGGCCTTCGCCTGCAGATCGCGGGCCTCGACCGAGCCCGCCTCGACCGCCTGCTCGGCCGCCTTCAGCTCCTCCTGGAGCTGGCGGAGCTGGACCACGTAGTCGAGCGCGGTCTTCTCGTTGCGGGCCATCTCGACGATCTTGACGTTGATCCGGTCGAGCTCCTTGTAGAGGTCCTGCTCGCTCTGCTTGAGCGTGTCGGTGTACTCGGCCGCCTCCTTCACCCGCCGCGCGCTGATCTGGTACTGCTGCTTCAGCAGCTCCTCGATCGAGCGCTGCGAGATCGAGAGCGAGCGGAGGCCCGGGATGTAGCTCAGGATCTCCTTGAACCCCGACCAGAAGCCGTCCTTGGTGGCGGTGCCGTTCAGGTAGTCGCTGAACTTGCGGAGCTTCTTGAGCTCATCGGTCATCGCCGACTGGATCTCGACGTTCCTCTCGCGCAGACCCTTGAGCTCGTCGACCTTCGTGTTCTGGACCTCGCGCTCCTTGTGAATGTCGGCCTCCAGGGACTTCACGGAGATCCCTTCGCCGGAGTACGCGACCTGGCGGGTCAGGATGTCGAGATTCAGCTTCGAGTCGGCGCTCATGGTGGGCCGTAAGGGTGGCACAAACCCGGCCGAAATTCTCGGCAAATTCCGGCGCTCGAGGGCCCCGCCGCGGGGCCGGCGCGGGGCCGCCCCCGGGCCTCCCGCCCCCCGAGGCCCTCGCCGCGACCCTCTCCGCCGCGGCCCCTCCGCGGCCCCGCCGCGGCTCGCCAGCGCGCCCGCCCGCGCGTCCTCGTTGTCGCGGCGAAGAGGCAGCGAGTAGACTCCCGCCGCCCATGGATTTCCAGTCCACGCTCAGCGGCCACAACCTCGCCTTCCTCGAGGCGCTCTACGAGGCCTACCGCCGCGATCCGAGCGCCGTCGACCCCGAGTGGCTCCCGCTCCTCGCCGACCTCGAGCGCCCGACCGGCGCCGCGCAGGCCCCCGCCGCGCCCGCCCCGCTGACGCCCGCCCGCGGCGAGGCCGAGCAGATCGCCCTCCAGGGCCTCGTCGACCGCCTCATCGAGAACTACCGCCTCCACGGCCACACCGCCGCCGACCTCGATCCCCTCGGCCTCGCCCGGCCCGCCCCCTCGCCCGAGCTCGACCCCGCCTACTTCGGCCTCGCGGGCCACGACGAGCGCCTCTTCTCGCCCGGCACCCTGATGCCCGGCAAGACGGCGACCCTCCGCGAGATCCTCACCCGCCTCCGAAACACCTACACCCGCACGATCGGCGTCGAGTACTGGCACCTCCCGTCCGAGGAGGAGCGCAACTGGCTGCAGGCGCGGATGGAGTCGTGCGAGAACCGGGTGGTCCCGCCGCCTGCCGAGCAGCTCCGCCTCCTCCGCTCGATGGTCGAGATCGACAACGTCGACCGCTTCCTCCACAGCCGCTTCCTCGGGGCCAAGCGCTTCTCGATCGCCGGCGCCGACGCGATGATCGCGATGCTCGAGTGCATCATCGAGGAGGGCGCGGAGCTCGGCCTCGACGAGGTCATCCTCGGCATGGCCCACCGCGGCCGCCTCAACGTCCTGATGAACGTCCTCGGCAAGGCCGCCCACGAGGTCTTCTCCGAGTTCGGCAAGACCGACCCGCGGGCGGCGATGGGCGCCGGCGACGTGAAGTACCACATGGGGTACTTCCGCGACCACGTCACCACCACCGGCAAGTCGGTCTACCTCGCCCTCACCTTCAACCCGAGCCACCTCGAGGCGATCACCCCGGTCGTCCAGGGGCGCGTCCGCGGCAAGCAGGACGCGATCGGCGACCCGAGCGGCGACCGCGTCCTCGGCGTCACCCTCCACGGCGACGCCGCCTTCGCCGGCCAGGGCGTGGTCCAGGAGTCGCTGAACCTCATGCGCCTCCGCGGCTACCAGGTCGGCGGCTCGATCCGGATCGTCATCAACAACCAGGTCGGCTTCACCACCGACCCCACCGACTCACGCTCCACCCGCTACGCGACCGACGTCGCGCACATGCTGCAGGTGCCGATCTTCCACGTGAACGGCGACGACGTCGAGGCCGCCGCCCACGTCGCCCGCCTCGCCGTCGCCTTCCGCCAGCGCTTCAAGCGCGACGTCATCATCGACCTCGTCTGCTACCGCCGCTTCGGCCACAACGAGGGCGACGACCCCACCTTCACCCAGCCGCGCATGTACGAGGCGATCAAGGACCACCCGTCGGTGCGCGCCCTCTACCAGCAGACGCTCCTCGCCCGCGGCACCCTCGACGCGGCCGCCGCCGGCCGGCTCGACCGCGAGGTCAACGACGCCCTCGAGGCCGCCCACGCCCAGGCCAAGGCGACCGAGCGCACCTCCGTGTTCGCGCCGATGCACGGCATCTGGGAGTCCTACCGCGGCGGGCCCGACCGCGAGGACAACGAGGTCGACACCGCGATCGCCCGCGAGCGCTTCGACGCCCTCGCCCCGCGCATCGTCGCCGCCCCACCCGGCTTCACCGTCCACCCCAAGGTCGCCAAGATCCTCGACGAGAACCGGCGGATGTACGCCGGCGAGGGCCCCCTCGCTTGGGGCGCCGCCGAGCTGATGGCCTACGCCTCGCTCGTCGATCAGGGGATCAGCATCCGCATGAGCGGCCAGGACATCCAGCGCGGCACCTTCAGCCACCGCCACGCGGTCCTCGTCGACAACGTCACCGGCGAGCGCCACGCCCCGATCGGCAGGATCCGCGACGGCCAGGGCCGCTTCGAGATCTACAACAGCCCCCTCAGCGAGTACGGCGTCCTCGGCTTCGAGTTCGGCTACTCGCTGATCTCGCCGGCCTCCCTCGTGATCTGGGAGGCGCAGTTCGGCGACTTCGGCAACGGCGCGCAGATCATCATCGACAACTTCCTCGCCGCCTCCGAGGACAAGTGGAACCGCCTCAGCGGGATGGTCCTCATGCTCCCGCACGGCTACGAGGGCCAGGGCCCCGAGCACTCCTCGGCCCGCCTCGAGCGCTTCCTCCAGCTCGCCGCCGAGGACAACATCCAGGTCTGCAACCTCTCGACCCCGGCGCAGGTCTTCCACGTCCTCCGCCGGCAGGTGCTCCGCAACTGGCGGAAGCCCCTGGTGATGATGACCCCCAAGAGCCTCCTCCGCTTCCGCCCCTCGTTCTCGCCGATCGAGGCGATCACCGAGGGACGCTTCCACCGCCTCATCGACGACGCGGCCGCCGATCCCGCGCAGGTGAAGCGCGTGATGCTCTGCAGCGGCAAGGTCTATTACGACCTCGTCGCCGAGCGCGAGCGCCTCGGCGCCTCACAGGTGGCGATCGTCCGCATCGAGCAGATCTACCCGCTCGCCGCCGACGGCCTCCGCGCGATCGTCGGCCGCCACGCCGGCGCCCGCGAGCTCCTCTGGGTGCAGGAGGAGCCCCGCAACATGGGCGCGTGGAGCCACCTCGAGCCCCAGCTCCACGCCCTCTTCGGCCACCGCCTCGGCGCGCCCCGCTACGTCGGCCGGGCCGCCAGCGCGAGCCCGGCGACGGGCTCCCCCGACAGCCACAACCTCGAGCGAAAGCTCATCCTCGACGCCGCCTTCGAAGGCCTCTGATCATGACCACGCCCCTCAAAGTCCCCGCCATTGGTGAGTCGATCTCCGAAGCCCTGGTCGCCCGCTGGCTGAAGCCCGTCGGCGCCCGCGTCGAGGTCGACGAGCCCCTCGTCGAGCTCGAGACCGACAAGATCACCGTCGAGGTCCCCTCGCCCGCCGCCGGCGTGCTCCTCCGCCACGCCGTCCCGCAGGGCACCACCGTCGCGATCGGCCAGGTCATCGGCGAGATCGGCGAGGCCGCCGCCCAGCCCGCCGCGCCCGCCCCCACACCCATGGCCCCCGGGCCCGCCGCCGCGCCGCCTCCCGCCGTCCCCTCGGCCCGCGCCGACGCGCTCAAGGCCGGCGTCGACCTCGAGGACGTCGCCGGCAGCGGCCGCGGCGGGCGGATCCTCCGCGAGGACGTCCAGCGCGCCGCCGCCGCCCGCACCGCCCCCGCGCCTCTCCCCACGCCCGGGCCCGCCGCCGCGCCGCCGCCGCCGCCTGCCCCCGCACCTGTCCCCGCGGCCAGCCGCCCCGTCACCGCCGCCGGCGAGCGCGAGGAGGTGGTGGCGATGAGCCCGCTCCGCCGCCGCGTCGCCGAGCGCCTCGTCGAGGCCCAGCAGACCACCGCCTCGCTCACCACCTTCAACGAGGTCGACATGTCGGAGGTCTTCCGCCTCCGCAAGGTCCACAAGGACCGCTTCGCCGAGGTCCACGGGGTCAAGCTCGGCTTCATGTCCTTCTTCGTGAAGGCCGCCGTCGCCGCCCTCAAGGAGTTCCCCGGCGTCAACGCCGAGATCCGCGGCGAGAGCGTCGTCTACAAGCGCTACTACAACGTCGGCGTCGCCGTCGGCGGCGGCAAGGGCCTCGTCGTCCCCGTCATCCGCGACGCCGACCAGCTCGGCTTCGCCGCCATCGAGAAGGAGATCGCCCGCCTCGCCGTCCGCGCGCGCGACTCCAAGCTCACCCTCGACGACCTCTCCGGCGGCACCTTCACGATCTCGAACGGCGGCATCTACGGGTCGATGCTCTCGACGCCCATCTTGAACCCCCCGCAGACCGGCATCCTCGGCCTCCACAACATCGTCGAGCGCCCGGTCGCGGTCGACGGCAAGGTCGAGATCCGGCCGGTGATGTACCTCGCGCTCACCTACGACCACCGGATCGTCGACGGGCGCGAAGCCGTCCAGTTCCTGGTCCGGATCAAGCAGTGCATCGAGAGCCCGGACCGCCTCCTCCTCGAGATCTGAGCGTGATACCTTCCCGGCCCGCCATGAAGCGCGTCCAACCGCAAAAGCGCACCACGACCGGCCGTCGCACGGTCGCCGCCGCCGCCACAAGCGAGAGCGTCGACCTTGACGATCGCCCGCTGGCGATCGCCCCGACCCGCGACGGCAAGCGCCTCCTCGTGGTCCTCCCCTACGAGATCTGGGTGGTCTCGGCGAGCACCCTCGAGGTCGAGCGCAGCATCGAGGTGCCGGCGGCCGAGCCCTCGGTCTGCGAGGTCGGCAAGGAGGGCGGCCTATGGTTCGGCGGTCACCACCTCCACCAGGGCAACGTCCTCTCCGCCGCCCAGACCAAGGTCGGCACCAAGCTCGCTGGCGTCGTCGACCGCGTCGCCACCATCCGCGAGCACCTCATCTGCGGCGTCGGCAGCCAGGGTGAGATCCTCTGGAACACCGAGAAGGACGTCGCCACCCACCGCCGCAAGGCCAGCGAGCACCCCACCCACGCCCTCGTCGGCACCGCTGGCCAGGCCGTGTGGGCCGACGGCTCGCAGGCCGCGTGGGTGATCAACCCCGATCACCCCGCCGGCTACATGCAGCTCCGCTTGCGCAGCACGAGCCCCGTCGAGGTCGAGTCCGAGGGCATCATCATCCTCGGCACCACCGGCGCCGGCCGCCTCGTCCTCGCCGCCCGCGACGGCGGCGTCGCCTGGACCTCCTCTGGCCTCCGCCTCGAGGCCGAGCGCTTCCCCAAGACCGCCCTCCGCCAGGCCACCCCCCTCGCGGTCGCCGGCGACGAGCGCTGGATCTACGTCCTCCGACCCCGCGGCCTCCTCCAGCGCTTCCTCGTCGAGCCGCCGAAGCCGAGCGACGACGACGACGACGCCCCCACGCTCCCCGAGGCCCAGGAGCACCGCCTCCGCTGGCCCGCCTCGGCGATGGCCCTCCTCGAACCACAGCACAGCGCTGGCGGCCGCCTGGTCCTCGGCGGCCCGCAGGCCGAGGGCCTCCTCGGCCGCCTCTGGCGCTGCGACCCCGAAGCCCTCGAGTGGCGCCCCCTCGCCCTCGGCAAGCGCGCCCTCGCCGAGGCCCCCGAGGGCCCGGTCGCCGAGGCCCGCAAGGTCCCCGACTTCACCCCCACTCGCTCCAAGATCACCGGCGCCCCCCTCGCCCAGCTCAAGGTCGACACCATCCTCGGCGCCCGCGCCGGCGCCCTCATCACCACCGCCCAGGGCTCGCTCCTCGAGCGCCCCGTCGGCGAGCGCCCCGTCCCCGACGTGATGCCCGCCGACACCGTCATCCTGCCGGCGATGATCCGCTTCCGCGAGGGCACCGCCCGCCCCGCCGTCCTCCTCTGGCCCGGCGTCAGCGACCCCGAGCGCGAGCCCCCCGAGCCCACCTGGCTGGTCTGGGGCGACTCACCGCGCGGCTGGACCCCACTCACCACCCCCAAGATCCGTGAGCAGGGCTGGTCGCGCCCCGACCTCTTCCCGATGCAGGTCGCCCTCGCCGGCGTCCCTGCCGTCGCCGGCAATCGCCCCACCCTCCCCGAGCGCTGGAGCGACCCCGAGCTCTTCGCCAACCTCGCTCGCGAGTGCAAGCGCCTCCTCAAGGTCATCTGGTGACCCGCGCCCGCGGGTGAACCACGCCACTCGAACCCGCCTCCCCGCGCAGACCTGTCCGGCAGGACCTGTCCGGCAGGACCTGTCCGGCAGGACCTGTCTGACGGCCCTGTCCGAGCATCCCTTCCACCGCGGACAGCACCCTGGCCTCGCCGGGCGCCCCCAAGAACGACGAGCGCGACGCCCCCCGGGAGCGCCGCGCCCTCGCTCACCCCGGCCGCCGCGTCAGCCGAGGAGCGCCCGCAGCTCCGCCTCCGAGAGCGTCCGGTCCTGCGCCTTCGCGGCCGCGAAGACCCGGTCCACCAGCTCCTCGCTGGGCTCGTAGCCGTGCTCGCGGAGCCAGTAGATCACGTTCGAGCGCCCGCTGTAGTGGCCGATCTCGATCTCCTGCCGGCGACCGAAGACCCGCGCCGGCACCGACGAGTACACCCGGTCGGCCAGGTCGTAGTCGCCGCGCTTCTCCGCCTTGATGATCGCCGCCGCGTGCACGCCGGTCGCCGTCCGGAACGCGTCGCGCCCGGAGAGCGGGTAGCTCGGGTGGATCGGCACCTCCGTATAGCGGCTGATCGCCTGCACGTACTCGACCAGGCACGAGAGGTCGTGCTGCTTCGGGTCGAGGAGGCCGAGCAGGTAGAGGTTCAGGAGGAGCAGGTCCATCGACGTGTTGCCGACCCGCTCGCCGATCCCCAGCCCGCAGCCGTGCACCCGGTGCACGCCCCACTCGAGCGCGTAGAGCGAGAGCGTCAGCGCCATCCCCCGGTCGTTGTGCCCGTGCCAGTCGAGCTCGACCCGGTCCTCGACGTCGAGGGCCCGCAGGAGCCCCTTCGTGAAGTTGAGGAGGTTCCGGAGCCCGTCCGGGGTCGCGTGGCCGACCGTGTCGCAGAGGACGAGGCGGGTCGCCCCGTGCTCGATCGCGGTCCGGAAGAGCGCGTCGAGGGTCTTCGGGTGCGAGCGCGTGGTGTCCTCGGTGACGAACGACGCCGGCAGCTGGTGGTCGACGATCAGCTTCACCGCCTCCGCCGTGTGCTTCTGCAGCCGCGCGTTGTCCCAGCCCTCCGTGTACGCCCGGATCGGGCTCGAGCCGATGAAGGTGGTCACCTCGATCGGCGTCCCCACCCGCTGCGAGATCTCGATGATCGGCGTGATGTCCGAGGCGACCGTCCGCGCCGCGCAGTTGGGCTGGAGGCGCAGCTTCTCGGCGACGATGAAGCGGAGGAGCCGCTCCACGTCCTCCTGCGCCCGCCTCCCCGCCCCTGGCAGGCCGAGGTTCACGCACTGGATCCCCATCCGGTCCATGAGCCGGAGGAGGTGCATCTTCTCCTCGATCGACGGATCCTTCACCGACGGCGACTGGAGGCCGTCGCGGATGCTCTCGTCGACGAAGCGCGGCGCCCGGCGCAGCAGCGGCGCGGTCCGCTCCTTCTCGTTCCAGTCGTAGACCAGCTCTGCGGTGTCCCGTGTCTCGCTCTGCGCCGTCGTCATCGTCTCACTCCTCCACGCTCGCCATGCCGAGCGACTCCTCCCGGAAGAAGCGACGGACCTCCTCGAGGAGGCCGACGATCATCGCCTCCTGGATCTCGTCGTCATCGTCGATGGTGTCGATGAGGATGTCGCGCATCACCACGATCCCAGCCAGCTCGGCCTCCTGATCGTCGGTCTTCGGCCGGCCGACGAAGGCGATCACGCCGCGCGGGTTCACGCCCGCCCGTACCTGATCCACCGTCGGGCGATCCTGGACCGAGATCGGCGCGTTCGCCAGCATACGCATCAGCGGATCGGGCAGCTCCTCCATCACGTCCTCGAGGCCGGCCCGGAGCTCCGTCACCTCCTCGTCGCTCACCGGCTCGCTCTCGACCTCGGCCGCGTCGAGCTCGCGGACGCGCACCATCGCCGCCGCCGCCCCGACGTGGTCGCCGACCGCGCCGCGGGTGAGCCCGAGCTGGTAGTGGAGGTCCGCGTCGTCCGGGGCCGCGGCGACCGCCTTCTCGAGCGCGTGGACGGCGTCGCCCTCGCGCCCGAGGGCCATCATCACCGCCCCGTAGGTGCTCAAGAACGCGACGTGATCGCGGGTCTCGGCGCTCACCTGCTCGAGGAGCTCGCAGGCCTCGTCGGGGTCGTCGTCGTCGAGCCGGATCTGCGCCAGGAGGAGGCGCCCCTCGTCGACCGCCTCCGCCGGCAGGTCCGTGCGCTCCAGGAGCGAGCGGATGATCGCCTCGGCCTGGTCGAGATCGTCGCCGTGGAGGAAGAGGATCTCCGCGCAGTCGAGGTAGACCTCGGGCTCTTCCGCGCCCTGATCGACCGCTTGCATCAGATAGCCAGCCGCGTTGTCCACCCTCCCCTCGGCCCACGCCAGCATCCCGGCGAGGTGGAGGACCCTGGCGTGGTTCTCGCCGGCGAGCTTGGTGGCGTCGTCGAGGGCGCGCTGCGCCGCGTCGAGGTCGTCCTCGTCCAGCGCCTCGAGCCCGCGGCGCACGATCGAATCCAGGGAGTTCTTCATGGCGCGACTTTAGCATGAGGAGGATCGCCGACCGGCCGCCCGAGCGAAGGCGATGTGAGCGCTCTCATGGATGCGCCCCTCCGAGCGCGGGCAGGGCTCGTTGAATATCGTCCTGGGGGCCCTCGTCTCGGGCGCCCAGGCCTGGATCCATGATCTCGCGTCGACGCTGGCTCGCCTCTGCCACCCTGGCCGCGCTCCTCTGCGTCGGCCGCACCGCCGTCGCCGCCGAGCTCGAGGTCGCGGCCCCCACCGTCGCCGTCGCGGCGATCGTCGCGGCCACCGCCGGCCCGGGGGGTCAGATCACCATCGACGCCTCCCTCGGCGCCGCCGAGCTCCGGATCGCCGGCGCGGTCGTGGACGTCCGCGGCACCATCCTCCTCAAGGGCGATCCCGCCGCCCAGCGCCGCTTCCTCGACGACCCGCGGAACGCCGCCAAGCTCGGCGCGAGCGTCCGCCGGGCCCTCGCCGCCGCCTACCCCGAGCGCGCCGCCGAGTTCGAGGCCAACCACCGCGCGTGGTCGCGGACCTTCGCCCGCGACGTCCTCCAGTGGAGCGCCCGCCTCGAGCGCGCGTCGGTCCGGGGCCAGCGCCTCCGCGACGCCTACCAGCGCATCTACCTCCTCGAGTGGGCGGGCGCGACGATCGACGCCGCCGCCCCCTCGACCGGCCCGGCCGCGCTCGCGTCGCTGCCCGACGCCCCACGCGCCGCCGACCTCACCGGCTACCGCGACTACGTCGACGCGCTGGTCGCGGCCCTCGCTCCTTAGCCCTGCTGCCCCTCGGGCCCGTCCCTCCCTCTCGCCTGCGAGGCTCCCCGGCCCTCGCAGCCGCGTGCCATCGCTCACTGCCCAGCGGGTGACAAGCGCCCGGGGCGGGCGCCATAATCGGCCCTCGCCAACGCGGCCCCGACACGCGGCGCGCGTCACCCTGGGAAGGCTTCGGATATCGGCATGGACACCTTCGCGGCCCGCCAAGACGCCGAGCGTGAATCGCTCGACTCCGTCGTCATTCGCTTCGCTGGAGACTCCGGCGACGGCATGCAGCTCACCGGCAGCCAGTTCACCGAGTCGACCGCCCTCATGGGCAACGACCTGGCGACCTTCCCCGACTTCCCTGCCGAGATCCGCGCCCCCGCCGGCACCACCTTTGGCGTCTCGGGCTTCCAGATCCACTTCGCCGCCCACGACGTGATGACCCCGGGCGACGCCCCCGACGTGCTCGTGGCGATGAACCCGGCCGCCCTCCGCGTCAACCTCGCCGACCTCAAGAAGGGCGGCCTCTTGGTGGTCAACACGGGCGCCTTCACCTCGGCCAACCTCAAGAAGGCCGGCTACGAGCGCGACCCGATCGAGGACGGCACCGTCGACGCCTACCGCCTCCTCAAGATCGACATCTCCAAGCTCACCATCCAGGCCGTCGAGCCCTTCGGCCTCGGCACCAAGGAGGCCCTGCGCTGCAAGAACATGTGGACGCTGGGCCTGATGATGTGGATGTTCGGCCGCGAGCGCGCCGCCACCATCAACTGGCTCCGCACCAAGTTCTCCAAGAACGCGACCGTCGCCGAGGCCAACGTCGCCGCCCTCAACGCCGGCCACGTCTACGGCGAGACCGCCGAGCTGCCGAGCGGCATCGGCTGCTACAACATCCCCAAGGCCACCCTCGCGCCCGGCCACTACCGCAACATCAACGGCAACGAGGCGACCTCGTGGGGCCTCGTCGCCGGCGCCCGCCTCGCCGGCCTCGACCTGGTCCTCGGCTCCTACCCGATCACCCCGGCGTCGACCGTCCTCCACACCCTCTCCGGGCTCAAGAACTTCGGCGTCACCACCTTCCAGGCCGAGGACGAGATCGCGGCGATCTGCGCGGCGATCGGCGCCTCCTGGGCCGGCTCGCTCGGCGTCACCACCACCTCCGGCCCCGGCGTCGCCCTCAAGACCGAGGCGATGGGCCTCGCGGTGGTCACCGAGCTCCCCCTCGTGATCGTCGACGTCCAGCGCGGCGGCCCCTCGACCGGCCTCCCGACCAAGACCGAGCAGTCCGACCTCCTCCAGGCGGTCTACGGCCGCAACGGCGACTGCCCGCTCGTCGTCATCGCCGCCGCCACCCCTGGCGACTGCTTCTTCATGGCGATCGAGGCGGTGCGCCTCGCCACCAAGTACATGACCCCGGTCATGCTCCTCACCGACGGCTCGCTCGCCAACGGCGCCGAGCCCTGGAAGATCCCCAAGATGTCGGACTTCGCGCCCTTCCCGGTCACGAAGCGCACCGACCCCGCCGGCTTCCACCCCTTCCTCCGCGATCCGGCCACCCTCGCCCGCAACTGGGCGGTCCCCGGCACGCCCGGCCTCGAGCACCGGATCGGCGGCCTCGAGAAGAACCACGACTCCGGCAACATCTCCTACGACCCGGCCAACCATCACAAGATGACCAAGGTCCGGGCGGCCAAGATCGCCGGCATCGCCGACGACATCCCGCTCCAGCAGGTCGACGTCGGCGCTGACTCGGGTGACCTCGTCGTCGTCGGCTGGGGCTCCACCTACGGGGCCATCTCGGCCGCCGTGAGGGCCTCGCTCCGCGCCGGCCTCTCGGTCGCCCACGTCCACGTCCGCTACATGAGCCCGCTGCCGAAGAACCTCGGCGAGGTGCTGCGCCGCTACAAGAAGGTGCTGGTGCCGGAGCTCAACAACGGCATGCTGGTCAAGATCCTCCGCTCCGAGTACCTGGTCGACGCCCAGGGCCTCGACAAGATCGCCGGCCAGCCCTTCAAGGTCGCCGAGCTCGAGGACGCGATTCGTTCCCAATTGGAGAGCTGAGATGACGCCACTCGATCCACCCCAGAAGCTCACCCGCAAGGACTTCGTCTCGGACCAGGAGGTCCGCTGGTGCCCCGGCTGCGGCGACTACGCGATCCTGGCCGCCGTCCAGCGCACCCTCCCCGAGCTCGGCGTCTCGCGCGAGAACACGGTCTTCATCTCGGGCATCGGCTGCTCCAGCCGCTTCCCCTACTACATGAACACCTACGGCTTCCACACGATCCACGGCCGCGCGCCCGCGATCGCCACCGGGGCCAAGCTCGCCAACCCCGAGCTCGACGTCTGGGTGATCACCGGCGACGGTGACGGCCTCAGCATCGGCGGCAACCACCTCCTCCACCTCGTCCGCCGCAACCTCGACCTCCAGGTCATCCTCTTCAACAACCGGATCTACGGCCTCACGAAGGGTCAGTACTCGCCGACCTCGATCCTCGGCAAGAAGACCCCGTCGACGCCGATGGGCTCGGTCGATCCGCCGCTCACCCCGGGCGCCTTCGTCCTCGGCGCCGGCGGCCACTTCCTCGCCCGCGGCATCGACGTCGACGCCAAGGGCCTGCCGGCCGTCCTGAAGCGCGCCCACGACTACCGCGGCACCGGCTTCGTCGAGGTCTTCCAGAACTGCCCGGTCTTCAACGACGGCGCCTTCGATCACTTCACCGCCCGCGAGGTCGCCGCCGACACCCAGCTCCACCTCGAGCACGGGAAGCCGATGGTCTTCGGCGCCAAGCGCGACAAGGGCCTCCGCCTCCGCCCCGGCCACCTCGAGATCGAGATCGTCACCCTCGGCGAGGGCGGCGTCACCGAGGCTGACCTCCTCGTCCACGACGAGACCAACCGCGCGATGGCGTTCCTCCTCGCCTCGCTCGAGCCGCCCGCCTTCCCGGTCGCGCTCGGCGTGCTCTATGCAGCGCCGACCCACGGGCCGACCTTCGAGAAGGCCCTCCTCGGCCAGAACGAGCAGGCGTTGGCCAAGCAGGGCGTCGGCGAGATCGACGCCCTCCTCCGCAAGGGCCACACCTGGGAAGTCACCGGCTGAGCCCGGCCCACGCCTTCTCGCGGGGGGCGCTGACGAGCGCCCCCCGCTTTCATTTGTGGGGCGCCGCGTGGACGCGCGGAAGCGCCGACGAATCAAATCCCCCGCGCCCCCGTCGAAGCGCCGGCCTTCGACCGATTCGACGCTAGGATACCGATCGCTACCCCAGGAAGATTGCCATGAACTTCTTCGCCACCCCTCACAAGAACCTCCTCGCCACCCTCTTCTCCGGCCTCAGCGCCTTCGCCCTCGGCTGCGTCATCTCGGTCGGCGGTGACGGCGACGCCGGATCCAAGAAGGAGTGCGGCGACGCCTTCACCCACAGCGTCAACCAGGGCGGCACCTGCTTCTGCGAGGCCGGCTACGACTGGTGCACCCAGGACCCCGAGGACTACACCTGCTGCAAGGAGCCGGGCAAGGACCAGGGCACCTGCGACCAGCCCCACAACGTCGTCGACGGCGGCTCGTGCGTCTGTGAGATGGGCTGGAAGTGGTGCAACCCCGACGACCTCAACGACTACTCGTGCTGCGAGAGCTCCCAGGGCGGCACCGGCACCAGCGGCACCTCGACCAGCGGCGGCACCAGCAGCGGCGAGAGCGAGACCGGCGGCACCACCGGCGCGCCGGTCTGCAACGAGGCCCAGGACCCGCCGGCCGCCTGCGATCCCGCGACCGAGCTCGCCTTCTGCTCGCACCCCGAGTCGTGCGGCGCCGAGGGCAGCAAGTACTACATCTGCCAGGACGGCGTGTGGGTCGAGCAGACCCAGGCCGACCAGGACGCGGTGTGCAAGCTCGACGGCTGGGACTTCTCGGCCGGCTGCGTCGACACCGGCACCCAGGTCGACCTCGTCTGCGGCAACGGCCCCGGCACCGCCTGCACCACTGGCCAGCCCGACTCGTGCGGTGACACCGATCAGCTCCTCACCTGCGTCGAGGGCAAGCTCAACGCCCTGAGCTGCCTCTATCAGTGCCAGGAGCTCGGCGACGAGATGGGCATCACCTACGACTACGGCGAGTGCGGCGAGCAGAACGGCGAGATCCAGTGCCTCTGCTGCGACGAAGGCGACCCCGGCTGCCCCGTCGGCGGCACCACCGGCGGCACCACCGGCGGCACCTCCACCACCGGCGGTTGATCCCTCCCGCAAACACACCACGCGACGCGGCCCGGCACCTGCCGGCCGCGTCGCGGTCGTTTCGTCGCGGGCCCGCCCGCGATCCCCGGCTTCGCCTCAGAACCTCGCGCTGCTCGAGAGCATCGCCAGTCGATCGTTCGACTCCCGCACCCGCCGCGTGAGGAGCCGGACGAAGCGCCAGAGCAGGTCGTACGCGAGGTCGCGGTCGACGAACATCAAGTCACGGAGCTGCTCGCGCGGAAGCAGGATCGCCCGCACCCGCTGGTGCGCGCTCGCGGTGGCCGAGCGCGGGACGTTGTCGTCGATCAGCGACATCTCGCCGAAGTGCTGCCCGGTCCGCAGCACCGCCAGCGTCTCCTCGCCGACCTCGCCCACCGCCCGCGTGATCTTCACGGCCCCCTCGATGACCACGAAGAGCCCCTCCGAGCGATCGCCATGGCGGAAGATCACGTCGCCCGGCGCATAGACCCGCTCCTGGGCGATCCGGGAGACCCGCGCGAGCTGAGCCGACGGCATCCCCGCGAAGAGAGGCACCCGCGCCAGCGCGTCGACCAGGCGCGCCTCCGAGGGTGACGCCGCGGTCGGGCCCGTCACGGGCTTCGAGAGCACGATCACCGGCACCCCGCCGCGCGCCTTGCCGGGATCGGCAGCGACCTCGGCGGAGGCCGGTGGGGACGCGCTCACGCCCTCCTCCGCGTCATCCGAGATCCCGATCTCCTCCAGTCCCTTTCCCATGCCGATCGAGGGTATCGCAGCCCGCGATCGACGACCAGCGCACGGCGTCGCTCGCTTGCGCGCATCGACGCGCCCCGCGGCCGCACCGTCCCGCTGCTACGCTCGACGCTGGAGGAAATCGACATGAAGGCTGAAGAGCAGAAGAAGACCGCCGAGAGCACGCGCCAGGAGGAGAAGCAGAAGTCCAGCACCGGCCGCCAGGAGGCCGACCAGAAGAGCCTGCGCGACGAGCAGAAGCAGAAGGACGCCGGCGCCCGCCAAGAGGCCGAGAAGAAGTAGCCGCTCAGACCGGGCCCACGCCCGCCCGCATCAGGAGGTGGTCGACCATCGCCCCGGCGACGTCGATGCCCGCCACCTCCTGCGCCTGCGGGTAGTAGCACGGCGAATTGACCTCCAGGACCCACGGCCGGCCCGCCCCGTCGACGAGGACGTCCACACCGCCGAACTCGACCCCGAACGCGGCCACCGCCCGCACCGCGACCTCGCCGAGCCCCGCCGGCGCCTCGCCCCGATACTCCCTCGGATCCTCGCTCGGCGCCGATCGGAAGTCGCCCGGCATCGTCGGGTTCGGGTACGCCGCGACCACTCGCTCGCCGACCACCACGAGCCGCCAGTGGAGCGCGTCGGCCACGTACTCACAGAGCTCGGGCTCCATCCCCTGCGCGAGCGCCAGGTCGACCGTCGAGAAGAGCCCCGCCATCGTGTCGACCCGCACCACCCCCACGCCACCCTCCGAGCCCATCCCCTTCAGCACCACCGGCAGCCCGCCGGCCCACGCGACCGCGCCCCGCAGGCGCTCGCGGCTCCGGCTGCACACGTAGGTCGTCCGCGGCACCGGCACGCCCGCCCGCGCCAGCACCAGCGTCGGGCACGGCCAGGCGCGATGGAGGTCGGCCGGGCTCCGATGGAACGTCACCACCCCCGGCCCCCAGAGGTGCTGCTCGACCCGCATCGCCGCCCGCGAGGTCGCCGGCCGGAAGAGGAGCGTGCCCGGCTCCAGCGGCCCCGCGGACGCGAAGTCGAAGTCGCGGGCCTCCACCACGTCGAAGGTCACCCCGCGGCACGCGCAGGCGGCCCGCAAGAGCTCGATCGACTCGCGCGGCACGCCATCGTCGATCACCACCATCGTCCGAGCGCTCACCGCCACCTCGCCCCCTCCGCGCATGCCCCAGGATAGCGGCACTCGCCCCGGGTGAACCATGGGACATGTCGGCACCCGTCCGCCGACGGTGGGGGCGCTCCCGCCCGGAGGGGCCCGAGGCGCCGTCGCACGGCTGGTTTGCGCCCGCGCCCGCCTCCTGCTACCAAGCCACGTCCCCATGGCCTCCACAGCGCCGCCCCGCCCCTTCGATCTGCTCGCTCGCCGCGCCCGCCTCCCCCTCCTGCGGGCGATGCAGGAGCGCGTCCTCGTCTGCGACGGCGCGATGGGCACCATGATCCAGGGCTTCTCCCTCGGCGCCGACGACTTCGACGGCAAGGACGGCTGCAACGAGATCCTCGTCGCCACCCGCCCCGACGTGATCCGGTCGATCCACGCCGCCTACTTCGAGGCCGGCGCCGACTGCGTCGAGACCAACACCTTCGGCGGCACCCGCCTCGTCCTCGACGAGTACGAGATCGGCGCCCGCGCCCACGAGCTCAACCGCGTCGCCGCCAGCCTCGCCCGCGAGGTCGCCGACCGCTACTCCACCCCCGAGCGCCCGCGCTTCGTCCTCGGCTCGGTCGGCCCCACCACCCGCCTCGTCTCCCTCGGCCACATCACCTTCGACGCCCTCCTCGCCAACTTCGAGGAGCAGATCGCCGGCCTCGTCGAGGGCGGCGTCGACGGCGTCCTCATCGAGACCTCGCAGGACATCCTCCAGGTCAAGTGCGCGGCGCTGGCCGCCTCGCGCGTGTGCGAGCGCCTCGGCCGCGAGGTCGCCGTCCTCGTCCAGGTGACGATGGAGACCACCGGCACGATGCTGGTCGGCACCGACGTCGCCGGCGCCCTCGCCACCCTCGAGTCGCTGCCGGTCGACGTCATCGGCCTCAACTGCGCGACCGGCCCCGACCTGATGGTCGAGCACGTCCGCTTCCTCGGCCAGACCACCACCCGCCTGATCTCCGTCCAGCCGAACGCCGGCCTCCCGCAGAACGTCGGCGGCCGCGCCGTCTACCACCTCACCCCCCGCGAGCTCGCCGGCTACCACCGCCGCTTCGCCGGCGAGTTCGGCGCCACGCTGGTCGGCGGCTGCTGCGGCACCACGCCCGCCCACACCGCCGCGATCGCCGAGGCCGTCCGCGAGCTCGGCCCGCCGCGCCCGCGGCCCGCCCGCTACGCCCCCCACCTCGCCAGCCTCTACGGCGCCTGTCCGATGGACCAGGACTCCGGCCCCCTCCTGGTCGGCGAGCGCACCAACGCCAACGGCTCCCTCAAGTTCCGCGAGCTCCTCCTCGCCGAGGACTGGGACGGCATCGCCGAGCTCGCCAAGGAACAGGCCGCCGAGGGCGCCCACGTCCTCGACGTCTGCGTCGCCTACGTCGGCCGCGACGAGGCCCGCGACATGACCGAGGTCCTCCGCCGGGTCGTCGGCGCCGTGCCGATCCCGATCATGATCGACACCACCCAGGTCGACGTCCTCGAGGCCGCCCTCAAGCTCATCGGCGGCCGGCCGATCATCAACTCGATCAACCTCGAGGACGGCGAGGAGAAGTTCGACCGGATCGCCGGCCTCGCCCGCGACTACGGCGCCGCCCTCGTCGCCCTCACCATCGACGAGGAGGGGATGGCCAAGGACGCCGACCGCAAGCTCGCCGTCGCCCGCCGGATCCGCGACCTCGCCGTCGAGCGCCACGGCCTCAAGGAAGAGGACCTCGTCTTCGACCCCCTCACCTTCACCATCGCCCAGGGCGAGGAGGAGAGCCGCCGCCTCGGCCTCGCGACCCTCGAGGGCATCCGCCAGATCCGCGCCGCGATCCCCGGCGCCCGCACCATCCTCGGCCTCTCCAACATCTCCTTCGGCCTGAAACCCTACCCGCGGCAGATCCTCAACTCCGTCTACCTCGCCGAGGCGCGCGATCACGGCCTCAACTCGGCGATCCTCAACGCCAAGAAGATCATCCCCACCCACAAGCTCGACGAGGCGGACCTCGAGGTCACCCGCGACCTCATCTACGACCGCCGCCGCCCCGGCTACGACCCCCTCTTCGCCTTCATCGAGCGCTTCACCGGCGCCAAGAGGGTCGAGAGCAGCGGCGCCGACGAGGCCGTCCTGCCGCTCCCGGAGCGGATCAAGCGGCGGATCGTCGACGGCAACCGCGTCGGCCTCGAGGCGCTCCTCGACGAGGCGCTGAAGGACCACCCCGCCCTCGAGATCATCAACCGCTTCCTCCTCGACGGCATGAAGACGGTCGGCGAGCTCTTCGGCGCCGGCAAGATGCAGCTCCCCTTCGTCCTCCAGTCGGCGGAGACGATGAAGGCCGCGGTCCGCCACCTCGAGCCCCACCTCGCCCGCGTCGCCGGCCCCCAGAAGGGCTGCATGGTCCTCGCCACCGTCAAGGGCGACGTCCACGACATCGGCAAGAACCTCGTCGACATCATCCTCTCGAACAACGGCTACAAGATCGTCAACCTCGGCATCAAGCAGCCGATCGAGGCGATCCTCGCCGCCGCCGAGGCGCACAAGCCCGACGTCATCGGCATGAGCGGCCTCCTCGTCAAGTCGACGGTCGTGATGAAGGAGAACCTCGAGCGCATGCGCGAGCTCGGCCTCCACGTCCCAGTGATCTGCGGCGGCGCGGCCCTCACCCGCGGCTACGTCGACCACGACCTCCAGGCCGCCTACGCCGGCGCCGCGACCCCGGCCGGCGAGGGCGACGAGCCGCTCCGGCAGGCCCCCGAGGCCCGCCCGCACGCCCAGGTCTTCTACGCCAAGGACGCCTTCGAGGGCCTCTCCCTGATGGACGAGATCTGCGGCCACGTCCCCGCCGAGTCCCGCCGCCTCACCGCCCCCAAGCGCCGCAAGGCCTACCGCCAGACCACCCAGGAGGAGTGGGACGCCCACATGGAGCGGGCGATGACGACCTACGTGCGCTCCGAGGTGAAGCCTGCCGGCCGGATCCCCAGGCCCCCCTTCTGGGGCTCACGCGTGGTCGACGCCCAGGAGCTCAGCCTCGGCGAGATCTTCCGCTACATCAACAAGAAGGCGCTCTTCGTCGGCCAGTGGCAGTACCGCCGCGGCACCCTCTCCGAGTCCGAGTACCGCGCCCTCCTCGACGGCGAGGCCGAGGTGAAGTTCCGCCGCTGGTGCGAGCGGGCGGTCGCCGAGCGGATGCTCCAGCCGCGGGTCGTCTACGGCTACTACCCCTGCAACTCCGACCACAACGACCTGCTCATCTACGACCCGACCTGCGGCGCCGACGCGCGGAGGCCCGAGGTCATCGCCCGGATCACCTTCCCCCGCCAGCTCGACAAGCGCCGCCTCTGCATCGCCGACTACTTCCGCTCGGTCCGCTCGGGCCAGCGCGACGTCCTCGCCCTCTCCTGCGTGACCATGGGCGCCGTCGCCACCGAGATCTGCCAGGAGATGTTCGCCGGCGACCGCTACGACGACTACCTCCACTTCTACGGCCTCGGCGTCGAGGCCGCCGAGGGCCTGGCCGAGCTCTGGCACAAGCGGATCCGCCGCGAGCTGGACATCGCCCACCTCGACTCGACGGACATCCAGGGCCTCTTCAAGCAGCACTACCAGGGCTCGCGCTACTCCTTCGGCTACCCGGCGTGCCCGCGCCTCGAGGATCAGCAGGTCCTCTTCCGGCTCCTCGAGCCCGAGCGGATCGGCGTGTCGCTCACCGAGGGCTTCCAGCTGGTCCCCGAGCAGTCGACGAGCGCGATGGTCGTCCACCACGAGGCGGCCAAGTACTTCAACATCTGAGCCGCGCCCGCGCGGCGCGGCGCGGACCTGCCCCCAAGGCCAGGTCCGCGCCCCCCTCAGTCGAAGCTCTCGAGGTTCCGCAGGAGCTCGCCCACGTCCACCGGCGGCTCGCCGCCCGCCTCCGCGAGCTCGTCGCGGGCGAGCACCGCGTGCCCGCGCGCCGCCTGGAACTCGCCCAGGCGGATGTCCAGCGTCGACGCGTAGAAGTAGCGGATGCCCCGCCGGAGCGGCTCCGGCTCGCTGTCGATCGCGTCGAGGAGCGCCGCCCGGCAGACCAGCCCCAGCGCCGGCTCCGAGATCAGGATCACCAGCCGCTCGAGCTCCGCCGCCGCCCTCGCCGCCGCCTCCGCGCCCAGCGGGCCGGTGCCGAGGAGCGCCTGCAGGTACTTGCCGATCGCCACCGTCGCCGCCCGCTCGCCCTCGGCGTCGAGGAGGAGCCGGGCGAGGGCGAGGAGCGCCGCGCCGTGATCCGGCGCCCGGGCGAGCGCCGCCTCGTAGGCCTTGCGGGCCGCCGGCAGGTCCTCGCGGGCCCGCGCGATCTCCCCCTGGATGAAGCGCACCTGCGCCTCCTGCTCCGGGTCGCCCGCCTTCTCGAAGACCGCCAGCGCCTCGCGGGCGTACGCGTCGGCCTGATCGAGGTCACGCTGCTCGAGGGCGATCACCGCGAGGAGGTAGGCGAGCGAGGGATCGTCGAAGCCGGCGTCGCGCGCCTGCAGCAGGAATGGTTTGGCCGCCGACCCCGAGAACTCGCTGAGCTGGATCCCGCCCCAGAGGTACGCGAGGTCGGGCGTCAGGTGACCCTCCGCCGCGAGCTGGGCGAGGTCCGCCTTCACGATCGCCTGCGCGAGGCGGGCGACGTCGTCGTTCGGGGCGCAGCGGCTCACGTACGCGGTCACCCGCGCGCGGGCGATCCGCGCCTGCACCTGCAGCGCCGGCACCTTGGTCTCCACCGCCTGATCGAGCGCCGAGAGGAGCGGCTCGACCGCCAAGTCGCCGACCCCCACCTTCGTCTTCTCGTCGAAGTCGAGCGTGCGGGCGCTGCTCTCGGAGGCCTTCTCCGGGATCCGCCACGCGACCCCGCGGATGCACACCGTGAAGTAGAGCGCCGCCAGGTCGCCGCGCGCCGCCGCGATCCAGTCGCGCCCCTCCGCGTCCTGCAGGGCCGCCAGCGCGCGCTCGGCCGCCCTCGGCTGGCCCTTGCGGAGGAGCGCCGACGCCTGCTCCAGCCCCGCGATCGTCGGCTTCGACGCGTGCGAGCGCGCGACCTCGACCAGCGGCGAGAGGTCGCGCCACGCCGACCACCTCCCCATCGTCGACGTCGCCGCGCCCGGCTCCGGCGCGCGGGACCCTCGCCCCTTGCAGGCGGGCGCGAGGCAGGCGGAGGCGAGGAGCACGGCCAGCGCGCAGCGGAGGCGAGGGGCGGCGGAGCGCATGGCCGGCAGCCTACGTCATGCGCCCGCCCGCGACCAGGCTCACGGACCCGGGGAGCGCGCGCGTCGACACGATCGCCGCGGCCCCCCGTTCGAGGCGGTGTAAGGGCCCCGCCGAGGCCGGCGTTCTGGCCCCGAGCACGCCGGAGACCGCGGCCCCGCGGCGCCCGGCTGGAGGACGACCATGCGACGACCCACCCGACTCACCCTTGGCCTGCTCGTGACTTCCACCCTCGGCGCGGCGATCGCCTGCAACGCGCAGGTCGCCGAGGCCCACGGGCCGGTGGTCGAGCGCCCCTACGTCCAGCCCTATGTCTCTCAGGACATCTCGATCGCCCTCGAGAGCCCCTCGAGCGCCGGCCTCGCCTCCTACTGGTACAGCGGCGCCCTCTACGTCGAGGGCCGGATGGGCGAGCGCTACAACGTCCGGGTCACCAACCACACCGCCGGCCGCGTCGAGGCGGTCGTCACCGTCGACGGCCGCGACGTCCTCACCGGCGACCTCGGCGACTACCGCAAGCAGCGGGGCTACGTGATCGAGCCCTACGGATCGGTGGTGATCGAGGGCTACCGCCAGTCCCTCGACTACGTCGCCGCCTTCCGCTTCGCCGACGTCCGTGACTCCTACTCGAGCCTCCGCGGCACCCCCCAGCACGTCGGCGTCGTCGGCGTCGCCGTCTTCAAGGAGCACGTCCCCCGTCGCTGGGGTCGCGCGCCCCAGCCGGTCGCCCCGCCGCGCCCCTACTACGAGCCCTACGGCGGCGGCGGCGGCCGGGCCGAGGCCAGCGCCCCCGCGGCCGACGAGGCCGCCCCCTCCTCCACCCCCTCGGCGGCCGCCCGTAAGAGCTCGCGCGACGCCTACGGCGGCGACTACGGCGGCTACGCCCCGCCGCCCCGCCAGAACCGCCTCGGCACCGAGTACGGCGAGACCACCTGGTCATCGGTCCGCGAGGTCTCCTTCAAGCGCGAGAGCAACCGGCGCCCCGACTACCTCCTCACCGTCTACTACGACTCCCGCGAGGGCCTCCGCGCCCGCGGCGTGCCGGTCGACCCGCCGCCCCCGCCGCCGGTCTACTACCCGCCCTACGACCCGCAGCCCTTCCCCGACAACCGCTACGCCCCGCCGCCGCCCCGCCGCTACCGAGCGCCACCGGCCCTCGAGGCGTCGACGAGAGGACATGTCCACACGGACATGTCCTCTCGGCCTTTCTCGGCGCGACCGCCTCGCCTCGTCGGCTCACCCTGCCGCCGCGCGCGCCCCCGCCACGGCGCGCGCCCCCCCCTACTCGCTCGCCGGCTGGACCGGCCGCGGCAGCGCGTCGCCCAACAGGATCCGGGTCGCCGACGCCGCGCACGCCAGCCCGAACGCGCCGGTGACGAAGCTCGCGGTCCCGTAGATCACGTTCCGGTGTTCGCACGCGTGCGGGCTGTCCTGTCCCTGCGGACAGACGCAGCGGAAGCCCTGACCCCCGTCGTAGTCGAGGTCGAGCGGGTCGGCGACCGGCTCGTTCGAGTAGATCGCCTGGATCCCCCAGCGCTCGTCGCCCCGCGGCATGTCGTGGTGCTGCCGCAGGATCTTGCGGGTCGCCGCCAGGAAGGGGTCGCCCGCCACCTGCGTGATCTCGGCCTCGCGGATCCGGGTGGCGTCGAGGCGGCCGGAGGCCCCGCCCGAGACCACCAGCGGGATCTTGCGGCGGTAGCAGGTGGCGATCAGGTGGGTCTTCGCGCGGAGGTTGTCGATCGCGTCGATCACCAGGTCGGGCGCGCGGGCCAGGATCTCCTCGCTGGTCGCCTCGTTGTAGAACGCCCGGATCGCCTCCACCGTGCAGCGCGGGTTGATCGCCCGCAGGCGCTCGGCCATCACCTCCGACTTCGGCTTGCCGGTGGTCCCGCGCATCGCGTGGAGCTGGCGGTTGGCGTTGGTCACGCAGATCAGGTCGAAGTCGACGATCGTCAGTCGGCCCACGCCCGAGCGCACCAGCGACTCCGCCGCCCACGAGCCCACCCCGCCGAGGCCGATCACCATCACGTGCGAGGCGAAGAGGCGGGCCATCCCGCGGTCGCCGACCAGCCGCCCCATCCGGTCGAAGCGGCGGTGCAGCTTGTAGGTCGACTCCTCCTCCTCGTGAGGGGCGTGAGCGGCTGATTCGCCAGCGTCGGCGCCGGCGGCGGGCGCGGCGGCGGCCTTCGACGGCTTGAGGGCGGAGAGGGCGATCGTCTGGGTGGCCATGGGCCGGCGGAGTATAGCCGGCCCCCGGCGCGCCTCCAGGGCGCCCGCGCCGCTCAGCAGCCCTCGGCCTCGGCCCACGTCTGCGCCGCCATCACGCACTCGGCGTGGCGCGCGTAGACGTACTTGCCGCGGAGGCGGAGGAGGTCCCGCTTCTCGCGGGTGCAGGTCAGGCGGATCCGATCGGCCAGGCTCTCGACCGCCTGTGGCGAGCGCTCCCCGGCCTCACGGACGGCGACGTCGATGAGGTGCTGACAGACCGCCTCCGGCGCCGGCGCCCGCAGCAGGAAGAACCACACCAGGACGAGCGAGAGGACGATCCCGAGGACGATGACTCCGGCGATCTTCATGGCGACCTCGGCGACACGCTCCCGACCGGCGCGCTCAGCCGCCGCCGTCGATCACGCGGAAGGCCGCGCGCCGCTTCTTGGCCTGCTCCTCGACGACTGGGCTCGGAGGCGCCGGCGCCGGCTCGCTCGCCAGCTCGGGCGCCGGCTCGGGCGCCGGCGCGGGCGTCGGCGGGGCGGGCTCGGGCGCCGGCTCCTCGGCCGCCACCACCGGCGGCGCCTCCTCGACCGCCGCCAGCACCGGCTCCTTCCGCGCGGGCTCGGGCTCCTTGCGGGACGTCTCCCCGCGGGCCCGGGCGAACATCACCCGCACCGACTCCGGCATGTTGCGGTCGAGGACGATCCCGCGGCCGGTCGAGCGGTCCGCGACGATGTAGATGGCCTCCCACGGGAACTCGCAGCGGGTCACCAGCCCGCCGAAGGAGAGGTCCGCCGAGATCCCGGTCTCGCCGAACTTCAGATCGAGCGGGTAGTTCGCGTCGAGATCGATGATCAGCCGCTCCTTCCACTGCTCGCGGATCGAGGCCGGCACCACCACCTCGGCGTGGGTCGCGTTGACGTGGATACGAGGGCAGCGCCCAGCGGCGTAGAGCGACTCGATCACACTCTGGACCGGGTGGACCATGGGCGTACCGTAGCGGAAAACCGGGGGGCTTGCGACCCTGCGAGGCGCGCCGTGCAGAGTCTCACACCTCGCCGCTCCGGGCCAAATCGAGCCCGGGGCGCCGCGGCCGCGCGGCCCCACGAACGCAGCCCCACTCAGGAGAAGGCGCTCTCACCGGTGATGGCCCGGCCGATCGCCAGCGTGTGGATCTCGTGGGTGCCCTCGTAGGTGAAGACCGTCTCGAGGTTGCAGAGGTGCCGCATGATCCCGAACTCGCCCATGATGCCGTTGCCGCCGAGGATCGATCGGGCCGTCCGGGCGCTCTCCAGGGCCATCCGCACGTTGTCCCGCTTGAGGTACGAGACCTGCACCGGCGTCAACTTGCCCTCCTGCTTCAGCCGACCGAAGTGGTAGGCGAGGAGGAGCCCCTTGCCGATCTCGTTGTGGATCTCGACCAGCTTCTCCTGGGTGAGCTGGAAGCCCGCGATCGGCCGCCCGAACTGCACCCGCTCGCGCGAATAGCCGAGGGCGCGCTCGTACACCGCCATCGCCGCGCCGACCGCCCCCCAGCCGATCCCGAAGCGGGCCTGCGTGAGGCAGCCGAGCGGCCCCTTGAGCCCCTGCACGCCCGGCAGCAGGTTCGCCCGCGGCACCCGCACGTCGCTCAGCACGATCTCGCCGGTGATCGACGCCCGCAGCGAGAGCTTGCCCTTCGTCTCCGGCGTGTCGAAGCCCGCCATCCCGCGCTCGACCAGGAACCCGCGGATCACCGGCGCGTCGCTCCCGTGATCGAGGGTCTTCGCCCACACCACCGCCACGTCGGCGATCGGCGCGTTGGTGATCCAGAACTTCTGCCCGTTCAGCACGTAGTCGCCGCCCGGCCCGTCCTGCCGCGCGACCGTCCGCATCGACCCCGGGTCCGAGCCCGCGTTCGGCTCGGTGAGCCCGAAGCAGCCGATGAGCTCGCCGCGGGCCATCCCCGGCAGCCAGCGCCCCCGCTGCGCCTCGTCGCCGTACGCGTGGATCGGGTACATCGCCAGCGCCGACTGGACCGAGCAGAACGAGCGGATCCCGCTGTCCTGGCGCTCGAGCTCGATCATCGTCAGCCCGTACGCCACCGGGTTCATGCCGGCGCAGCCGTAGCCGTGGAGCGGCGCCCCGAGGAAGCCCATCTCCGCGAACTCGCGGACGAGCTCCCGCGGGAAGGTCGCGCGCTCGTAGTGGTGCTCGATCACCGGCGCGATCCGCCGCTCGCAGAACTCGCGGGTGTTCTCCCAGATCAGCCGCTCCTCGTCGCCGAGGAGGTGATCGATGGTCAGCAGGTACGGGGTCGCGTCCATGCCGGCCGATGTACCACGGCCCCCGCCGCCCTCCGGCGCCGCCGCCCCCACGCCCCGGTGGGCTAGCGCACGTCCCCGGCCCGCGCCGCGCCGACGCCCGGCGCCTCGCGCCCCGCGAGCCCCACCAGCGCCAGGAGCCCGACGTCGCGGAGGAAGAGCGGCCAGCCGATCGACTCCGCCGCCGCGTCGCGGCCGAAGCACCCGCACTGGAGGTCGATCCCGCGGGCGATCACCGAGCCGATCAGGATCAAGAACGAGGTCGTCAGGAGCCCGAGGAGGACCGCCGCCGCCCGCCGCTTCCAGCCGATCACCAGCGCCACCGCGCCGACCACCTCGAGCATCGGCACGAGCCCCGCGATCGCCGTCCACGACCAGTGCGGGAACACCTGGTAGTTGCGGAGGTCGGCGACGAAGCCCGCCGGGTCGGCGATCTTCGGCAGCGCCGCCGCGAGGAAGACCGCCGCCACCGCGAGCCGGGCGAGCACCGCCAGCGCCGCGAGCCCCCTAGCCACGGCCGCCCTCCGCGTCCCCGTCCACCGGCCCGCCGGCGGCCAGCCACTGCGGCCAGCCGCCCTCCAGCACCCGCACCGAGCGGCAGCCCAGGTGCTCGCGGAGGAGCCGCGCGAGCGCCTCCGAGCGCTCGCAGCGGAGCCCCTCGCAGTACGCGATCACCAGGTCGTCCGGCCCCACCGCCACCGACTCGCGGCCGAGGATCGCCGCCGCCTCGTCGGCCGGCAGGCAGAGCGCCCCCGGGATGTGCCCCCCCGCGAACGCCGGCGACGGCCGCGCGTCGACGAAGACCACCCCCGGGCGCCCGTGGAGCCCGAGCGCCTCGGGGGCGGCGATCCGCTCGGCCGCCGCCACCTGCGCCTCATCGCCGAGCACCTCACCCGCCGCCTCACCGAGCTCGCAGGCGCCGAGCTCGACCGGCTCGTCGGCGATCCACGCGAGCCCCGGCTCGCCGAGCCCGTGGATCCGCAGCGCCAGGTGGGCGAGCGCGAGGCCCGAGGCCAGCGCCACCAGCGTGGCGAGATCGCGGACGAGGCGGGGTCCCGGCATCGACGTGGGGCCAGGCTAGCAGCCGATCACGGCCCTCGCCACGCCGCCGGCGCGCCCCCCGTCCGCCGCCGCGCCCCCGCGTGCCGGCCGTCTTTTTCGCCCCTTCGGGCCCCGATGCTAGGCTCCGCGCCGAAAGCCCGTAGACGATGTCGAAGCCCTTCGCCCTCCTCCTCGCCTGCCTCCTCACCCTGGTCAGCGCCGCCCCGGCGGCCGCCGCGGGCGCGTCCGCGAGCGGCAAGGTCGGCACCAGCGGCGCCAAGGGCAAGGCCAAGGGCGACGGCCCCTCGCTCGGCAACCTCGTCCTCCCGGAGCGAGTGATCGGCGGCTCGGCGATCTCCGCGCTGATGCCCGTCCAGGTCGGCTTCGTCGGCTACCTCCCGCGGGTCCGCCTCGGCTTCCAGTACGACCTCCAGCTCTACAAGCAGCACTGGGCGTATATCGGCGTCGCCGCCCTCCTCGACCGCGGCAACTGGGAGACCTTCCGCCTCGACAAGTGCGGCCTCGGCACCTCCTCCAACTCCTGCAACCCCGGCTCGGTCGCCGGCGTCGACGGCTGGGCCGGCTGGGCCTACAAGTTCTACCTCCCCGAGATGCCCTTCCTCGTGCCGATCGCCCGCGTCGGCGTCGGCGGCGGCTGGTGGAAGTACCCCGACCTCTCCGGCAGCCGCCAGCAGAGCCTCCAGACCACCTGGCAGATCAGCGCCCGCGGGGGCGGCGGCGCCCGCCTCTTCCTCCTCCAGGACCTCGCCATCGGCATGGACCTGAACCTCATCCTCGGCGTCCGGGTCTCCAAGGACACCCCGCTCAGCGGCCAGACCACCAAGAAGGCGGGCTTCCTCCTCGGCATGGAGATCCTCCCGCTCATCGTCGAGTACCGCTTCTGAGGGCCCCCAGGGCGCGCGGGCCCGTCGCCGCGGCCGCGATTGCCGCCCCCCCTCGCCGCGATCTGTGCTAGCTCCTCGGGCCCATGGCCCTGGCAGTCGGCATCGTCGGCCTCCCCAACGTCGGCAAGTCCACCCTCTTCAACGCCCTCTCCAACGCGGGCGCGCAGTCGGCGAACTACCCCTTCTGCACGATCGAGCCGAACGTCGGCATGGTCTCCGTCCCCGACCCGCGGATCGACGCGCTGGTCAAGGTCGTCGAGCCCGACAAGATCGTCCCGACCACCGTCGAGTTCGTCGACATCGCCGGCCTCGTCAAGGGCGCCAGCCAGGGCGAGGGCCTCGGCAACCAGTTCCTCGCCCACATCCGCTCGGTCGACGCGATCGTCCACGTCGTCCGCTGCTTCGAGGACGAGAACATCATCCACGTCGGCGGCAAGGTCGACCCGCTCGCCGACGTCGAGGTCATCAACACCGAGCTCATCCTCCGCGACATGCAGTCGGTCGACCAGCGCCTCGCCAAGGCCAAGAAGAACGCCAAGGGCGGCGACAAGGTCGAGCGTCAGGCGCTCGTCACCTGCGAGAAGGTGATGGCGCTCCTCGACAAGGGTCAGACCGTGCGGACCATGGAGCTCGACGACGCCGACCGCGAGATCCTCGAGCCCCTCGCCCTCCTCACCCAGAAGCCCGTCCTCTACGCCGCCAACGTCGCCGAGCACCAGCTCGCCGCCGGCCTCCAGGATCCGCTGGTCGCCCGCCTGGTCGAGCACGCCGCCCGCGAGGGCTCCGAGGTGGTCGTCATCTCGGCGGCGATCGAGGCCGAGATCGCCGGCCTCTCGCCCGAGGAGCGGGCCGAGTTCCTCGCCAGCATCGGCGCCGACGAGCCCGGCCTCAGCCGCCTGATCCGCAAGGCCTACGAGCTCCTCGAGCTCATCACCTACTTCACCGCCGGCAAGCAGGAGGTCCGCGCCTGGACCATCCGCCGCGGCACCCTCGCCCCCGGCGCCGCTGGCAAGATCCACAGCGACTTCGAGCGCGGCTTCATCCGCGCCGAGGTCATGCGCTGGACCGACCTCGTCGAGCTCGGCTCCGAGGCCGCCGTCAAGTCCAAGGGCCTCCTGCGGGTCGAGGGCAAGGAGTACGTGGTGCAGGACGGCGACGTCATGCACTTCCGCTTCAACGTCTGACCGCCGCAGATGACGACCCCGCGGCGACCGGCTAGGATGGGGGCGATGGCGACCGCCGAGCCCACGAGATCCGCGAGATCGCTCCGCGCGCCGATCGCGGCCCGTGCGTTCGCCCTCGTCGTCGGCAGCGCCCTCGCCGCCATCATCCTCCCGCCCCGGATCGCCGCCGCCTCCCCCTGGTCGGTGCCCCTCCGGCCCGCCCTCGCGGACCCCAGCGCCGAGGACCTCGCCGAGGCCCAGCGCGAGTACCAGCTCGGCACCCAGGCCTACGCCCTCGGCAACTACGACCAGGCCGTCGCCCACTTCGAGCGCTCCTACGCCCTCTCCGACCGGCCCGAGCTCCTCTTCAACATCGGCCAGTCCTACGCCCAGTGGTACACCCTCACCGGCGACCCGGGGCAGCTCCGGAAGGCCCGCAAGCTCTTCCAGAACTACGTGAAGTACCTCGACGCCTCGCACGACGAAGATCCCGAGGCCCGCGCCGACGCCCAGCGCCGGATCGACGAGATCGACGCCGAACTCGCCGCCGTCGACGCCCGAAACGCCCCCCCGCCCGTCGTCGACCAGCCCGCCGAGCCCGCCCCGCAGCCGCCCCCAACCGACAAAGAACGTAAGCCAGTTCACCGCAAGGGCTGGTTCTGGGGCGTCGTGATCGGAGGGGTCCTCCTCGTCGCTGGCGGCATCACCGTCGGCGTCCTCGCAACCCGGCCTCCCGCCTTCGAGCCCGAGCTCGGCATCATCGGCCGCGACCTCGCCGTCCCCCCCTCCGCCGCCCCCTCCGCCGCCCCCTCCGCCGCCCCCCCGGCGGCCCCGCTCCTCCGCTTCTGAAGCGTGCCCGCCTCCACCCCCTCGAGCCGCGATCTCCACCCCGAGACCGGCGCCCGCTACGTCTTCCGGCGCCTCGCCGGCGCCCCCGCGCCGGCGTACGAGGTCACCGTCCACGCGGCTGGGGGCGCCACCCACCGCGCCCAGGTCACCTGGACCGACGGCGTCGACGCCGTCGTCGACCCCCCCCTCGCCGACCCGGCCCTCCACGACCAAGTCGTGAAGCTGGCCCGGGCCCTCCGTGCCGACCTCCCCGAGCGCCTCACACGCTGGCGCTGACGGCGGCGCGGCCGCGAGATGGAACGCACGATCTCTCGCCCCGCGTCCCCCCCGGCCGCGGACGTGGTCGAAGTTGACAGCCCGGCGGCGACATACCACCGTATCGCCCGGATGCGCCCGCTGAGTGGGGCGCGCGAACGCAAGAAAGAGAACGATGTCGAAAAAGTACTTTGTTGGTGGCCTCAGCTGGAACACGACCGACGAGAGCCTGAGGGATGCCTTCAGCCGCTTCGGTGAGGTCTCGGAGGCCAATGTGGTGAATGATCGTGAGACCGGGCGTTCGCGCGGCTTTGGTTTCGTGACCTTCGTGAACGACGCTGACGGCGCTGTCGCCCAGAAGGAGATGGACGGCGCTACCCTCGATGGCCGGGCGATCCGCGTCAACGAGGCCGAGCAGAAGCCCCGCAGCGGCGGCGGCGGCGGTGGCCGCTCGTTCGGCGGCGGCGGCGGCGGCGGCGATCGTGGCGGCTACGGCGGCGGCGATCGTGGCGGCTACGGCGGCGGCGATCGTGGCGGCTACGGCGGCGGCGGCTACGGCGACGACTACGGCGGCGGTGGCCGTGGTGGTCGTGGCGGCCGTGGCGGCGGCGGCGGCCGTGGTGGTCGCGGCGGCTACTGAGCCCCTCGCTCCAACCGAGCCTCCAACTCAACTCAGGGACCCGGGCGCCTCGCCCGGGTCCCTTCGTTTTTTCGGCACGCCGATCGCGCAGGGGGCGGAATCGCCTTTCCTTGCACGTGCAAGCCTC
>WBZL01000993.1_pt1 | contig 30922 bp, 48 predicted proteins | sample 5204291 | NCBI WGS metagenome assembly WBZL01 (sample SAMN12344345, study PRJNA552823) | activated sludge metagenome | biome: Activated sludge suspended growth; feature: Nitrification reactor; material: Wastewater; isolation source: activated sludge from nitrification reactor of wastewater...
GTCTCCTCAGCCGTGAAATGCAGCTCCGGCAGATTGATCCAGGCCCCGTCGCCGATCTTCAGGCGCATGCGCATCGGCACGGTGCGCGCCACCATGTCGCTGCCGGTTTCGTTCAGGCCCTCGGCGAAGCTGAAGTGTAGCCAGGCCTCGTCGGTCATGCGCAGGCCCTGCGCCCGCCACTGTGGCAGGCTCTTCTCAGGCTGCAACTGGTCGGCAAGCTTGCGCTTGGCCGGATCCTCCGCATCGAGCGCGTGGCCGGCGATCGCGGCGAAGGCCATCGCCGTGCGCGCGTGCCGCGTCACCAGCCCGAGCGGCCCGTCGGTCGGCCAGCCTTCGCGCAACTCGATGTTCACGTCGGCCGCGTCGGCGATCGGCGTGTCGCCCAGCCTGATGTCGTCCAGCCGGTGCGGGCCGGCCAGCCCCAGCACCGCCTCGACGATCTCGTCCTTGCCTTCGCGCACGATCAGCGGCGGCGACAGGAACGGCGGGAACACCCGCCTCGTGCCGATGACGCGCGGAATCGCCGCGCCGGCGCCGATGGCATTGCCGGAAATCGCCGCGCTGCCGGGCCCGGTCGCACGCTCGTCGTCGCGCTTCGGCGGCTTCGACAGCGCCGATTGCGCCAGCGCCCCGAGCAGGCCGATGCCGCCGGCCATGAGCTTGGCGCCGAGCGCGCCCTGGGCGAACAGCGGCCCGAACGCCGGCGCCAGCGCGCCGCCGGACACCGCCGTTGCCGCCAGTGCCACGGCCATGGCGATCACCACGCCGATCGCCGCCGTGCCCTTGCCCCGGCGGTCGCCGCCCTCGCCGGCAAGCGCTAGGTGGAAACTTGCCGTCTGCCCCGGCTTCAGCCGGATGCGCGGCCAGGCCGCACGATCGAGCACATGCTCGCGCCCGTCGGTCCCGGCGACGATCACGCTGCCGCGCGCGGCGAATGCCTCCGGCAGGCCGAGGGCGGCGATCATCCCGGCAATGCTTGTGCCGGCCGGAAAGGGCTGCACGACCGGCGATCCCGCGGCAAAGGGCGGACGCCACAGCGCGATGACCGGCGCCGTCATGGCTGGCCTCCGCCAAGCGCGCGGTGCCGCCAGAAGCCGAGCACGCGGCCGGCGAGCGAAGGATGGTCGAGCCGCGCATAGGCCGCGTCGGTCTCGATCTCGCTGTGCAGGATGCGGCCATCCCCGGCGAACACGCCGACATGGCAGGGAGCGAACCCGCCCGGACGCGCCATGACGCACAGGTCGAGCGGCCGCAGAGCGGCGTCGTCCGCGACCTTGGTCCACACCTCGGAGCCGCCGTGACGCTCCGCGTCGATCAGCCGGGCGATCGCCCGGAGATCGCGGGCCGACACGTCGCCATGCGCCGGCAGCGTGATCCCCGCCTCGAATTCGTAGACCAGGCGGACGAGGCCCCAGCAATCGGCGCCGCCGCGAAAGCGGCCGCCATCGGCGAACGGGATGCCGGCATACTGCCCGCGAAGGGTGCGCCCGCTCATGGCCACACTCCCGGGGTGAGCGCCTCGGTCGCCAGCACGTTCGGCCACATCTCCTGGCGGTAGTCCCAGCCCCGGAGCGTGCCCGAGCAGGTTTCCGCGTCGACCGTGACATCGGTCAGGAACAGGTGGTGCGCCGCGTAGAGCGGTGCCGCCCCCGGACGCTCCGTGCGCGGGGCGGCCGAAAGATCGAACGCCGAGGCGGCGAGGATCTCGAAATCGACGCGCGCCGGCGCCGTGACCGCGGCAAGCCGCGTCAGCGCCTCGCGGTTGACGGCCGGGAACGCGAACCGCGACCGCGGCGGCCGGTCGTCGTCATTGACGAGATCGAGCCGGAACGGCGCGGCGCGATGCAGTGCCCCGTTCCGGAGATAGTCGGCATGGTCGAGTACGAGGCGGATCGGCGCGTCGATTGTCTCGTGCGTCACCGTCACGAACACGATCAGCGCCTCGTCGGACGAGGCGGCCTCGAGCGCCTGCAGCGTGGCCAGCGGAATCGCGCGGCTCATGGCGTGCGTCCCTGTTCGAGCAGGGTCACGGCCACCAGCCAGTGGTCGCCGCCGCTCGCCCGCACCTGGTAGGGCGGGTCGCCGACGAGCTTCATTTTCACCTGCTCCCGTGTGCGCGGGTGCGGCATCAGGAAATCACGGACCCCGCCGGCAAGATCGCGCGTCACGAAGCCCTCGAACAGGGCAAGCTCGCGGCCGCTCATGCGGAAGGTCGCGGCAATGCCGGCCAGCCGCACCGTGCCGGACGGCCGTTCGACCGGCGCGCCATCGTCCGGCTGGAAGGCGCGGACGGCGCGCTGCGGGCGTTCCTCGTAGCCCTGCCTCAGCACGAACTGCGGCAATGCCGCCGGCCAGATCGTCATGGCCCTCCCCTCCGCACCCGCACGGGCCGGGCGCCGAACCGGGCAAACGCCCCGTCATAGCCACCGTCGGCCATCTCCGCCCCGACCGCCTCGAGGATCACCCGCGTCACCTCCTCGCCGTTCGGTCCGCGCGCCCTCTCCGTGCGTTTGGCAACGCCGGCCTGGTCGACAATCTGCACCACGGGTGCGGCGCCGCCGGTCGAGGGCAGCGCCGGCAGTGCCGGGCCGGCGAAACCGCCGGCTGCGAAGCCGCGCAGCGCGTTGCGATGCAGGGCTTCCAGATTCGCCGGGCCGATGGCGCGCGTCGCGGCCGCCGAGAACACATACTCTTCCCGGTGGACGAGGCCGGCGATCGACGCCGGGTCACCGGCGCCGGTGAACCCGCCCCGGTCGTAGAGGCCCCTGGCCGGGCCGTAGCCGCCGATCGCCGACAGCGTCGCGGCGGACAGGGTCTTGAGCAGCCCGCTTGCCGCCGGTGCCGCCGGCGCCGCCGGAAACATCGCCGCCGCGGCGCGCATGGCCTCGCCGGCCTTGGCCAGGCTGTTCGACGAGCCGTTGAGCGTCGAGGCCGTCACCGTCGCGTCGCGCCCGAACCGTTCGAGCGCGGCGTCCGCCTGCTTCAGCCGGTTGACGAAGCCGTGCGCGGCCTCCGGGTTGTCTGCCGTCCAGCCCTTCGGCCGCTCGTAGCCGGCGAACGCCGCCGTCGCCTCGCGCGTCGTGCGGGCCTGCAGAAGCCGTTTCAAGACGCCGTTTTCGGGGCCTTGAAGCTCGTTCCAGATGAAGTCGAGCTGCTTGCCGACATCGCCGAGATTGCCCTTCCCGCCGATGAAATCGAGCAGCGCCCGGCCGCGCCCGGCATGATGCTGCGCCAGCCCGAACGAGGTGCCGCCGTCGCCGACCGCGCGCGGGTCGAAGCCGCTCTCCTGGGCGAGGTTCCCCAGGATGCCGGCGACCTGGTGGGGGGAGAGGCCCTTGTTGGCGAAGTAGGTTGCCGCCTGGCCCGCCACCGAATTGTCGTTGGCCGGCAATGCCGCGCCGGCAAGCGCGCCGCCAAGGCCGGTCCCGCCGGTTCCGCCGTTGACGATCACCGTGGCGGCCGACACATGCATGGTCGCCGCCACCCGCGACGCCGCCATGCCGATCGCGTCGGCCGACGGGGCTTTGAGCCCGAGCAGCCGGCCGACCAGGCCGCCGCCCTGGCGAAGGTCGCCGAGCTCGGGATTGTCGCCGCCGAACAGCGCATTCTTCAGCGGATTGGCGACGCTGAGCTGCAGCGTCGTCCTGGTGATGTCCTTGGCCAGCCCCTGCAGCGCGCCCTTGAGGTCGCCTTCGGCCAGTCGGTCGACGACGCCGTCGATGGCGCTTTCGCCGGCCGATCGCAGCGTGTCCCAGGCCCCGGCCGACTTCTCGGCTTCGGTGCGCAGCGCGGCAAGCCCTTCGGCCTGCCGGCGCAGCTGCTCGGCCTCGGCACCGAACGTGTCGAGGCCGCGCGCGCGGATCTCCTGCTCGGCCTCGATCGCCGCCGTGGCGCGCTGGCGCAGCGCCAGCGAGGCGCCGGTGAGCGCCAGTTCCAGTTCCGCCCGTGCCGTCGACGCGGCGATCGCGCCGGCAAGCCGGTCCTGCGCGCGCGCCGCCTTGGTTGCCCGCGCCTCCTCTTCGCCCAGCACGTCCTCGCGGTTCGGGCGCTCTCCGGGGATCGGCGCACCGCGCCCTTCGAGTTCCATCAGCTTGGCGTCGAGGTCTTGCGCTGCCTTCAACGCGTCCCCGAGTGTGCGGGCGTGGTGGCTGGCCGCGTTGGCGGCCGAACGGGCATCCGCTTCGGACTGGGCCTTGGCAATCCGCTCGAGCGCTCCGGAATAACCGGCCATCGCCAGTTCGGCGCGCGCCGCCGCCGCGGCCGTGCCGTCGATCGCCGCCTCCGCGGCCGGCAACGCGCGCGCCAGGGTTTCGGCGTTGGCGGACGCCGCCAGGATCTCGGCGGCGAGATCCTGCAGCATGCGGTTGGATGGCTCGGCGTCGGCGATGGCGACGATCTGGTCGAGGAACGCGCCGACTTCGGGCCGGCCGGCCTCGATCGAGGCGCGCAGATCCTCGATCGCCGCCTTGAAGGGCGCGAACCGTTCCTTGACGTTGAAGACCGCCGACACGTCGCCGACCGCGGCATCCCCGGCATAGGAGTAGTAGGAGAGCTCGTTGAGCGCGCCGCGCGCCTCGCGCTCCAGTGTCGAGCGCAATGTCCGGGTCGAGCCTTCGGCGCGGAAGGCGGCGAGCGCCGCGCTCTCGGCGAGATAGTCCTTGACCCCGCGGCCCGCTTCGCCCCAGGCGGCCTTCAGCGCCTTGATCGCCGCCTCGTGGTCGGCGAGCGCCTCGTCGGCGGTCGCCGTGTCCCGGCGCACGCCGGCAAACAGCGTCGAGGCCGCGTAACCGGCGGCGGTGATGCCTGCCAGGAACAGCGTGGTCGGGTTGATCAGGCTGGCCAGTCCGCCGGCGAGCGCCGGCAGGATCGATCCGAGGCCGCGCGATCCCATGATCTGGGAGACCTGCATGCCCTGCTGCATCATCACCACGAACGGCGACTGGCCGGTGGCCAGCATCATGGCGATGTCGTTCATCTGGTAGGCGAGGTTTGCCGTTTCGTGCGCCGCCAGCTTGGCGCCGGCAGCCGCGCCGCGCGCCTGCCTTTCGACTGCCGCGAACGGTTCGGTGCGCGGTTTGGCCGTGCCCAGCGCTTCGACGGCCCCGGTAACCTTGGCGATTTCCGCCTTCGCCTGGTTGCCGTCGGCGGTGATGATCAGCGCAAAGTCGAGCGTCCGGTTCATGGCGCGGCCTCCGCGAACGCCTCGATCGCCGCCTGCTCCATGGCTATGACATCGTCGAAGATCGCCCTGAGGCGTTGTGAGCGCCGCCGCGCGAAGCCGATGGCCGCCGCGACGGCCGCGTGGTCAAGCCCGGTGCGGATCAGCCGGCCGGGAACGCCGGGCGCCGCCGGGATGACCACGACGCGCCACTGCGTCGCCGCGGCCAGGAAGGCGGCGAGGCTTTCGGCGTTTTCGGGCCAGATGGCGATCAAGTCCCGGTCCTCTCCGGCTTCGACGGCGACGCCGAGCCGGGCAAACTGCTCCCGTGTCCCGGCGTCGATCGCTGCGGGCCTTGACGGGTCGGAAACGCCGGTCCGGGCGAAGGCCCACGCCCGGGCGGCGTCGGTCAGTTTTTTCGCCGCGCCGCCTCGCCGCGCAGCGCCTGGGCGTAGGCGCCGATCACGGCGTTGCGGAACCAGGGCTCCGCGCAGGCCGCGGCAAGCCGCTCGACCGAGAACGCGACCTGGTTCCCGGTCTCGTCGACCACGTCGCGCCAGCCGGTCATGACGCGCCGGATCAGCGCGACCTGGCCGTGAACGAGCCGTGATCCCGCGTCCGTCGTGGTGGCGTCGGTTTTCTCGATCCGCTCGGCCTCCTCGATCGGGATGGACTCGAACGTCGCGATGAAGCCGTGCGTCTCCATCGCGCCGGGTTCGGCCGCCGAGGGAAGACGGACCTCTACCGGCCATTCGAACGTGCGTGTCGTGGCGAGGCGGAACATCAGCGCACCGTGATGACGAGTTCGTCGTCGCCGGCCGACGGGACGAACATCAGCGGCAGCGAAGCGTTGAGGATTCCTTGAGTCTGGCCCTGCTCCGGCGCGCCGATCTCCACAGCCGGCGCGTCGATTTCGACGATGGCGCCATCCGCCGTGCCATGCCCGAAATCGAGCACCCCACGCGTCGAGGCGAGGTGCGTGGAGAACCAGTTCTTGACCGACAGCGCGGTCGCCTCGATCACCGCCCGGCCGGTCGCCTTGCGGTCGGTGATCTCGACCGTGTCGGACCCGATGAGCAGGCGCGGCTCGACCGTGTTGCCGAAGTCGAGCGACAGGCTTTCGGCGATCGCCGCCACGCCGTGCAGCGAGAGCGTGCTGTTGGTTTTGTTGACAGGCAGCGGCGTCTTGAAGCCGGTCAGCGTGACCGCCGGCACCGCCGTGTCGGTCGGGCCGTTGTAGAGGCCAAGGAAGCGGAAGCGGAAACGCGGGATGCGCTGGGCGGCGAACTCCACCTGGAAGCTGCCGCGCGCGCCGGTGAGCTTGTGGTTCACGCCGTCCGCGTTGAAGTAGATCGTCCCGGAATCCTGGGCCGCCGAGACCGGCGTGTACGCGACCTTGGTCGCGGCGGTCACGGTTTCGCTCATCCCGCACATGCGCAGGAGCACGCCCCAGGCGGGCGCCGTGCCCTCGGTGCCAGACGAAGCGGCTTCCACCGACCCTTCGAACACGACATGCGTGCCGACGGGAATGCTGCCCTGGTGCCCGAAGGCCGGTGTGAGCAGATTGCGCTCCTCGGTGCCGCCGGCGACCGGCGTGATCGACACGTCGGTCATCAGCATGGCGTTGGCACCGCCGGTCGGCACCGGATCGGTGGCGTAGGCGGTCTCGCGCTTGGCGAGGATCGCAAGCTTGCGGTAATAGCGGGCCATCTCACTTCACCTTCTTTTTCACGGTGTCCGCCGGGGCGTCGGCTGGCGACGGGGCCGGCCTGGTCGCTTCCTCGACGAGGCGCTCCTCGCCGGTCTCCGGATCGATCTCGTAGCGCCCGCCGGCGCGCGAGCCGCTGGCGACAGGGTTGTCCGGTCGGGTCATGTCAGGATCCTCATCTGCCGGGTGAGCGTGAAGTCGAGCTGGTAGAGCACGAGGCCGGCCTCGGCGGAGAGCAGCGCACCGCGCGCGAGCCTGAGCGCGCCCGGCTCGTCGCCCGGCGACCGCCCCGCGACCGCCGCGATCGCCGCGGCGACGAGCGCGTCGACGGCCGGAAGCGCCTTGCCGCCCGTGGCGTCGCCCGACGCGCGGACCGCGATCAGCACGCCGACCGTTTCGTCGAAGGCCTGGACGAACGCTCCCGTCATCGCCTCGCCCTCGCCGCGCGGCGACAAGCCGAGCGGCAACACGAACGCGGCGACCGGTGCGGCGGGCAGCCGGTTGCTGCGTACCAGTTCCGACAGGTCGGCGGCGCGCAGCACGCGGCCGGCCAGCACCGGATCGGCGGCCTCGACGAGCGCGGCGACGGCATCAAGCAGCATCGGCGCCTCCGTCCAGGTGCGCGGCAACGATCTTCAGGATCGTGGCGGCGTCAGTGTCCGACAGGCCGAGGAACGGCCGTGCCGGCAGCGTCACGCTCCGGCGCACCACGTCGCCGCCATTGCCGGCGGGCCGGAAGCGCAGGCCGCGTTTCGTCCTGGCCCGGATCGTGCCGCCGAACTGGTGGATGGCGGCGTAGAGGACGTTCGTGCCGACCTCGACGCTGTCGGCATGTGCGACATGGGTCAGCGACGCGCGCAGCCGCGCGGTGTCGGTCAGGGTCTTGCCGCCGTCGAGCATGGCACGCACCGAACGCGGCCAGGGCGAACCCTCCGGACCGGCTTCGGCCTCGAACCGCATCTGTGCCGAGGTCACCAGCGCCGCGCCGATTTCATCGAACATCGGCCTTGCGTCGCCGAGCCGGCGAACGGCCGCGGCGAGCGCGGCGAGCGCCGTCGACGACCCGTCGACATGCACCGCGACCGACATCAGATGAACCCCTTCAGGCTGGCGGGCGTGAACGGCCGCTCCGGCACATTCGTGACGACCTCGCCGCCGCCGGAGGCGTCCGGCTCGGTTCCGCCGGCGTCGAGCGTGATCGTCCCGCCGGCGATTTCGCGCAGCTGCCGCAACGCGGCCTCGTGGTCGGCCCGGATCTTGTCCGACACGGTCTCGCCGTGGGCGTAGTAGATCGCGACCCGCTGCGCGATGTCCCGGACGAGCGCCGGCGTCTCGGCGAGCGGCAGCGCGTAGCGCCCGGCGAGATAGCCGTCGATCAGCGCGCCGGCGTCGGCGATGGCGCGCGCCACCAGATCCGCGTCGATCGCGCCGCTCGGCGTCGCCTCCCGGTCGGAAAGCTGCGTCAGCAGGCTCGTTCCGTAGCGGGTCTCCAGGTCGGCTTGGGTGCAATAGGCCATGGCTCGTCCCGATTCGGTGCCGGCCTCTCCCGGCGGTCACGGCCTTGCTCGCTCCGTCTCAGCCCCGGTCCGCGCCAGAGCTCGCCTACTCGCCGGCGCCGCCGGGCACCAGGAGCGCCCGGACCGGCTTTCGCCAGGGATTCCTCAGCCTTCGGCTTTCCCCGCCGGCTCATTGTCCAGGCGGACGACGATCAGCATCGGCTCGGCTTCCATGGTCTCGATCTGCGCCTCGGTGAACGTGCCGGCCGGGTGGTCGACCGGAACGTTGGGATGCTCCACGCCGCAGCGGCGGAAGCCCGCGCGCTTCGACGTGATGCGGATTGAACCTGCGGGCGCTTCGGTTGCTTTGGGGGTCTTGGCCATCTGGCTCTCCTGGTTGTCGGTTCGGGTCTTGCGGAAAGGGCGGACGCCGCCCCTTGCGGAAGACCCGCCTGCCGGCCCGGCAGGCGGGGCCTGTCGTCATCCGGTCAGGCAAGCCACGGCACGACGAGGAGTTCGGCCGTGCCTTTCCACTCGTTGGTCTCGCCGCCGCTCGCATACTCGCTGTTGAGGATCTTGCGGCCGGCGCTTTCGAGGGCGGGCGGCACCACGAGAAGGTTCGGCTGCAGCCCGAGGGGGCGGCCATGGTCGCCCTTCATGCCGGAGAGCGCGGCGCGCGCCGTGGCATAGTTCGCCGCGTTGAGCGTCTGCTTCGACCCCCACGCCATCTGCCAGAAGCCGAAGCCGACATTCGACCGCGCCTCGACCCCGTAAAGGAACTCCTTCTTCATGAAGACGTTCTGGTCGGTCGGCTTGTCGAGCGAGTCGAACTGCGGCGCCTTGCGCTCCTGGTAGATCAGCGGCTTCAGCGCGCGGTTGGTGCACAGCAGGAACCACGGCGTGCCGGATCCGCCGTCGGTGTTGGCGACCGACTGGGCGACGCCGGCCTCGTCGAGCACCGGATGGTCGGTGTCGAAGAAATACTGGCCGTCGTAGCAGGCCGAGGCGAAGCCGGCCTTGAGCAGCGCGAACACCAGCCGGTCGGGCAGCGCGGCGGCCGCCGCGCCCATCTCGGTGAACATCGGCGTGTAGATGCCGAGATTGTCATCGTCGATGTCGTTGCGGCCGACGCCGACGGTGAGTTCCCAGTCCTTGTTCCTCACCGAATAGTCATGCTCGGCCAGGCCGTTGATGACGCGGTCGCCGATCCACTCGCGCAGGTTCGGGAATTTTCCGAGCCAGCCGTAGCGGTTCTCGGCCGTCGACGACGGGATGACGGTGGCAACCATCTTGTGAAGGCTCGGCGCCTGGCCGAGCCCGGCCTTGTAGGCGGTAGAAAAGCCGACGCGCAGCGCGTCGAGGGAAGCGGAGGAGATCTTCATGGACGATGTCCTTCTCGTCAGAGGCCGATGCGGACCCAGACGCCCTCGGCGTCGAGGTCGACGATGGTGCCGGCGGCCGAACGCGTGCCCGACCCGTCGGTCTTGGCGACCGTCTGGTCGTCGACGATGTAGGCCGTGTCGCCGATCTCCGCGCGGGTGATGGCGTCGCCCGAGGCGGAATTGGCGAAGCGGAACACGCCGCGCCGGCTCTCCACCGCAATGGCGCCATTGGCCCCGTCGGTGTTGTCGGCCGGCGCCATTGCCACGCCGCGGACAACCAGTCCGGTGGCCGTCGAGGCCTTGACGGCCCAGCCGGACGCGTCGAGCACGACCAGCGCACCGCCGTGGATCAGGCTCGCGGCCTTGACCGGATCGGAGAACAGGTCGCCGGTCGCCCGCTCGGGCGTATTGCGGGAGGCGGAAAGCGCGGTCATCGGCGGGTCTCCTGGTCGTCCTTGAGGGTCTTGGCGTAGTCCTCGGCCGAAAGCCCGAGGAAGCGTGCGGCCTCCGCCTGCTCGGCCGACAGCGCCACCGCGCCATCGGCGGACGGCGGCGTCACCAGCGCGCCGGAGGGGCCGAGCGTCGGCATTGCCGCGATCTCCCGGGCCACCCCGTCCGGATCGGTCATGGCGCGGGCGATGTAGTGGTCGCGCAGCGGCTTCACGGCGACACGGCCCTCGCGGATGGCGGCGTCGACGAGCGCCGTCGCCTTTGCGCGAGCGCCTTCGTCCTGGAGTGCCTTCAGCCGGCCGGCAACGTCGGCGAGCTCCGCCTTCAGCGCCGTGACCGCCTGCCCGTCGGCGCCGGCAAGTGCTGTGCGCACCGCCGCGGCGATGGTCTCGACGCCGGCGGCCTTGTCGAGGCCGGCGGCGAGCGCCACGGTCGACAGGCCCTTGTCCTCGGCGGCGAGCGCCGTGACGGCCGTTGCGACCGTCTCGGGCGTCGCTTCGGGAGCAAGCTTGAGCGCGGCCGCGATCGTGGTCGTGGCAGCGGCCAGCGCGGTGATGCGGGCGAGGATGGCCTCCTCGCCGGCGTCGGCGGCAAGTCCGGCCGCCTCGGCAAATTTCTTCATGACGTTCTCCTGGCTGGCGCGCGCCGCGACCGCTTTCAGGTCGAGCGCGGGCATGTTGACGAGGGCGATGTTGAGAAGCGTGTCGACGCGGTCACGCGCATCGGTCGTGAACAGCGGCGACAGGTAGCGGTACTCGCCGGCCGCGATCGCTGCCCTGGCGGCGTCCGTCCACTCGATGCGCGCCTCGATGCCTTCGGGCGCCGCCCGGAGTTCCTTGACCCAGCCGGCTGCCGGCGCGCGGCCGCCCACGCCTTTGACCGCGCCGAAATGCGCCTGGTGATCGTAGTCGACCATCAGCTCGGTCGCGCCGAGCCGCCTGCGGGTCCGCGCGATGATGCCGTTCATTGCGGCGATGTCGCCCGCGATGAAGGGGCCGCGACCGTCGCGGGCGTGCGCTGTGCCGGCCGGCAGCACCAGCATCCAGGCCCCGGACGAGACCGGGGGCAGGTCTGAGGACAACGCCGCGATGGCGGCGGGCGGGTTCGCGTTGGTCATGCCCGCTTGTCGCAGGCCCGCCCGCGCCGGCCCATGCCCGCCACGGCGGGCGGGGAAGCGGAATCCAAGGATCGGGGGATGGCGCGAGCTTAACCGCGGGCGGGTTTGTCGGCAAGCGCGGCCGTTGGCCGCCCTCGCCCGGGCGCGCGCATCGTTTTCGAAGGGCCTTCAAAGCCCGTGTGTGCGATTCGTGCGGCCGGGTGGTATCGCCGGCCATCCCGACCGGCCCGCGCGCGCCAGCGGGCGTTATTTCGGGATGTCGATCCCGGTCCGCGTGGTTGTCGCATCCCGGTTGACCGCAGCGACGTGGCCAATCCGGGCAACCAGCCGCTCGACTTCCGTCCGGCGCCCGATCGCGGCGGCAAGGCGATCATTGTCGAGACGCAGATACGGAGCGTTCAGCGTCGGCGAAGGAACCAGCCGTCGAAGTTCGGCCTCCATCTCCTCCCGCGTCATGTCACAAGCTCCACCAGGATGCGTCTCCCGCGCCGCGCCAGCACCTTGAACGTCTTTCCCGGTGCCAGCAGCATCTCGATTTCGTTGTTCATAATATCGGGCAGGAAATGCACGAGTGCAATGGCCTCTGTTCCCGCGGGGTAGACCGCTTCGATCATGAAGTCGCCGAACTGGTACGCGCGTTCCTCCAGCAGCGACGATGAGACGAAGGCGGGCTCATCGAAGGTTTCGCCGACCGCGTGGGTATAGTGCACGGCCGCGACATCTGGCGGCACGCCGCGAAACGTCGTCACAGCCAAAGGCAGGCGCGCGCGGTCGAGGGCGCCTGTCAAAATGGCGGCGAGATGTGATGCGAACTCGAAGTCGTCCGGGTCGAGGTCATGGCCACGAAGCATGGCGTTGACAGGGGCGAATCCGGTGCCTTTGTAGGCTTCGATGGATTCGATCTCCAGATCGGACAGCGTCTGTTCCCAGTCGGACTGGCCATCGGCCACGCGTTCGGCCAGCACCAAAGCCTCCATCTCGGTCGCTGGTGCGGGTGGCCATTGGCGCGGCAACGATCCGAACAACCCCTGCTCGCGATCCGGCGGGCGCAGGCCGATCTTGCCCGGATTGAAGCCGAAGCCCGGGTCGATGCCCTTCTCGGTCTCCACCGGCCTCACCCGCCCGTTGACGCGCACGAACCGGATCTCGCTCGCCGTCGGCGGCGGCGCAGGGCTGACCGTGAACCCGTACCGGTCGAGGTCGTCCTCCGACAGGCTCATCGCATGACAGCGGCAGTTGAAGCCGTTCGGCGGGAAGTGCGTGTCCCACCACGGGTCGTCCCAGCGCAGGATGGTCCCGTGCCAGGCCGCATGCGCCGGGCGCACGCGCGCGTCGCCGGCGGTCACATAGCGCAGGTAAGGCCGGTGCTTGGCGAGCCTCGTGATCTGCCGCCAGCGCCCGGCGGCCGCCGCCTGTGCCGTCATGACGCGGAAGGTGAGGTTCGAGCGCCAGCCCTCGTCGTTGCCGCCGCCCCAGCCGTGCCGGCGCGTCAGCGCGTCGAAGGTGTCGCGGAACGTTGCCGCCGTCGTGCCCTGTTCCATGGCCTCCTTGATCGCCGCGACGAGATCGCGCACCAGTGCGTCGCTCATCCCCGCCGAGCGGTCGGTGGCGGCGCGGTCGGCCTCCCGGAGCAGCGCCAGCCAGTCGGCCGGCGGCAGCGCCAGGCGGTCGGCCAGCGCGTCGATCGCCTCCTGGAAGACGACGCCGGTGCCGCGCCGGATGTCAGCCATCGCCGATCTCGGCCCGGCCGGTGAGCTCGGCGAGGATCAGCGCCTGGCGCATGATCGCGTCGAGATCGGCTGCCGGCAGGGCGCCGGCCACCGCCTCGATCGCCGCCTGCATTTCCTCCAGGCTGTCGGCGCCGGCGACGATGGCGCGCAATTCGTCGAGGATCGCGGCGAGCGGACGCCGGGCGCCGCGGCCGGTGGCATCGGCGATGGCGTCGGCCGGCGTGGTCGGCAGGGCTGAAAGCGGCTCGGGCGTCGCTGGCGCCGGCGCGGCGGCGGGAAGGGCCGCAGGCGGCGTCAGCAGCTCGTCGTCCTCGGCCGGTTCGCCAAGCCCGATGAGATCGCGCATCTGCCGTGACCCGACCTTGAAGCCGAGCGGCACCAGCCGGTGCACGCTGTCGACGGCAAGCTTGACGTCGGTCGCCTCCGCCCGCCCGATGCGGACGCGCGGGTAGGTCGCCTGCGGCCCGTGCTCGAGCGTGATCCACGGGACGATCAGGTCCCGGTTGATGATCGCCGCGAGCGCTTTGGCGTCGGCCCGCTCGATGTCCTCCTGCACCAGCCGGTGCTCCTTGCCGACGGCATGGCCGCCGGCGATCGCGTCGGTGGTCGCCGTCTGCCCGAGCACCGCCTTCGAGACCTGCCGGTCGAGCCAGTCGGACCTCCGCTCGTAGAGGTCGAGCGACGTCGCGCCGGTCTTGGCCTCGACAAACTCGATCGTCATGGAATCCGGGATGATCGCCGCGCAGTCGGCCGCGATGTTGGCGACCGCCCTGAACAGCGTGTCGCGGTCCTTCTCCGTCGATCCCGGCCCGTACTTGCCGATCCGCACCGGCTGGCCGTAGGTCTGGGTGAAGATCGTCCAGTCGCGCTGGGTAAACGCTTTGAACATCCAGCCCCAGACGGCAAGCCGGGCAAGCCCGGAACGCACCGGCAGGCCGGACTTGGCGCGCATGGTCGCGCGGATGAACTTGTAGCCGGGCAGCGGCAGTTCCTCGCCGCCGGCGCCGAGCATCAGCGGCGTCTGCCCGTCGACACGGTCGAACCGGAACCAGCGCGGGTCGCGCCACTCCAGCCGGCCCGGGCGCCACTGCCCTTCCGACGTGTCCCAGATGATCTCGGTGAACGAATAGCCCTTGCCGACGGCGTCGAGCATGTCGAACAGCTCGTCGGAGAGCTCGTCGCGCTTGAGCCAGGCGCGCACCGTCTCCGCCTGCTCCACCTGGCGCGCGTCGTCGCCGGCCGCCTCGACCGTGATGTCGAGCTGGCTCACCGAGCGCTTGCGCGTGGCGAGCACGCCGGCATAGTGCAGGTCGCGCTCCTCGATGGTTTCGGCAAGTTCGAGATAGGCGAGCGGATCGCCCTGGTCGGCCGCGCGCAGGATGGCGGCCAGCCGTCCCGGATCGAGCCCGTCGGCCGGATAGGAAGTGAGCGGCGAGCGCACGCCGCCGAGCGTCGCCGCGGCGATCTCGGCCGTGAGGCTCGCCCGCTCGATCGGCCGGTTCCACCGGTCGACCAGTCCCTTGAAGTGCTCGGCCATGGTCAAAGGCCTCCCCGGATCGCGTGATTGAGTGGCGGCGACCACCAGTCGCGTTGCCCGTCCCCGGAATGGTCCGGCCGCATCCGGTCGCCGGTCGCCGGTGTCACCGGCCGGTAGCCGTAATCGGCCTGGCCGCCGCCGGCGGCGTGGATGCCGAGGAAGGCCGCCCAGGTGCGGTCGGCATGATCGTCGTCGCGCTCGGCCACGAACCGCGGCGCGCCCGTCGGCGAGGCAACCTTGCGCAGCTTGTGCAGATCCGCCCGGTACTTCGGATCGCCCTCCGGAATGCGGATCGTCCGGTCCTCGAACCGCTGTTTGCCTTCGGTCGCCAGGATGAGCTTCGCCGGCCCGGTAAACAGCACGCCCTCGATGCGGCTGCCGTAGCGCCGCTGCGCATCCTCGACCGGCTTTTCCCCCATGCCCGTCTGGTCGATGCACGCCCGAACGACCAGGTACCGGGTCATGATGTCGTCGAAGGCCGCGTCCATGGCCGCGAAGCTTGCCCGCTTCTGTTCGACCCGCTCGCGTTCCCACAGCACGTCGCCGACGAGCTCGAAGACGGTGATGACGTGCAGATCGTTGCGCCGGCCGATGTCACGGCCGACGAAGCAGGGACCGCCCTGGTAGCCCGCCGGATCCCCGGCGCGCGGATCCTCGACCGAGGAGATGAGCTCGTAGCTGAGCCAGGCCGACGCCTCGTCCAGCCATTTGAGCTCGTACTCCTGCGCCCAGGCATCCTCGTCCGAGAGCCCGGCACGGAGCTCGTCGATGTCGCGCGGCAGCCCGTCGGCGACCGCCCTGTGGATGTCCACCACGTGCCGGCTCCACACGTCGTCGGTGGCCGTCGCCAGCTCGTAGAACTTGTTGCCCTTGCCGTTCGGCGTCGAGGTGACGCGCAGCTTCCAGCCGGCCGAGATCACCGGGAACAGCGCCTTCCAGATGGCGTGGCTGTCCTTGTGGAAAGCAAACTCGTCGAGGAACACGTTGGACGAGAAGCCGCGCGCCGTGTCCGGATTGGCTGGCAGCGCGGTGATCCGCGACCCGTGCGGGAGTGTCACCTCCAGCGCCCGGTAGGAGCCGTCCTGCCCCTGCCAGTCATATTCCGAGGCCTCGAACCCGAGGCTGTAGGCCTGGGCGTGGCGCTTGACGCCCTCGTCCATCGCCTCCCGCGCCTGGCGCTCGCCGCGCGACAGGATCACCCAGCGCTGGCGCCGTGCCGCGACCGCCGCGGCGAAGCAGTCGTCGACGGTCTCCAGCGTTGTCGTGAACGTCTTGCCGGTCTGGCGCGCGAACAGGCCGAGCTTGAATCGCGAGCGGTCGTTGAACCAGGCGCGCTGGTAGGCATAGAGCGGGACAGCCGGCGCGCTCATGGCGCCTCCGGCCGGTCGAAGATGCCGTAGACCTCCTCGCGGATGCGCTTGAGCACCGCCTGCCCGTCCGGACCGATGTTGGCGTCGGCCACCGCGGCCTCGACCGCGTCCACCGCCTTCTTCATCCGGTCGCGCTTATCCCTGGCCTCGTCCTCAGCGCGCCGGCGCTCGGCTGAGGCTTTCTGCGCCGACACGGTGGAAGCGTAGGCGCGCGCGAGCTCCATCGCGGCTTTCGGCGACAGCGCATCGCTGTCGACAAGCACCTCCTGGATCGCCGTCTTGATGAACTCGCCGAGGATCACCGTGTTCTCGTCGACATCGCCGGCGTCGAACTGGTCCCGGAGGCCGGCGAACATCGCGCGGCCTTCGGCAATGCGCCGCTGCGCCGCGCTGAGCCGCACGGAGTGGCGCGAGAACGCCGAGCGCGAGATCGGCCCGGCGCCCTTGACCGCCAGCCGGTCGTTGAACTCGAAAAGGATGTCGGCCTGCGTCCGCCGGCGCGCGGCGAGCTCCTGCATGGCCCACACGATGTCGTCCTCGCACTCCTCGGGCAGATGGTCGATCGAGGACAGCACGCGTTTCATGTCTCATCCCTCCGGCGAGGGCCGCGCCACGCCGGGCAGCACGTCGCGACGCTCGACATGATCGAGACCGGCCCGCGTGATCGCCGCGATCATCACCGTGCCCGCCTCGCTCACACGCACCGCGCCGATCTCGGCCAGCGCGCGGATCTGCGCGCGCACGAAGTCTCTGGTCCGGCGCAAGCCGAACGCATCGAGCGTCGCCGTGAGCAGCGTTTCGTTGAGCCGCCCGTCGGTCTGGGCGGCCAGTTCCCTGAGGATCACGAGCCGCGCGTCGGCGGCGATGATGTCGGCAAAGTCGGTCATTTCGCGCTCTTCAGGAGAAAGTCCTCGATCCGCTGCACCGTCGGCCGCAATTGGCTGACCGACGTGTCGATCTTGCCGACCGCGCCCTGCAGTTCGGCGATGGCAACGCGCAGCGCATTGACGCCGTCCTTGTCGGGAAGGTGACGCAACTCGCCCTCGATCGCCTGCAGGCGCTCCCCATGCAGGTCGAGCCGTGCGTCGAGCTCGGCCGTGATCCGCAGGACTTCCGCCTTCGCTTCGGCGGTCGCGGCAAGCGCCTTCTTGCCGTCCGATGTCAGGTGGCCCCACAGGAACGTCCCGACCGAGATGACAAGCGCGGCGAGCCCGAGCCAGTCCTTCAAATGCTCCATCACAGCCCCCTCGAGTGGCGTTCGAACGCTTCTTGACAGGCGAGGCACCGGCAGGCGAACGGTGCCGCCTTCAGCCGCGCCTCGGCGATCGGCCGGTCGCAATCGATGCAGACCGTGCGGCCGGGCCGCGCCACCGCCAGCCGCACCGCGCCGATCCCGTGCGCGGTCTCGGCGGCCACGAACGCTTCCGCCGCCTCGATCATGGCATTGGTCGCCCTCATGACCGCGCCTCGCGGGCGCGGGCCACGCGCTCTTCGCGCATGGCGTCATAGAAGGTGGCGCAGCGGCGAACCCGGCTGTTGGCTGCCTTGCGGGCGGCGTTGAGCTTGAGCGCCGCCGCGTCGAGGCGGTCGCCGGCCTTGACCGTCAAAGGCTCCAGGGCGCGACAGTCCGGCGGCAGCGCCGGCGGCACGCTGCTTTCCAGGCCGTCGGCGACGCCGGCGTCGTAAGCCGCGGCCGCGTCGAGCCCGTCGGTTGCCGGCGGCGCGCTAGCGCAAGCGGTCAAGAAGATCGCCGCCGACAGCGCAATCGGCCGGAAGCGGCAGGGCGAGAAGCACATCGAGTTGTTCCTGGAGTTCGGCCGCGGCAAGCGCCGCTTCGGCCAGTTGCAGTTCCATGGCCTCGCGCGCCTCCCGGTCGGCGGCGGCGAGTTGCCCGGCGCGGCGGGCCTGTTCGGACAGCGCCTCGGCAAGCCGCAGGGCGTCCGCCGCTTTGCGCTCGGCGGCCTCGCGGGCGCGGGCTTCCGCCGCGATCCGTTCCCCGGCGGCCAGCTCCTCGACCTTGGCATTGACGGCGCGCCGCACCGCCGAGCCCTTGTCGAACTGGACCCAGGCGAGCGCCGCGACGATCAGTGCCACCGGCACCGGAATCGACAGCCGGACGGCCTTGAGCAGGAGAGCAAGCCCGGTCATGGCGTCCATTCCCCGTCCGCGCCGACGGCCGGGTCCGGATCGCGGTAGGCCTCCAGCCCGGCCTTTTCGAGCACGTTCTTGTCGTCCCAGACGGCCCCGAACACATACGAACCGATCGTCATGCCGGAGAGCGCGATCAGCCCGGTGGCGATCGTCTCGTTGAGGCGCGTGTCCCCGCCCCAGCCGATGAGGTAGATGAGCACGCAGGCCGAAAACACGAGCGTGGCGTGGATGATGCGCCTGCGGATGGTCCAGGGCGGACGGTTCATGGTCACGCCTCGTTCGTCGACAAGGCGCCATCGGCGGTCAGGCGCACCGGCCCGCCCGGCTTGCTGAGCGCGCCGGCTGGCCAGCGGATCGCGGTCAGCCGGTGGCGCGCGATGCGCTTGACATTGACCTGGTCGGACTGGTTGCCGCCCAGCACATGGAAGCAGTCGCGGTCCTCGCCGACATAGAACCCGACATGGCCGCCGCCGGCGCGCGAGAACACGAGGATCGCGCCGGGCGCGCCGCGGTCGAGCGCGCGGCCCCATTTCTCGTAGGCCCTTGCCCCGAGCAGATTGCCAGGCGTGTCCAGGCCGCGCGAGGCGAGCGCCCAGCCGACGAACAGCCCGCACCAGGGAATGTCGTCGTTGCTGAAGTAGGCGGCGACCCAGCCGCCGATCGCCCGCGCCCAGCCCATGATCGCCGGATGCGACTTGTCCCCCTTGATCTCGGTGATGCCGATCTGGCCGCGCGCCACCGTCAACCAGGCCGGCTCGCCGTCGAGCGGAATGCGGTGATCGATCATGGCCGGCTCCCGATGCGGCGCGGCCGGCGGAAGGGCCGGCGCGCGTTCGGGACGACTCTGGCGTGTGCGCGGGAAAACCGTCATGCCCGCGCCGGCGGGCGGGTCAGGAGAAGAGGTCGCTCTGGCGGGGATCGCCCTTGGCCGGCCTGTCGGCCATGCGGGCAAACAGCTTGTCGACACCGGTCTCGGTCAGGCCGAGCTTGCGGGCGATCGCGGCGTTGGATTGCCCGGCGGCGCGATACTGCCTCGCCCGGAGGCTGCGGGCAAGGGGGACGCGCAGGGTCGATCCCGCGAACCGTCGCGACAGCGCCGCCGAAGCGGCCGCGTCGAGGCCCGCCACCGGGCCGGCGGCCGGCACGTAGAGCCGCGTGCCGCCGGCAGCCTCGGCGAGCGCGACCAGGCCGTTCTCGCCGATCAGCGCCGCGAGTTCCGCCGTGAGCCGCTCCTCGCTCATGCGCCGAACCGATCCGTGTCGTTGCCCCAGACCGCGTGCCCGGGCCACGGGCTGCGCGCGAACAGCTCGCAGCACGGCCCGGCCGTCATTCGCGCGACGAGATCGCGCATCTGGTCCGGTTTGCGGGAATGCTCGCGCCGGGCGGCGTCGACCGACGCCTCCTCCAGCGCCTCGATGAGGTTGCGCAGCGACCGGTCCATCGTCTTCGGGTTCCCGCGCGTCCCGACAAGGTAGGGTTCCGTCGCGCCCCGCAGGATGTAGCCGGTGCCGAACACCGGCTTGCCGGTCGGCGTCCTCTTCGTCCACGAGCCGCCGGTCTTCGGCTCGAACCCCCAGGCGCGCATGATGCGGTACGCGAGCTCCGCCTGCGGCCAGGTCGCCCACAGCACCAGCACCGCCGAAGGGGCGGCGAGCTGCGCCACCGGCAGCGCCGCCAGCTGGTAGCCCGCCATCGTGTCGTAATGCGATTCCGCGCTCTTGGCGTGGCCGCCGGCCCCGCGCACAGCAAAGCGCCAAGGTGGATCGGCGAGGATCGCCCAGTATTTTCCCGGCGTCAGTCCGGAGAACGGCCAATCGTTCATCGGGGCTGCTCCCGCCGTCGGTGGACCGGCATGCTCCGGTAGAGTGCCGTCGTCACCGCGACGTCGGCCGCCCCGTCCCCCGCCGGCCCGTTGTCGGCGAGCGTCAGCTTGACGCGTTCGAACGACACCGCGATCGCGCCGAGTTCGGCCGCGCCGATCGCCCGGCCGGCAAGGTGCCGCCGGATCCGCTCGACGTCGACGCCGAACGACCGCTCGATGTAGCGCAGCACCGCATGGTCGGTGACGGTGAGAGCAACGGCCCGGCGTTTCATGCCGCACTCGCCTCCCTGGTGTAGCGTTCGATCAGCCGGCGCGGCTCGGGCGCGCCTTCCCGCCCGAGATCCGGCCAGAAATCGTCCGGCCCGAGCAGCCAGAGATGGCGCATCGGCACATTGTCGATGAGCCGCGAGGCCGGCGGGTAGACCTCGATCGCCGCGGCTTCCCGCCCCCAGACGGCGTTCTTGACCGCCTGCAGCGCATCGAAGCCGATGGTGCCGTCATGCTCGACCGAGAGGAGGCCAAGCCCGGAATCGAGCCAGACGCCGAGCACGTTCGCGTGCCCGGTGAAGGGCACGAACCCGGCCGGCGTCGCCAGCAGGCGCCCGGCGGCCGAGGCGCTGAAGATCTTGGCGCCGCTCATCGGCCGGCTTTCCGGTTCGCCCGCACCGTCGCGCCGAAGGCGTTCATCACGGGAATCCAGTCCGCCTCCGCCGTCATCAGGAACGGCTCCCGGCCGCTGATCGCCGCCACGGCGCGCTCGAACCGCTGCCGGGCGAGAAACGGATCCATGGCCGCGCCGTCGATCAGCGCGAACTGCGCCCGCGCGATCCGGTAACCGGCAAGTTCTTGCGAGCCGGGCGCGAGACCCTCGCGCCAGTCGACTCCGGCGCGCGCCGTCATGGCCTTCAGCGCCTCCACCACGGCGCGCTGGGCTTTCGCGTCCTTGACCCAGGCCGGATGGTCGAGCCCGGTCTGCCGCTTCACGAACGCCCGGAGCGCCCGGTCGGTCCGGTCGGCGACGAGCCCGAGATTGAATCCGGCGATCCACAGCGCCTGCGCCTTGCGCACGAAGGCGGGAGAAGGCGCCTTCGCCGCGCGGCGCCACCCGGCCCGCTCGAACGCCGCGATCGCCCGGCGCGCCTCGTTCGGATTGAGGTCCTTGGCCGAGTCCTTGCCGGTTTCCCGCTTGAGGAACGCCCGGTAGGTCTCCTCGTCCATGCCGAGCGCCTTGCGTGCGATGTGGATGGTCGCGAGCGCGCTCATGGCGTGGCATCGCCGAGCTTGGCCCGCGCCTTGTTGAGCCAGGCGGTGAGCATGGGAACGGCCGCGTTGCATGTCCGGGTGACGCGGATGCCGCAATGCTGCAGCACAAAGGCGCCGGCGGAGAAGGAAAGGCCGGCGCCTGCTTCGAACGCAAACAGTTGGAGCTTGTCGCCCGGATAGTCCGCCAGATCGAGGATCTCGGCGGCCAGGCGGATGCCGGTGCGGAGGCGGGCCTCGGCGGAAGGTCTCATCTTCCCCTCCTCACGCTTTCGCCAGGTCGACGGTGATGGCGCGCCACGCACCGTCCGGGCGGTCGCGCTCGTAGAAACGCACATACTCTCTGCTGCCCGTCACCCGCATCGCATCGCGGATCGCGTCCTGGGCGCGCGTCCAGCGCGAATCCTCGATGGCGAGACGGAGGAGCGTGTAGATTTCCGCCCGGTTCACCTGACCTTCCTTGTCGGTGTTGAACGCACGGGTGACGACGGCGCGGATCTCCGGACGGCTCTCGGCCGACCATTCGTTCAGGCACTCGTCGATCAGACCCTTGGCGATCTGCAGCTCTGGCCCGAAATCGACCCGGTCAGCGACCTGCACCTGCACTTTCAGACAGCCGTCATAGGACTGGTAGGTCCGGTTGCCTTTCTGCCCTCCCCGCGCCTGGCCGTATTCTTGCGCCAGCAGCGCGTCGAACTCGCCAAGATCGGTCATCGTGTGGCCGCGGAAGCGGGCGATCTGCTCCGACAGGGCGCGGGCGAAGAAGACGATCTTTCTGACCGTCTCGTCTTCCAGCTTGTGCTGGGGCTTGACCAGATCGAGCGGTACGAGCGCGCCGCGCGTGTCGGTCATGAATTTGGCGCCGCCGATCACGGAGACGCCGTCGGGGGCACTCGCCGCCCGTCGTATTGCCGCGAAACCGGCAGTCACGTCATGCTTGTCCATCGTTGTTCTCCTCGCGCCGGAGCGCGTTCATCATGGTCAAAATGGTTTCGGTCTGCGCCCGGATGGCGTGGTCGCGAACGGCCGTCTCGTCCGGCCCGGCGACGGTGAGCGCCAGCGCCCGCGCCAGCACCTCCGCTTCGAGCGCCACCGCCCAGAACGCCTCCACCGCATGGGCGAGCGCCACGATGCCGGCGGTGGACGTCATCGGCGCGCGCCAGGACGGGTTGGCGATGATGGCGCCGGCGAGATCGATGACGTCGACCGCGTCGGCAGCCTCGATGAGGTCTTTCGTGCTCATGCCGCCCTCCCGCCGCCGTCCGGCCGTCCGTCCGTGAACGGCCGTTCGCGCACCAGCGGCACCACGTTGGAGCCGGCGGCGGAGAGCGCCGCCGCCACCCGGTCCGGGTCCGGCGCGCCGCAGCGGTTCCATTTCAGCCGGGAGATCTCGTTCTCGCTGGCGCGCGCCAGCGCCAGCGCCTGGTCGAGCCGGTCGAGCAGCCAGAGGACGCCGTTCTCCGAAAGCTGCACCGGGCTGCCCCGGTGCGCGGCAAAGCGCGCGCGCAGTTCGACGAGCGCGTCGGAGCAGGCGAAAGGATCGCGCTTCACAGCCGGTCCCCCCCGTCCGAACGGTTGAGCCAGGCCGACCGGATATCCTCGGCCTCGACGGCGCGCCCGTGCCCGGCTGCCATCACGTGGGCGAGTTTCAGCGTCTCGACCATCGTGCCGATCCGGCCCGGTTTGCGGGCGATGCGGGCGGCAAGCTCGCGCATGGACTCGTCCTGGATTCCCCAGGCATCGAGAATCATGGCGATGTCGTCGGGCGAGTTCTCCATCCGCTTCAATCGCCACGAGATGCGCCGCCGGATCTGCGCCTGGATCGCCAACCCGTCGCCGGACGTGTAGCGCCCGTAGATCTCCTCGTTCCCGACCAGCACCACCCCGGTATTGTGGTTGTCGCGAAGCATGCGGATCTCGTTGATGGCGTCGTCACCGAGGAACTGCGCCTCGTCGACAATGAGCAGCGAGTGGTCCTTGTCCTTGCCGAACCGGCCCTTCAATTGCCGGATCATCTCCTGATACCCGGAGGCCTCGATGCCCCAGGCGGCGGCGACTTCGCGGATCGCCCGCTCCGGCGTGCGGATGGTCGGCCGCATGGTGGCGATGGCAACGCGCGGGTAGCGGCGCTGGAACTCGCGCGCCGCCATGGTCTTGCCCATGCCGGCGGCAAGTGTGACCAGCGCCATCGATCCGAGGCTCATCGCCGCCGTGAACACGGAAAAAACGGCCTTGGCCGTGGGGATGTCGACAAACCCCGGATCGCTGGGCGCCTTCACCGCCTCATGGCGGAGCGCCTCGCGCTTGGCGAGGAAGGAGAGGACCTTCTCCGTCACCGCGTCGAAGTCGCCCTTGTAGAGGCCGTTGTACCATTGCGTGAACGTCGGAGCGGCAATCTCCGCCTTCTTGCAGAACAAGGCCTTGGACCAGCCCTCGTCTTCCGCCTCGAGTTTGGCGCCGGCGCGCGCCTCGACCCAGCGCGCCAGGGCATCGGACCCGATCGTTGGCGTTGCCGGGACCAGATTCCATGGGTCGTGTGGGGCTTTTGTGAGCGCATTCATCATGGTAGTCAGGCCTTTCCTGTCTGGGCCGGCCTCGCGCCGGCTCTTTTTTCCGGCGGTTCACCCGCCGAACTTCACCACCTCGCCGAACAGCCGCTCCGAGCCGCGCACAAAGGCGTCCTCGGCTTCGCGGCGCTCCGGTTCCATGGTCTTGCGCACCATCTGCACGACCTTCGGGGCCGGCAGGGCCACAGCCTCCGCCTCCGGCAGCATCGCCGCCAAATCCTCGGGGCTGATCGTGCGGGCAAGGTCGCGGATGTCGCGCAGCTTGCGCATGTACGCATTGCGCCGGGCCGAGTGTTCGCGCGCGGCGGACGCGTCGGAGAAGCCGGTCGCCTCGATGCACTCCGCGCTCGCCACGAAGCGGCCGTCGAGCGTGTAGACATGCAGCGGCGCGTGCATCGCCTGCGGGTCGAACCGCGCCACGACCTTGCGGCCGGCCACCTCGACCAGCTCCTCCGACCAGTACCGGTTGCCCATGAGCGTGATCGCGCCGTTGCGCGGCGCCGCCGTCACCCCCTCGGCCGCCATCAGGAACAGCCGGCGCTGCGCCGCGGTCGCCTTGCGCACCAGCGTCGTGTCGCGCGCCATGGAGGCGCGGTAGAGGTCGGCGAAGGACAGCGTGCCGCCGGCCGCGCGCGTCCGCCGGTTCGGGCGCAGATTGAACCGCAGGATTTCGGCGGCGACCAGCGCCTCGAAAACGTCGATCGGCACCGCCGAAGTGGCGTAGTTCTCGGGCTTGGTGTCCGGTCGGTTGCCGGTGTAGGCGCCGGCGCACTTGGGATGCTTGGCGATCTCTTCGGCGAGTTCCCGGAACGCCCGCTCGATCGGCTTTGATTGCCCGGAATAGGGCGTCGTCCAGTGCAGCGTGCAGCCGAGTTCGGTGAGGATCCCGGTCGGCTCATCCTCCTTGATCTTGAACCGGTAGCGGTTTGCCGCCCGGCCGCTGATCCACTTCGAGGCGAACGCGCGCCCGTTGTCGAGATAGACATGTTCTGGGATGCCGTGCGTCTCGATCATGTCGCCGATCGCCAGACGCACCGCCTCGCGGTTCTCCGACCGGTCGACCCGGTGGCCGACGATCAGATTGGTCGCCAGATCCTGGAACGCGACCATCAGCGGCCGCGCCACCTCGCCGTCCGGCCACCTCACGAACACGTCGAACTTGTGCCCGTCGACATTGACGGCTTGCATGGCGTGGAAGTGCGAACGATCACGCGTCTGTGCCGGGTAGAGCGCCCGTGCGGCGTCGGCGCCCTGCCGGGCCAGCACGATCGCCGCGCGCGGCAGCTCGCGCTCGATCCGCCGCTGCAGCGTCTTCATCGACGGAATCGGCGCCCAGCCTTGGCGCCTCGCGGCATCTTCGAGCCGCCGGTAACAGGCCGTGAGCGCCGGCTGTTCCGGCCGGAGCCAGTCGGCCTTGAGATACGCGTAGGCGTCCGGATGACACGCGGCGACGGCCTGCCGGCCGGTGTGTCCGGGCAAAAGCAGCGCCAGCCGGTCGGGGCGCTCGCCGGAACGCGCCAGCTTCACCCAGGCGCCGCAGGTGGTCCGGGCGATGCCGTGGCGCGCCGAAGCCGCGCCGATCGCCGCCGTCAGGCCGGCGCGGCCGGCGGCCGCCTCGATCTCGGCGACGATGGCGAGCCGCCTGCGCGCCTCCGCCCGGGCTTTCGCCGACGCCTTGTCGAAGGCCGCCCAAAGGGTCTCCCGTTTCGCCGCCTTGGCGCGCGCCGGCGTGTCGAGCACCTCGCGGGCAAAGAGATCGGCCCGTGCGGCGGCCGGCAGCAGCGATACATGGTATTCGACGGCGCCGGAACGGGCATCGCGCACCCGCGACCGCGCCGCGTCGCCGCTCCAGCCCTCTGCCGTCGCCAGTCGCTGCAGGTCGCGCGGCGTGGCCGGCACGCCGGGCAGCTGCAGCGCGAGGATCTCGGCAAGCGTGAACCACTCGTTCATGATGGTTCCTTTGCCTTGATGGCGTCCCGGATCGTGGCTTCGTGGGTCTGCAGGAAGACAAGCGTGTCCCGCACCGCCGTCATGCGGCCGATCAGCAGCTCGGCCTCGCCCGCCCGCATCTTTCCTGCCCCGACCAGGCGCGGATACACGGACCGCCGCTTGGCGATTTCCCGCTCCACCTCGAGGATCTGCGACACCAGCGACACCTTGCTCATGCCCGCTGCTCCGATCGTTCGGCGCGACGGGCCGTCTTCCAGGCGCGGTGATAGGCGGCGACCCCGGCGAGCGTGTCGGCGCTGACCGGCAATCCGTGGCGCAGGGCCAGATTGTAGGTCCTGCAGGCCGTCTTCAGCCCGCAGCGCCAGGAGGTCTCGTCGCAATCCGGCAAGGTGCAGCTCAGGCAGGGGTCGGCGGCGGCGCGCAAGGCAGGGGAAGGCGCGCCGCCGCCTGCCGTCCGGCCCGCACGGGCGGCGGAAGGGGCCGGGACGGATCGGGACGAAATCATGGCTGGCCCTCGTGCGAAAGGGCGTTGAGGCAGCTTCGAATCGTCGAACGAAAGGTGGCGCGCGCCTGTTCGGCGGCCGCGCCAGGCACGGCCCGCTCGCAGGCGATCTGTGCCCTGAGCGCCGCGCGCGCATAGGCCGGCGGCAGCGCGAAATGGCAGTCCGGACAGAACACGCAGCGTGGAGGCTTCGGCCGGCCGCAATGCGCGCACCCGCCTTCCGTCGCGGTGACGGAGGTCCGCCGGTAGCCGATCTCCTCGAACGCGCCGGTCATGCCCGCCCCCCGGCAGTCGCGGTGGCGCGGACGGCTTCGCCCTTGACCGATTGGCCGGTCAGGTTCTGCTCGACGCTGAACGCCAGCGCGCCCATGAAATACTCCAGGGCGGCGGCGCTCTGCGGGCCGGAAAACAGGCTCGCCAGTTGCCCTGCCAGCCCGCACATCATCTGTTCCGGCGTCCAGCCCTCGTTGAGGCCGGTGAACCAGGCCCGGCGCCAGGCCAGGACCACGGGGATGGCCAGTTCCTGCGGCCGCAACAGATCCACGTCGATCGCGCCGTCCGCCCGTGCTCGCGCGAACAGCGCCTCAAGGGCGCGCGCGATGGCGGCGACATTGGCCTCGACATCGTAGTGCACGGGTTGGGTCATGACGCGTCTCCATCGGGTGCAATCATCGTCCAGCCGGCGCGGCGGAACGCCTCGGCAAGCGGCCGCGCGCATTGCGAGACGATGAGGTCGCCATGCTTGGCCGGCGCCCGCGTCAGCCAGTCCTGGAACCGCGCCAGGCCGCGCTCGGCGACCACCTTGCCGTGGTTGATCGGCTTGCTGTCGAAGTCGCCGAAGGCGAGCGCGTCGCGGACCGAATTGGCCTTGCCCTCTGCGATCAGCCGCGCCATGTGCCGCTGCCGGTCCGGTTCGAACGTGGCGAGCAGCTCGATCTCGATGCGCCGGTCGGCGACCGGCAGCGGCTGCAGGAGTCGCACCGCCTCCGCGTCGAGCCGCCCCATCAGCGTGATCGCGTCGCGGATCGTGCGCGGCGACAGGTCGAGCGCCGCCGCGGCGGCCTCCGAGAACGTCTTGAACGGCGCCTCGTCGAACGGGCGCTGATCAAGTGGCAATGATTGCCACTTGATTTCCTGCTGCTTTTTCAGGAACTTGGACTTGCGGTCGCCACCATGGCGGGCTTCCGGGTGCAGCCGCTCATAGGCGCCCTTGTGCGCCGTGAGCGCCACCGCCCGGTCGAGGAACCCGAGCGTGTGCCGCACCAGATTCTCCTCGGCCTCCATGAGCGCCGCTTCGTCATCGTTCAGGTTCCTCACCTCGGCGAGCAGCGTGTCGATCCCGGCAAGCCGCGCCCCGGCGAGCCGATGCCCGCCGGCGACGAGCAGATACGGCGTGTCACCGTCGGTGACCGGCCGCACCAGGATCGGCGGCAGTGCCGCGCCCTGCGTGTAGGAGTCGGCATAGGCCTGCGCCACGCCCGGCCGCACCGGTCGCTGCCGCACGCCCATGCCGATGTCGGCAACCGCGATGGGGACAAGTCGCGTCATGCGTGCGTTCCCGCAAGGATGGTGTTCGGAAGGAAACGGCCTGACATCACGCCCCTCCCCCGGTCGCGAGCGCCGCGAGCGCCAGCATCCCGAGGATCGCCAGTGCCACGCCCGCCATCCGGTCGGCGCCGCGGTCGGGCGCCGGCGCCAGGAACGGGTTCTGCGGCGGCCGGGTCCTGAGCGGCTGGCCGAGCACGAGGCCGAGGCCGGCCCCGATCAGGAACCCCGACGCCGCCAGCGCCAGCGCCTTGAGCGCGATGGCCAACAGCGCGGTCATGCCCGCCTCCGTTGTGCGGCGCGGCTGGACGAGCCGGCCCGGCCCCGATAGTTTGCGATCGGTTGACGGTGCAGGCGCTGGCCCTGCGCGTCGTGCCGCTCCGGCCACAAAGTGGCGGCCGGAAGGCCGAGCGCGCGGGCGATCGCCGCCTCGCCTTCCGCGTTCGGTTCGCGCAGCGCGTTGAACACGCGGTGGCGCGGCACGTTCGCGGCGGCGGCGACGTCGGTGAGTTTCAGCCCCTTCTCCAGGAGAAGGGCGCGGATTCGCCTTGCGTTTCGCTCGAAGGGTTGCATCGTTAACCTTGTGGACAGGGCCGCTCGCCGGCCCTTTTCGCGGGGTGTAGGTTCGGGCTTATACGAAAGCGCGTAATTACGCTTCTGTCAAGCGTTAAAACGCGCTTTCTCGGAGAAGGCGCGTTATTGCATGTCCGACGATCCGGCTGTTTTCCACCACAGGGTTGAGGCTCTTCTCGCGCGACGCCGGTGGAAGCCGACGGATCTTGCGCGGGAAACCGATCTGCCGATCGGAACAATCCGTCAGATCCTGAAGGGTTCACTGCCGAGCATCTTCAATGCTCGGAAGATCGCCGAGGCCTTGGGCACGTCGCTCGATTGGCTTGCCGGACAAGGTCCCTGGGAAGTGGGGTTCCAGGAACCGGCGGCAAGATATGAGCCGCCGCCTTCAGACCTGGTCTTCGTGCCGCGCCTCGATGTCCGCGCCTCCGCCGGCCCGGGCGCCCTGGTCGAGGCCGAGGCCGTCGATGGCGAACTGGCCTTCCGCCGCGAGCTCGTCCGCGAACTCGGCGTCTCCGCGCCGGGCGCGCTCCGCGTCCTGACCGCGTCGGGCGATTCCATGGAGCCGGTCATCCGCCCGGGTGATCTGCTCCTCGTCGACACCGGCATCGACCGCATCGTCCACGAGGGCATCTATGTCGTCGTTTATGACGGCGTCGTTGTCGTCAAGCGCATCGCTGTTCACCCGGGCGGCAGCCTGTACCTGTTGTCGGAAAACCCCCGCGTCCCGGCCATGGAGATCGCCCGCGAGGACCGTCCCGGCGTCCACATCGCCGGCCGCGTGGTCCGGGTCATCCGGGCTCTCTGATCCCGCGTTAACCACGCCGGCATTTTTCGCCCTCCGGAACGCCCGAAAACTGCGGTTTCACGCGCCATTGCCTGTGCATTCACGCCGCTGCCGCTTTTTCCGTCCAGGGCATCGGGAGGGGGAAATGGCAACAGGCGATTACGTCGCGGCAATGCTGCGCGAGCTGGTCGGGATCGAGCGAGCGCGAGGCCGGCACCGCATGGTCTACTTCCTGGAAATGGCGATGATGGAGGCCCGGGAGGAGAGTGGACGCGAACGCCGGCGCAGGCAGCCGCGCCCCGCGCCGCCGGTTGATGCGGCGGTCGGTGCCGTTGCGCCTGCGGGCGAGTTGTGCTGAGTTGTCTGTCAGACCTGTTGGTTGAGTGAGAACAGTGATGCGGCGCCTCGTTTGGCTTTGGATTCTGCTCCTGTCCGGCTGTGTTGCGACGCCGTATCAGGACCTCCAGCATGGCGAGGGCGTTGTCGCTGAACGAATGTCCGATCGGACCATTCGGGTGACCGCCTTGGGTAACTCCCTGACGTCATCGACGCAGGTGCTGGACTTCCTTTTGGTCAAGGCAGCGGAATCCACCATCGAGAATGGCGGCACCCATTTTGCTGTTGTTGATGCAACCGACTTGTCGCAGACCCGGATTGTCAGTTCTCCAGGTATTTTTATCGGCAGTGTGTACTTGCCGCCATCCGCGTCGCTGGCCAATTCGCCTGGAGCTGCGATCATGATTGCGTACGGTATTCCAAAGGATGCCGCATCGGCCATCCTTCCGGGCATGTTTGATGCTGGCGAAGTCATCCGTAACATCGGGCCGCGAGTCTACGCGAGCCGACGGCAGAAGCCTGCGCCGCCGAAGTTCGGAAACACCGGTTACTGACCGTGCAGACTTGGGGTCTCATCGTTTGCGCCGCCTTGTTTGCCGTTGATGGTGACACCATCAAGTGCGACGGCGTCCGCATGCGCCTTCTTGGTGACGGCGAACCCTTTGTATCGGGGTTCGATACCCCCGAGATCGGCAAGGCGAAATGCCCTGCGGAGAAGCTCGCCGGACAGAAAGCTAAGGCGCGCCTCGCCGAGTTGCTTCTGACCCCGGGATTGAAGATCGAGGATTCCGGGCGGCTAGAGCGCGCGCATGGCCGCCCCTTGGTCAGGATCATGTTGCCGGACGGACGGACGGCCGGACGCGTTATGCTGGACGAGGGGTTTGCCCGCGTGTGGACACCAGGCTATCGGGCGGACTGGTGTTCCGTTGGGGGATGATTAAGGCGGCGCCAGCGACGGATTGCGGACTAAAGGGCATTCCCTGGGCATCCGACGCCGCCTGTATCCCCCCGTTGTTCCGGCTGCCGGATGGCGATTTCGGGCGTTGTTTCCTCCCGGATTCGGCTTGCCAGCGTCGCGCCGCAGCGCCTTTCGTCTAACGGTATGTTATTGTGGTGTTTTTTGCCAGTCGCGCAATAATGTTGCTCGCTGGCGGATTTGTCGCGCGTCGAACCGCGCAAGTCGCCGGTTCACGAGCCATTCCGGCAGTCGGCTCGGAGCCCTTCAAAGCCGTGTTTTCAAGGACTTGTCGGTTTTCCGAAGCCTCTTCAAAGGCCCTGCGCGCCGCCGCCGCGATTTCCGGATTCTAGTGTCCAAACCGGCCGTTTGTCGAAATTAAGTGTCCGCCGCGCCGGACTGCCATCCCGCCCGCTTTCGTTCCAACCCTTTGAATTCCGGTTCTTTTCACCGCATCCCGCTGAATCCCGGTCTTTCCCGCCGATTCCCGGATTCAAGTGTCCGCGTACAGCGGGAAGCAGCACGG
>WBZL01000994.1_pt1 | contig 30918 bp, 19 predicted proteins | sample 5204291 | NCBI WGS metagenome assembly WBZL01 (sample SAMN12344345, study PRJNA552823) | activated sludge metagenome | biome: Activated sludge suspended growth; feature: Nitrification reactor; material: Wastewater; isolation source: activated sludge from nitrification reactor of wastewater...
ACCCGGGGCGATCGCGGTCACCGGCAGGATCACGCCCGCCGAGAACAGGTTGTTACCCAGCGCGCGCGCGAAGTACTCGCGCTGCAGGCCCTGCTCCGGCAGCCAAGCGCCGACGAAGTAGTGCTGCACCATCGCCACCCAGCCGTCGCTGGCCGTCTTCGCGAACTTGGCGCTGCCGTCGGTGATGTGCTCGAAGGTAACCTTCTGGAACTTGGCCGCATCGGTGTAGAAGGCCGGGCCCGTGAAGGTCCGCACGCCGAAGGCCTCGACCTGCTCGGCCGGATTGCCGTCGCGGGTGAGCTGGAAGTAGGCGTGCGGCGCGAGCGCCTGGCCCGATCCGTTGCGGATCTCGTAGGACACGTCGATCAGGTAGCTGCCGCGCGCGAAGCGCATCACCTTGGTGACCTGCACGCCGTTCTGCTCGGGCGCCTGCAGACGCAGCTCCACGCCGTTCTCGCCGTCCTTCAGGCGCAGCTCGCCCGCGGGCAGCTGGAACAGGGTCTTGTGGGTGGGCAGGCCCTCGCCGATCAGGCCCGACTGCGCGGCGTACTGGTGCCGCGTGGTGCCGTCGTCGAGCAGCACGAAGTTGCCGCCCGCCTCGCCGCTCGCCTTGTGCTGCTTGAGCTCGAGGCGAACGATGTCACCGCCCTGCGCCGAGACCTCGGCACGCAGCAGATCGGTCTCGACCACGGCACGCGGCGCGGCCGCAGCCTGGGCGGCCTGCTCGCCCGGCACCACCGGCTGGCCGGGCGTGGCGCTCAACGTGGGCATGGGCACCGCGCCGTCGGCCGGCGCCGCGCTTCCGGCGGCCTGCTGCTGGGCCACGGGAGGCTGGTTCTGCTTGATCCAGCCGTCCCACAGCATGACGAGCGAGAAGGAGAAAATCAGAAAGAGGATGAGGCGGCGTTGATCCATCGGAATCGTTCTGTCTCAGGTCAGGGAACGGGATCATACCCGCCCGGATTGAAGGGATGACAGCGCCCCACCCGTTTCGCGGCCATCCAGCCGCCACGCAACGCACCGTGGCGCTGCACGGCCTCGATCGCGTACTCGGAGCAGGTCGGGTGGAAGCGGCAATTGCGGCCGAGCATCGGGCTGATCGCGTAGCGGTAGAAACGCAGCAGGGCGATCAGCACGGTCTTCATTGCCGGGGCAGCCTTTGCAGAAGGGAGAGCAGGTCGAGGTTGATCTCGGCGCGCGTGGCCTTGGCCACCGGCGCGTTCAGGCGCACGACCAAGTCCATCGCCGGAAGCTCGATGCGCTGGCGCCGGAAGATCTCGCGCGCGATGCGCTTGACCAGGTTGCGCACGTTGGCGCGCTTGGCCAGCTTCTTCGCCACCACCACGCCGAGGCGGGCGGTGTCCAGACCATTGGGCCGGTAGTGCAGCATGTAGAACCGGCCGCGCAGCGCCCGCCGAAAAGCAAAAACGGATGAATACTCATCCGTTTTGTGCAATCTGTGAGCGCTGCGGAAACCCTGGTCAGCGCCCGTGGGCGAAACCACCTCAGACGGCGAGGCGGTGACGACCCTTGGCACGGCGTGCGCGGATGACCGCACGGCCGCCACGGGTCTTCATGCGGACCAGGAAACCATGGGTGCGCTTGCGGCGGACAACGGAGGGCTGATAAGTGCGTTTCATGATCGGACTGCCAGTGTTAGGTCAAACGCGAGAGTTAAATGGATAATGCCATGTTTGTCAATAAGAATTTTTGCCCGAGCCTGTGGATAAGTCTGCCTCCGCAGTTTAGAATGCTGTCTTTCGACGCCACGCTCCCATGCGCTGCTGCGCGGGGCGAGGCGCGCACAGTGCGCCGCTCGAGTGCACCGTCGGTACAACTCCCCGACTCGTACAGCAACCCGGCCGCGCCCCCAGGCGCCGCGCATCAGGAATCCCGCTGCAGCCTGACCCGCCGCACGCTTTCCCGCCATCCTGCCCGACGACATCCAAGCCCCCGCCGTGACTCAAGATTTCTGGACCTTCTGCCTGTCGCGCCTTGAACAGGAGCTGCCCCAGCAGCAGTTCAACACCTGGATCAAGACCCTGCGGGCCGAACCCGGCGAGGGTGGCTGGGCGCTCATCGCGCCCAACCGCTTCGTGCTGCAATGGGTGCGCGAGCGCTACCTGCGCCGCGTCGAGGAACTCGGCGAAGAGTTCGCCGGCGCCCCGCTCGCCATCGAGTTGCAGCTGCCACCGGCCGGCGCCGCACGCCCGGCGCGCGCCGCAGCCACGGCGGATGTCGCTCCGGCGCGCGCGAGCGCGCCGAGGTCGACGATCGAGGCCACGCCCGCCCAAGCGGTTGAAACCGCCGAAACAGCGCCTGCCGTCCTCGATACGGAGGACGCCGCCGAGCCGGCGGAGCCGCCCGTGCGCCCCCGGCGTGCCGCAGCACCCCGCTCCCACAGCAGCGAACCGAGTTCCGGCCTCGACCTCGCCTACGAGAAGACCCGACTCAACCCCGACTTCACCTTCGACACCCTGGTCACCGGCCGCGCCAACGACCTCGCCCGCGCCGCCGCCATGCAGGTGGCGCAGAACCCGGGCACGTCCTACAACCCGCTGTTCGTCTACGGCGGCGTCGGCCTGGGCAAGACCCACCTGGTGCACGCCATCGGCAACGCGGTGTTCCGTCACAACCCGCGCGCGGTCATCCGCTACGTGCACGTCGAGGACTACTACGCCGACGTGGTGCGCGCCTATCAGCAGAAGAGCTTCGACGCCTTCAAGCGCTACTACCGCTCGCTCGACATGCTGATCATCGACGACATCCAGTTCTTCAATAACAAGAACCGCACCCAGGAAGAGTTCTTCCACGCCTTCAACGCGCTCACCGAGGCGCGCAAGCAGATCGTCATCACCTGCGACACCTACCCCAAGGACATCCACGGCCTGGAAGACCGCCTCATTTCCCGCTTCGACTGGGGCCTCACCGTGCAGATCGAGCCGCCCGAGCTCGAGATGCGCGTCGCCATCCTCAAGAAGAAGGCCGAGGCGCTGCGCGTGCTGGTCGACGACGACGTCGCCTTCCTGATCGCCAAGAACCTGCGCTCGAACGTGCGCGAGCTCGAGGGCGCGCTCAACAAGGTCGTCGCCTACGCACGCTTCCACGGCCGCCAGATCGGCCTCGAGGTCGCCAAGGAGGCGCTCAAGGACCTGCTGCACGCGCACAACCGCCAGCTGTCGATCGAGCACATCCAGAAGACCGTCGCCGACTACTACAAGATCAAGATCGCCGACATGCACTCCAAGAAGCGCACGCGCGTGATCGCGCGCCCGCGCCAGGTGGCGATGTGGCTGGCCAAGGAGCTCACGCCGATGTCGCTGCCGGCGATCGGCGAGGCCTTCGGCGGCCGCGACCACACCACCGTGCTGCACGCCTGCCGCACCATCACCGAGCTGCGCCTCGGCGACGCCCAGCTCAACCACGACGTCCACGTGCTCACCCAGGTCCTGCGCGGCTGAGCCGGTTGAACGCCAATCCATCGAACACTCCCGATCAACCCATCGACCCGATCTGACGCCATGCTCCTGCTCACCACCACCCGCGATGCGCTCCTGGCCCCGCTGCAGTCGGTCGCCGGCATCGTCGAGAAGCGCCACACCCTGCCCATCCTGTCGAACGTGCTGATCGAGAAGCACGCCGACCAGCTCACCATGCTGGCCACCGACATCGAGATCCAGATCCGCACCACCACCGGCGGCCACATCGGTGGCGAGGACGCCTCGATCACCGTCGGCGCGCGCAAGCTGCAGGACATCCTGCGCGCCCTGCCCGACTCCGCCGAGATCTCGCTGACGCTCGACGACAAGCGCCTCACCGTCAAGGCCGGGCGCAGCCGCTTCCAGCTCCAGACCCTGCCCGCCGCCGACTACCCGCGCCTGAACCCGCCCACCGATGCCGCTGCGCACCTGAGCATCGGCCAGCGCACCTTCAAGCGCCAGCTCGCCCAGGTGGCCTACGCGATGGCGCAGCAGGACATCCGCTACTACCTCAACGGCCTGCTGCTGATCGCCGACGGCGGCGAGCTGCGCATGGTCGCCACCGACGGCCACCGCCTCGCCTACGCCGCGTCCGACCTCGAGGCGCCCATCGCCACCCGTACCGAAGCCATCCTGCCGCGCAAGACCGTGCTCGAGCTCGCCCGCCAGCTCGCCGACAGCGACGACCCGCTCGAGATCCTGCTCGCCGGCAACCAGGCCGTGTTCCGCTTCGGCCCGATCGAGCTCGTCACCAAGCTCATCGACGGCAAGTTCCCCGACTACGAGCGCGTGATCCCGACCGCGCATCCCAAGCTGATCCACTTCGCCCGCCAGCCGCTGCTGTCCGCGCTGCAGCGCGCCGCCATCCTCACCAACGAGAAGTTCCGCGGCGTGCGCATGGTGCTCGAGGACGGCGTGCTGCGCATCGCATCGACCAACGCCGAGCAGGAAGAGGCCATGGACGAGCTCGAGATCGACTACCAGGGCGACAAGCTCGACATCGGCTTCAACGTCACCTACCTGCTCGACGTGCTCAACAACCTGAGCTCCGAGACGGTCGACTGGCGCTTCAATGACGGCAACTCCAGCGCCCTCATCACCCTGCCCGGCAACGACAAGTTCAAGTACGTCGTGATGCCGATGCGCATCTGAGCAACCTGCAGGCGCTTCACCGCAGCACCCGTTCTTTACGAATCACCGAGATGACCATGTCCGAACCGCAAGACCAGCCCACCGCATCCGCCAAGGCGCACGAAGACTACGACGAAACCAGCATCCAGCAGCTCGAAGGGCTGGAAGCGGTGCGCAAGCGCCCCGGCATGTACATCGGCGACACCTCCGACGGCACCGGCCTGCACCACATGGTCTTCGAGGTCGTGGACAACTCCATCGACGAGGCCCTGGCCGGTCACTGCGACGACATCGTCATCACCATCCACGCCGACAACTCGATCTCGGTCACCGACAACGGCCGCGGCATCCCGGTCGGCGTCAAGATGGACGACAAGCACGAGCCCAAGCGCAGCGCGGCCGAGATCGTCATGTGCGTGCTGCACGCCGGCGGCAAGTTCAACCAGAACAGCTACAAGGTCTCCGGCGGCCTGCACGGCGTGGGCGTGTCCTGCGTGAATGCGCTGTCCAAGTGGATGAACGTCACCGTCGCCCGCGACGGCAAGCGCCACCTGCTCGAGTTCGAGCGCGGCAAGCCGCAGAACCGCGTCATCGAGGTCGTGGATGGCGTCGAGGTCAGCCCGGCGCGCGTCATCGGCGAGACCACCAAGCGCGGCACCAAGGTGCATTACCTGGCCGACGAGGAGATCTTCGGCACCATCGAGTACCACTACGACATCCTCGCCAAGCGCCTGCGCGAGCTCTCCTTCCTCAACAACGGCGTCAAGATCCGTCTCATCGACCAGCGCACCGGCAAGGAAGAAGACTTCGCCTTCGCCGGCGGCGTCAAGGGCTTCGTCGAGTACATCAACCGCGCCAAGACGGTGCTGCACCCCAACGTCTTCTACGCCACCGGCACCACCCGCATCCCCACCGGCCACGGCCACGACGCCGAGCTCGCGGTCGAGGTCGCCATGCAGTGGAACGACAGCTACCAGGAACAGGTGCTGTGCTACACCAACAACATCCCGCAGGCCGACGGCGGCACCCACCTCACCGGCCTGCGCGCGGCGATGACGCGCGTCATCAACAAGTACATCGAAGAAAACGAGATCGCCAAGAAGGCCAAGGTCGACATCACCGGTGACGACATGCGCGAAGGCCTGGCCTGCGTGCTCTCGGTCAAGATGCCCGACCCCAAGTTCGCCAGCCAGACCAAGATGAAGCTGGTGTCCTCCGAGGCCCGCCCGGCGGTGGAAGAAGTCGTCGCCAGCAAGCTCGGCGACTTCCTGCTCGAGAACCCGCTCGACGCCAAGACCATCTGCAACAAGATCGTCGAGGCCGCGCGCGCGCGCGACGCCGCGCGCAAGGCGCGCGAGATGACGCGCCGCAAGGGCGTGCTCGACGGCGTCGGCCTGCCCGGCAAGCTCGCCGACTGCCAGGAGAAGGACCCCGCGCTGTGCGAGCTCTACCTCGTCGAGGGCGACTCCGCAGGCGGCTCCGCCAAGCAGGGCCGCGACCGCAAGTTCCAGGCGATCCTGCCGCTCAAGGGCAAGATCCTCAACGTCGAGAAGGCGCGCTTCGACAAGCTGCTGCAGAGCCAGGAGATCGCCACGCTGATCACCGCGCTCGGCACCAGCATCGGCAAGGACGACTACAAGCCCGAGAAGCTGCGCTACCACCGCATCATCCTGATGACCGACGCCGACGTCGACGGCGCCCACATCCGCACCCTGCTGCTCACCTTCTTCTACCGCCAGATGCCCGAGCTCGTCGAGCGCGGCCACATCTACATCGCCCAGCCGCCGCTGTACAAGATCAAGCACGGCAAGAGCGAGATGTACATCAAGGACGACAGCGAGCTCTCCAACCACCTGCTGCGCCTCGCCCTCGACGGCGCCGTGCTGGTGCCGCGCGAAGGCGCCGATCCGATCAGCGAAGAGGCCCTCGGCGGCCTGGCGCGCACCTACCTGCTCGCCGAAGCCGTCACCCGACGCCTGGCCAGCTACATCGACCCCGAAGTGCTGCAGGTGATACTCGCCCACGACATCGAGGTCAGCCTCGACGACGAAGCCGCCGCCCGCGCCTCGGCCGAGCGCATCCAGCCCCACCTGCCCGAAGGCCTGCAGATCTACGCCGAATACCACGACGAAGCCGAGGGCTGGCGCCTCACCATCGAGCGCCTGCACCACGGCAACCGCAAGTTCGGCTGGGTCGAGCACGACTTCCTCGTCTCCGGCGACTACCGCGCCATCCGCAACGCCGCCGAAGCCATCTCCGGCCTCATCGGCCCCGGCGCCGAAATCCGCCGTGGCGAAAAGCGCCAGACCGTCGCCCGCTTCGCCGACGCCATCAAATGGATGCTCGCCGACGTCGAACGCGGCATCACCAAGCAGCGCTACAAGGGTCTGGGCGAGATGAACCCCGAGCAGCTGTGGGAGACCACCATGGATCCGGCGGTGCGCCGCTTGCTGAGGGTGCAGATCGACGACGCCATCGCGGCGGACGAGATCTTCACCACGCTGATGGGCGACAACGTCGAGCCGCGCAGGGCGTTCATCGAGGGCAACGCGCTGTATGCGCAGAACATCGATGTGTGAGTTGTTGTAGCTGTAGGTTCTCACTCGTTCTGAAATTTTTCTCACATCGGTGAAATAGATTTCTCAAGAACGGTGAAATTGACCTACTGCCACACGAGAGCCAGAGGGCGCCGGCGGAAACGTAGGCGCCCTTGTTCTTTCACCGCAGAGGCAGCCTTTTCAGAGGGACCTCCTCTGTGAGGCCAAGTGGCAGGCCGACCGAGCAGCTACGCAGGCGCGGTGTTCTGCAGCACCAGGAACTTCGCGCCCTCTCGTTCCCGGATCTCCTCGACCCTCTGGGCAAAGTACGAGAGCGATAGCTTCTTCTCGGCCAGGAACCCCATATGGGCGTTGAAGCCCTGCAGCACCTCGTTCTTGACCAGCAGTTTGTTCGCGTACTCGATGCAGGCGGGCTCGACGACTGACATCGCGCTGCGGACCAGTGTGGCCTTGTCGAGAGTTCGCCGTAACTCGTCAAACCACTGCACGCCGCGGTTGCTGTCGTTCGTGAAGTCGAGGAAGCGAATCAGGTTTGCGGCCGGCACCGACTGCACGTACCGGGCGTCAAACAGGCGTGCAGGGTCATCCTTGAGCAGCAGCTTGCCGCAGTGCTTGCGAGCGATCACACGCCAGTCGGCGTAGTGGCGAAGCATTTCATCCCGGGCGGCCTCACCCATGCCAAGGTCGCTCATCGCCATCACGCTGCCGAGGCAGGCGAGGACGTAGCAGTCCTCCGTCGCATTCAGTTCGGTGATGTCGTCGATCTCCCCGAGCTGGACCTTGTAGTGATGGGCCAGGGTCGTGAACAGCTGCTTGCTCTGAAGGAGCAAGTGTCGCCGCGTCTCGCCATCCGTGGCCTGCTGAGACAGACGCAGGTGATCGACCGCGGTCATGAGCTGGGCATGCTGCGAAGACTGCAGGAACTGCTTGATGGCTTTCGTCTGCTTCTCAAGAGTGCTCAGCCGCTTGTCGATGCGGTTCAGGCGAGAAGCAAGATAGGCGAAGCCAGTTACCGAGGTGACGATACCCAAGCCCGACAGCGCGGTGGTCGCGATCGAGTAGTTCAGGATCTGATCGGTCGCCGCCTTCACTGCAGCCACGTTCGCGCTCAAGGCTTGCATCTGGATTCCGGTCACGACCGACCCGATCGCGCCCAAGCCTGGAACCGCACCAAGCAGGCCAGCAGAAGCCGGCATTGCCAAGTGGGAGACGATTCGACCTGCAGCGTCCCGGATCACCCCACCGTGAAGGCTCAGGTTGCCCGTCGCCAAACCAATCACCTGCTCGACGGGGATGGAACGGGCCACGCTCAAACCAAGTTCAGAAAGCATTTTCTTGTCTCGTTATGAAGTCAGTGCCGCGACGCTGACGTTCGTCCCGGTGCGAACCGGAGCAGGACGCAGCTGTCGCCGAACTGAGCTCGACAGCGCGCTCCCGGGCGTCGATCGGTTCAGGGATCGGGCTCAATCGAATTCCGCGTTCTTGAACCTCAACACGTTGCAGTTCTCCCTTACGGCGCGCTGCAGCCCATCCTCGAAGCCCGCTTCGCTCTCGGCGTCGATCTCGATCGAGATCCGCACTTTCACGCCCGGCTTCGCGGTGAAGTTCAGCACCACCTCGTCGATGATGTCGGCGAACTGCCGCTTCGCCATGACGGGATCGAGGTCGATTGTCCCGAAGAAGTGTGTCCGTGGCGCAGTGGTTGCCGCGACTGGAGTAGCGACAACGCGCGTGGTGGCGCCGGAGTCGGCGGCCTGTTGCGCACTGGGCGGTGTGCCAAGCGGATAGGTCACCGCTGCAGCGCCCGCCGCCTCCTGCGCGCGTTCGGCCGCGATGCGCTCGGCCTCGGCGTGTGCAAGTGATGGTTCGATCAGGATCAGCGCGGTGTCCAGAATGGGCGTTGTCCGCTTCGCGAAGCTGAAGCCCAGGTAGCGACCGTCCTCCTTGCCTTGCGCGAAACCAAAGAAATCCCGGCTCTCGGCACCCGCAGCAAGCGTGTGGTGGAACACAGCGTCGTCCTTCAGGCGCGGCAGGTACAGCTGGTGGCAGGTCTGCTGCCAGACGTTGAGCGCATTGGCCTCGCCAGTACCGTCCTTCCAGAACCACGTCTTCAGCACGTTGTGCAGGTGGATCGGCGCCCACTCCGTGATCAGCAGCTCGTTCTCGCGCAGCACGCGCTCGATCTCCTGCGTCAGGTTCTGCGCGCCGGAGTTGATCTGGAAGGCTTCCCACTGCAGTTCCGAGAGCCCCTTGCCGCGCTCAGCGAACTGGGCCGGTGCCAGCATCCAGCGGTAGCTCTCCTTCACCATTCCGCGCAGAGCCTCGTTAGCGTCGTCCAGGCTGCGGCTGGCCTGCCGGGCTTGGTACTGGTCGAGGTTGAGCTTGAGGTCCTTGATGTCGGCGACGATCGACTGCCAAGCCAGCACCGAGCGCACCTGATCCTTCAGGCGGCTCACGCTATCGGCATCGGGGGCCAGGAAGATGAGGCGGTTCTGCTTGAAGCGCGGCTGCTCGCCGCGGTGCTTGAGGATCTCCGTGGCGTAACGAATCGCCGATTGATCGCCGCTGCGGCTGTAGCCGGCCGTCGGCGGCAGCACGATCAGGCGCAGCGCCCAGTCGTCGGGAATGTCGGCGCTGGCGGTGAACACATGCACGCCGCCGAACACCCCCGGCGCCAGGGTGCGCTGCACGCGGTCGCGGACGGCAGGGATCACGTCGTCCTTGTCATGGAAGCGCCGCTTGCGGTCTTCCATCTCGCGGCGCAGGTTGGGCCGGGTGTCGAACCAGAAGCGGTTGTTGCCCGAGTTCAGATAGTGCAGGCGGTCGTTCAGGCGGCGCAGCGCGTCCTTGAACACGCCGATCTGCTGCCCCGGCTGCACGCACCCCAGCAATACCCGCTCGAGCTCGATGCCGCGCACCATCTGGCTGGATGTCGTTGGCGCACTACCCAGGAAGATCGTCCGCGCTGTGCGCCGGCACGCCTGGACGCTGCCCAGGCGGGTATCCACGCTCTCCAGCTCGGTCGTCTCCGCGCGCTCGCCGTCGACGTCGCTTTCCAGCACCGGGTCCCAGCCCTGCGGCAGGTAGTAGATCGATTCGTTGCGGGTGTCGGCGTCGTACAGCGGCAGGCTGCCCGGCATGATCAGCAGATCGGAATTGTTGTCCTTCCACAGCCGGTGGATGATCTTCGCCATCAGCTTCAGCACGCCGCGGGTGCGCTGGAAGTTGTCGAGCGAGGACCAGTCCTCGTACAGGCGCACGAACACCTCAGGATGGATCGGGTAGGCGTGCATCAGGCGCTCGAAGTAACGCGCCTCCTGGGTCTCGTGCGGCAGGTCGGCAGCGTTGGCGATGTAGTAGTCGGCAAAGGCCCGGCATACCGTCTCGGCGCCCAGCTTGTCGCCGATGCTCGAGAAAAGCCGACGACGCACGATCTCGAAGGCTTCTTCGGACGACACCGGCTTCCACAGCGCCTGGACCCGCCCGAAGTAGTGCGACAGGGCAGCCAACGCCTTCACGCCGCGCTGGCTGCCGGCTTCCTTGTCGGACTCGGGCAGCGAGGCCAGCAACACCGCCGTCGGCACCGCCTTGAGCGCCTCGGTCAGCGCCTGCAAGAAGCTCAGGTTCGAGTCGAAGGAGCCGCCCGACAGCGTCTTGCCTTCCTCGAACTGGCGGATATAGGCCACCAGCTCGTCGATCAGGATCACGCAGGGTGCGTAGCGGCCAAGTAGATCCGCCAGCACGCCCTTGCCGGGCGAGGTGCCGGACTCGTCCGCCTCGCGCACCATGGCGTAGCCCTCGGCACCACCGAGTTGCCAAGCCAGCTCGCCCCAGAGCGTGTTCACCGCCAGCCCATCGCGCTTCATCGGCTGGTTGGGCGACAGGCGGATGCCGTCGAGCACCGCGATGCGCGCCCGCGGCATCTCCACCACGCCGGCCGCGTTCAGGATCGACGGAATGCCAGGCATGTCGGAAGCCGACACCTCGCCTTTGGCCAAGTGATACACAGCCAGCATCGTGTGCGTCTTGCCGCCACCGAAGGCGGTCTGCAACTGGATCACCGGATCGCCACCGCGCCCGGTCAGGCGATGCACCACCGAATCCAGCAGCAGGCGCATGCCTTCGGTGATGAAGGTGCGCTGGAAGAACAGCGACGGGTCCTGGTACTCGGCGGTCGCCGTGCCCAGATGCACACGCGACAGGTCGGCCGCGAACTCGGCCTGCTGGAAGGTGCCCTTGAGCACGTCCTCGTGTGGAACGGCGATTTCGCGCCACGGCTTCAAACTCATCCCCATCATCTCCCATGAAGCTGCAGCAGCACGTCGCGTCGGCAACTTCGATACCGCCAATATTCTTGACTCAACTTGGTCTAGGCCCCACTCACCTGCAGGTTCCCTACCGCATACGCTGTTCTGCCCCCACCACCGGCAAAGGCTTCGGGGCCATCCACAGTCTCCGGAAGTTCATGTGCCGCGCCGCCAATCGCCACTGCCAGCTGCGGATAGACAGGCTCCAACTCCGGGCTCTCGCCCAAAATCCAGCTCGGTAACGGATTCACGAGCTTGCGTGCGATCCGCTTGCCGCGCACTTCTACCCACCCCTCGGCCAGCGCGCGCATCATCGGCAGACTTGCGCCGCCACCCGTCAGAATCACCGTGAGATCGGTCTTGGTGAGATAGCTCAGCCACGTGTCGTGTAGCCCTTCGAGCACATCCCTGAAGCCCTGCTCGACACGCTCGGAAAACTCCCTGACCGGCCGCGAAGCCATGAAGTCGCCCAGTTCGATCTTTCCGAGCGTACCGTCGCTAAGCACGTACTGGACCCTGGTGTCCGCAAACAAACGCTCCTTCAATCCACGTATGCGACGGCTCAGATCGGCTGCAACCAGCCGACCGTGCGGCTCGGTCAGGTCGACACCCTGGGCATCCAGGATGAACTTCTTCAGCATCATGTCGATCCGATCGCCGGCCTGCATTAGGGCCTTGATCGAGCCCGGCACCTGAAACACCCGTGTGATCTCTCGCTGCTCATCCTCGCGGAGGAGGAAGAGGCCGAAGTCGGTCGTGCCTGCTCCTACATCGATCACCATGAAAGGAAGACGCTTGTCTTCACCGTCGACCAGCGCTCCAGCCGCCACGGCCACAGGCTCGGGGACACCGTCGGCGATCAAATACTCGGGGCGCCGCTCCAAGGCGCGCACTAGATCGACAGCCGCCTTAACCTCTGCCACATCCAGGCCGCCCTGCCACCGATCGTGAAAGGTATCCGCAAGAATTTGCGCTTCGGCCATCCAGTGGCGCATCAACCGGTCCGCCCAAGACTTCTGCGCCGAAGACGGCCAGCACGGATGCGCAAATCGCCGCCTCACATAGCGGCAGAGCGGACCTTTCGTGTCTTCCGCCGACCAAGTCTGAACCTGAGAAACGGCCAGATCAGTCAAATAGGCCAAGTAAATCCGAATCAGATCGCCTTCGGTCAGCTTGACCCGCGTCGGATTCATTTCGGCCCGCAAAGGGTAGGCATCAAGATTCCCGTCCGAGCGCTGACTCAGCCAGCTCTTGATCGAATCCAGGCGCGCCCGGTTGGAGTCTGAAAGCTCCTGGCTCGCATCCACGGCTTCGAAGCCAAACAGCACCTTTCCGTCATCGGTGATGAAGACTGATGACGGCACCGCATAGCCTTCACCGCCGGCTTGCGCGCCTAACTCCAGCTCAAACGGCTGACCATCGTCCGACTGCGCAAACGCCTTGGACATGGCCGTCCCGAAGTCCAGGCAAAGCAGCACATCGGGGTCATCAGGCGTGCTCCTGTCCAGTGCGTCGGTAACCAAGACGACCTTCGGCTGGACCGTTTTCGGCACCTCAGGAGGGGGCGCATCCTCCTGGGGTGGCGGCACGGGGATGACTTGTTCCGCAGTAGTCGGTGGGGCATCCGCTACGCGGCCTGCCACAGACGGGGGCGTAGGTGTTTCGAGTGGGGTCTCAGACGGGCTCGCAGTTCCGCCCCGCAGTATGGCCAAGGCCACACCCAGCGCCTCACGCTCTGCAGACGAAACAGTCCCGATGGCATTGCGATCGATACGCTCGATCAAACTCTCAAGCAGAAACTTGGCAATCTCTGGATTCACCTACCGCCTCCTCTACCGTGTTCTGAGTTATTCGACCAATCCCTTCAACACCACGTCGCCTGCCGTTCCGTCCGTGCGTATGCGCACCACCGCAGGCTGGCGGACGATGACCTTCTGACGCGCCAAATCACCCACCGCCTGAAAATACTTCGGTGCGAAATCGACCTCTTGCCCAACCTCCCCATAAAGGGCGAGGCGGCGCTGCTGGGCAACTTGGTCCATCTGCAGCAGCAAGCCCTCGAAGCGCTGGAAGCAGTCCTGGGCGACACTCACTAGGCTCTGCTCGTAGATGTCGAGCACGGAGATCACAGGCTCCTTGACTCCTGCAACCGCCTGCCGGGCTTCCCTGGCCGCGTTCAGCGCAAGCCCGATCGCCACGTCGGCCTCACGCGCCCCCACCTCCAACGCGGTGCTGCTGGCCTCGCGCCGAGCCACGACACGGCCATGGATGAGCCACTGCCGGGTGTCCTCATCCAGCTCTGGGTGCCGCTCCGCGATCTCCTTTGCAATCGCGCGCGCCCGAAGTGGATAGTTACAGAGCATGTCGAGCTGATCCAAGAGACCTTGGTCACGGACGCCTTGCCGTCCCAGCAGGATCAGGGCCTCCCTGACGTCCTTGATCAGCAGAGATAAGGCGCCCTGAAGTGCATCCGGCCAACTACCACTGCCCAGCATCTGCCTGCAGTAGGCCACCGCCCTGAACACCACTGGATCGGTCGCCACAGAAAAGCGCGTGCGAACGATCTCGTGGGTCAGCAGAATTACCTCTTCGGTCAACTCATTCTGGACCTTCTCTTCCTTCGGCCGACCCACTGCCCGCAGGGGCAGGTTCACCAGTTCATGCAATGCCTTACCGATCTCATCGCCAGCTTCCAGCTCGGACGTGGGAATCAGGCCGCGTAAAGCAGAAAGCGTCCGCGCCTGCCGGCGAGCGACGGAGTCGCCCGGCTTCTCCGTTTCGGGCCTAACGCTGGCCATGGCCCGCGCGATGCTACCCAGCAGTTCAGCCAGCGTCGGGCTACGGGCCAGCAGGGCGGAAATCATCTCCTCACGCGCCTTCTCGCCGGTTTCCTCGCAAGCGATCGCGTCCGCCAGATACGCATTCAACCAAGCTCCGTCGGCAAGGCTCAGCGCGCGCGCCGCGTTCAGCCGATCGTCGGCCTCCTTCAGCAGCTGCAGAGCTGGAAAGTCCCCGTCCATCGCGGGCGCGAGCCACTGCCGCAAACTGGGCTGCAGGCGCTTCACCACCTGCGCGGAGTGGACTACGCAGGCAATCGCCAGCAGGCGGGACTCGGGCTCCTCGCTACGGTCGGCTGCCAAACGAGTCAGGCTCGCCAGCCCAGCCTGGAAACGCGCGTCATCTGCCTGCTTGGGTATCAGCTTCTCCCGCATCAAGGCCTTGAGGGCTTTCTGCTTATGCGCGACCGGGCTTTCCGACGCAAAGACGTCAAATGCAAGCTCACCGCTGATCGCGTCAGACATTTCCGCTTGCGTCATCCCACAATCCTCCCGGTAAGCCACTGCAGACGACCAGAAACACCTCGCGCTGCACTGTTCACGCCAGCACCTCCTCGTCCTTGCGCAACATATAGGCGAACTTCGACGTGATCAGTGCCTTGCGAGCGGCGACGAAATCGTCGTAACGCTCCAACTTCCACAACTCTGGGTCGTCCGGAATCAGGTGTATTTGCAGATAGCGCTTATGCGTTGCATCAGACGAGAATCGCGAGCGCGCAAACCACTCTGCGGGCGGCTTATCGCACTTGCCCGAGAAGCCGTTTTCCTCGGCTGTCAGCAGCATGCAATTGGCGAGCTGATCACGGTGCTCCGCGCGGTAGTGCAGGATGTTGCGTTTGCCGCTCTCGGGGTTGATGTCCTTAACGGTCTTCAACAGGCTCTGCGGGAAGATATGATCCACCTGCGGGCCGTTGGCATCCAGCGCGGGCGAGTAGTCGAAGTCCCGGTACCAGAGGTTGAAGAAGAGGTGGATCGTCCTTGATCCGTAATACTGATCGAAAATCACCGCCGGCGTGATCTCCAGGCTGCGACCCTCTGCACGGATCACCCCGTAGATCTCAGAGAGTACGAAATCCTGCTGTTCCTGGATGTTGCGAACCAGCTTGTCGATCAGGTTGTCCGGGCTGCCGCCAAACACCCCTGTCACCAGCACCCGTAGCAGATAGGCCGCCATGTCTTGGTTGGCAGCGAACTTCGCCGGGTGGTGGAAGCGATAGTAAATAAGCGGGATCAGCGCCAGATAGGAAGGCATCGCCCGATCAGATCGAATGTACGTCTTGGAGACCAGCAGATCCCGCACCGCCCTGATCGCCTCGGCCAGTTCATCCCATTTGGCGATGATCTCCTCCTTGGTCTTGCCGTCCCGGAACTTGCCGACCTCATAGCGCGCCCCTTTGCCCAGCATGCTCAGGCAGGACTTCAGCACGAAGTCGCGATCGAAATCGAAGCTGCCCTGGTTGAGGTCCTCCAGCAACGCTTCCATCTCGCCATCGGCCTCGTCCCAACTCGAAGTCAGCAACGAGAACAGCAGATCCGACTTGCCGAGCTTGGTACCGCCGGAATTGGCGCGGATGAAGATCTCGACGATGTCATCCACCCGGTAGGCATCCGGATTGTCGATGCCGTCCAGCTCCTGGAAGGTGATGTTGTCGTCGGTCACGAACTCCTGCCGTACCCGCTCGATGTTCCGGCTAACGGTGCGGAAGGCATCTTGTGACAGCGCCTGAGGCGCACTTTGTGCGAGCGCATCCGCCATTTCACCTGGAAGTCTGTTGTTCTGGAAAACGAGATCCTTGAACCGCACCCAGGGCCAGCCCGGATTCGCGGTCTTGAAGGCGAAGCGAAAACGAATGTCCTCCGGCGCGGCCGCCACGCCGCCGCTGAGCACGTCGAAGTACAGTTCGCGCCCTTCGTAGCTGCCGCGCAAGCCGATGAACAGGCTCTGAAGGCGCTGCTGCCCATCGAGCACCATCATCTTCGAGCGCGTGTTGTCCGGGACGTAGAAGTCGGTCAGCTTGATGTCGCGCCGGTAGATATCGATGAACTTGCGGTGCTTCACCGCCTCCTTCGTCTTCCACACCAGCAGCGTGCTGATCGGGTACTCGCGCATGATCGAATCGAACAGGCGCGCAATTTGCTCCTCACTCCAAACGAAGGGCCGCTGGATGTTCGGCAGCCAGAACCCACCACCCTCGGCCTCTTCGTCGTTCAGATAGCTCACGATCTTCCGGATCGAGAGTTTCTTGTTCTGCATTGTTCTTTGTTCCTCACTCAATCGCCGACTCAGATCCGATGCTTGCTTCCCCGACTCACCGCCGAATCTGGCGCGAAAAGCCCTGTGGCTTGAAAACTATGGGGTCCAGTCGCCTTCAGGGATATCCACATCAAGAGTCATGCTCAGCACTTCGATACCAGAAGGTTCCTGTGTCCTACCCGTCAGAATGAATAGCCGGGCCAGCCTGACAAGCTCCGGTGACACGTTGAATGCGTTGCGTTTTCCAGAAGCGCCACGAGCCTCGTTTGCCTCTCGGTTGAGCACAGTATCCAGCCCATGCCTTGTCAGCACGTACCCGCCACCTCTGGGCAACAATCTGCCCAGATCACACCAATGATCGAGCGCACGCGGGCGGTTCAAAAAGGTCAGCAACTCAGCGTTCATCACCCAAGTCTCCGACAGGTCGGGTAACGAGCTCTTTCCTTGCGCCACCAGAAAACTCGCAACCGTGTTTGCAGCCAAGGCTTTCCCACGAAGCTGCTGGTTCTCTCGGAATACGGTGATTCTTGCCATGTCCTCATCCTCCAAAGGCGTCGGCGCCTTCAATCGTGCTCGGGAGCCGATGGCAACGCGCCATACGCAGCCTGTTCGCGCGCCCGCTGCACCGAACGGTGCAACTGCTCGCGCAGCAGTTTCATGTCGGGAATCTTGTCCAGGTACTCGGCGACCCGGATGTTGGCCCTCCCCAGGTCCAGCAGCTCGACCTGCTCGGTGTCGGCCTGGGCGCACAGGATCAAACCGATGGGCGACTCCTCGCCCGCGGCGCGGTCGTACTTGTCCAGCCAGCGCAGGTACAGCTCCATCTGGCCCTTGTGGGCGGGCTGGAACTTCTCCAGCTTCAGCTCCACCGCCACCAGCCGGCGCAAGAGCCGGTGGTAGAACAGCAGGTCGAGATAGAAGTCGTCACCGCCCACGCTGATGCGCTTCTGGCGGGCGACGAAGGTGAAGCCCGCGCCCATCTCCAGCAGAAAGCGCTCCATGTCGCGCAGGATGGCGGCCTCCAGGTCGCGCTCGCTGTAGCCGTCGGGCAGGCCGAGAAAGTCCAGCATGTAGGGGTCGCGGAACACCATGTCGGGCGTCATCTGGCCGCCGGCGCGCAGCTTGACGAGCTCGGCATCGACCAGCGCCTCGGGCTGCTTTGTCAGCGCCGTGCGCAGGTAGAGCTGGCTGCTGATGCGCTCGCGCAGGGTATGCACGCTCCAGCGCTCGATGCGGCACATCTCGGCGTAGAACTCGCGCTCCAGCGGCTTTTTCAGCGGCAGGATCTCGATGAAGTGGCTCCAGCTCAGGTGCGGCGATAGCGATGCCACCACCGCCTCGTCCGGGAACACCTCGGCAAATTGCACCATGCGGCGCAAGCTGCGCACGCCAAAGCTGCGGCCGTACTCGCGGACCAATTGTGTCGACAGCGTCGACACAATCTGCTCGCCATACTCGGCGCGCTCGTTCTTGAGCACCTCGCTGCGGATGCGCAGGCCGACATGCCAGTACAGCATCGTCACAGTGCTGTTGGCCGTTTGCGCCACGTGCTGGCGGGCCTGCTCGATCAGGCCACGCAGCGCCGAGAGCAGCTCGCCTTCTCTGGAGATCAGATCACTCATGGCGCGCAAAAGCCGCACACACAGTCGGCCTAGCCAAGATTGAAATCCTTTGCTTCGAACGAGACTGCTGGGTTGTGGTACTCGCCAAACAAAATCGCATTCCGCATTTCACGAACTAGCTCGGGAGTTACGCATTCCTTCTTCTTTCGCCCGAGACTGTCAGTGGCCGTGCCCGCCTCTCTTTCGACACACTCGCGGAGTCCAGCCTGGGTGAGCACCAGCTTGTCCGGTGCATGATCTGGAATGTCCAGCAAATTCATGCGAAGCCAGTAGTTGATGGCCGAACGGTCATTGATAAAGCGCAATGCCGTATAGCTCATCAACCTATTCGCGCGTAGCGCGGGCACATTCTCGACGCCTTGTGCGACCAGAAAACTGGCGATGGTGTGTGCGCTCAGCTCCTTCCTCTTTCTTTCGAGGGAAATCCCAATTCGGTGAACGCTGACCATGTCTCGCTCCTCAGATGTCCAGACTACCCTGCGACCCCACATGCCCCGCCTCGCTCGCCCCGCGCTCCACGCCGCTCCAGGCGGTGATCAGCTCGTTATAGGCGCGGGCGTCTTCGGCCCAGCCTTTGCGCTCGCATAGGGTGTAGAGGCGGTAGGCGAGCGCACGGATAGGCTCGGCGCGGGCGGGCATGCGGGCGAGCAGCGCGCCGGCGGCGGTTTCGCCGTCCTGGTTGAGGGCGCGGATCATCTGGTGAAGGGCTTCCCACACCGGCACGCGGGTGTCGGTTTCCGGGTTCCAGTCGCGCGGCATCTCGGCCCATTTCAGCAGGCGTAGCTCGCCCTTGCCGGATTCGACCACGCCGGCGTCGGTTAGGCCGGACACGCTGGTGCCCTTGGCGCGGGCGAGCACGTCGGCCTCGCCATACTTGCCGGTGGCCCAGCCTTGGCCCTCGAACCAGTGCAGGCAAAACTGGGTGTCGTGGTCGAAGTCGTCCTCGGCGAGGAAGCGGTTGATGAGTTGCAGCGCGGTGCGCACGCTCATCGGCTTGCCGTCGGCCTCCAACACCGCCGCGTACTGGCTGAAGATCGCCATGCCGGGGCCGATGATGGCCTGCGACAGATCGACCGGCGCCACCGGGCTGTTGATGCCGCCGCGGGTCATGTCCATCAGCGCCTCGGGCAGCACGGCGTTGAGTTCGCGGATGAACTCGCGGCGGCTGACGATAGCGGCGTCGGCGTCGCGCTTGCGGCAGACGAGAACGATGCTGGAGGCGAGCGCGTTGGCGCCGATTCCGATTGAGCGCGCATCACGTTCCGTGCGCATAGGCCAAGTGCCGGTGAGGGCGAAACCGGCGCGAATCACCGCATCGAGGAAGGTTTCCCAGCCGGTACTCGAGGTGCCCGCGTCGCCCTTGGTTTCCGCCTGCTTGAAGGCGTAATAGATCGTCACCGGGAAGGCTGGATGCGCCTGCTCGGCGAGGTTGTGGATCGCGCGGGTCATGCCGTCGAGGAAGAAAGCTTCGGCCTTCTCCTTGGTGCCGTGACGGTAGGGCGTGGCGACCAGTTCCTCGGCCTTGGGTACGGCCAGCGTGGCGTACAAGCCGGGGAAGATCGGCTTCAGGCTCTTGCGTAGCCAGACGTAGAAGAAATCGGATAGGTCGGCATAGCCGATGTTGTCGTAATAAGGGGGGTCGGTGGAGACGACCTTTCCAGCACTGATTTTCTGCGACTGTGCATCGGCATGTCTCGCAGAACCGTGTTCAGTTGATGCAAGTGCAGGCATTGCGCGGCAAATTCCCGCGATCGAAACATCAAGATCACCAGCTGCGCCCGCTAACGTATTGATTTCTGCATAATCCCAGATCATCGGCAGTGCCTGCCGGCCAAAGGTGGTCTTGGCTTGATCGCGAGTTGGGCTCCACGCAACCAAGGAGCTGTTGTAATCCGTTGTCTTATCTACGGCGATACCCAGGTACACCCCCACCGCCTGCGCATACGCTGTCGCCCCGCTGCCGCCGGCATCCAGCCCGGTGCCGTCATCGGCCAATCCTGCAGTCAACGCGTCCTGACGGCACTTTTCGATGGCCTCCTGGACCAGATCAGAAAAGGTGGTCAGTGCCACCAGTTGGCGGGGGGTGAAGAGGTCGCCCCATTCTTTCAGACCGTAAGGCACGCAAGTGCCACCGGTGAGTCGGGCCGGTACGTCACCCGATGGCTTCCATGACGGCTCCGCCTGTCGGGCGACGACTTCGTGCTCTTCGGTCGGGGTGAGATAAACACGCCCGCGCACGCCTTCGGCAACAACGGCCATCAATCGTGCGCCCATGCGTCCAGCCTGCCCCTCGGCCTTGATGTAGTCGCCACCAATCGGCACGCCCGACAACACGCACTGGAAATTCGCACCGCGCCCGGCGGCCTTGGTGCCGTCCTTCGCACTCTCCGGCGACGTCCCCACCTTCACCGTGAACCGATAGCCATCCCCCTCGACCACCGGCGCCACATACGCCTCCTTGCCCGCCTTGCTCGACAGCACGAAGGTCGAGGCCAGCGGCACTTCGGCATGGCTGAAGGCGGGGTTGGGGCTTTTTACGGTGCGCGCCCACAGCCAGGCGATCACGGTGAGCGATTGCCCCATCAGCGGCTTGAGGTCCGGTCGCTCGGCGACCATCTCGGCGGTGACTTCGATCTTCGGGTACAGGTGACCGATGCGCTTTTCCGCTTCCCCCCGCATCCAGGCGCCGTAGCGGCGCACGTCCTCGGCCAGACCCTTGGCGCCGGACCAGTCTTCGGCCAGCTTGCCCTGCTTGTCGCCGGGGATGCGCGGCCCCACCGGCGCACGGCCGGCAAAGCGTGGCGGAATCTCGATCATCGCCTTGTTGATGGTCACCGCGACCGGGTTGAGGTCGCTGGCGTAGCTCTCCAGCCCCAGGCGCTGCGCCTCCAGCGGCAGCGCGCCGCCGCCCGCGAAGGGGTCGTGGAAGGCGGGCAGCTTGTCCGGGTTGAAGAGCTCGGCCGCCTGCGGGTGGGAGGCCACGTAACCGCGGTTGAGCGCGCAGGTCTCGCGCCAGCTCTTCCAGATCTCCTCGCGGGCGCGGGCGAGCACGTCCTCGTTGTTGGTGTTCTCCCACTGCACCAAGTCCTCGATGATCTTGAACAGGCGCTCGCGCTCGACGGCCGCCTTCTCCTTGTTCACCCCGCGCCCCAGGTGGCGCTCGTAGCCGGGGTCATTGACCATCTGCGCAAAGATCACCGCCCGCGCCGCGGCCAGCGGCCGGCGCGCCCACCACAGGTGCAGCGTGCTGGGATGGCCGTGGCGGATCGACTTCTCCCGCGCCGCGGCGACGTTGATGGCGTCGAGCGGGAGGGCGACTTCGATGAGTTTCTTGGGGGTTTTGATGGGGGTCATGTCTCGGGGTGTCAGAAAGCGGTCGCCAGGATGTGCCGATACGGCGCGCTTTGGAGAAAGTCGGGAAAATCTGCGGGCGCCGCCTGAAGGACTGCAATGGCGCTGGCGAGCCAGCGCCTGCGCTCATCCACAAGATCGGAGTCCTTGTTCAGGCCCAGCATGTCGCGCGTCTGGACGACGGCGTGCCGGCGTTGCCGGGTCAGTTCGGGTAGAGGTTCGATGGTGCCGTCGGTGGACAGCGCCCATTCGGCATTGCAGCCCGGGCCGGGTTCGATGGCCAGCAGGCCGTCTTGCTTCTTCTGACCGCAGGTTTTCGGGTTGATGCAGCTGTGGGCGTAGTTGCTGTAAGCGAAGCACAGGTCCGGTCTGGCATTGGCGCCAGCCTTGGGCTTGATGTGGTCGATCTGGCCTTCGGTCGGCTGCAGAGGTTTTTCGCAATAGGCGCACAGGCCGCCCTGATCCTTGTTCAGATCGGCTTTGACGGCTAACTTGATCGGCTGGAAGGCTCGACTGTCGAAGTCGGCAGCGACCGGCGCGGGATAGGTTGAGACGAAATCAGTCAGCGACGGGGTTGGCGTGGTGCGGTGTTGCAGTTCAACCATCCTCAGCCCGCCTTGCCGAACTTGCGCGCCGCGAGAAAACGCCACGTTGCCAAGTCGCTTTCGTGGAACTGGTAGCCAGCGTTTTCCAGTGTGTCGCGCAATTGTTGCGCGTCCGGACTACCTTCCTGCCCGGTACGTACCAGCTGCTCGTAGCGGCGGATATCGTCCTGCAGCGGTAGCTCAGGCTCACGTTGCGTGCCCATGACCTTGGCTAGGGCATCACCGGATTCGTGCGCCAGGGGGCTGAAGTCCGGTCTTCTGGCCTCGATGCCGCTTTCCGCGGTTTGAAGGATCCGAATGTTCTCGCGGCTGACCGTCGTTAGTATCTGGGGGCTGTGCGTGGTGACGATGAACTGGGTGAGTGGGAATGTCCTCATCAGGTCGCCCAGGACCCGTTGCTGCCAAGTTGGGTGCAGGTGTAAGTCTATTTCGTCGACCAACATGATGGCTGGCGCACTCAGGGATAGTGCGGACCGAAGCGCCGTCGTTACATCGTCGGCAATCCCACTGGAAAAGGTGCGGTCCAGCGCCTCCAACTTGGTGATTGCCTCAAATATCTGCGGCCAAGCACTTTCTGTCTCATAAACCGCATGCGGATTACCAATAGCAAGCCTGCGAGCGAAATCCATCGCTAGCGCCAGCATGCTCTGATAGCCCTGACTGAGCTGACTCACCATCAAGTGAGCACCGTCCAGTTTCCGCTCTAGAACAAATTTGTGGTCCTTGTTGAAGTGCGGATTAGAGTAGGCACCTCCGAGCAGGTCTTCGATGGCCGTGCGCACAGCAACGATCGTGGGTGATTCGACAAAATCCTCATCAACGACTCCCTTGTTCGCCCGGAGCTCTGCGGCCTCTTCCTGGTCAAACCATGCGAGCATTTCTCGGAAGTCGCTCATGGAATCCAGCGCGCCGATCAGCGCGGCGGCCGGATAGCCATAATTCTGCTTGGCTGCACGCAGACGTTGAGGCACGTCGATATAACCCCGTCGTGCTCCGTAGTAGGCGACGACTGGCGTCAGACGGGGGAGTTCTTCGGCATAACTGTCCGACACACTCTGTAGGTAATGCTTCAGGTCCGTTTGACCAATTGCGTGCGCGGGCTTCTTGCCTTTTGTCGAGGCGCGCCAGACATCCCAAGCTAAACCATCAAATGTTTCCACTTTTAGTTGAGTGACGTCCGCCATACCCCAGCGTGCCTTGCCACCGAATTGCGGCCACTGCACGACCCGGAAATCTCCGTCCTGAATGCCACGCCCACTCAGTCTCTGGTTGGCTGAAGACAAGTAGGTCAGTACGGGCGATAGGGCACCGGCAATCGCGTCAAGTACAGCGGTCTTGCCTGCACCATTGTCGCCAACGAGCACAGTGAGGCGTGGGTGCAGATCCAATTCCAGCGTTTCGAAGCATCGGAAATTGCTCAGCGTGATCTTGCTCAAGCGCATGGGGCCGTACTCCTGCCAAGCAGTTCATTGAGATCCAGATTGATGCTGGTGACGGCCCAATCCGGCTCCTGGGTGAAGGGGCGTCGAATGTAGAACGGGCCTTCTACATTGTCACCTTCAGCCAGCACGACTGCCAGGATGAACTTGTCGGCCTGATTGAGCCCGTAGAGGATCTCGTTGCGGGTGACGGTGATGGTGGCGGCGCCCTTGGCGCGCCCCTTGACCTCGATGTGGCGAGCGGGCGGTAGGCGGCCCTCGATCGGCCCTGGCAGGCTGGTGACGTCCCAGCCGCACTTCTGCGCGGACACGTCGATGACCTCATGGCCGAGGGCGAGCTCGGCATCCATGACGGCCCGCATGGCGATGGCCTCGATGCGGGCGCGAGCGGTGGCGTCTGCGCTCCAGCCGGATTCGCCGCGACGTTGCAACAGCAGCCCCTGCGGGATAACCAGCGCGCCGCCGACCACCGTGGGCGTGCTGGAGATCACGTGGCGCATGGCCTGCAGTTCGGCGCTGCGAGTCTGCAGCCGGGCGGAGAGCTCGTCCAGGGTGCGCAGGGCATTGTCGTAGTTGAGGCGCGGCTGCTTGCCGGCGGCGACGTCGTCCTTGAGCTTGATCGAGCGGTCCTGCCAGTAGTTGATCTCCTTCACCAGCCGTTCGTGCACCGCGGCGAGGGTCTTGTCGACCTGCTGCACGCGGCGGGTGCGGACTTCCTCGAAATGCTCGGGCACCAGATGGGTAGATGCGTGAACGAGCGCCCGTTGCTCCAGGTGGTTAGCTTGGCCGGTGGCGACCCAAGGGGCATCGAGCACGTCGCCGATGCGGGCGAGGTCGTCGGCGGCGATGGCTTCAAGGTCGAGGTGCGGCGCCCATCCGGCATGGATGGCCTCGCCTGCAGGGTCGATCTCCACGAACTGCATGCGGCGCGAGACGATGCGGTTTTGGTCCGCCCCTTCCTTCACGGCGTGATCGACGATGAACATCAGCCGCGGCGTGAGCCCCAAGTCTGCTGGATCGACCAGCACCGCACCCTGCTTGAGCTTGTTGCGATGCTGTTCCAGCACGATGTCGGTCACGGCCTGCATCAGCGGATGGCCGGGGTGCAGGAGGCTCGCCATCTTGGCCTCGGCGCGGCCGGGCACGCGGACGTGGTCCTTCTCGAAGCAGACGCGCTCGTAACGGCGCAGCACCGGCTCGTTGTAGCGCCGGTCGCGGCCAGCGATCTGGCGGTCGCGTTCGCGGATGATGGCCGGCACATGAGTGATCTCGGCGCGACCGGCTTCGCGGGGGCGCAGTTCGCCTCCGAGCGACTGGAACGCCTGATTGAAGAAAGCGCGGATGAAATAGGGCTGCAGCTTGCGGGCCTCGGCCTTCTCCATCTCTTCCTTCACCGTGTAGAGTCGCTGCGGGTCCATGACCTCTTCGCACAGCGCGTTGCGACGGATGATGGTCTGCAGGCGGTCGGTGTCGAGCGCGCCCTCGATCTTGCGGAAGAGCTCGGCCTTGCGCGCGGGGTCTTCGCCGTACTTGATGGCATCGATGAGCAGCTCGCGGAGGCTCTTTTCCTCGAACACTTCGCCCAGGATGTCGAACACCCGCCCGCCCAAGGCCTTGCGCTCGACTTCCAGCTTGTCAAACAGGCGCTGGAAAACGTCGCCTTCGCGGGTCTCGTTGGCGACCATGTTCCACAGGTGGCAGATTTCGGTCTGACCGATACGGTGGATGCGGCCGAAGCGCTGCTCGATGCGGTTGGGGTTCCAGGGCAGGTCGTAATTGACCATGAGGTTGGCGTTTTGCAGGTTCACGCCTTCACCGGCCGCGTCGGTGGCGATGAGCACGCGCACCACCGGGTCGTTGCGAAAGAGCTCCTGCACCTTGCGCCTGTCCTCGCGCTTGACGCCACCGTGGATGACCACCACCGCCTCTTCGCTACCCAGCACGCCGCGGATCTTCACGGCGAGGTAGTTCAGGGTGTCGCGGTGCTCGGTAAAGACGATGAGCTTGCGCTGACGGCCGTCGGCATCGCGCATCTCGGGCGTGTCCTGCAGCAGGCGCGAGAGTTCGTCCCACTTGCGGTCCTGCCCGGAATGCACCACTTGGCGGGCCTGCTCTTCCAGCCCTTCGAGGATAACGATCTCGGCCTGCAGTTCGACGATGGTGCGGGCGGCGGTGGCCTGATCGACGACCGATTCCTCGAACTCCTCGTAGTCTTCCGGGGCGAGGTTCTCGGGGGCATCCCAGATGTCTTCGCCGGCGCCGTTGGTGAACACGCTGTTGGCGAGCACTTCGCCGCGCTGGCGCAGCTTCTCTTCTTCGACCCGGCGTTGCAGCTTGGTCCGGCGACGACGCAGCGACTGGTAGATCGCCTCGGGGCTTGAGGCAAGCCGGCGCTGCAGCGCGGTGAGCGCGAATCCGACCGTGCCGCGGCGGGCACCGTCTTCGAGTTGGTCGGCGCGGTTCATCTCCGTCTTCACGTAGTCGGTGACGGCGCCGTACAGCGCGGCTTCGAGATCCGAGAGGCGGTAATTGACCGTGTAGGCGTGGCGCTCGGGAAAAAGCTTTGTGCCGTCGAAGCGCAACATCTCTTCCTTGACCATGCGGCGCATGAGGTCGGACACATCCACCTTGTGCGCGCCGTCGCGGAACTTGCCGTAGAAGCGATCGGAATCGAGCAGCGACAGGAAGAGCTGGAAATCCTCTTCCTTGCCGTTGTGCGGCGTCGCGGTCATCAGCAGGTAATGCCGGGTGATACTGCCGAGTAGTTCGCCGAGCTGAAAGCGCTTGGTCTTGTTGATCTTGTTTCCGAAGTAGTTGGCCGAGAGCTTGTGCGCCTCATCGACCACCACCAGATCCCAGCGCGTGAGCTGGAGCTTCTGCAGCAGGTCGTCGTTGCGCGAGAGCTGATCGACCCGTGCCACCAGCAAATCGGTGTCCTCGAACGGGTTGCCACTGGCACTGTTCTCGATGAGGTCGCGACCGAAGATGCGGAACTCCAGCCCGAACTTCTCGCGCATCTCGTCCTGCCACTGCTCGACCAAGCTGCCTGGGGCGACGATGAGCACACGGCGGGCGTCGGCGCGCATCAGGAGCTCGCGGATGAACAGGCCCGCCATGATCGTCTTGCCAGCACCGGGGTCGTCCGCCAGCACGTAGCGCAGCGGTTGGCGCGGCAGCATGGACTCGTAGACCGCGGTGATCTGGTGCGGCAGCGGTTCGACATTGGAGGTATGCACCGCCATCATCGGGTCGAACAGATGCGCGAGGTTGATTCGCCACGCCTCCGCCGCGAGCTTGAACGCTTCGCCGGGCGCGTCGAAGGCCCATGGGCGGCCCTCTTCGGCGACAGACAGGTTGGCCTCGTCGCTGCGGAACACCATGCGCTCGCCGAAGCGGCCGTCGGCCGTCTTGTAGACCACGGTGAGCGCATCGGGGCCGACCGGCTCGGTGGCCACCACGCGGACGATCTGGCCCAGCTCGATACCAACCAGCGCAGTGTTCGGGGTGATCTGTTCGAGCTTGAGCATGGGGGGCGCGAGGGCGTGGTTGGGTGCGGCGACGGAACTCGGGATTATACCGATCGCAAGCATGCCCCATGGCGGAGCGTGGCTGGACGCGTTGCTGCATGCGCTGACGTTGTTTCGGCGCGATCACGAGGCGGTAGGCGTCAGGCGCGTGGATCCGCTTTGCCCCACCGATTCTCGTGGATACCTGGCTCGATACCGAGGCGACAGCTTCAAGGGGGCCCGGCAGCTCTAACGGCACTCCTTAGGGGCTTGGTCAAAACCTATACGACCGACTGAATTCCTTCAACGCAAACACTTCAGTAGCAGTGAGCTCGCCCAGCCTCGGCTGGGCTTATTTTTTTGCCCTTTTAGACGCTCAAGCCGCTCGAAAAACGAGTGAAGAGCAGTCAGCTGCCAGCCTCCAGCAGGTCTCTACCGATTCCCGTCCGCAGACCCTTGTTCCAATTCACGATTATTGAATTTATAGAATCACGCCGTCAGTGAACAAAATCACTTCTCTTTTCTTTTCAACACTTTATAGCACGATGTCGCTTGCGCCTCGCCCATCCTGCCATTAATCTTCGCTCGTTCTAAGTACCCATACGGGTAGAGTTAATGAGCCCCTTCAGCCGCCTCCTTGCAGAGACCCGACGCCGCCACGGCCTGCGACAGATTGATCTGGCGGAGCTGCTCGGATACGAGCAGACCTATCTCTCGGCCCTGGAGGTGGGCGCAAAGGGGCCGCCGGCAGCCGAGTTTGTCCAACGGCTCCAGGCCGCGCTCAATCTAGACGAGAAAAATACTGATTGCCTGCTAGAGGCGCTGGAACTCTCGCAGCGGAGGATGACATTGGAAGTAGACGCGCCCGAAGACATCTACGTCGTCTTCAATGAGATGCGCCTGCAACTCAACAATCTGCATCCCAGCCAAGTCGGGCTGATCCGAGCGACGCTGGCTTTGAAAAGTGATCTGCGCGAGCGTCCGCACCGTGAGATTCCAAGACTGAAGCGGCGAGTACTGGAGCCAGGGGAGAGCGCCAGCCCATCTGCGCGGAACAAGAAGGCGGCACTCCCGACCACGAACTGAACCCCGCACTCGCGGACAACCCACCCACTCGCACACGACACAGGGAGATTCCCATGCCATAAAAAACAAGGGCAGACCTGACGGCCTGCCCCGATCGGCCCTTTGCAGAGCCCTTGCTTCGACACCAAGAGTTTCCGCCTCCAGGGCCCCGCCGTCAATTCCCGATTCCCCTTGCCATCACCAACGTTCGGCGCACACGTCTGAACGCGGGCGTTGTTACGCCTGTGGCTTGCGATATCAGCCCCCTTGATCCGCCTCGATAGGCGGCTCAAGGGCGGCGCTCAACCTGGAGTTTTGAAATGACTTGCACGTCCGGGGCCCCTGCTGCCCCTTCTAGCCGCCGCGCGCCCATGGCGCGCCAGCCCATCACGCGCTCGCAGCCCATGCCGCGCCGCAAGGCGCCTTCATTCAAGTCAGGCGCCATCGTCCGCTGCGAGAGTAGTCAGGAAGAGGAGGCCGTCGCGCGGTTCGAGGCCTGCCCATCGGTCACCAAAATCACGGCTCAGCCTGTTCGCATCACCTACATGCACGAGGGCAAGCAGCGAAGAACGACACCTGACTTCAAGCTGACGCTCGACGACGGTCTGGATGTCTATGTGGAGATAAAGCACACCAACCAAGCGCTGACGATGGCTGCTGTGCTCGAAGCGCGGGCAGTCGGGTCGGCCGCGCAGGGTCTGGACTATTACGTCATCACCGACCGCTGGATTCGCGTCGAGCCCCTGCTGGAGAACATCCGAATTCTCCAAAGATGGCGGGGTGCCGCGCGTGTAAGCCCTGACCGATTAGAGCTATCAGCCGTCGAGCCAGACTTGCCACTACCGATCCACGTCGTCGCGGAGCGCCTGGGCGGCTTGTCGAGGGCAGCCGCGCACGTCTTGAACGGAGACCTCAATATCGATCTCCTTTCCCACACGATCGACCGTAGTGCCATGGTCCTGCAAGAGCCGCATCGCGCAACCAGGATTGCACGGGAGCTCCCATGGCGGACCACGGAGGGCAGTGAGATCTGGGGGGTTGCCAAATGAATCGCTTCACCTGGCTACGTAACCCTCTGGTCAAGTTTGATGACAAGAATCTCCGGCTCGTGCCACCTAACCCTGCAGGGAAGTGGTGCCTGATCGCGGCCGATGAAACGACGGAATTCAGCCCCGTCGAGCTCTCCGAGGGCGAGCTCGCCGTGCTCTACATCGAGCGCCGGCTTTCATTTCGCCTGCCCGGGGGCTACGACCCCAACTTGTTGAAGCGGGAACGGCTTGCACCGACCATCGACGATCTGCCCGAGAAAGAGCGCAGAGAGGCCCTCCGCCGCAACGGCTATGTCAAAGGACTGCAGGACGCCGGCTGCAAATCGTGCTCCCCCTCGTCGGTGACCAGGTTGTTGATCGTGGAGGTTGCACGAGAGCTTGGCGACCCTTGCCCCCCTCATCCAATCTCGGTGTACCGCTGGGCGCGGCGCAGCGCGGAATCGGGGCGCGGCGTTATTAGCCAAAGGCGCAAATCCTGGGGCACCAACACGGGACGCGAGCACCGCCTGCCCGAGCGCACCGTCGAGATCGTCAATCACTGCATCGACAAGATCTACTTGGAAGGCAGGGAGTCCGGCGAGGCAACACGACTGGAGGTTCTGCGAGTCATCGCCAACGAAAACCTCTCACTTCCGCCGACCAAGCAGCTTGTCGCCCCATCTCTGGCGACAATATACCGAATGATTAACGGGCGGGACGCGTATGAGCGCGCCGTAGCCCGCTACGGTGAAGAAGAAGCCAACCGTCGATTCCGCCACAGCAAAGCAGGGATCCGAGCATCGCGCCCCAATGAACGGGTCGAAATCGACCACACGCCCCTCGATATATTCGTGGTCGATGAAGACGCTCATCTTCCCCTTGGGCGCCCCTGGATCACAGTCGCAATTGATAAGAGGACCAGGATGGTCCTCGGCTTTCATATCTCCTTCTCGCCGCCTTCCGTCGAGGCAGTAATGCATTGCCTGCGGCATGCGGTGCTTCCGAAAATCGATCTCAAAGCCCGATATCCAGCACTCAAGAACTCCTGGCTCGCGCACGGATTACCAGAGACGCTCGTCGTCGATAATGGACTGGAGTTTCACGCTGAAGCCCTTGAGGTTGCGGCGCTTGGGCTTGGATTCAGAATCGAATTTGGAGGCAAAAGAAAGCCATTTCATAAAGGCGCAATCGAGCGCTTCCTGAAAACGCTGAACTACAACCTGATCCACAAGTTACCAGGGACGTCATTCGCAAAATATTGGCAACGATTCGACTTTGACCCTCTAAAGCATGCCCTGATTACACTCGAAAAGCTTAACGAGGTTATCCATCGCTGGATCCTGGACGTTTACAGCCAACAAATGCACCGCGGGATTAGCGAACCTCCCGCCTTGAGATGGCAGCGCGAGTCAAAGATGCATGCTCCTGAACTTCCCGCTTGTGTGGACAAGCTGGATATCCATCTCAGCCAGGTTGTACACCGACGAGTCTGGCATTACGGGATCCAGCTGCATGGTGATCAACTCTACCAATCCAGCGAACTTCAGGATATACGTCGCCGATATGGTGAAAATCTGGAGGTTCAGGTTCGGTTTCATAACGCTGACATGACCCAAATACACGTTCAAGACCCCGAGTCTGAAGAGTACATCACTGTCGAGAATATCTCCCCTGACGCAGTACGCGGCATGAGCGCGAGCCAATACAAATGGATTCGTGCCTATCGGAAGAAGATG
>WBZL01000995.1_pt1 | contig 30909 bp, 18 predicted proteins | sample 5204291 | NCBI WGS metagenome assembly WBZL01 (sample SAMN12344345, study PRJNA552823) | activated sludge metagenome | biome: Activated sludge suspended growth; feature: Nitrification reactor; material: Wastewater; isolation source: activated sludge from nitrification reactor of wastewater...
ATTTTTGTCACGCGAAAGGGCCGTCGTAAGCCATAAGTAGAACCCATTGACTGGTGACTTACGACTTACGACTAATTACTTACGACTAATACCGGTAATAATCCGGTTTGAACGGCCCTTCCGCTTCCACGCCGATGTATTCGGCCTGTTTTCCCGAGAGCTCTTCCAGTTCCACACCGATTTTGGCGAGGTGAAGCCTGGCTACCTGCTCATCGAGGTGCTTGGGCAGGGTATATACCTTGTTTTCGTACTGGTCGTGATTTTGCCACAGTTCGATCTGGGCCAGGGTCTGGTTGGTGAACGAATTGGACATCACGAACGACGGATGGCCCGTAGCGCAGCCCAGGTTGACCAGGCGGCCTTCGGCCAGAACGAGGACATCCTTGCCGTCGATGGTGTATTTGTCGACCTGCGGCTTGATGTTCACCTTGGTGCTGCCGAATTGTTTGTTCAGCCAGGCCATATCGATCTCATTGTCAAAGTGACCGATATTGCACACAATGGCTTTGTCCTTCATGTTGCGGAAATGCTTCTCGGCGATGATGTCGCAGTTGCCGGTAGCGGTCACGATGATGTCCGCCTGCGATACGGCATTTTCCATGCGCAGGACCTGGAATCCGTCCATGGCAGCCTGCAGGGCGCAGATCGGGTCAATTTCGGTAACGATGACCCGGCATCCGGCGCCGCGCAGCGAAGCGGCTGAGCCTTTGCCGACGTCGCCGTAACCGGCAACCACGGCTACCTTGCCGGCCATCATGATATCGGTAGCGCGGCGGATGGCGTCGACGCAGCTTTCCTTACAACCGTATTTGTTGTCGAATTTGGATTTGGTGACCGAGTCGTTGACATTGATGGCCGGCATCGGGAGCGTACCCTTTTTCATGCGCTCGTAGAGGCGGTGGACGCCGGTGGTCGTTTCTTCGCTCAGACCGCGAACGCCGGGGATCAGCTCCTTGTGCTTGTCCAGGACCAGGTTGGTCAGGTCGCCGCCGTCATCCAGGATCATATTGAGCGGTTGGTCATCCTCGAACGCGAAAAGGGTTTGTTCGATCGCCCACCAGAATTCCTCTTCGTTCATGCCTTTCCAGGCGTATACGGGGATGCCTGCGGCGGCAATGGCGGCAGCGGCATGGTCCTGGGTGGAGAAAATGTTGCAGGAAGACCAGGTGACCTCTGCGCCCAGCTCGATCAGGGTTTCGATCAGCACGGCGGTTTGGATGGTCATATGGAGACAGCCTGCAATGCGCGCCCCTTTCAATGGTTTTTGAGGGCCGTAGGTTTCCCTGAGGGCCATCAAGCCCGGCATTTCGGCTTCGGCCAGCTCGATTTCTTTCCGGCCCCAGTCTGCCAGACTGATGTCTTTGACTTTGTACTTCACCTTGGTGGCAGTTGCTTGCATGTTTAATATTTTTTGAGGTGCAAAGATAAGGTTTTTTGGCCATAGAATTTGGATGGAGAATCGCAATATTACTGTAATTTTGCCCTATGAAAATATTGATCATCGGCGGGGGAAATATGGGATTGACCTACGCTCAGAGTTTTTTGCGGTCCCATATCGCCTCGAAGGAACAGATGATGATTCTGGAAAAATCTCCGGAAAAAGCCGACCAGCTGGCCCAGAAAGATATCGGTACGGTGTACGGCAAGCCCGAAGAATGCCTGGTCGGCGCCGACCTGATCATCCTGGCCGTCAAACCGCAGGACGCACCGGCCCTGTTTGAGAGCCTGCAGCCGATGATCGACCCTCAACAGGTATTCCTCTCCATCATGGCCGGCGTTAAAATGAAGGCTATCGCCGAAGGACTCGGCGCCAGAAAGGTGATCCGCGCCATGCCCAACCTGCCCGCCCAGATCGGGATGGGCATGACGGCTTTTACCTCTTCCGAGGATGTAACCCGGATCGAACTGGTCATGGTGCAAAACCTCTTGAGCACAACCGGCAAAACGGTCTATGTGGAAGACGAATCTGCGATCGACGCCGCCACGGCCATCAGCGGGAGCGGCCCGGCCTATGTCTGGTTTTTTATGAAAGCCCTGATGGAAGCGGCCCATAAAATGGGGTTCAACGAGTCGGAATCGGAATTGCTGGTCAGCCAGACCTTCCGGGGTGCGGTGGAACTGTATTCCAAAACCGACCTTTCCTGCCAGGAATGGATCGACCGGGTCACGTCAAAAGGCGGAACCACGGAAGCGGCGCTTAAATCCTACCGCGAAAATGCCGTATATGAAGATATCATGAACGGCGCCAGGGCTGCGCTTGCCCGCGCCGTGGAATTGGGTCAGTAAGGAATGCCCAGTTTCCGGTAGATGAAATGCATCAGCCAGGCCGGACCGATCAGCAGGAACTGGAGATCTTCCAGGAACGAGGGTTTTTTGCCTTCTATCTTATGGCCGATAAACTGCCCGATCCAGGCCACCGTGAAAATGACCAATGACGCAATTGCAAGCTTGCCGGGCTGTGCGCCTACCGCCAGGTAAATGCTGTGTACGGCCCATAAAAATCCTGCACCGACCGCCACAAAACCCAGAAACAACGGGATGGAGAGGCGGAAATAATAGATCATGGTCAGGCCCAGCAATACAGCCGCCCAATTGGTGAGGAACGTCCGCTCTACCGGGAAAGGGATCGCGTAGATCAGGCCCAGCAAACTGATCATTATGGATGGAACGCAGATCCAGTGGATCAGTTTGTTGGTTGCGTTGCGGTGACTCTCGCCGTATTTGTCAAGGAGCCATTGGATCGTTTTTGCCATAGCGTTTAATCGGTTAGGTGAATAAGGCGGCTAAAAATAGCGAAATTTCACAGATTTGGGAAATATTCCACACTGAGCTTTCCGGTCCAGACCCCGCCCGGTTGCAACCGGATCAACCCTTCGCCGTTGTTGAAAGCATCTATATTGGAGGTCATCGGCTCAACGGCAATGGAATCCCGGTAAAACGGGGTGAAGATCTGCAGGTACCTGAAGCCTCCTTCTCCGGATGCCTGGCTGTAAACGAGCCGGCCGGCCTTGTTTTGCAAGGTTACCTGGGCCGTTTTTACGGCTTCATCCAGCGCAAAGCAATTGTCCAATACGGTGGCTCCGATCAGGGCCGGTTTACTGAAATCGTCATAGGGGTATCGTTTGCCGGTGGGCATCATCCGGTAAAATAGGGATGCCAGCCCAGGCTGACGGGGATAACGGTATCGCCCTGGTTTTGGCAGGTCAGTTGAATGCTCAGCCCGTTCGGGCGGTCGACGGTGAATCCGACCTGGAACCTGAAAGGAAAGGGATACCCGGGATGATCGCCTCCGTCGGTGTAGGAACAACGGAAAACAGCCCTTTTATCCGTCAATTCCTGCTTGGTGAATTCGAACGATTTATCCGTACCGAAGCCGTGGATCCCGTGACCGTTTATACTGTCGTCGAGCGGGAACTCATAGGATTGCCCATCCCAGGTGTAAACGCCGTCGGCGAGCCTGTTGGCAAATGGAAAGAGAAATGAACTTTTGTACCACTTGTTCTGGGATAATTCAGCCGGAGTCGGATAGCCGTCAAGGACCGGCATGCCGGCCAGCGTCAATTCGAGGATATGGGCGCCGAATTCCGGTACCAGGGTGCATTTGAACCCCCAATCTTCGTGCTCGATGATGTGTGCGGTAAATACGCCGAAGGGTTCAGTCCGGTGCCTGAATCTTGCCATAGTCCCTGTATCTGATTAATTGCCTGACAAATGTAATTAATCGCGGGGATACGAGCCGATATCGCAATGGATTAAGCCGAGGAATTATTCTTGCGTCCTGGCTTTTATGGGCTGAAAACTTTGTACTTTTGGCCTTTGTTATAGAAATATTCCTAACCAAAAGGGTACACAATCCAAATTAATCAGCACAATTTTTTATGGATAATACGGCAATTTTTGACCAATTCGCAAAGCGCCATATCGGGATCAATGAATCCGAACTCGGTAAGATGCTGGAGGTCATAGGCGTATCGAGCCTGGATCAATTGATCGACGAAACGGTGCCTGAAACCATCAGGATCCGCCGGGAAATGAACCTTCCGACCGCCTTGAGCGAATACGAGTTCCTGGAAGAGCTGAAAAAGACTGCTGCAAAGAACAAAGTGTTCAAATCCTATATCGGGCTGGGGTATCATCCTACCATCACCCCGTCCGTCATCCTGAGGAATATTTTTCAAAACCCGGGTTGGTATACCCAATATACCCCTTACCAGGCGGAGATCTCCCAAGGGCGGCTGGAAGCCCTGCTGAATTTCCAGACCACGATCAGCGATCTCACCGGCCTGCCCATTGCCAATGCCAGTTTGCTGGACGAAGGCACCGCGGCGGCGGAAGCGATGATCATGTTTCACAGCCAGCGGAACAAGAAAAACAAGGGTGCGTCTGTCGATCGCTTTCTGGTATCCGACCAGGTTTATCCCCAAACACTGGATGTATTGATCGCAAGGGCCGAACCCCTGGGCATCGAAGTGGTTTCCGGCGACTGGCGGACCTTTGACCTGGACGATAACGTGTTCGGCATTCTGCTCCAGTACCCGGCTGCGAACGGCGAAATTTGCGATTTCCGGAGCCTGACGGCCGCCGCTAAAAGCAAAGAGGTCTACGTCACGGTGGCCTGCGACCTGCTAAGCCTTGCGCTGCTGACGCCTCCCGGTGAATGGGGGGCCGACGCTGCCGTCGGCAATTCGCAGCGGTTCGGCGTCCCGATGGGATACGGCGGGCCCCACGCGGCTTTCTTTGCCTGCCAGGAAGAATACAAACGGCAGATCCCCGGCAGGATCATCGGCGTATCGGTAGATGCGCACGGCCACAGAGCCTTGCGAATGGCGCTCCAGACCCGGGAGCAACACATCAGGCGGGAAAAGGCAACGTCCAATATTTGTACGGCCCAGGCGCTTTTGGCCATCATGGCCGGCATGTACGCCGTTTACCACGGTCCGGAAGGTATTCGCGCCATCGCCGGCCGCATTCACGCCTTTACGGGAATCCTGGCCCGCAACCTGGCCAGGGTCGGCTTCAAGCCTGAAAATGACAGCTTCTTTGATACCTTGAGCATCCCGGTTGATGCAGCAACCTTATCTCAGCTCCGTGAGCTGGCCGATTCAAAAGGCGTCAACTTTTGTTATGGGGATGACCGGATCGGCATCAGCCTCAACGAGACCGTCAACGCCCGCGACCTTGAATTGATCTTCAGTATTTTCGCCGGGGCAGGAAATCGCGGGGAAACGTTCGAACACCAGGCTGCCGGCGACTTGTCCGTTCCGGAATCGCTGCAGCGAAAATCGGGATACCTGACCCATCCTGTTTTCAACCAGTTCCACTCCGAAACGAAAATGATGCGCTATATCAAGCGCCTGGAAAATAAGGATATATCGCTGGTGCATTCCATGATCCCGCTGGGTTCCTGCACCATGAAGCTCAATGCCGCCACGGAGCTTCTGCCGGTCAGCTGGTCGGAGTTTGCGGATGTCCACCCGTTTGTTCCTGCCGGTCAGGTAGCCGGTTATCTTCAGATCTTCAGCGAACTGGAAAGCTATCTGAGCGAAATCACCGGTTTTGCCGCTTGCTCCCTGCAACCCAATTCAGGCGCGCAGGGCGAGTATGCCGGTTTGCTCACGATCCGGGCTTATCACCTGCACAACGGCGACACGCAGCGGAATATCGTGCTGATCCCGTCGTCCGCCCACGGCACCAATCCCGCCAGCGCCGTAATGGCCGGCATGGAAGTGGTGGTGGTGCAGTGCGACGAGAAAGGCAATATCGATGTGGAAGACCTGCGGGCCAAAGCGGAACAGAATAAGGACCGGCTCTCGGCCCTGATGGTGACCTACCCGTCCACCCACGGCGTTTTTGAAACCGGCATTAAGGGGATCTGCCAACTCATCCACGATTGCGGCGGCCTGGTGTATATGGACGGCGCCAATATGAACGCGCAGGTAGGACTGACCAGCCCGGGCGTGATCGGCGCCGACGTCTGCCACCTCAATCTGCATAAGACCTTTGCCATCCCGCACGGCGGCGGCGGCCCCGGCATGGGACCCATTTGCGTGAACGAACGGCTCAAACCATTCCTGCCGGGGCACGTATTCGCTCAAACGGGCGGTGGTTTGCCCATTCGCGCCGTTTCCTCGGCGCCCTGGGGAAGCGCTTCCATATTGCTGATCTCTTATGCCTATATCCGGATGCTGGGCAGGAAGGGCCTGCTCAACGCCACCCGGTTTGCCATACTCAATGCCAATTATATCCGTGCCCGCCTGGACGGCGCCTATTCCGTTCTCTACTCCGGTGAAAAAGGCCGCAGCGCCCACGAGCTTATAATTGACCTGCGGCCGTTCAAAGCCCTGGCCAGCGCGGAGGATGTTGCAAAGCGCCTGATGGACTACGGTTTCCACGCGCCCACCTTGTCCTTCCCCGTTGCCGGTACCATCATGGTAGAGCCGACGGAAAGCGAGGATAAGGAAGAGCTCGATCGTTTTTGCGAGGCTATGCTGCAGATCAGGGTAGAATTGGATGAAATAGCGAAAGGAGAAGCGGATCCTGAATCCAATGTGCTGTCGAACGCTCCGCATACCTCGGGGATTGTGGTTGCGGATCAATGGCCCTATACCTACAGCCGGGAAAAGGCCGCCTTTCCCCTGAACTACCTGCGGGAAGGGCGTAAGTTCTGGCCTTCCGCAGGCCGCATTGACGGCGCCTACGGCGACCGCAACCTGATCTGTACTTGTCCGCCGCTGGAAGATTATATGGCTACGGAACGCTGATGCGTCCCTGAAATCATCCCGATATGAAATACATGTTGCTTTTTGCTTTATTGTCGTTTACTGCCAGGGCAAATGACGGAGGCGGATCAGACCACCAATTCCATGTCAGCAAATGCCTGATCGAGTACAGCGAGCCGGATCATACCCTGCAGGTGAGCATGCATATCTTCATTGACGACCTGGAGGAGGCTTTGAGAAGATTGGGCGCTGATAAGCTGTTCATCTGCACCAAGATGGAGGATCCCAAAGCGGAAACCTACGTCGAACGGTATATCGCCGACCACCTGGCGGTAACGGTCAACGGCAAAAAGCAACATTTTACCTTCATCGGCAAAGAACCTTCGGAGGATCTGGCGGGCGTTTGGTGCTACCTGGAGTCCGACAAAGTGGACGCCGTCAAGGACGTTTCCCTGAAATTCGACCTCCTGATGGAGGCCTTCGACGACCAGAAAAACCTGGTCAGCATTCTGGGACCCAAAAAGCAACAAGGTTCCTTTCTGTTCGAAAAAGGAGCGGCTGAGGACAAGATCTCCTTCTGAACGCCGGTTACCCAACGGTCTTAACATTACCGCATTTTTCAATAGACACCTATGGAAAAACCAACCCGCATTCTTCTTTTTCTCCTGGCAGTCATTCTCCTGGGGTGCCGGGAAAAGCCGGCGCCCGTTTCCTTCGATTCCCTGACGGAAGAACAAAGGCACCAATCCGCTAACGCACTGGTCGGCATGACCGTCGCCGACGGACTGGAAGCGGCTCTGTTCGCCGCTGAGCCGGATCTGACCAATCCGACCAACATAGCGGTGGATGCCAAAGGCAGGGTTTGGGTTTGTGAAGCCGATAACTACAGATTGCCGTATAACCCGAAATTCAAAAAAAGGGAGGAAGGCGACCGGATCCTGATCCTGGAAGATACCGACGGGGACGGAAAATCGGATAAGGTCAAGACTTTTTACCAGGGCCCGGATATGGTAGCGCCGCTGGGCATAGCCGTTCTGGGGTCAAAGATTTATGTATCGGTGAGTCCGGTATTGCTGGTTTTCGAAGATAAGGACGGCGATGACGTGCCGGACAGCCGGGATACCCTGTTCATGACAGAGGGAGGCGCCGATAATGACCACGGATTGCATGCCGTTTCCTTCGGCCTCGACGGCAAGTTGTATTTCAACCACGGCAATGCGGTCACCGGTTTGTACCATAAGGATGGAAGCCCCGTGCTGGATCAATACCAGCGCCCCATCCGGACCAAAGGGCAACCGTATCTCCAGGGTCTGGCTTTGCGGTGCGACCCCGACGGAAGTCATGTGGAGGTGTTGGGCCATAATTTCCGGAATCCATACGAAGTAACGGTCGACCACTACGGCAATGTCTGGCAATCGGACAACGACGACGACGGCAACAAGGGCACCCGGATGAATTTTGTCCTGGAAGGCGGAAACTTCGGCTATGTGGATGAAATGACCGGCGACGGTTGGCAAAAGCGCCGCCTCGGTTGGTCGGATGAAATTCCGGTCAGGCATTGGCACCAGAATGACCCGGGGGTAGTGCCCAATCTGCTGTACAACGGGGCCGGCTCACCGACCGGTCTGATGATCTATAACGGAAAGTTGCTGCCTCAGCCTTTCCAGGGGGCTATGATCCATTGCGAAGCCTTGCAAAATGAAGTCCGGGCCTATCCGACAAGTCCGGACGGAGCCGGATACAAGGCTGAAACGGCAGTGATCATGAAGAGTGAGAATCAATGGTTCCGGCCGTCTGACGTGGCGGCCGCACCGGATGGATCTTTACTGGTTGCCGACTGGTACGATCCCGGCGTAGGCGGGCATAAATTTGAGGATGTATCCAAGGGGCGGATCTTCCGGGTGGCGCCGGATGCGGGAAAATACCGTTTCAAACTGGCCGACCTTGCCACGCTGGACGGCCGCATAAAAGAACTCTCCAATCCGAACATGGATGTCCGGTACCAGGCCTGGATGGGGTTGATGAAACTGGGGACCGAAGCCCGCCCGGCGCTGACCAAAGAATGGGAGAGCGGCGACCCGGTCAGAAAGGTTCAGGCGCTGTGGTTGCTGGCTCGTTTGCCGGATGCCAATACCGGATTCCTGGGGGAAGCCCTGAAGGATGAAGATCCTGAGATCCGCGTGTCGGCGCTCAGGGCCGTCCGGCAGTTCATCCCTGACCAGTTGCCCGGATTTGTAGAAATAGCGGTTAAGGATCCTTCCCCGGCGGTACGCAGGGAAGCCGCATTGGCGCTCAGGGATCTGGGAACCCCGCAGGCTGCAGGCTTGTGGGCCGAACTGGCCGACCAGTTCGACGGCAAGGACCGCTGGTACCTGGAAGCGCTCGGCATCGGTTGCGACCGTTATGCGGATCTTTACTTTCAGGCGTGGCTGGACCTTGTGGGGGAAAACTGGAAAACAGCAGCCGGCAAACAGCTGGTCTGGCGTTCCCGCTCGGCCTTGTCTTCGCCCATGCTGGCGCAAATGATCCGGGAAGAGCAGGATCCAAAGATGACGGCGCGGGATTTCCGGTCATTTCAATTCAAGCCCGCCGAAGGCCGCAGCGACCTGATCGCCGGTTTTCTGACGGACAGCGACCCTGAAAAGGCCGCCATTGCGCTGGGGCTCCTGGATGAAGGGTATGCCAGGTCCCATCCGGCTGCGCTCGCCAATATCAGGAAGCTCATACCGGCCATTACCGGCACCCCGGAATGGGTGACCGCTGTACGAAATCTCAATCTGAAGGATCAGGTACCTGCCTTGATGAATACTTTTATGGAAAGCGAGGACCCCGGTTTGGCGTCGGATGCCGCGGGCGCATTTTTTGACCTTGGCGGCGTATCTTACCTGAAAGCGCAATTTGGGAAAGCCGGTCCTGACCGAAAAATGGAGCTCATCAACCGGTTCAAGCCGGTCCAGCATCCTCAACTGGTCAGCTTCTGGTCGGAAGAGGTGTTGAAGCCTTACCCGCCGAACCTGCTTCACGGTTTTGTTGATGCCCTGGGGTACGGCTGGGACGGGCAACATGTGCTTTATGACCTGGTCCGGAACGGTAAGCTGGAAGGCGACCTGAAAACATCCGCTGCCCTGCACATGATGAATTGCTGGGATACGGAAGTCAGGGCGGCCGCCCCCGGATACCTGACCAACCGGAAAGGGAAATCAGGGAATTTTCTCCCCGACCTGAATGACCTGGCGGACCGGGAAGGCATGCCGGAAAAGGGTAAACTGATTTTTACCAATTTGTGTACAACTTGTCACCAAATAAATGGCGAAGGGGTTGCGTTCGGCCCTGATTTAAGCCAAATTGGTGATAAACTATCGCCAAGATCCATTTATTCTTCCATTATTTATCCTAGCGCGGGCATCAATTTCGGTTATGAAGGATACGTCGTCAAAACTGCTGACGGAAGCGTTTACAGCGGTTACATCACCAGCCAGAATGACCGGGAATTGAATCTGCGCATGATGGGCGGCATTACCCAGACCATCGCGAGAAGCGCGGTTTCGAGCCTGGAACCGATGGAAAGTTCGCTGATGACGCCCAACCTGTACGAGTTGATGGAGGTTCAGGACCTTGTCGATCTGGTGGCTTACCTTTCCACCCTGAAAAAGGAGGAAGATATCCGATGATGGTCCCGTTACAGGACAAAGGGAATGACCGCTTTTCGTTCGGCCGGATAGTTGTCAAAATGAGCTTTGTACCAATGGTGGTGGCTGATCGCTCTCGGGATCAGGTTGGCCGCTGTCCAGGCGGCAAAACTCAGGGCCGGCAAATTCCAGCATAAAACGGCAAAACCGGACCATTCGATGATTTCGCCAAAATGGTTCGGACAGGAGATCCACCGGAATAACCCGTTCTGTGGCATTTTATAACCTGTTTCTCCGGGTTTGCGGAGCGAGATCAGGCTGTTGTCCGATTGGAGATTGATCCCGAATCCGAGGATGAACAAAGTCAGGCCAAGCCAGAACGGCCAGGAAAATAGCCAGTTGCCGGGGTAGGTTGATGCCAGATTTCCCAGATAATAGCCGTTTAAAAAGCCGTTCACGGAGTTAAAAAATATGGCCGAACCCGAAATGGCCAGCGGGATCCGCTTTCCCTCCATTTTCGCCCTGAAGGGATAGATCAGGCTCCTGTTCAGGTAATGGCAGGCCCATAGCCCGGCAGCGATCCAGGCGAACGCGGGTTTGTCGCCGTTTCCGGAAAGGAAAAAAATACAGAACATCAGCGGTGAAACAATTTCCATGAGGATCCAGCCGGCGCGGTAGGGCAGGGTAGGGCCCCATTGATTGGTGCTGTGGCGACCGTAGGGCGCCGTAACCTTCAGCTGAACCGGTACGAGTACCAGTGCGATCCCGATCCAGATCAATGCGATGCTGTTAATTTCTGCAATGGTCATTTCAATGGATGGATTCGGGTTGAAGGGAGACCGGGAGGCCTGATTTTCCCATTTCAGTCAGAACGAAGTAGGTCGCAAGAATGGCGGAAAGTACCAGGTGGCCGGCCACTGCGTAGGTATACCAGTCCCCCCACCGGCTTGCCCCGAACCAATCGCCGTAGGCATAAATAAGCGCGAGACCGAAAATCGACCTGCCGGCCTCGAACAAGGCGGCGTACCGGTTCCTGTCCATGAGCTCGGTATACGCATAAATCGAAAGAAAAACGAAAGCCCCATACAGGAAAATGCCGGGGATGCCGATGGCGGCGATATTGGCGAAGAAATAGATCAGCAGGAAGTAATTGAAGAGCATCTGCACCCACGACCATATGATCATGCCTGTTGAGGCCGGCGTGTCATATTTGTCAAAATGATAAGGATCTTTGATGCTTTCAACCGGGTATTTGTCCCGTACATCCTCCGGGCGCCAACCGGTGGGCATAAACCAGATCCGGAGCTTGTCTTTCCAACTGCTCGTCCGCCAGGCATCTTTCATGAGCAACCAGATGTGCACGAAATTGATCTTGATCGGATTCCAGGTGCGCACCGGCCGGGTTACGCCGTACACGGGCGGCACGTCCGGCAGTTCTTCCTGGAAGGTACCGAACAGTTTGTCCCAGAAAATGAAGATCTGTCCGTGATTTTTATCCAGGTATTCCGGGTTGATGGCGTGGTGAACCCGGTGGTGAGAAGGCGTCACGATGATCTTTTCCAGGAAACCCATTTTGCCGATCAGGCGGGTGTGGTACCAGTATTGAAGGAACAGGTGGAGCGGACCGATGACGGCGATCACCATGGTGGGAACACCCAATAACGCAGCAGGCAGGAGCAGGATCGTGAAAAAATTGATAAAACCCGATATGGACTGCCGCAGCGCACAAGCCAGGTTGAATTCCTCGCTGCTGTGGTGGATGATATGGCGGTTCCAAAGAAAATTGATCTCGTGGCTCCACCGGTGGGACCAGTAGCCGTGGAAATCGATGACCAGAAAGCCGACGGCGTAGGTCAGAAAGGTATTTTCGACCTGCACGATCGCCACTTTCCTGACCAGCCAGCCGTAGGTGATGATGCTGATGCTCAGGCCCAGGATATCCTTGACTACATTGGTCATCCCGGAGCTGAGGCTCGATATGCTGTCCATATGCCTGATCACCCGCTTGCCTTTCCAGCGGTCGACGAGCCACTCCGCTATAAAAAGGATCAAAAAAACAGGTACTGCAATATTTAAAAGCTTTCCGTAAGTTTCCATCTTTGTTGTGTGGCCGAAGCGGCCTTTTTCTGATTCTCAAATATAGGCAAATTGGCAAATAAAACATCCGGTCGCCGGGTATACAAACCTTCCTACCGAAAATACCGCGCTTATCGTACAGCCCTCCTTGTATCGGGAAGTTACCTGATGCTGGGCCTGAAGCGGCGCATTCTGGGAAAAACCTACTACCGGAAAAAGTTGCCCGGCCTGCATGTGCGAAATGCAAACCGGGTGAATGCGGCAATTCTGGAGCTGCAGGGACTATTTATTAAGTTCGGGCAGCTGATCTCCATCCTGTCCAACGTCCTGCCCGAACAGTTCCGCGAACCGCTGGCCGCCCTTCAGGACAAGGTGCCGCCGAGGCCTTTTGAAGAAGTTGCAGCGACCTTTCTGAGTGAGACCGGCAAAAAAATACCGGAGATCTTTGAGCATTTTGAAGAAACCCCGATCGCTGCGGCCTCCATCGGCCAGGTGCACCGGGCGAGGCTGAACGGGGTGGAATACGTCGTCAAAATACAGCATTCGGACATCGAGGCCATTGCCGGCGCCGACCTTTCCATCCTCAAGAGACTCGTTGCCATCCATGCCTTTTTTATGGATATGAAGGGGATGGACTACATTTATGAACAGGTCCGGGAAATGATCCGGGATGAACTGGACTACCTGAAGGAAGCGGCTTCCATGAAGCGCCTTTCGGCCGCGCTGAGCGGTGAGCAGGAGTTGCGCGTAGTCGTTCCCGAGGTGTATCCGGATATCGGTACCCGGAAAATCCTGGTGAGCCGTTATTGCCGGGGCGAGAATATTTCCCGGATCGCCGTATTGGACGAGTGGGGCATCGACCGCAGAAAACTGGCGGAACGGCTGTTGATCCTGTACAGCAAGATGATCCTGGTTGACGGTTTCTATCACGCCGACCCCCATCCCGGGAACATTCTGATCAATAAGGATGGGGAGATCATCCTCCTGGACTACGGCGCCGTAGCGGAGATCTCGCCTGTACTTCGGGCCGCCATTCCGGAATTGATCGAAGCCGTGATCAAAAACAATACGGAAGAGACCGTTGCCGCTTTGAAAAAAATGGGCTTCATCACTTCGGACAAAGAGGCAGTCCGCATTGCCGAACACATGATCCAGGTTTTTCGGGGTTTCCTTCAGGATGAAGTGAAGATAGAGGGCATGAACCTGGCCAGCGTCAGCCTGAATTCCGGATTCGGAAGCCTGATCGATCTGTTGAAGCAGGTAAGCCTGAAGGATGTCTCGCGGTCCATCCAGATCCCGAAGGATTACGTGTTGCTCAACCGGACGGTCGTGCTCCTGCTGGGGCTTTCCTTTCAACTTGATCCGGAATTAAACCCGCTCGATACCGTGAGGCCTTACCTGAAAAAGCACCTGGGCCCTGACCGGAAGGGGATCGCAAAAATGGTGTTGAATGCCATCCGGGAACAGGCTATGACCGCCATGGCCATCCCGCGGGAATTGCATAAATACCTGAAACAAGCCAACCGCGGCGAGTTGGAGTTTGAGATCAAGGGATTGAAGGAAGGTCTGACCAGAATTTACTTTCTGGGCCAGCAACTGATCTTTCTTTTGGCGGCAGCCATCAGTTTTTATTTCATCAGCCTGGGCGCCGCCAGCCCATTGGGAGAATATACGCATTGGCTTTGGATTGCAGCTTCCGCATTTGCCTTTTTGTTCTTCCGGGCCTGGTGGAAAGGCGAGAAAAATGATTGAGGGGTCGCCGCCTTTGCAGAATAATCGATGATATTAAACGGCTTGAAATTTTTGTTCTCCGCCAAATGCGTTAAATTGGCTGCCGAATCCATTTACCCATCTTTTCGCCCAAAGCCATATACGTATTTTTTTTACAGTCTGCGCTCAAAATCTCCAAAAAGCCTTGCTTAAAAAAGCCTTTCGTAATGAAGCAGCTATTTACTCTTGCGCTTTTGATTTTGTTTGCGCCGTGCCTTTGGGCCGGAAAGATCTACAAAATCCTTGCTGATGGACCGACCACTCGTTTGGCCATCTCTTCACCCGACAGCCAAACCACTTATGAGATAGGCGGATTGGAGCCCGGGAAAAACTATTGGGTGTACGTCAACGGGCTCAACGGCGAAAAAGCCGGCCTGAGACCCCTGAGCAAAACGGCAAAAGGAGGGCAGTGGGAGAGCCGGCGCCTTTTGTCAAATGTCGGGGCCTCGGAATCCGTCGAAGTCCGGTTTGCCGTTCCAGGGGCGGTATATTGGATCTCCATACTGCAGGAAACGCCGGATGAGAGCCCAGTAGCCAAGGTGCTGGCCGGGATCACAGCATCCTCCAACGGCGACGCACAGTACCTCATCCAGAACGTATTCATCGGCGGGGGCTGTTTTGATGTGTTGAACGCCACTTCCCAGGGTACCAGCACCCAGATCGGGACTTTCAGCAACGGCGGTTCTTCCATCAATATCAACACCGGGGTTATCCTCTCCACGGGCAACGTCACCAATGCGGCAGGTCCCAACAATTCACCCAGTACAGGGTCCAATTTCAACAACGCCAGCAATGACCCCGATCTGGCCGCACTGGTCAACAACGGCAGCCTTTTTGATGCGGCCGTCATCGAATTTGAATTTACGCCGACCATCTCGCAAGTCAGTTTCGAATACGCCTTTGCCTCGGAAGAATACTGCGAATTCGCGGGCTCCAACTTCAATGATGTTTTCGGTTTTTTCATCAGCGGCCCCGGCATCAACGGACCGTTTTCGAACAACGCCGTCAATATTGCGCTGATTCCCGGCACAAATAACCCCGTAGCGATCAATACGGTCAACCATTTCAGCAATACGGCTTACTACCACGACAACAACCCGCCCGGGCAAAGCACCACCTGCAACACCGGCGAGGCGGCAGCCATCGGCACCATCGCCTATGACGGGTTTACCACCGTGCTGACCGCGGTAGCCGACGTGGTGCCCTGTGAAACCTACCACATCAAACTGGCCATTGCAGACCGCGGCGACAGCGCCTATGATTCCGCCGTATTCCTCAAGGCCAACAGCTTTAATGCCGGTACCTCCAGCACCCTGATTACGCCTTCCATATCCGGCGTTGCGTTTTCGGACAATACGGCTTACGAACAATGCGGAGACGGGGTTTTTACCTTTGTCCGGGACAATAGCTTCATCAGCGAACCCTTTGAGTTTTCTTTTACGGTTTCCAGCTCAAGCACCGCAACCCCGGGCCTTGATTATGTGGTTTTCCCGACGACGATCACCTTTGCACCGGGGCAAACCACCCTGCAGCTGCCGGTCGAAATCCTGGCGGATAACCTGGCTGAAGGGGTTGAAAGCATCATCCTTGAATACGACAACCCTTGTTCCTGTTTTCCCCAACAGGTGGAGTTGTTCATTTATGATCCGCCGGCCCTTGAGGTGTTCGTTCCGGATGAATTTGTATGTCAGGGTTTGAACACAACCATCACCCCGCAGGTCAACGGCGGAGCCCCGGATTACACCTTTGTCTGGAGCAACAATACCACAGGATCGGATTTTACGGTTGCACCCCCGGCGGGCGCCACCAATTATTCCGTTACCGTAACGGATGCCTGCGGTGAACAGGCGGCAACTTCCTTCCAGATCCAGTCGTTTAAGCCTACGGCCACCATCGCCGGCCAGGGCGCCATCTGCGACGGCAATAACACGGCCTTCGTCGAGGTCTATTTTACCGGCGAACCCCCGTATTCCGTCACCTATTCCGTTAACGGATTCAGCACTACGGTCAATAATATCATAGATAACCCCGCCCAGGTACCTGTACAGGATGTGGGCCCGGTTACCCTGGTTTCCGCCTCCGCCAACGGCTGTCCGGCCAATGTGACCGGCTCGGCGCTGGTCACCCAGACCCAGGTTGCGGTCAACCCCTCCATTACGCCGCTGGTCTGCTACGGCGTGGACGACGGCGCCATCGGCCTGCAGGTTTCCGGCGGGCAGGAGCCCTATTCAATCACCTGGGACAACAACCTCGGCCCGGGTGATTATCAGCAGAATCTGGAACCGGGCGATTACCATGTAACGGTGGTAGACGACAACGGCTGCCTCGCTTTTGCAGAGGTCTCCCTTTTGCCGCCGCCGCTGTTCCAGGCTGATATCGTACAGGTGCACAACGTTGATTGCAATAATCCGCTGGGCGGGATCGACGTCAACATAACCGGCGGCGTTGGGAGCCTGTTGTTCAACTGGAGCAACGGCACTTTTAACCAGAACCTGAGCGGCGTGGAACCCGGGTATTACGACATAGCGGTTTATGATGCCAACGGCTGCCAGGCAACGGCAGGGGCCAATATCATCAACAATATCAACTACCCTAATGCGGTAGTCGCCAATGGCAATACCCTGGATTGCCTCAACCCCTCCGTTCTGATCTCAGGACTCGGGTCGAGCCAGGGCGCCAATATCTCGTACCAATGGCTGGATGAAAACAACCAGGTCATTCCGGGGGCCGCCAACCGGGATTATACAGCTTCGGCCCCGGGGCAATATACCCTCATAGTGACCAATACGGTGAACGGCTGCTCAAAAGAAGCCTCTACCGAGGTCATTCTCGATGCAGACCTTCCGACAGCCGATGCCGGTCCGGGAGGAGAGATCACCTGCCTGGAGCCTACCCTGACCCTGGACGGATCGGCCTCCAGTCAGGGAGCGGGCATTGAGTATGTATGGACGTCCAGCGGCGGGCATATCCTGAGCGGCGCTCACAGCCTTTCGCCGGTAGTAGGCACGGGAGGCACCTATTTTCTGCAGGTCTCCAACGCGGATAACGGGTGTGTCAGCAGAGATACCGTGGTCATAACGGCCGACCAGGATTTTCCCGCTGTTCAGGTTGACGCCCCAGGCCTGATCAATTGTTATGATCCGGTGGCAACCCTCTCGGCCGGAACCTCGAATGCCGGAACCAACTTTGCCGTTGCCTGGACATCCGGCGACGGGCATTTTACCGGCCCGTTGGACGACCTGGTCACCACAGCCGACAGCCCCGGCAATTATACGGTTGCCGTTATTAACCTGGACAATGGGTGTGAAACCGAAAAGACGGTCTCGATCGGCGAGGATTTTGTCCAACCCGTTGCCGAAGCCGGCCCGCCCTCTGAATTGAGCTGCCAGACCTCTTCAGCTGCCTTGAACGGAGCAGGGTCCAGCCAGGGCTCGCAATACGCCTATTCATGGATCACCGCAGACGGCCAGGTGAACTCCGGGCAACATAGCCTCAATGCCATGGTGAACTCGGCAGGCACCTATACCCTGCAGGTATTGAACACCACAAACGGCTGCCAGGCGGAAGATTCGGTTCAGATCACCGAAAACAGCGATTCTCCGGCCATCGCCGCAGCGGCAGACGGCATCCTGACCTGCGCAAACACATCCGTACAGCTGAGCGGTGCGGGATCCGATTCGGGACCTGATTTTCAGGCAACCTGGACCGGTCCGTCCGGCGGGAATATCGAATTCCCCGACAGCCTGGTCACCTCGGTTGATCAGCCGGGCATTTATACCCTGTCCATCACCAACCTGGACAATAGTTGCGTATCCAGCCTCACGGTAAATGTGGGCCAGGATATTGCCCCCCCGGCGGCCTCTGCCGGGCCTGACCGAACCCTGACCTGTTTCGAACCGGCGGTGGACCTTGACGGCTCTTTATCCGACCAGACACCTGAAATGGTGTTGCAATGGACTGACGCCGCCGGCCAACCCATTGGAACAAGCGGCCAACCGGTGGTGAGCACAACGCTTCCCGGAATCTATTACCTGTCGGTCCTCGATCAGGATAACGGGTGCAGTTCAACAGATTCGGTGGAAGTGCTGATCGATCAGGTCAAACCCCTGGCGAACGCGGGGCTGGACAATGAGATCAATTGCGCGACACCGGTTTATCAACTGACCGGAAGCGCTGCCGATACCGGGCCGGTCTATGAACTGGCCTGGACGAATCTGACCGGAACGGAGCCGATTCCCGCTGTGCTTAGTCCGTCCTTTTCCGCTCCCGGAACTTTTGAATTGAAGGTTACAAACCTGGATAACGGTTGTTTTTCGACCGATACCGTTGCGGTTACCGCAAATTTCAATCAGCCTGAGGCATCCATTAGCGGACTTGCGGTGCTGAATTGCACGGATACGCAAATTTTGCTCAATAGCTCAGTGGCCGGCCCGTCCACACAACTGACCTACAGCTGGACAACAGATGCCGGCCATTTCACCGGCAGCACGACGTCGCCGGATGCTTCTGTCGATCAACCGGGGTTGTATATCCTCCGGGTCCAGGATCTGGAAAGCTTCTGCGTCGACACGGCGTTGTGGAATATCAACCAGGACATCGCACTTCCCATCGTAGCGATTGCGACGCCTGAGATCATCACTTGCTCCAGCCCTGAAGTGACCCTGGACGGTTCTGCCTCCAGTGCGGGGCCGGAATATGAGTATTCCTGGTCAACGGCCGACGGCGAATTGTCCGGCAATGCGGACGACCCCGTAGCAGCAGCGGCTTCTCCCGGCAAGTATACCCTTTCCGTCCTGGATACAGGCAACGGTTGCTCCAGCCAATCGGAGGTGCTGGTGGAACAAGATCCGAATATCCCCGTTGCGGACGCAGGGCTGGAAAAACAGATCACCTGCGATGTGCCCCAGGTAAACCTTGGCGGCAGCGGAACGACCCAGGGGGCCGGCATAATTTATGAATGGCTCACTCCGGCAGGCGGTTCGGTCAGCGATCCGGGGCAAAGTCTTACCACCACGCAAGCTCCGGGCACCTACATTCTCAAGGTCATCAACCAGAACAATGACTGCGTTGCATTGGATACGGTTGTCGTTGCCATCGATACCTTGTCGCCGGTGGCGGCAGCGGGTCCTGATCTGGTCCTGACCTGCGAACAAACCGGTGGCGAACTCACATCGGCGGGTTCGAGTACGGGCCCGGGGTTCAGTTATGCCTGGAGCCGGTCGGATGGCATCGCGCTCGGCGCAAACCCGGTTCTCCCGGTCAACGCGGCGGGGACCTACAGCATTGAGGTAACCAACAATGCCACGGGATGCCGGTCGACGGATGCGGCGGCGGTCTCCATGGATACCCTGCATCCGGTTGTTGCGATCGATCAGCCTGATTTGCTCACCTGTACGGCCCTTTCACTGGCTTTAAACGCCCAGGCCCAGGGCAATCACCAGCTGTCGTATGAATGGTCTTCGGACAACGGGAATATCATTTCCGGGGGCAACGGCCTTCAACCTGTGGTCAATTCCACGGGAGAATATGAGCTGCTGGTCACCAACCTGGTCAATGGTTGCCAGGCCGCCGGAACGGTTGAGGTCGGCATTGATACGGTCCATCCGGTTGTCCAGATTGTCGATCCCCAGATCCTGAACTGTCAGCAGACCTCCATAACCCTGGATGCCGGGGCCAGCCAGCAAACCGGATTCGAATACGAATGGTCAACGGTCGGCGGCCGCATCCTGTCCGGGCAAAACGCCTTGATGCCGGTGGTCGACAAGAAAGGGACCTATACGCTGACCGTCCTGAACCCGGATAACGGTTGCGAGTCCATGTCCTCGGTTCTCGTAGAGGAAGACGTGGATTTACCCCAACTGGCGATTGCAGAACCCGACGTGCTGACCTGCGCGGTTACCTCCGTTACGCTTCAGGGGAGTTCCAACGGGAACTATCAATACACCTGGTCGGGACCGGGCGTACCCGGCGGGACCGGGTTGCAGCTGACGGTCAGCCAGCCGGGCGAATACCGGCTCCAGGCAATTGATCCGACGAATAATTGCCGGAATGACATTGAAGTGACCGTCGATCAGGATATTGAGGCGCCGGTAGCCGATGCCGGAACCGGCGGGACGCTGGATTGCCATCTTTCCGAGGTCGGACTGAACGGCGCCGGTTCTTCACAAGGAAGCGGCTTCATCTATTCCTGGACCACTGCCGGAGGGTCTTTTGTTTCCGGGACAACGGTCCTGAATCCGGTTGTCAACGCTCCCGGGCAATACACCCTCCGGGTCGAGAATACGGACAACGGCTGTTCGGCGACCGATCTTGTTGAAGTAAGCGCTGTTCCTCCGGTTGAAGCGGAGGTGCAGGTAACCCCGCCGCCGTGTTACGGGGATCCCGCCTCGCTGATCATTCAGCATCCGGGCGGCGGCATCGCACCCTACCTTTATTCCATTGACGGCGGGGACAATTTCAGGACCAACCCCGGGTTCACGGGCATTCCATCCGGCGCCTATGAAGTCGTCGTTCAGGATGCCGCCGGGTGTGAATTCCGTCAGGAAGTCGCCATTGAGGAACCGAACGAGCTGGAAGTAGCCCTTGACCCGCAAATCGAGGCTGAACTGGGAGACCAGATCACCCTTCATGCGCAGGTAAACATTGATTCTTCCGAAATTGCCAGCATCCGGTGGCGGCCGGCCGACCCGCTCAGCTGCAGCGACTGCCTGCAACCGACCCTGGAAGCGTTGCAGACCACCATTTTCTCGGTTCAAATTGAAAACAACAACGGCTGCAAGGCCGGGGCGAGCACCCAATTGATCGTGGACCGGAATGTGGATATTTTTATACCGAACGGCTTTACCCCCTATAACCAGGACGGTAACAACGACCTGTTCATGATCTTTGCCAAACCCGGGCAGGTGAACAAGGTTAAATCGCTGCAGATCTTCAACCGCTGGGGCGAACTTGTTTTCGAAGTGTACAATTTCCCGCCCAACGATCCGCTTTACGGATGGGACGGCACGCACAGGGGCCTGCCGCTTGACCCGGCCGTTTTTGTGTATTGGACGGAAGTGGAATTGATCGATGGTCAGACGGTGCTGCTAAAGGGGGATGTTACCTTGATCAGATAACCGGAAAATGATAAAAATCAAGAAGCCCGTCCGGATTTCCGGACGGGCTTCAACTTTGTGGCGGGAGCAGGACTTGAACCTGCGACCTTCGGGTTATGAGCCCGACGAGCTACCAACTGCTCCACCCCGCGGTATTTGTGGGCTGCAAAGATAACAGCCTTTTTTGATTTTAAAATTCTTTTTCAAAAAAAATTGAAAAAAAATCCAACTCCTCATTGCCGGACAAGCCGGAGAACGGTTTCAACTACATCCTCGCTGTTCGGCTTTGAAAAATAGTCCCCATCCGAGCCGTAGGGCGGCCGGTGAGCCCTGGCGGTTAATGTGACCGGGGGGGCATCCAGCCACCGGTACCCGCCCTGGACCTCCAGCACCTGTTGCATCATGTAAGCGGTGGTTCCGCCGGGTACGTCCTCGTCCATGAACAGAATTCTGTTGGTCTTTTTCAAGGATTCCAGGATGCGGTGATGGATATCAAAGGGCAATAAAGTCTGAACATCGATCAACTCTACGGAAATGCCGCGCGATTTAAGCAGCTCCAAGCCTTCGAGCGCAACCCGGACGCTGGACCCGTAGGTGACCAGGGTAACGTCCGATCCTTCCTGCAGGACATCCGGTACCCCCAGCGGCAATCGGAGCTGTTCGAGGTTATCCGGTACAGGTTCCTTCAGCCGGTAACCGTTCAGGCATTCAATGATAATGCCCGGGTCGTCACCGTGAAGCAACGTATTGTAAAACCCGGCGGCCCGGGTCATGTCCCGCGGAGTGATGACATAAATGCCGCGCAAGGCGTTCAGCACCATCCCCATCGGGGAGCCGGAGTGCCAGATCCCTTCCAGCCGGTGCCCCCGGGTCCGGATAATCGCCGGCGCCATTTGTTTGCCGTTGGACCTGTACCTGACGGTCGCTAGGTCGTCGGTCAGGGCGGATAAACCGTACACCAGATAATCCAGGTACTGGATCTCGGCGATCGGCCGCCACCCCCTCATGGAGAGTCCGATGGCCTGTCCGACGATGGTCCATTCCCGGATGCCGGTGTCAAAAATGCGGCTTTCCCCGTATTTTTGCTGGATTCCGGCCAGCCCCTGATTCACATCACCGATCTTGCCGACATCCTCTCCGAAGGCGATGAGGTTGGAATGGGTTGAGAATGCATGGTCAAAAAAGCGATTCAGGATCTCATAGCCGTTCCTGCGTTCGGGGTTGGGGCCGTAAACCGGTCCGACCGGGGCCACCGCGAGCGCGGAATTCGGGGAAGAAGAGTACAGCTGGGCATGGTAGTGCCTTTCGGCGGTCTGATAACAAGCCCTGATCCAGGATTCCAGTTTGGGCAGCGCCGGTTCTGACCCGCCGGCCGAGATTTCAAACAGCATTTTGCGGGCGTTCTTCAGCACTTCGCTGATAACCGGCGTTTTGAGTGTTGATAGTTCTTTTTTCAGCTCAACCGCATTGGGCCGCTGATCGGAAATGGCGGCATAGATCTGTTCCAGTTCCTTTAAACGAGTTCCGGCGTAGTGGTTGCAGCGTTTCCAGGCCTTGTCGCGGCTTTCCTTTACCTTCAGCCTGGCCGTTGTCCGTATTTCGTGCAGTTTTTCTTCGGTGGCATACCCTTCTCTGACCAGCCATCCCTTCATTTGTTCCAGACAGTCGGTCTGTTTTTCCCATTGAAGGCGGTCCGGCGACTTATACCGCTCATGGGAGCCGGAGGTGGAGTGGCCCTGGGGTTGGGTTAGTTCTTCAATATGGAACAGGGCGGGTTGATGTTTTTGGCGCACCTCGGCAAGGCCGGTTTCAAAGAGCCTGAGCAGCTCCGGGTATTTCCAGCCTTTTTCTTTAAGGATGCGGACCCCGCCTGAAGACCGGCGATCCGGCTCGAACCCGGCCAGTGCGGCGGAGATGCTGGCTTTAGTGGTTTGGTATTCTTTGGCAACGGAAATGCCGTAACCGTCGTCCCAGACGAAGACAGCCAAGGGGACCTGCATTACGCCGGCGGCATTGACCGTTTCCCAGAATACGCCTTCGGTGGTACTGGCATCGCCGATGGTGCAGGCGACGATTTCGTTCCCGGCATTGGAAAAGCCGGAAACCACCCCGGCTTCCCGGTATTTTTTTGAAGCCAGAGCGAGGCCGAGCGAACGCGCCATTTGTCCGCCTGTACTGGATATGTCGGCGCTGACATTGAATTGGTTGACGTGCGGCAGCCAGTTGCCTTCGCTGTCAATAAAAGGCGTTGCGAAGTGGCTGTTCATTTGCCTGCCGCCGGAGAACGGGTCGTGGTCGGGATCGGCGTAGAGTTGTGCGAAAAAATCCTCAACCGTGCAAAGGTTGAGCGCGAGCATTAGCGTAAGGTCGCGGTAATAACCCGAGCGGAAATCTCCGGGCTGCAGAAAATGGGCGAGGGCCACCTGCGGGACTTCTTTGCCGTCGCCGGTAATGCCGAATTTGGCCTTGCCGGTGAGGACCTCTCTGCGGGCCAGCAAGGAGGCTTCCCGGCTCAGGCAGCAGATTTCGAAATCATGCAGGTAGGTCTCAGCATTGTATAATGGTCTGTTTTCGGTTCGGCGCTTTCTGGTTTCGAACGCAATGTCTTCACTCATTCAAGGTAAAATTTGGTTAGGCAAGGCCGCAAGGTTTGTTGTCGGAATAAAATTCCGAAAGCCCTTGATTTTTGTAACAAAGTTAAACAAAATTTTGTTGAATTTGAACAGGGACTTTCAGCCTGATGCACGGACCTCAGTTACTTTAAAACGGGATTGCGTCTTAAAAAGGTCGTTAACAAGCATTAACGAATCATTAACCGGGTAACAAAAATATTTAGGCTACTTTTGCCATTATATCGTTAAAACAAAAAAAATCACCGTAATGAAAAGATTATTTTCTCTCTTTACCATGCTGATTGCCATCACCTCATTCGCCGTTGCACAGACCAACGTTACGCCTGTTGACGCAACGACGCCTGAAAAGGTAGGTGGCCCGAACATGAAATTTGAAACGATGGAAGTTGACTACGGCACCATTGAACAAGGCGCCGATCCCTACCGCGTTTTCAAATTCACGAACGTAGGTACCGAACCGCTCGTGATCAAAAGCGCCAAAGGCAGCTGCGGATGCACGATCCCGACCTATCCGAAAGAGCCGATCCTGCCTGGCCAGACCAACGAGATCAAAGTAAAATATGACACCAACCGCCCTGGCCCCTTCACCAAGCGCGTAACACTGACCACCAACGTCAGCGAAGATCCGGTCGTTTTGACCATCAAAGGGGTTGTGAACAAAAAGGCTGAGGAGCAAGAAGGTTTGCCCTTGAACAAAAGCGGCCTGTTCAATAACAACGGCAACTAATAAAAGGCTGTTATTCAGCGCTTTTATCAATCATAACAAAAAAGCCGGCGCGGATATTCCGCGTCGGCTTTTTTGTTTGTCCGGTATCAAAAAAAAACCCTTGCTTCTTGGAAGCAAGGGCCTCTAACCCAAACAAATAAACACAAAAACTACTTTTAGATACACAATATTACGGCATTTCTTCCAATGATACAATTTTTTCACCTTAAAAAATTTATAAAAAAAACGTATTTCGTTTAAAATGCTGTATATCAGATTTTTATATACGATATTGTCGTTACGGGTAGCGCAGCCCGGCAGAAAACGGATGATGGGGTAGTGTTACAACAACCGGCATCCTAAAAAAAACGGAATTAATATCGATTTGTGACATTTCAAAGTATGATTAATTTTTTTATAATATTGATTAATAATGCTTTATAGTAAATTCAGTGACAAAAAATAACCGCTCTGTTGCCCTGCCCGCCTTATATTTTGGCCCCGCCCGTTATTTGCGTTTCCAAGATTCGGTTGCAACCTTTATATTTAGTCCCGGAATTCGAAATTTTCATCCATGAAAATACTCAAATTTTTATCAGCCCTGGTCATTACCGGCGCGCTTTTGTTTGTTTTGGGCATGGAAAAGCCATTTGGAGTGCAGCTGCCGCCCATAGGCGGGTTTTTCAGCCCCTTTTCAGGATTCTGGCAAAACGCGGAGTCCGCCGGCGCTTACAAGAGCGGGGCGCTGAACATTGAAGGCACAACAGCGCCGGTGAAAGTGGTCTTTGACCGACGCATGGTGCCCCATATCTTTGCTCAAAGCGCCGAGGATGCGGTTTTTGCGCAAGGATATATTCACGCCAGGTTCAGGCTGTGGCAGATGGATATTTCCGCCCGGGCCACCGGCGGGACCGTAGCCGAAGTTGTCGGAGAGAGCGGCTTGAACAACGACAAGGAGCAACGCCGCAAAGGGATGGTCTTCGCTGCGGAGAAAACGGTGAAAAACTGGCAGAACGCTCCCTTCGAATGGGGCCTGATCCAGGCTTACACCAACGGCGTCAATGCCTATATCGATCAATTGTCCCCCAAGGATTACCCGCTTGAATTCAAATTGCTCAATTACCGTCCGGAGCACTGGACGCCGCTGAAATCCGCTTTGTTCTTCAAAAAGATGTCGGAAACCTTATGCGGCAGGAGCGATGACATTGCCGCTACCAGAGCCCTCCGCAAGGTCGGAAAGCCCTTGTACGACTTTTTATTCCCGGAGTACAACCCGCAGCAATCTCCGGTCATTCCCATCGGCACCCCCTGGGACTTTACGCCGGTCGAAATCCCGCCGGCGCCGGAAAATAAGGTCATGATCGGCAATCTGTCGCCGGATTTTAACCCTGCGCAACCCCTGCCGTTTATGGGGAGCAACAACTGGGCGCTGTCCGGCGCAAAAACGGCTTCCGGCTATCCGGTGCTGTGCAGCGATCCGCACCTCCAGCTGACCCTGCCTTCCGTCTGGTTCGAAGTGCAATTGAACGCGCCGGGCCTGAACGCATACGGGGTATCCTTTCCGAGCCTTCCCGGCATTTTGATCGGCTTCAACGATCATGTCGCCTGGGCCGAAACCAATGTCGAACAGGATGTCCTTGATTGGTACGCCATCACGTGGGTGAATGAAGAAAAAACCAAATACCTCCTGGACAACAAACCGGTGAATGTGGAGATCCGGGAAGAAACCATCCTGGTGCGCGGTCAGGAACCCGTGGTTGAGAAGGTCAAATACACGGTCTGGGGCCCGGTGGTGACCGAATTCCCGGATAATTCGCACACTGACCTGGCCATGCGCTGGGTGGCGCATGATGCCCAAAATGACGGCGTATCCCATGACATCGGGACCTTTTTCAACCTCATGCGAGCGACCAACTACGAGGATTATTCAAAGGCCCTGAGCACGTATGATAACCCGGCGCAAAACTTTGCTTTTGCTGCCCGTGACGGAGATATCGCGCTAAAGGTCAACGGCCGCTTTCCGCTGCGCCGCCCGGGGCAGGGCAAATTTGTACAGGACGGCAGCATATCCGGTTCGGCCTGGCCCGGCTTTATTCCCATGGATCAGGTCCCGCAGGTGAAAAATCCGGAAAGGGGGTTTGTCGCTTCCTCCAATCAGCGCTCAACCGGGCTGGACTATCCCTATTATTATTTCGGTTATTTTGACGATTACAGGGGCCGCTATATCAACCGGACCTTATCCTCCCGTTCAGGGTTCACACTGGAAGATATGGCCGCTTTGCAGAACGATGACTACAGCCTGAAGGCCGAAGAAGGCGTACCTTTATTGATCTCACTGCTGGACAACAGCAAGCTGAGTCCCGGAGAACAATCCATGCTGGATACGCTGAAAGCCTGGGATTTCCGGTTCACAGCCGATATCAAAGCGCCGCTGATCTTTGAGGAGTGGATGCGGCAGGTTGCCTTGCTGGCCTTCGATGAAGTGGAGGAAACGGCCGGTGAGCCCATCATCCTGCCGGAGACCTGGCGAATGATCGATCTGCTGGCGCACCAACCGCAAGATACCATTTTTGACAACCGTTCCACACCTGAGACCGAGGATGCGGGAATGATCGTTTCGAAGGCCTTTCACCAGGCGGCCGCAACAATTTCCGATCATTGGGCAGACCCTGCCTATACCTGGAAGGACGCGAAAGGGACCGAGATCCGGCACCTGGCCCGCCTTCCCGGTATGGGATCCGGCCTGATGCCCATCGGCGGTTACCGCGACGCGCCCAATGCACTTTCCCGTACGGCAGGTCCTTCCTGGCGGATGATCGTTGAGCTTGGGCCGCAGGTGAAAGCGCGCGGGATCTACCCCGGCGGCCAGTCCGGAAACCCCGGGAGCCGGTACTACGACAACATGATCGGCGAATGGTCAAAAGGAAAGTATCAGGATCTGATTTTCATGAAGTCGCCGGATGACGATCCGCAATCCGTTTTATTCACCCTGGAAATTAATTGATGATGATCCGTTCTTTATTGTGGCTATCGGCAACTGTACTGGTTGCCGGCCTGATCCTGGGTTTTGTCCTGCCGTGGTGGAGCCTTGCATTGGTAGGCGCCGCAGGAGCCTGGCTGTTGAAAACCCCGCCTTCAGCAGCCTGGATCGGCGGTTTCGTCGGCGGCGCGCTGGTGTGGGGCGGTCTTGCATTCTGGATCGATAACGGCAATTCAGGCATCTTGTCCGGCAGGATCGCGGGATTGGCAGGCGCTGAAAGCCGTTACGCCATTCTGCTGGCTACCGCGGTATTCGGGGCTTTGCTGGCTTCTTTCGGCGCGCTAACCGGCAGCCTCGCCCGCCGGGCTATCGCCTGAAAAAGGAAAAGCGAAACCAAAACAGTTCCGCTTTTCAAAATCACTCAAATCGTTTATTCTTCCGGTCGGCGCATCAAATGATCGTCGATACGCCGTCTTTTATTCTTCCTTCGTGGAGGTAGAGTTCCTCCGGTTCGGACACCATATGCGCAATGGCATCGCCGATGCGGGAGCACCCGTAGACAATGGCCGGCGAAAGCTCAGGGGTGCCTATTCCTTTTTCCAGCAGGTATTGAACAGCCAGCCGGATCAGGTGCGCCTCATCGTTCATGCCGAGGCTTTCGAGCAGCATGGCAGCCGATAAAATGGCCGCATTCGGGTTGGCGATGTCTTTGCCTGTGGCCTGCGGAAATGACCCGTGTATCGGCTCAAACAAAGAGGTATGCACACCGATGGATGCCGACGGCAACAGCCCCATTGACCCTGCGATCACGCTGGCTTCGTCGGAAAGGATGTCGCCGAACATGTTTTCGGTCAGGATGACGTCAAACTGCTTCGGGTATTGGATAAGCTGCATGGCGGCATTGTCCACGAACATCATTTCCAGTTCGATATCGGGGTAGTCCTTCGCAATGTTTTTGGTCACATCCCGCCATAGCCTGGAGGTTTCGAGCACATTGGCTTTGTCCACCAGGGTGACTTTTTTCCGGCGGCCGGCCGCGTAGTCAAAAGCCAGCCTGGCGATGCGCTCGATCTCATGCTTTTCGTAGCTGCACAGGTCGGTGGCTTTGCTGTTGTCCGGTTGCCGGGTCTTCTCGCCGAAGTAGATCCCGCCGGTCAATTCGCGGAGGATGATGAAATCAGCGCCGGCTACCTTATCCTCCTTCAGGGGTGAAAGGTGGAGGAGGGTAGGGTAGGTCTTCACCGGCCGGATATTGGCATACAGCTGAAGGCTTTTTCTCAGTTTGAGCAGCCCTTGTTCCGGTCTTACCCTGGCATTCGGATCGTTGTCGTACTTCGGATCGCCGATGGCGCCGAATAAGACGGCATTGGCGGCCATGCAGGTTTCCAGCGTAAGGTCCGGCAACGGATCCCCGGTGCGATCGATGGCGATAGCGCCTACATCGGCAAAACAATATTCGAAATAGTGGTTGAAACGGCCGGCAATGGCGTCCAGTACTTTAATGGCTTGCCAGGTTACTTCGGGGCCGATCCCATCGCCGGGTAATACTGCAATTTTTATCTTTTCCATGGAACTGGTTTCAAATAACAACTCCGCGTTTGCGCTCGAATTGTTCGATTTTATCTTTAAGACTCAGTAAATAATCCAGGTCATCGTATCCGTTGAGCAAACAGGTCTTTTTATACGGATCGATATCGAATGACACCTTTTTACCGGATACCGGCAGCTCGAGGGTCTGGTTTTCAAGATCAACGCTGAATTCGGCCCCTGGATTGGATTCGATGGCCAGGAAAATTTCATCGAGTATTTCCGGGCTGACCGTGATGGGCAGCAATCCGTTGTTCAGGGCATTTCCTTTGAAAATGTCAGCAAAAAAACTGGACACCACCACCCGGAACCCGAAATCGTACAAGGCCCAGGCCGCATGCTCCCGGCTCGATCCGCAGCCAAAATTCTTGCCGGCCACCAGTATATCCCCGGCATACACGGGGTTGTTCAGGATAAAATCCTTTTTGGGGGTTCCGTCGCTGTTGTAACGCCAGTCCCGGAACAAATTATCCCCGAACCCTTCCCGGGTGGTCGCCTTGAGGAACCTCGCCGGAATGATCTGGTCCGTATCCACGTCCTCCGCGGGGAGGGGAACGGCGCTGGATTTTATGGCTTTAAACTTTTCCAAGTTTTCTTTTTTTGACGTTTAAGCAATCATCAATTCCCGGACGTCGGTTACCTGGCCGGCAACCGCAGCCGCAGCGGCTGTGAGCGGGCTGGCCAGAATAGTGCGTGCGCCGGGGCCCTGCCGGCCTTCAAAATTCCGGTTGGAGGTCGATACGCAGTATTCGCCTTGCGGGATTTTGTCCTCGTTCATGCCCAGGCAGGCTGAACAACCGGGTTCCCGGAAATCGAATCCGGCTTCCTGAAAGATCTCCGCCAGGCCTTCTTCCTTTGCCTGTGCGGCTACCTGTTGCGATCCCGGTACGATCATTGCCGTTACGTGGTCGGCTTTTCTTTTTCCTTTCAAAAACCGGGCCACTACCCGCAGGTCCTCGATCCTGGAGTTGGTGCAGCTGCCGATGAAGACGTGTTGAATTTTCTTTCCGGAAATGGACTCGCCTGATTCGAAGCCCATATATTCGAGCGCTTTGCTGAAAGTCGCCGGATTCTCTCCGGGTTTGGCCCCCGGTACGGATTGGGTGACCTTGATCCCCATGCCGGGGTTGGTGCCGAATGTTACCATGGGCTCGATATCGGCGGCATCAAAGTTGTATTCTTTGTCGAACACGGCATCTTCATCCGAAAACAGGGTTTTCCAACGCGCCGTTGCGGCATCGAAATCCGCTCCCTGCGGGCTGAATTTGCGCCCTTTTAGGTAGTCGAACGTCACCTGGTCCGGAGCGATCAGCCCACCACGGGCGCCCATTTCTATGCTCATATTGCAGATGGTCATCCGGGCTTCCATCGACAAGGAGCGGATGGCAGAGCCGGCGTATTCCACAAAATATCCCGTACCGCCGCCGGCGGTGAGCCTGGAGATGATGTAGAGGATGATATCCTTGGAAAGCACTCCGGGGCGCAATTGACCGTCAACGGTTATGCGCATTCTTTTGGGCCGGCTTTGCAGGAGGCACTGCGTGGCGAATACCTGTTCCACCTGGCTGGTGCCGATACCGAAGGCGATGCACCCGAAGGCGCCGTGCGTGCTGGTATGGCTGTCGCCGCAAACAATGGTCATGCCCGGCTGGGTGACGCCCAGTTCAGGACCGATCACGTGGACAATGCCCTGGTAGGGATGGCCCAGACCGTAC
>WBZL01000997.1_pt1 | contig 30887 bp, 31 predicted proteins | sample 5204291 | NCBI WGS metagenome assembly WBZL01 (sample SAMN12344345, study PRJNA552823) | activated sludge metagenome | biome: Activated sludge suspended growth; feature: Nitrification reactor; material: Wastewater; isolation source: activated sludge from nitrification reactor of wastewater...
ACCCCTTGCCAGTTCGCGCCATCGGGATTGTCCGCGCTGGCGATTTCGGAACATAACCAGTTCGAGGACGCTTCCGGATCGGGGAAGGAGCCGACGCTGGAATATTCAGCGATGTCATAAAGCCCTTGAGCCTGCGGGCCATCCACGTAATTATTCCAGAACACATCGCTGGAATAGTTGACGAGTTCGGCGCCAATGCCGACCAACGACCATTGTTGTTGCACAACCGCTTGCACGTTTTTCCGAAGTTCGCGGGTGTTGGTGATATAGCGCAACACGAGTTCGACGCCATCTTTGTCGCGGGTGCCGTCGCCGTTGCTGTCTACCCAGCCTGCGGCGTCCAACAGCGCTTTGGCCTGTTCAGGATCGTAGGCATAGGGTTCGAGGTTGGGGTTTCCATAAGGCTCGGTGGCATCCCAGAAGGTGACGTTTACGGGATTAACTTCTTCAACGAGCAAATCCTTGACAATGGTGAAGCGGTCCGTTGCCAGCGCAATGGCTTTGCGAACATTGACATCCAACATAGCAGGGTGGGCCGTATCGGGGTTGATATTCAAGAACCATCCTTCGTCGTACCCGGAGGGGACCGCGACCACATCCACATTTCCGCCCGCTTCCAGGGCTTCGATCTGATCAGAGGACAGGAATACGCCGATTTGGGTATCCCCGGCGATGATGGCGGCCTCTTGCGCGGCATCATCGGGGACGATCTGGATCACGATTTGCTCCAGTTGCGGGGGGTGAATCCAGTTGGGGTTGGCTTTGAAGATAATATGACTGCCCGATTCCCATTCGCTGAAGACAAACGGGCCGACGCCAACGGTAGGGGCACGGTTCCATTCGGCATTATCCAGCGTGCCTTCGGCTTCAAAGACGGGCTGGAGAATATGTTTGGGTAGAACCCAACTCTGGAAAATGGTGGCCAGCCAGGGGGCAAATGACTCTTTGAGGGCGATCACGAGGGTGTGGGCGTCCGCGGCGGTTACGCTTTCGATGAAATCTTCGTAAGGATAACGGCTCGAAACAATATTGCTTTCCGACATCACCATCTCGTAGCTGAACACGAAATCGTCGGCGGTGAGGGGTTCGCCATCACTCCAGGTGACATCTTCGCGTAGTTTGATGGTCAGGGTTTTGCCATCGGCGCTCAATCCGCCATTTTCCGCGGTGGGGATTTCGGCGGCAATTTCGGGGACAGCCTGGTTATTGTCATCGAATGACCATAACCCTTTGAGCCACAGTTCACGGGTAATGCCAGAGAAGAACATACTCGTGTAGAGCGGGCTGAGGGAGTCGGGTTCTTGAACAAACGTGATGCTGGCGGTTCCGCTGAAGGTCGGGGCGGGGACATCAGTCGGGGCGGCGGTTTCACCCGAATCCGTGGACTCGGTCGGCTCGGTGTCAGATGATTCAGAGGCGACGGGGGTGCATGCTCCCAAAATCATGGACACCATGACGATGAGCGAAAACAGTAAAGTTAGGTTGCGTTTCATGTTTTTCTTCTCCTATAAATTGAGGGTGAGGGATCAGGTGTAAAAAGGATTGGAACGGATTATTTTTCGCGCGGCACCTCCTTGATGGTTGGTTAAACCCTGAAACACCGCAAAGGTATTCCGAAAACGAAAAACCCTTGCGAAGAATACGCTTCACACGGACGAATGTTCAATCCGCGCGATTATTCACTTAACATATCAATGAATTCACGCACGACGGATTCGATGTGAGCGCGCATGGCTTGCTGGGCGATGTCTGCCTCGCCATTTTCCAGGGAGCTGAGAATGGCCGCATGTTCGCTATTATCGACTTTATCGCGTCCGCCCAGAGGGGAGGTGGCAGTTTGAGAAAAGTTGCCAATTAACATGGTCGGGAACGCGGTCCATAGCTGGTTGAGGGTGCGAATCAAATAAGGGCGGCGACTGGCTATATAAATCAGTTCATGAAACCGACGGTTCAATTCGCGATATTTTCCAATATTTTGCGGGGCACTGTTTTCCTGAATCTCCTGGTGAACCTGTTTGAGTTCAGCCATTTCCTCCCCCGTGATTTTTGTCGCCGCGATGCCCGCCGCGCGGCTTTCCAGAAACGCGCGGGTTGCGTACAAATCTTCCACATCCGCCGCCGAAAATTCCACCACCCGCACGCCCCGATAGGGCACATGCTCCACCAACCCGATCGCGGCCAGTTGCTTCAACGCCTCCCGGACAGGCATCTGGCTGACATTTAACTCATGGGCAATGTGTTCCTGCCGGAGCCACGTTCCCGGTTTGTAGTGCCCCTCCAAGATTGCGGCGCGAATCTGATCGGCGACGACATTGAGGAGTTGGTGGTGAGAAGCTTGACCGTTTGAAGACATGTTGAGAAGAAATGTACCTACTCTGTCTGGCGTAGCAAGTTCCGGAAAAAAGGAGAGATGGGGAAAGGCCTTTCCCCATCTCTCCTTTTTTCCGGTGATCCTCTGTATGGGCCTCTGAGTAGTTACGATTAAATATTATATATAATTTATGACGTAAACTATAGATGGTTTTGGTAGGGACGTCAAGCGGGAATGTTTAACGATTTTTATCGGATATTTTTGTGCTCTTGTTTCAAGCTGAAGATTTTCCGAAACCGAATTTCAGTTTCACACAACTCCAATCGGTCTTCGGCCTCACATTGTTGCTTTTCTAACTCCGCGAGTTTGAGAGAAACATTTTCGACGGTTGCCGCCCGCTTGGGCCACCACGAAATGCGGGAAGGCGAGGCGATTTTTTTGCGAAGAGCTTCCACCTGCTTTGCAAGTTTGCCGGTCTTTTTCCGGGCGATCTCGGCCTGGCGCTCGATGAATGGCAGGGCATACGGCTCGAATTCGGGATGTAGGGCAAGTTCGACAAGAAAATGGGAATAGTGTTCTTCGTCGGCGGTGAGGAGCAATCCCTGTTGGGCGCGGGTGGCTCCGACGTACGCGACACGCCGTTCTTCCGGGACGCTGGTCTCGACTTCACCGGAACCACTTTTATTGAGGTTGAAGTACACGACATACGGGAATTCTTTCCCTTTTGATTTATGAATCGTCATCAGGTGCACCCCTCCCCGACTTTCAGGGGCGGTCGTGCCGGGATGGCTTTCGGGATGTGTTTCTTCTTCGGTGGGGGATTCGGCGGTGAGGGTGTAGGGGATGCCACTCTGATCGAGGTAGGGGATCAGCGGGAGCACGTAACTGTTGGCGCGGTAGAGAATGGCGAAGTCCTCCCACGCCAGGGCGTGGAGGGCTTTTTGTTTGTCCATCCAGGCCAGGGCGACTTTGGCTTGTTGCCGAATGCCGGAGGCCAGCAGGATGTCGAGGGTTCCCCGCCCCGCGTGGGCACGGGGCACGATGTCTTTGGCGACCCGTTCGGGGTTGTGCTCGATCAGCCTACGGGAATGTTGCACAATTTTGCTCGTCGAGCGGTAGTTGGTGGCGAGAACCACCGTTTTTGCATCGGGGTAAATGGTTGGGAAATCGAGAATTAGCCGGACATCCGCGCCCCGCCAACCGTAGATCATCTGATCATCATCCCCCACCACGAACAGGTTATTCTGCGGCAGGGCGATGATTTGGGTGAGAAGCATTTGGGCGCGGTTGAGGTCCTGAAATTCATCTACGAGCACGAATTCAAACTGGGTTTGCAGGCTGTGGCGCAGGGCGGAATCATCCAGCAGGACGCGCAGGGCAAAATAAATCATGCCGTCGAAGGTGAGAAACTGCTGTTGGATTTGCGCGGTGACGATCTCGTTGAAAATCGGTTCGTAAGGAATCTCGCGGCGATCAACCTGGACTGTCAGGGTGTGGAGGGGGACCAGTTCCATCGTGGTGCGACGGAATGCTTCGAGAAAAGGCTCGAATGCATCGAGATGGGTGTCGGCGGGAAGAATTTGCTTTGCCAGCACCTTGTGGAAGATGTCGAGTAGATGGGTGTGGCTGTTTTCGTGGTACGTCCATCCCAGGCCGCGCCGGACGATCTCGTATCCAAACGAGTGAAAGGTACGGACATTGATCGCATGACCGAGTTCGGCCAGGCGGTCGTTCATTTCTTGTTGGGCTTTGCGGTTGAAGGCCAGGGCCAGAATGCGCTCGGCGGGGATGCCCTGATCGAGCAGGTAGATGATGCGGCTGACGAGGGTGCGCGTTTTGCCGGACCCCGCGGGGGCCATCACCCGCATCGGGCCGTGAAGGTGCGTGGCGGCGAGGCGCTGGTTGGGATCAAGCGGGAAATCGGTGTCCTGCCCCGAAGGAGAAGGTGCGGGTCGGAAGGAGGTCTGCGCGAGGTGTTCGTGTTGCAGGAAGCGCAGAACCCCTTCCAGGTCGCGGTGAAGGTCGTCAGCAGTCACTGGGCTATTTGGATTTTTTCTCCGCAACCACAGGGACGGCGGGGAGTTGTTCGGTGGTGACAAATGTATCGAGAATCAACCAGGAGGCGGCGTAGGCATTGTTGGAGCCAAGGCCCAGGAAAGTGGCGAAACGCGGATCAATCACCATGACCGCCATCTTTCCAATCACACGAATTTCCTGCGGGGTGATTTTTAAGGCCGTTTCGCGTTCAATGCCCAATCCGACTGCGCCAGAGTGCGCATAGGCATGGGCTACCAACCGTCCGTACCGGTAATCGTACAGAAAACGGGGTTCGAAGACCACTCCGGGAAGGAACCCAAATCCGTTGGCGATGGGAATATGCCCGTTGATGAAACTTTCACTCCCTTCCAATTCCACATCCGCGGGCGTGGGGGCGTTGCTCATCCAACTCCCGACCGAGGCCGCGGCGGCGTTGTCAAACAGCACAGGTGCCCCGGCATGCCACCGTTGAAGGATGATCTGCGGGATGTTGGTGTTTTGCAGGAAGGGAATTTGCGCGGCGAGCGTAGCCTGATTTCCCCCGACAATGAAGATCGCGCCCGCGTTGGACAGTTTGTTCGCGATGAGTGTGAGACGATTGTTCAGGTTAAGGGGGGCTGTTTGAACATTGGACACGCCAAGTTGGTTGAGCCGGAAAGCCCACGTATTAGCCGCGGCGATAGCCTGACTATTGGAATACCCCACGGCGAAGACAACGGTTGGTGCGCCCGTGGCCTGTGCGAGGGCGGCGAAATCCTGACTGACAGCCCCTAGCGGATCACTTTCCAAATCCCCGGCGACGAAGAGGGGACCGGTTCCCGCGGGGGGGAGCGTAATCCCAACATCGCGCACACCCAGATCGGGCGCCGTCTGCGGAGCGCCGTTGACGAGGGGTTCGCGAGAAGTCAGATCGTACCCAAACCCGCCCGACGGGATGATGTGGAACCCCACATTGTGGATGGAGAGGATTTGCGCCGGGGTGAGGTAGGCCGCGCCCGCCGCCGCGCCATAAGTTTCCTGATCAACGACGACGGCGGCATAAGCCCCTTGCGTTTCGAGAAGGAGATTTTCATTCTGAAAAACTGCGCCAGTTGCCCAATCCACACCGATGCCGATGTGGCTGGAAGGGAGTTGTTCCGTAGCTTGTAAGAGCCGGGCAAGCCGCCCACGTTCCAGCACGTGCTGTTCAAAGACGCCATTTTCAAAGGCGAAGCGCAGGCCGCGATGGTCAGTGTTGAGGGCGTCGTACCATAAATCAATGGTGCCCAGTTTGAGGGCATCCCACGAGGAATTATCGCCCGTTAACCCCCCAATCATGTACCGGGATTGCACCGCCGCCCCGGCGCTCGTCCCGCTGATCGGTACCCCCGCGAGGTATCGCGTTTCGAGCATATCTTCCAACAACGTGTTGGCGGTGACGAGCATGGCGATGGTTTGATCGCCTCCCAAAATGAATATGCCGTCTGTGAAGGTTGAAATTTGGTTGACGAGGACGGGATTTTGGGCATCGGCGCGCACCTGGATGTCCACCACATCGGCTTCGCAAATCGCGGGTGGCGTGACGACCAAGGCGCACGCGGTGTTGATTTCCGAAGCGCGGGATTGCGCCAGGGCGAGATTTTCTGCGCGTTCCTGAGAGGTGATTGTGTAAGCATCGGTAGCGTAGGTGATGGGCAGGACGCGGATTTGGATGGTGTTATCGGCATCATGCGCGATGGCTTGGAGGGCGAAGAAGGACAGGGTATTCTGCTCGTATCCGGCCCCGATGGGGAGGAGGGTAGTGGGGCTTCCGGCGTTGGCTGGGGAAAAGAGTGGGAAGAGGATCAGGGCAGAAAGCAAAAGGATAAAAATTATTGAACGGGTTGAGCGAGGGGGCTTCATCGTTTACTCCTGGGGAACTTGTGGGGGATCGGTATTGGATATTAGATATTATATATAATGATCAAGATCACGGGGAACAATAGCACATTAATAAATTTCAGTAAATCACAGATTCACGTAGTTTAGCCCCTTGTGGGTGGGGACAAGCCCCTAAGTTACGACAAAATGGTGATTTACTGAATTTGCCTGATTTTGAGAATCGCCGCCTGGGTTATTCGGCTGTAGGCTTTTCTAAATATCCGTCGTAAACAATGTGCGTGGGTTCTCGTCGTGCAGAGCTTTGAGGATGAGTTTCTGGCTTCGGGGATAGAGGTTGATTTCCGGGAATTTGTCGAGGGACACCCATTTCACGGCGGTTTCGTTGGGGTCGGGGTGGTCGGGAAGGCGGGGGTCACTGCCTGGTTTCAGGGTAGCTTCAAACAACAACGTTAAGCCGGTTTGTTCGCCATAAAAATAGTCGAGTGCAGGGGGATAATATTCGTACACGAGGAGTAATCGCCCGATGTCGATTTCCGCGGCGGCTTCTTCCTGCACTTCCCGATGCAAGGCCATGTGGACGGATTCGCCGGGGTCAACGCCCCCGCCAGGGAGGTTGTAATGCAGTCCGCTTTCGTCCACGAATTCGACGACGAGAATCGCACCCGCACGGACGATGGCGGCGCGGACGCCGAGCCGATGTTGATCAAGCCGAGGTTTATCGGTTGAGGTCATACAACTCGGGACGGCGATCTTCAAAAATGGGGATGCGTTGGCGGATTTCCGCGACTTTGTTTTGATCAATCTCAACGGTCAGCAGTTCTTCTTGATCCCCCCCCTCGATGAGGGTTTCGCCCCAGGGATCGATGACGGCACTGTGTCCGCCAAAGGTCGTTCCCTTGGTGACGCCTACATTGTTCGCCGCGGCGACGAACATCTGGTTTTCGATGGCGCGGGCGCGGAGCAGGGTTTGCCAGTGTCCCACGCGCACGGCGGGCCATTCCGCGGGGATCAGGGCGAGGTTGACGCCGGAGAGGGCGTACCCCCGCCAGAGTTCGGGAAAACGTAAGTCGTAGCAGATGCCCAGTCCGGTCGGGAGGGAGGTGTCCGCGGCAGGGGAGAGGGTGGTGGTGGTGGGGTGTTCCCCCGGTGCGAGCCAGAGGTGTTCTTCCATCAGACGAAACAGGTGGATTTTGCTGTATTGCCCGGTCAGATTCCCGTGGCGATCATACAACACAAACGTGTTGAACGCGCGTCCTGCCCGCGCTTCGAGCAGGGACCCGCCCACCGCGATTTTGTATTCGCGGGCGAGCGCGGCAACGCGGGGGAATAGCCCGGTGTCGAGGGCGGTGGCGTGTTTTTGCCAGTTTTCCAGGTCGTAGCCGGTGCTCCAGAGTTCGGGCAGAAGGATGAGGTGGCTTCCGCGTTGGGCGGCTGTGGAAATCCAATGGGCGGCCATTTCAAAGTTGGCTTCGGGATTTCCTAATTCGATGTGCATTTGGGCGAGGGAAAGGGTGAATTTCGTCATGCGGTGAATTATAATCTGCGCCATGCCTTCTCTTCCTGAAAAAGTTCAAGCATTATTCGCTTTGCAGAAATCGACTGCGCTCGAAACGTTGGGCGTTGAGGTGTTCGCGGTGAATGAGACGGAAGTGCGTCTTCGTCTGCCGATCACTTCAAAGGTGCGCCAGCCTGCCGGGTTACTGCATGGGGGGATTAGTATGTTTCTCGCGGAAACGGCGGCCAGTTTTCATTGTGTGTATTTGGTCGATTTGAATGAAACGATCCCGGTGGGGATTGAAATCAATGGTTCGCATCTCGCCTCTGCCGTCGAGGGGACGGTGGAAGCGGTCGGGCGGGTACTCAGTCGCGGTCGCTCGTTGATCGTGCATGAGGTGGATATTGTGCATCTCGAAGAAGGAAAAATCCTGACGAAAGCCCGCGTGACCAATTATTTGAAACGCATTTCCCCCCCTACCCCAACAGCCAGTTGAAGCATCCGGTCTCCGCTTGAACCCTAATCTATCGAGGAGTAAGCTATGCCCCATTTCACCGTAGACGAACACCCCATTCACGCACATGAGACTGGTCGGCCCAATGGTCAATTGGCGATTTTTGTCCACGGCTGGTCCAGTTCTGGGTACGCGTTGTCCCCGTTATTTTCCGCGCTCGACCGGCGATACCGTTGTCTTTCCGTGGACTTGCCGGGGTACGGGGAATCTCCGCCTCCGCCCTTGCAAGTGACGATCCCTTTTTATGCCGATCTTTTAGCGGGTTTGGCGCGTCAGTTGTCGGACCAGCCGATTATCTTGGTTGGTCATTCGATGGGCGGGATGATCGGGCTGACGATGGCGTTACGGCACCCGGACTTGATTGAGCGTTTGATCTTACTAGCCCCGACCGTGAGTGGGCGACTTTCGTTATTTGTGAACTTGTTTGTGACTTGGATTGTGTTTTTGGAGCGTTTCCCCGTGATTAACTGGTTCACCGCCCGCCTGGAGCCCTATATGTTTGGGTTAACAGATCGGCTGATGCGCCCGTCGTCCTTTGCGGAACAAAGCGGGATTGGGGAGAAAGATTATTCGCTTCTGCGAGCAGATGCCCGGCGCGCGGGGCAGGGACGCGTCAGAGCGGATTGTTTTTGGGCCATGCGCAATAATGATCTGCGTGGTCAGTTGAGCAAACTGGATGTTCCCACCCTCGCGATTTGGGGGATGGAAGATAATACCGTCCCCTTACGGGATGCCAGTTTCCTGTCCGATGAGCTGAAAGATGTGGATTTGCGGATCCTCCCACGCGCCGGGCATTGGCCTCAGTTTGAAGCGACGGAAATCACCCACCGTCACATCCGCGCCTTTTTAGGCACTCCCCTCAAATTATTACAAGTCGAGTTTTAAGGAGTTTATCCATGAAAACTGTTCGTTGGGGCCTGCTCTCCACCGCCAACATCAATCGTCGCCTCATCCCCGCTCTCCGCACCTCCAAATATGGTTCGTTGGAAGCCGTCGCCAGCCGCTCGAAAACGAGTGCCGAAGCCTACGCCCAAAAGTGGGAAATTCCCCTCGCGTTTGAAGGCTACCAAGAGATGCTCGATTCCGGCAGGATCGATGCGGTGTACATCAGCCTCCCCAACCACCTCCACGCCGAATGGAGCATCAAAGCGATGGAAGCGGGCATCGCCGTGCTTTGTGAAAAACCCTTCGCCATCACCCTGGATGAAGTGGATGCCATGATCGCCACACACCAAAAAACCGGGGTGCCCCTCGCGGAAGCTTTCATGTACCGTCATCACCCCCAAACCAAAATCACCGGCGAATGGGTGCAGACAGGCAAACTGGGGACGATCAGCCTCGTTCGCGGGGGGTTCGACTTTTCGATGTCAAATCCCGAGACCAACGTCCGCATGAAACCGGAGTTGGGCGGCGGAAGTTTGTGGGATGTGGGGGTTTATCCGCTGAGTTTTGCCCAATATGTGTTGGGCGGTGCGCCGGAATGGGTTTTTGGCAGTCAGTGGGTAGGCCCGTCCGGGGTGGATGAAACCTTCGCCGGACAGATGGGATATGCGGGCGGAGCATTGGCGCAAATTGCGTCCTCTTTCCGCACCCCGTTCCACACCTTCTTTGAGGTAGTCGGAACCGAAGGACAGTTGCATCTCAACCGCCCTTTTATCGGTCTCGATGATCATCGCCGGACGCTCACCTTCACCTCCAAAAATGGCGACCCCGAAGATGTGCCGGTGCCGGACTTTGAACTGTATCTGGGCGAAGTTGAAGATATGCATGAGGCAATCCTCGAAAAGGCGCCCCACTACCTCACCCTCGAAGAAACCCGCAACCATATCAAAACCGTGCTAGCGCTGTACAAGTCCGCCAAAACGGGACAGGTTGTTTCTTTATGATCCCCCTGACGCATACCCACGAAGGTATAAAAAATTCCATGCATTCTCCCTCGCGGCTTTGCGGCTTTGCGTCAAAAAATGCCTGCAAATAACCCTCCCGTCATCATCGGCGGCGGAGTTGCGGGTCTCACTGCCGCCCTCCACCTCGCCGAACGCGGCCTGCAACCCCGCCTCCTCGAAGCCCATTCCCAATTTGTCGGAGGGCGCATCGCCGGGGGTGAAATCGTCACCCTCGAACACCAGGGGCAGACCTGGCAATTTCGCGCTGAACACGGGGTTCACGGCATCTGGAATCCGTACGTCAACCTCAAAGCCACCCTCGCCCGTCATGGTTTGACGCCCGATTTTGTCCCCGCTATCGAAGAATCCTGGCTCTATCGGTATCATGACCGCCTGAACATCATCCCCGCCGGAAGCCTCATCCGTTATAGTTGGATCGCCGCGCCTTTGCATTATCTGATGCTTTTCCTTCACCCACGGTTTATCAGCGCCCTCGGCGTGGATGATTGGGCCAGTTTGCTGTATGCCTGGAGCGGTATTCTCTACGGTCTCGGAGTCGATCCCCTCGCGGAAGATCAACCCCTGGAAGGCGAAACCCTGGCCGGGTTGACCAAAAGATGGTCGCCCGCCCTGCGTGCCTTCGTCGTCGGCCTCACCCGCAATGGGATGGCCGCCCCCGCGGAAGAAGTTCCCCTCTCCGGTTTCCTCGCTTTTCTTCGGTTTTACACCCTCCTCCGTCGCGACAACTGGATGTTTTCCTACCTCCCCTCCGATGGCGGAACCGGCCTCGTGGAACCGATGATGAACAAGATCATCCAACTGGGGGGCACGGTGACGCTGAACACGCGCGTTACCCACCTCGAACAATGCCCCGATGGATGGAAAATCCACATTCAAACAGGGGACCAGACCTCGGACCCGTTAACCACCTCCCACGTCATCCTCGCCACCGACTCCCCCGCCGCGCGCCGCATCCTGACCCAATCCACCCCCCTCGCCGCGCGTGCGAAACAACTCTACTTCCCGCGCGGCATGGCCTCCGCTGTCATTCGTATCTGGTTCGACACCGTCCCAAAGCCGACCTCCGAAGCGCGCTCCGAAGCGGGGATGTTTTCCGGTGATTTTGTTTTGCACAATTATTTTTGGCTTCACCGCATTCAGGAACAGTACCGCGCCTGGCACCGCGCCACCGGCGGCAGTTGTCTCGAAGTCCACATCTACGGCCCACAAACCCTGCTGAACGAACCGGACGCCACCCTCCTCGCTCGCGCCATCGCGGATGTCCAGTTGGTTTTCCCCGAATTGCGAAGTCATCGTCTGCAACAGACGATTCAACGCAATGAGGCCACCCACACCCTGTTTGGGTTAGGCGCGTCTGACAAACACTTGAGTATTCGTACCCCCTGGTCGGGACTGTACTGTGCCGGGGATTGGGTTCGCCATCCCGCCCCCGCGTTTTTCCTCGAACGGGCCGCGATGACCGGGATCGAGGCCGCCAACGCGGTGTTAGCGGATCGGGATCAGCCTGTTTTTCCTCTCCTGCCTTATCCCCCTCCCGAACCGCTCGCGGGTCTCATCCAAACCCTGATGCGAAAGGGCCGCGCCCGAAGAAACCGAACACGCAAAACCGCAATGCGGTGAAATCCCTTCCCTTGTCCAATTCCAGAAATGTCTGAAAAAACCTTCACCCTGACCCAACTCCGCCTCTACTATCACGGCGATGGCGCTCCGGCCTACGTCGCTCACAACGGCATCGTGTACGATGTAACCGATTGCCCCAAATGGCGCACGGGCATGCACGAGCAACTCCACTGGCCCGGGCAGGATTTGACCTCCGAAATGGGCGAGGCCCCGCACGAAGATGAGGTTTTTACGCGTCCTTGTGTGAAGCGCATCGGAATTCTTATTTCTGCGTAATAGAGTATTGAAGTGATAAAGTAATCGGCTCTTGGTGTACTTATTCCTTCATCGCCATTTCTAACTTTTTACTCTCGGAGGATCCCCATGAACAATCGACCTGGCTGTCTTTCTGGCCTGCTTAAATTATTCCTTGTTGACACAATCTTTGATTTTCTACAGGATCGTTTCGGCTTTGGCCGCGGGATTTCCTGTGGGGGCTGTGGTTGTGGCTTGATTTTGATGATCATTTCCACCGCGATTATGTGCTCCATCATCTTCAACACCAACTGGACGAATTTTGGTTTTTGAGTATAGTCCCCCTTCAGGGATGTTTCGCAAAAAAAAGAAGGTGGTGAGGATAGCTATCCTCACCACCTTCTTTTTTTTGCGGATGTCTTTTCCGTTCTAACTTTTGCCGAGACTCCTGAACTCTCCCCCGTCTTCCGCCCAACGCGGCCACGCGAGGGGTAGTAAAATTTCCATGGTCAGCCACCCTGCCAGCCACGCCGGGACGTAAAACACCGCCATTTGAAGGATGGTGACAGGTGGTGGGGCGAATAAAAAGAGAATGAAAAATTCACCAATCCCCAACAAAATCGTCAACCAACGGGGTTGAAATTGAATCAACTTGCTGTACACAAATAGATCGAGCGGGAGCGCCACCACGACCATCAGAAAAAACATCGTGAAATATCCCAAATTCCCGGTCAGGCTTGCAAATAGGATCGCGAGAATCAGCACATTGATCAGGGTCACTGCGCGAGTTTGAATGCGTCCGGGAAGCGTGAGGCACATAGGGCGTTCCGTTATCGTTTTAACAGCGGCACCAAGCGTCGGGCGGTGTACTTCATCCCGACAAAGGTATCCGAAATGGGGAGGGCGTATCGCGCGAGCGTTCCCATCACCGCGCACACGCTATTCCGTTGACTGAGAGGGGGAAGCGTAAAATCGTCTTCTGGTTGTAAAAAGCCCCCGATCATCCTCACTGAGTTTTCCTCGACCAACCGCTGAATCACGGGGTGACCGCACGGATCGCTCCTGAAACCGGTCGCAAAAATCAACCGGTCGGCTTCGACTGCAGTGTGGTCATCGAACCACAAGGTCAAACGACTGTTACGGCTCCGCCCAGATTTGATTTGGGTGAGGGTGGTTTGTTGGGTCCGAAAACGTCCAGTCTTTTTGGCCTGTCCCAAAGGCACTTCCCAATGGCGGCGCTTGGGATAACTCGAACCCAGTGGACTTCGTAACTGGGCAAGGCGTTGGTCTGGGGTCAACCGATGATAGGTTTGGATGCCGACTTCGTTGAATGCACATCGAGGCGCGTTCAACGGTTGAAAGCGTAATGGCTTCCGATGGACCGCAATCACCTCAGCCCCCGCTTCCAGGGCGGCCAACCACATATGCGCGGCGGCAATCCCACCTCCCACGATCACCACCCGTTCGCCGGGAATCACCATTGGTCTTTCGTAGGCGTGGGCCACGCGTGGGTCTCCCCGAAACGCCTCGAACTCAATCGGCCAGTTCAACCCCGGATGTCCCAAGGCCAACACAACGTGACGTGCTCGACCGACATACTGCCCCCCATTGTCCATCAAATCGAACTCCCGCCCCTGCGCCGAACGCTTTAGACACCCAATCCGGGTGCGGATTCGGTGTTTTTCAAACTCAAATTCTTCAGCGACCTCGGCCACATGTTTCAGCAACAAGGGAAGAGGCGGGTTATACAAATTGAATAAATTGGCGATAAACGGCTTAAACGTCCGGTTTTCCCAGGCATCGCGCCAGGTCAAATCCGGGAAATTGCGCGGGTGCAAATGCCCATCCCCCTCGGAGCGCATCGTTTTTTGATTGACCGCCAGGGCATACTTTTCCAGGTTGGCAATGGGGTGTGCATTATCCCCGTAAATCACCACCGAGCCTCGTGTGAAACCTGCATCCCGTAACACAGCCAATAAAATCAGTGAACTGGGACCGTCTCCAATAATTGCGACATGCGAATGAGCCATTGTCAGATTTTACTACTTTTTTGGTACACTAGCTAAATGCCCGAATTTCTTACGCTATTGCCGCCACGAGAGGCCCTCGCTCGGCTTCTAGCCCATCTGCCCGCCGCGCCAATCCCAGAAATCATACCCACACAGGACGCGCTCGGTCGCGTCACCTTCGCACCTCTCCACGCCCCGCACCCTCTGCCCACCTTTCCCCGCTCCACTGTGGATGGGTACGCCGTCCGCGCCGCCGACACGCACGGGGCCAGTGAATCCCTCCCCGCTTACCTCACTGTCATCGGTGAAGTTCCGATGGGGGGCCAACCCGATTTTTCACTCCATCCCGCCGAATGTGCCCTGATTCACACGGGCGGCATGTTGCCGGAAGGGGCCAATGCGGTGATGATGGTGGAGCATACACAGGCGATTCAGCGATTCAGCGATTCGGTGGTTCCATCTTCTTCGACGGAATACGGAATACGCAATTTGCGCCAGGCCGAGATCGAACTCTTTCGCGCCGTGGCGGTAGGCGAAAATGTTCTTCAAACGGGAGAGGATGTGAAGACCGGGGACGAGATTCTGCCCGCGGGCGCGATCCTACGTCCGGCGGAAATCGGTGGGCTGATGGCGCTGGGGATCACCGCCGTGCGCGTGGCGCGCCGCCCGCGCGTGGGGCTTCTCTCCAGCGGGGATGAAGTGATCCCCCCGGATGCGCCCCTCCAACCGGGGCAGGTGCGCGACATCAACACCTACACTCTCCGCGCCCTCATCACCCAGGCTGGAGGCGATCCCGTTCCTTACGGCATCCTCCCCGACCGGGCGGACGCCTTCCGCGCCACGGCACGCCAGGCCCTCGACGCGTGCGATCTGATCGTTTTCACCGCCGGTTCATCCGTTAGCGTCCGGGATTTGACCGCTCAGACAATTGACGAACTTGGTTCGCCGGGGGTGTTGGTGCATGGCGTCAATGTCCGCCCCGGAAAACCGACCATTTTGGCGATGTGTGATGGGAAAGCGGTGATTGGCTTGCCGGGGAATCCGGTCAGTGCGCTGGTCATCGCTCAAATTTTTGTGGTCCCCGTCATCGAGCGGTTGATGGGGGGGCAACCCCGCCCGCGTCCGTCCACCCCCGCGCGGCTCGCGCTCAATCTTCCTTCCCAGGCCGGGCGGGAGGATTGGGTTCCGGTGAGGTTGATCTCATCTCCGGCAGGGGGGTATTTTGCAGAACCCGTGTTTGGGAAGAGTAACCTGATTTTTACGCTTGCCCGCGCCGATGGGCTGATTCGGATTCCTGCGGATGCGAATGGGTTGGCGGCGGGTGAAGATGTTGAAGTTTATTTTTTATGACAGTCGTTGGAGGCTATCGCATGTTTCTTTTGAATGTATTACCTGAAATGTTCGCCATCTGCCGTCTCAAGGCGCAAGACCCGTTGCCCAATTGGGCAACGAACGGCAGTCTGTTTTCCGTCACGCGAACCTCGGATGAGTTATCGATCATTTGCCCCCAAACCATCGTCCCGGAGATGGTGCTGGCGGATACGGATTGGCGCGCTTTGAAAGTGAAAGGGCCTCTGGATTTTGCCCTCGTCGGCGTGCTGGCGGAATTAGCCGGTCTGCTGGCCGCCGCAAAGGTCAGTATCTTTGCGATTTCGACGTTTGATACCGATTATATTTTGGTAAAGGAAGAGAAGTTGAAACGGGCGGTAGAGGCGTTGGTGATTGCAGGGCATCAGGTCACGCAGGTGTCAGGGCGCTGAGATGAGCGTTTACCTTCACGATATTCCTCTTGAGCAAGCCAAAACCCGTTTTGCCGAAGCCCTCCGTGATGCAGGGATAGATGGTCTTCTCGGCGAGGAAGATATCCCCCTCGACGAAAACGCATTGGGCCGCGTCCTGGCCGAACCCGTTTGGGCGAAACTTTCCTCCCCGCATTACCACGCCTCGGCCATGGATGGATTCGCCGTGCGGGCGTCGGACACTGACGGCGCCGCCCCCACCCTGCCCGTGTCCCTGATCTACGGTACACAAACCACATATATTGACACAGGCGATCCTCTGCCGCTTTGGGCGAATGCGGTGATCCCCATCGAAGAAACCGAACCTCTGACCGAAACCGGCGCGGTGGATCCCGCCGCGCGGAGGCCCTATGCGATCCGCATCCGCGCCGCAACGCCTCCCTGGAAACACGTCCGCTCGATGGGGGAGGACATGGTCGCGACGGAGTTGGTTTTGCCCGCCGGACACACCCTGCGTCCCGTAGATTTGGGCGGCTGTGCCGGGAGTGGACACCACAAATTGCGCGTAGCCAAAAAGCCGAGTGTGGCAATTTTGCCAACGGGCACAGAACTCAAACCTGTAGGCGAACCTGTCGGCCCTGGCGATATTATCGAATATAACTCCATCGTCCTCGCCGCCCAGGTCCGAGCGTGGGGCGGGGAGCCGGTGCGCTTCCCGATCACGGTGGATGATTTCGAGCAGATCAAAGCGCGGGTCGCGGACGCGGCGCGCGAGCACGATCTGGTTCTGCTCCTCGCGGGATCCTCTGCGGGATCGGAAGATTTTTCGGCGCGGGTGGTGGCCGAGGTGGGGACGTTGCTGGTGCATGGGGTGGCAGTGAGGCCGGGGCATCCGGTGATTTTGGGGATGGTGGGCGATTCGGCGATTCAGCGATTCAGCGATTCAGCGGTTCGGCGGAGCGATGATTCGGCGGAGGGTTTTCGGGATACGGGATACGGATTACGGAATATTCCCATTATCGGCATTCCTGGCTATCCGGTTTCGGCGGCGTTGACGGGGGAGATTTTTGTGGAGCCGTTGTTGGCGCAGTGGTTGGGGCGGAAGGCTGAGGAGCCGTTGACGATGCGGGCGCAGTTAACGCGGAAAGTGACTTCTCCTGGGGGGGATGAGGATTATATGCGAGTGGTGGTGGGGAAAGTGGGGGCGCGAACGCTGGCCGCACCGATTTCGCGCGGGGCGGGGGTGATTTCGTCGTTGGTGCGGGCGGATGGGATTGTGATTGTGCCGCGCGGGTCACAGGGAATCGCGGCGGGGGAGGAGGTGGAGGTTCGGTTGTATCGGTCGCCGCGGGAGATCGAGCGGACGATTTTGGCGATTGGGTCGCATGATATGACGTTGGATTTGTTGGCGCAGTTTTTGGCAGGAAATGGGAGTCTAGAGGCGCGACGGCGGTTGGCTTCGGCCAATGTGGGGAGTCAAGGTGGGTTATTGGCGTTGAAGCGGGGTGAGGCGCATTTGGCGGGGTCGCATTTGCTGGACCCGGAGACGGGTGAATACAATTTGACGTATATTCGCCGGTATTTACCTGAGGTGCCGGTGGTGGTGGTCACGCTGGTGGGGCGCGAACAAGGTTTGATCGTGCAACGAGGGAACCCTGTGGGGGTCCGGGGACTTGAAGATTTGGGTGGACGGGGGGTCCGATTTGTGAATCGTCAGCGGGGGGCGGGTACTCGTGTATTACTGGATTATCAATTGTCCAAATTAGGGATGGAGGGCGGACAGGTTGAGGGATATGATCAGGAGGAGTACACCCATTTGGCGGTGGCGGCGGCGGTGGCCTCGGGGCGGGCGGATTGTGGGTTGGGGATTGCGGCGGCGGCGCAGGCGTTGGCGCTGGATTTCTTACCACTCTTTCAGGAAAGATATGATTTGATCATCCCGGAAGCCCATTATAATAGTCCGCTGGTTGCCCCATTGTTAGGTTTATTGGAGGATGGAGCCTTTCGGGAGGCTGTGGCGCGGTTGCCGGGGTATGATGTGACTCAAATGGGCAAAATTGTAAAGTAAATGGAGGCAGAATGATTACTGCTTTGGTTGTTGATGATAACCGCCAGTTTGCGGATAGTTTATCCCAGATGTTGCGCTATCTGGATGTCGAAGTTGAGGCTGTCTATGGGGCATTGACGGCGTTACAACGGGTGAAGGTGATGGTGCCTTCGGCTGTGTTTTTGGATATTAATATGCCGGGGTTGAATGGTCTGGAAGTGTTTTCTTATTTCAGACGAGAGCCGTATTTAGCGAATACGGCGGTGTTTATTGTGTCTTCGGAAACTGATCCGGGGTTGATCAAACAGGCGATGTCTTTGGGGGCGAAGGCTTATTTGACCAAACCCGTGTCGATGGATGAGCTTGAAACGGCTTTGCGTGAGGCAGGGCTAACTTATGATTAAAAGGTGAACTGATGGCTATTTCTGCTGGAATTCCTGCGCCTGATTTTGCCCTCCTCGATGAGAGCGGGGTGGCGCGAAAGTTGGCGGACTACCGGGGCGGCCCGGTGGTGCTGTATTTTTATCCGAAAGACGATACCCCTGGCTGAACGATTGAAGCTCGTGGTTTCAGTGAAGACTACGAGGCCTTCCAGTTGGCAGGCGTTACGATTTTAGGGGTTAGTCCGGATTCTCCGCGGTCCCATGCGAAGTTTAAGAAAAAGTATGATATTCCATATACGTTGTTAGCGGATACGGAAACCACGGTGTGTCATTTGTTTGAGGTATGGGGTCCGAAAAAGTTTATGGGACGCACGTATGATGGAGTGTTCCGAACGACGTTTCTCATTGATGCCCAGGGAGAAATTTCCCAAGTCTTTGAAAATGTAAAGCCGGAGGGGCATAGCAAGGAAATCCTGGCGGTTTTGAAGAAATAACGACTTGTTTCGTCGTCATGTAATGAAGTGGACTGGCTCCGAAAAGAGGAAATAGATGGTTTCCCTTTTCGGAGCTTTTTCTTGGGGATAGGTGATTCCTTCCCCCAAATTGGTTGTACATTAATATTTTGTGATTACTCACGCTCGAAGAGGTAAAACTCGAAACTTCCTACTCATGGTGAGTAGGTACAATATTTTAGATTTTTACAATTATTGAGAATTATTTCTAAAAAAAGTGATTTATTTCACTAGACATTCAAAGGCGAGTAGGTATAATAGGGCGCGTGTCCCTAAATCAAGCACAAATATGAAAAATTAATAGCTTTCAGGATGAAAATCAACTGGGTTGAAACGAACCCAGTTTTTTAGTGTTGTTTTTTGCGCGAGACAAATTTGTTGGAGCAAATATATGAAACAAATCAAACATTTTGTTGGTGTATCCGTTCTAGTTGTCATTATGACAGCGGCTATCGGACTTGGTTTGCAAACTGCCATGCAGACCGGGCACCTCTTCCCCGAACTGGCTAGTCGGCAAGGTGTCTATATTGATTGGCTTTTCGGTATCCATTTTTGGGCGATAGCCTTTTTATTCTCTTTGATTGCGGGATTCATGCTGTACACGATTGTTGTGTTCCGCCAGAAGAAGGGAGAACAGAAAGATGGTGCTCATTTTGAGGGGCACACTGGCCTGGAAATCATGTGGACGATTCTTCCCCTGATAGCCGTCGTGTATTTTGCCTATGTCGGCGGGTACTCGCTGTCTAATGTGCTTGCGGTGAATCCCACGGCCATGCGGGTCAACGTGACGGGTCGGCAGTGGTCTTGGAGTTTTGACTATCCTGAATATGGCATCACCTCGGATGTGTTGGTGTTACCGGCCAACAATCAGGCGTTGCTTCGCTTGCGTGCGGTGGATGTCATTCACTCCTTTTGGGTGCCGGAATTCCGCGTGAAACAAGATTTACTTCCCGGCGGGTTGGTGCGTGATTTACGCGTGACACCAACTTTAGTCGGAGACTACAAGGTGCGGTGTGCTGAATTATGCGGACAAAACCATGCGCTGATGGAGGCGGGAGTCATTGTGCTGAGTCGGGCAGATTTTGATCAATGGGTACAACAAAAAATCGCCGAAGACCCGTGTTTGATTGATGATGTGGTCGGTTGCGGACAAAAATTGGCGAAAGATAATGGATGTCTTGCTTGCCATAGTGTCGATGGGACGAAGATTATCGGCCCAACCTGGTTGGGTGTGTTTGGTAAAGAAGAAGCCCTGAGTGATGGTACGGTGGTGACGGTGGACGAGGCGTATATTCTCGAGTCCATTCGGGAGCCTGGATTAAAAATTGTTGATGGGTTTCAGAATTTGATGCCAGTCACGGCAGGACAAAATTTGACTGACGATCAAATCCAAAACATCATTGAATTTATCAAGACTCTCAAGTAAGGGTGCAAGGAGACAACTCATGAAAAAATTACTATCTCTTGCGTTGGTACGTGGATTAATTGGGCAGTTTGGCGGCACGATTTTGGGGATGGGGATTGTCTGTCTGGTGCGCCTCATTTTCGGGATGGATCCCATCTGGAAGCCTGAAGCGGCGTGGGCGTTAGGGGGGGTGATTGGTGCGATTACCTTCATGTTGGGAACAGGCGTCCTGAGCGATTGGATCAAGTGGGCGCGCGGCATGTCTACCCCTGATCATCCTCATGAAGTGACTGGTTGGGCGCGTTATTTCAGCGTGTCAGTGGATCACAAAGTCATCGGTATCCAATACGGCGTGACCTCGCTCTTGATCTTTTTGATCGCCGGAGCCTTTGCGCTTATCTTTCGGACGGAGTTGTTGACTCCGGGCGAATATATTCTTGGCCCAACTGCGGGTGAAGCGTTGGATTTCTTCAACACGATGGTCAGCCTGCACGGGATTTTGATGATCGCCGGGATTTTGCTGGGCGTCGGGGCGATGAGCAATTACCTCGTCCCGTTGCTGATTGGGGCCAGTGATATGGCCTTCCCCCGGCTGAATGCGTTTGCATACTGGATCAATGTTCCGGGGGCGGTGCTCGTGTTGACGTCCCTCTTTTTGGGTGGGGTAGATGCCGGGTGGACCGCGTACCCTCCGTTGAGTTCGCAATTGACCAAACTCGGGTTTCAGACCTTTTTCCTCGGCGTGTATTTGGTTGGGTTATCCTCCATCACGGGCGGGATTAACGTCATCGTGACGACGTTGCGGATGCGGGCGAAGGGCATGAGCATGTTCAAAATGCCGATTTTCGTCTGGGCGGCGTTTGCCACCGCGTTGATCCAGTTCACCGCAACGCAGTTGATCGGGTTGTCCTTCCAGTTGGTCATGTTCCAACGGTTATTTGGAATGAACTTCTTCAATGCCGCAGAAGGGGGGAACCCGGTGCTGTATCAGCATTTGTTCTGGTTTTACTCGCACCCCGCGGTGTATGTATTTGTGCTTCCTGGCCTGGGGATCATCAGCGAACTTCTGCCGGTGTTTTCCCGCAAGCCGTTGTTTGGGTATAAATGGATTGCAATGTCCTCCTTGGGCATTGCGTTGATCGGGTTCTTCGTCTGGGCGCATCACATGTTCACTTCCGGGATGAACGAATATCTCCGGGTGCCGTTTATGTACACGACGTTGCTGGTCGCGGTGCCGACTGGGGTGAAATTCTTCAGTTGGGTCGGGACGATGTGGGAGGGAAAACTCACCTTCCAAACGCCAATGTTGTTCGTGCTTGGTTCTGTGACGATTTTTCTGCTCGGCGGGATCAGTGGGCCGCCCAATGGTACGGTGGCGACCGACTTGTACTTGCATGACACGTATTGGGTGGTCGGCCATTTCCATGCGACGATGTTCGGCGGATATGTCTTCCCGTTCTTTGCGGCGATTTATTACTGGTATCCGAAATTTACGGGCAAGATGTACAACGAAACGCTCGGAAAACTTCACTTCTGGCTGATGTTCCCGGGTTTTTACCTCCAATCCTTGAGCCAGATGTGGGTGGGGTTGTTGGGAATGCGCCGTCGGATCGGGGATTATGATCCCGCGATGGGGTTGGAAACCGGGCATTTTCTGATCACCATCGCCGGATACGTGATTGGGTTTTCGGTGTTGTTGGCCCTCTTTAACCTGATCCGCAGTCTCCGCGTGGGTGAAAAAGCCGCCGACAATCCCTGGCGTTCTCGCTCGCCGGAGTTCCAACTCCCCTCTCCGGTTCCACAACACAACTATGCCGATCACCCGTTTGAGGTGGTAGGTGAACCGTATGATTACGGGTTAGCCGGGTCCGTATACGCGAAATTTGGGAGTGGTTCATCCTCTCCTGCACCAGTGCCCCCCGCCGGAGCCGCGACCGCTCCTGCCGGAGATTGATTAAAGGAGAATGGACATGGACGAAAATAAAAATAAACCCGCCGGGAAAAGTGCCGATTACAGCGTCAACATCCTGGTGTTGATCATCCTGGTCTTGTTGACTGCCGGTGAATATTACCTGGGCGTGATCTCGACCACGAATATTGCCGGAGTCATGATTGGGATTGGCTTGTTAAAAGCCTTCTTTATCGTCAAAGATTATATGAATATTGGGCGATTATTCTCTGGAGAAGAGGACCACAAATGAGCGCAGATACCCAACACAACACTTTAGCCGATTACCGCAATCGGACCATCAACAACCGGATGGGGTTATGGTTGTTCCTGTTTTCGGATGCCTTTGTTTTTGCGGGTTTGTTCGTGGCCCGGTTTAACCTCATGCCCGATCAACGCCCTGAATTAAGCCAGATTTTGGGGCTGATTGTCACGGTCGTCCTTCTCGCCAGTAGCGTTTTGATGAACCGTGCAGAAATCGCCATGGGTGTTGGAGATCAGAAAACTTTTCTCCGCAACACGCTAATTACCATGATCCTCGGGATCATCTTCCTCGTCGGCGTACTTTTTGTCGAATGGCCGTTGGCGGGTCAGCATATTTCCGCCAGCGAAGGCGTGGCCGGAAGCGTGTTCTATACCATGACCGGGTTCCATGCCTTCCACGTATTGACGGGCGTGATTTTCTTGTTCATCGTGTGGAACAATGGGCGCAAGGGGTTGTACACTGCCGAACGCCATTTCCCTGTCGAAGCGGCGGCGATTTACTGGCACTTTGTCGATGTGGTTTGGATTTTCTTCTACCCGGCGTTGTACCTGATCGGGTCCAAAGTAATTGGCGGATAGCATTTCGTTACACCGAAAAAAAGAGGGTGGAAGGGTCAACACCCCCCACCCTCTTTTTTTGAGTACATCATGAAAACTCGTTCCTTCGTTTTTTTGGGGATAGCGCTCTTGTTGGCGGTTTTATTGATTGCCCTGGTGAGTACACAGGCGGCAAAACCGCCGGTATTCCAGGGTTCCGTCATTGAACCCCCTACGCAAGCCAAAGAAATTCTCCTCCACGATCAACATGGGCAACCTTTCCAACTGAGTGATCAGCGCGGGAAGGTTGTTTTATTGTTTTTTGGGTACACGTTTTGCCCGGATGTTTGCCCGGCCACCCTGGTGGCCTTCCGACAAATTCACGAAAAACTATCCGAGCGGGCCAATGAAATTGCGTTTGTATTTGTGACCGTAGACCCTGATCGCGATACACCTGAGCAACTCAACACCCATCTCGCCCTTTTCTCTCCCGATTTTATTGGCTTGACGGATGACCTCCCTCAACTCGAAACGGCCTGGGCTAATTATTTTGTTGACCCGAAAAAACAGCCTGGGGCCGGGCAGGCCGGTTATACTGTCGAACATACCAGCCGGGTCTATGTGATTGATCAGGCCGGGAATCTCCGCTTAACTTTTCCCTTTGGGATGAGTTCCGAAGCTATGACTCAGGATGTTCTGACCCTTTTAGACGAAAAATAATGGACAAATCAATTTATCAAGCCGCCATCCGTCGGGGGATAATTATTCTCGCGATTTCTTTCGCGTTTGTTTTTATCTTTAGCGAAAGTGCGTATGCCCTCACCCGAAGCGCTCAAGATCGTGCCCCACAAGACATGATCCTGGTGATTCCTCTCGGCACCGCCGAAAAAGTCGCGGCAGGCGAGCGCGAACCCTCTTTACCCGAGGTCATGAATTTTGTGATAGGCGATACCCTGGTTGTCAAAAATGAAGACACCGCCGACCACAAACTCGGCCCCCTCTTCATCCCGGCGGGAACAAGCGCCAGTTTGCCCCTTCAGGCCGAGATGAACATGGAATATGAATGTTCGTTTCAACCTACACAGTTTTTTGGCCTAACCGTTCGGCAACAAGCCACCTTTAACTTTCGGTTTTTTGCCATTGCCTACGCCACCCCTGCCACCGCCATCTTCATCTTTGTCTATAGCCTCGCCGTCTCGCCGCTCAAAAAAGCCGAGAGTGAGACCCCCAAAGCGGCCTGAAGTCGATGCCTCCATTCTTCAGCCGTCGTTGGTGGTGGTCCACCCTGCTCGTCCTTGCCGCAGTTGGTGTCATGATTCGGCTCGGCATCTGGCAATTGGATCGCCTGGCGCAACGGCGTATTTTTAATGCCCACGTCTTGAGCGGGCAAACCATGCCTCCGCTCGACTTGACCTCGGCCACGGTGCATGACCCACTCGAAACGATGGAATACCGCGCCATCACTGTCACGGGTGAATATGATTTCGATAATCAAGTTGCCCTCCGCAATCAGGTCTGGTACGGAAAACCCGGATACGATCTCCTGACTCCTCTGAAAATTTCTGATACCGATCAGGTGATCTTGGTCAATCGGGGGTGGGTTCCCGCGGGGGATTACACCCTCAACGAGGTTCAACCCTACCCCACCGTGGGCGTCGTCACCGTGACCGGAGTCATCCGCCTGTCGCAATCCACCCCCGACTTCGGCAGACGCAACGATCCGACACCCGAACCCGGTCAGAGACTTGCCATTTGGAATTTCGCCAACATCGCCGCCATCGCTGTCCAACTGCCCTACCCGATCCTGCCCGTGTACATCCAACGTGGCCCGGATACCTCCCTCCCCACGGACGTCAACGATTGGACCGACGCGCATTTGCCGTATCCCCGTTTGCCCGAAATTGAAATCACGGAAGGTCCACACATGGGTTATGCGTTACAATGGTTTACCTTTGCCGCAATCCTGGGCATTGGCTATCCGATCTTTCTGGTGCGTCAAGGCAAGGAACAACCATGAACGACTTTGCTGAATCCAAACCTCTCTTTCAAAAATTTCATTATGTGGCGCTTGCGACGGCGGGTTTAATCTATCTTCTCATCACTGCGGGTGATTTCGCACAACGCACCGGGCTTGCGCTCGATTTTTCACAGTGGTTGTTCATCCCCTCGTTGGTGTTAATTTTGGTGGCGGCAGTTTTTGCATGGCAAAACTACCGCGAATCGCGTTGGATCAGCCGCCCTATTTTTATTTCGCTGGTCGTGTTTGTGATGCAAGTCATCTTTTGGGGCGTGCGCTTTTCGCCGGGGGCGAATACGGGCGTGGTGGCCGCCTATTTGGGGAGTGCCTTACTGGTTCATGCCCTGGTTTTAACCTCTTCCGTCGTGGCTTTTCAAATCGGGTTGGAAAAAGCCGCCACGCCCAGTTTCGCGACTCCTTTTGCACGTTTGACTTTGTTTGCTTTGGGCTTGACCTTTGTTACCTTAGTGAGTGGCGCAGTCGAAACGGCTTCGGGTGCGTCGGCGGTGTGTCGGGGATTTTTACTGTGTGATGGGAACATCATTCCTCAAAACTCATTGGGATGGATTCATTTGATCCACCGTTTATTGGTGGGGGTGAACGGTTTGGTGATGTTCATTTTGCTCATTTCGGCGTGGCGCTCCCAAAAAAACCAAACGCCTGTCCTCACCCTGGCGACCTCCGCCGTGATCTTGTTCTTCGGGCAAGGGGTGGTGGGCGCGATGTTTTCCACCCCGCAGATGTCCATTCAATTGATCGGGTTGCACTCTGCGACGGCAACGGCGGTTTGGGCGGTGTTGACCGTGCTGACCATTCAGGTGGGGTTGGCGGGAAAATCCCCGGAAACGGAATCCCGCGCGGTTCCGGCGACAGATTGGCGAACCCGCACGCGGGATTTTCTCGCCCTCACCAAACCCATTATCGTCGTGCTTCTTCTCGTGACAACCTTTGGTGGGATGATCGTTGGCGCGCAAGCCTGGCCTTCGTTTACCGTGATCTTTTGGACGTTATTGGGTGGGGGGATGGCCGCAGGCGGTTCGGCGGCGATCAATCAGTACATTGATCGTGATCTGGACAAGTTGATGAGGCGCACTGCCAAACGTCCCCTCCCCGCCAGTCGTCTCACCCCCGCGGAAGGGTTGGCATTTGGCGTCGGGCTGTGTTTGTTGTCGTTTTACCTGTTGGCGGTGTTTACCAATTTGCTCGCGGCTCTCCTGTCCGTGGTTGGCATGTTTTATTACGTGTGGGTGTACAGTATCCTGCTCAAACGCTCGACCGTGCAAAACATCGTGATCGGGGGCGGGGCGGGCGCGATTCCCCCGCTGGTCGGGTGGGCCGCGGCGACGGGCAGTTTGACGCTTCCCGCGATTCTTCTCTTCCTGATCATCTTTTTCTGGACCCCTCCGCATTTTTGGGCGCTGGCGCTCGTGCGTTCCAAAGAATATGAAAACGGCGGGATTCCCATGATGCCGGTCGTCCGCGGGGAACGCGAAACCCGCAAACAGATTTTGATTTACTCGGTGGAACTTGTCGTTTTGACGCTTCTTGGCCCCCTGGTTGGGATTGGTGGCGTGATTTATTTTATCTCCGCGGCGGTATTGGGGTTGATTTTGCTTTACATGGCGGGAAAACTCTGGACGCAAGGCTACAACGCCAAACTCGCCTATCGAACCTATCGCTACACCAGCATGTACCTGGCATTTATCTTTTTAGCGATGGTGGTGGATGCGTTGGTTTGAATCGGTTAGACTAGCCAGAGCTTAATTAATCATCTAATAATGCAAATAAATCTATATGTGTCTTGAGTGTTGGGAAAAAATCTAGGGTTAAATCCTTTGGGATTTCTCCACAAATTTCGGTGACGAATTTCTTTAGGTAGCGGTCATATTCTTCGCCTGTGCCCTGGGGTTGGAAGTCTTTGGGTGGATGAAATTCGAATGAATTTTTCAACCACTTGAAATCCAAAATAACTCCTGTGGGTGGATTTAGGTGGGGAGCTTCAGCCATCAATTTTTCCCAAATTGTTCTGAAATTTTCCATGATGCATTTAATATATTCACGACGCTGTATTCTCGTTGAATATGAGTAAATTAGTTCTTGAACATCATCCAAGTGGTGCTGTAGCACTTGTTCATTAGTCCAAAACGTATATGTCTTCTTTCTTAAATTTTGTAAGTCAGCGTTTAGAGGTGGGTCAATGGACTCATAATTCCCTGAATCTCGATCAAATATTGTGTATTCAACTGTCGCATCAGGACACTCAGATTCTTTTTCCCTTAATTGATTCAAGATATTTTCTAAAGATGTTGTCTGGCTTTCGGGAATATTCCAATATTGTGCAAAACCACGTAATGCTATTTCAATTGCATCATGAGCAACTTTGAAAACAATGTCCGGATCACTATAAATGTAAGGGGTTACTACCTTTAGTAAGCTTAATCCTTCGTCTTGCCAGGTAAGTTTTTCTTTCCGCAGAATATTTTGTTCGACAAGCGAAAAATTAGATAGTTCAAAACTCAATTCACTGTATAACCGGAATATTAAAGTGTAGAGTGAACTAATTTTTGAATAAGCAGTAGAGTATCCAATCTGTTTCCAATCTATCTCATTTCCATGTGCATGTTTATTCCTTTTGTGCATCATCCAATCAATGTCTTTGTTTTGGCTTCGAGATAATTCAAAAGGGAATTCCACCCTTAAATCACTCATTGTTTTTTTATCATTAGTTTCTTCGTTATGATTTCGTAAATAACATTCCCTCAACATTGTTTCAAACGATCTTTGAATTGCAAAAACGCAGTTTTTTGCTTCAAAAGCAAGGTTGTATTTCAATAATAGAAAGTGGGAAATTGAAATTTTAATATCCTCAATTAATGTGTTCTGAGTAGTAGATAGTCTTGTTTCTGGTTCAGCTTTCACTGGTTAATCTCCTTCATTAGTTTATCTTTCATTGCTTGTGGCAACTCATTCCACGGCAAATCCAACAGCGCACCTTGCAACGCCCACAACAAATTGAGCGAGACCCGCCCCGGGAATGCCGCTTTCACCCGCCGGTAAGCCTCCACCGCCCCCAGCGCTTCTAAATCCGCTTCGGTTTGAATGCCCACCGCCTCCAACCATTGGGCAGATTTCGGGCCGATGTTCAACGCCTTGTGAATTGGGGTCATGCTTCACTCCCTTCCCACTCCGCGACCTGCCGTCCGAGGGCGCGCCATTGCGGGGAAAGCGCCACCAAATTCAACTCATACACAATCCGTCGCGCCGCCAGCCCGACAATCGCCGTGTAAGTGGGATATGCCAGTTCCACCGCGGCCAATTGCTCAATCCGGCTCCCCGCGGCCATACTTGCGGCGACCAATTGCACAATCTCTACCGCTTGTTCCCCCACCACATGAGCACCCAGAATCTGACGGGAGTCCCGATCCACGATCAATTTGCAAAACCCGTCCGTGTGCCCGTCGATCACCGCCCGGTCAATCTCCGCAAACGGCACCACCGCAGTGACCGCGTTCACGGTTTGAGCCTCGGTCAGCCCCACACTCCCATATTCGGGGTCGGTAAACCCGCCGTGCGGGACGATGTAATGCCCATACGTTTGGCGCACCCCCAACACCGCGTTTTCCGCGGCAATGCGTGCCTCGTGCCCGGCGCTTTGCACCAGCATCATCCGCCCGGTAATATCTCCGGCGGCGAAAATATGTGGGGCAGAGGTTTGTAGATAATCATTGACGGGGATGAACCCTCGCGTGGACCCGCTTCCGAGCGTGATCCCCGCCGCGGGCAGATTCAGCCCTTCGACATTGCCCGGCCAACCCACGGCAAGGATGACAGCATCCACGGGAGGCACAGGGTCGCCGCTTCCGGGCGGAGTCCCCACCCGCAATCCCCCCGGCCCCTTCTCGATCCGATCCACGCCCGCAAAACCGGTCACGACATGGATACCCTTTCGCACAAACGCCGCGGTGACCGCCTGCGAGACATGGAGGTCTTCGGTTGGCAAAATACGCGGTGCCAGTTCGAGAAGCCAGACCTCTACCCCAAAATCCCGAAAAATGGACGCCAACTGACACCCCGTTGCCGCCGCGCCGATGATGGCGACCGAGCGGGGCAGGGATTTCAACGCCCACACATCACTGTGGGTGAGGGCATATTCCGCCCCGGGGAACGGCAGACGCCGCGCGTGTCCCCCCGCGCACAGAATAAACTTTTCGGCCTGGAACCGCATTCCATGGCTCGTTTCCAGCGTATGGGCATCCACGAACCGCGCGTCGCCCGTTTCTGTAAACACGTCCACGCCTGAGGCTTGCAAATGTTGGATCAATTGCTTTTTTTCTTGAATGGTGTAGACGATTTGTTGGGTACGGGCGAGCAAAGCGGGCAAATCCACCGTGGGCGGCGCGCCGATCAGCCCGTAGCTGGCAAACTGATCAGCGTCGCGCATCAGGCGGGCGGCTTTCGCCAGGGCGCGGGTGGGGACACAGCCGTCGTTGGTACAGGTTCCGCCCATGCGATTGCGTTCGAGAAGGGCGATCCGGGTCCCCGTGCCGAGTTCGCTGGCGCGCAGGGCCGCGGTCACCCCGGCGGGGCCGCCGCCAAGGATGATGAGGTCGTAGAGGGTGGGTTCGTTCATAGAAGGGTGGGGAAGAAAATTTAATCCAGGGTTATGGTTTCAGCAACAACTGCACATCATGGGCAATGTCTTCGGATGTCAACTCGTTGAAGAAACCTAATTGAAGCTTTCCTTCAAGATTGATGCCGTAAATGACGCTTGAATGGGCCATCAAATAACTTCCGTCGGGTTGCACTTCTTCTTTATTTGCTACAATGCCATATTCACCCTTCAGCGTTTGAAGTTGATCGAGAGTGGGCACGACACCGATGAAACCCGCGTTGAAGTTTTCCAGGTAAGCCTTCAGTCGATCCAGCGTGTCCCGTTCGGGATCAATCGTGACGAACACGACGACCACTTGCTCCTGTTCTTCTGCGGATAGTTGGTTTAAAGTGGACTTGAGGGTGCCGAGCGCGGCGGGGCAGATGTCCGGGCAGTATGTGTACCCAAAAAACAGTAAGACGACCTTTCCCGTTTGTTCGCTGAGGGTGAACTCCCCGCCCTGGGTGGAGGGCAGGGTGAAATCTGGGGATAAGGCAGGGTTTTCAAACCCGGCCCCTCGATATTCCGGTGCGCCGAGGGCACAACTCGAGAGCAACAGGCCAAGAATAAACAGGCAGGTGAGAACGATAGGTTTGTTGTTTTTCATATTTTGCTCCAAGATACGCTTCAATTGATAAAAATCGCCAAAAGCCAAATGCCGAGCCAGATCAGCGCTGGTTCACCCATCGCCTGCCGGACATCCCGCCCATCGGTCAGATTACCGACGAAATTGGTCAGCCCATACGAAGGGCCTAACAAAGCCAGCCCGAACCCAATCGGACTCAACGCCCAATAATGCAGGGCTGTCGCTAACTGCCCGACGATCAGCGCAATGACGACCGCCGCAAACAGCGCAATGCGAGCATTTTCCGCCGAAAAATTATTTTGCAAGTTCAAGCGCAAGTAAATATACCGCAGGCTGATCAATCCCGCGGACAACGCAAGCGGAGGGGCCAAAAAGAACAACCGTGTCCCGCTAAATTTGAGCGTAATCGCCAGCACCAGAAACAACGCAAACGACAGCGCCGTCAACCCTGCGACAGAAACCGGGTAACTGACATCCTGCGCGTCCACGACGATATACTCAGCGATCAGCACCAGGATCAATAACGTGGCCCCGATGGCGAACACGATCCACCACAGTACCCCCTGCGGCAACGTGTTCAGGATCGCCCCCAAAACGAGCGCCGTAAAACCGGGCAGATACCAATGTTGGAGCGTGCTTTTTTCGCGAAGTTCAGGATGTTGCCGGATGAGCCAATCCGCGCCCGAGGCCGTTAACCCAGCGACAAAGATCGCAACCACCGTATTGGCACTGAATTCGATATCCCAATGAATTCCCCACAACAAAATTTCAAACGTCCGCGCGGGCAAATCCACAAACCGCCCCATCGCAT
>WBZL01000998.1_pt1 | contig 30880 bp, 29 predicted proteins | sample 5204291 | NCBI WGS metagenome assembly WBZL01 (sample SAMN12344345, study PRJNA552823) | activated sludge metagenome | biome: Activated sludge suspended growth; feature: Nitrification reactor; material: Wastewater; isolation source: activated sludge from nitrification reactor of wastewater...
CACCTGCGCCATCCTCGACGACGCCACGGTGCGCTGCTGGGGCGACAACGCCAGCGGACGGCTCGGCCTCGCCGACACCAACGACCGCGGGGACGCGGCCGGCGAGATGGGCGGCAACCTCCCCGCGGTGCCCTTGGGGAGCGGCCGCACCGCCACCGCCCTGACCGCGGGCGACGGGCACACGTGCGCGATCCTGGACACCGGGCGGGTCAAGTGCTGGGGCGACAACGTGAACGGTCAGCTCGGCCTCGGCGACACCAACGACCGCGGGGACGCCCCCGGCGAGATGGGCGGCAACCTCCCCGCCGTCGACCTCGGCACCGGACGCACCGCGACGGCCATCACGGCCGGGTACCGCCACACCTGCGCCCTGCTCGATGACGGCTCGGTGAAGTGCTGGGGCTGGAACGGGGGCTGGCTGGGCCTCGAGGACAACCTCGACCGTGGCGACGGGCCCGGCGAGATGGGTGACGCGCTCCCCGCGGTCGACCTCGGCGCCGGGCGCACGGCCACGGCCATCTCCGCCGGCGAGCGCCACACCTGCGCCCTGCTCGACGACGGCTCGGTCAAGTGCTGGGGCGGCAACACCTACGGGCAACTGGCCCACGACGGGGTCAACAACATCGGCGACAACGCCGGGGAGATGGGCGACGACCTGCCGCCCATCGATCTCGGCACCGGTCGCACCGCCACGGCGGTCACGACGGGCGCCCACCACACCTGCGCGAGCCTCGACGACGGTGCCACCAAGTGCTGGGGGATCAACGTCAACGGCACCCTCGGGCAGGGCGACACCGTGAACCGCGGCTCGCACGCCTACGACCGCGGGGACGACCTCGACCCGATCGCCCTACCACCGCGTGGCCTCCTGACGGGCACCTTGGCCGACGCCGTGACCGGCGAGGCGGTCGTCGGTGGGTTCGTCGCGGTCCTGCGCACCGCCGACTTCTCCCTCGCCGCCGCCGCGATCACCGGGCCGGCGAGCGACTGGGAGGCCGACGTGGCGCCGGGCGGCTACTTCCTCTACCAGGTGGACCCCACCGCCCGGCATCTCGAAGGCTTCCTCGAGAGCGTGCCCGGGGTGCCCTTCCTGGTCGAGGTGGGCGACGGCGAGAACGTCGACCTGGGCGCACTCTGGATCACCGGCCCGACCCGGGGCTCGTTCTCGGGCACCGTCACCGACGACGCCTCGGGCCGACCGCTCGCGGGCGCCTGGGTCCTGGCGATCGGGCCGGCCGGCCTCGTCGGTGGCGCCGTCACCGCCGCCGACGGGACCTACACCGTCACCGACCTCCCCGTCGGCACCTACCGCGCCACCTTCGTCGACGGCGAGGCTCGGCGGCTCCAGGAGTACTGGGACGACTCGCTCACCTACGACGGCGGCGCCACCCTCAACGTCACGGCGGGCGGCAACACCCCGGGCATCGACGCCGCCCTCGATCGGCCCTGACCTCCGGGCTTCGACCCGTGGGCGGCCGGCGGTAAAGTGGGCGCTCCCGCGGGTGTAGTTCAGAGGCAGAACATCAGCTTCCCAAGCTGAGAACGCGGGTTCGATTCCCGTCACCCGCTCTCCGAAACCAGCGCACACCGCTGATGTTCTGCCTCCGGCAGACCCTTCTCCGGCCCAGCTTCCCAAGCTGAGAACGCGGGTTCGATTCCCGTCACCCGCTCCAAGCTCGTCACCCGCTCGGAGCAGCGGCTCGTCGGCGCTTGAGCGAGGCGCTCAGAGGAAGGCGGCGGGGTCGAACTCCTCCAGGGGGATGATCCGGAGGCGGGGTAGGCGGTTCGTGAAGCTGTGGGCGTCGTGCTCGAGGTCGAACACCTCGAGGCCGGCCGCGACGAGCTCGGTGTACTGGTTGCTCATGAACTCCCGGAACCCGAGCAGCCCGACCCGACGCTCCCCGACGAGTGGCGCCAGCTGGGGCGCGAAGTCGGCGTCGTGGCTGGCGAGGATGACGTCGCCAGGGTGGTCGACCAGCGCTTCGAGCGTGCGCTGGATGCCGGCGTCCACGACCTTGACCTCGGGCGGCCCCGACAACGGCACCGGCGTGTAGTCCATGGCCATCAGCGCCTGCATGAACGGCATCGGGAGCGTGCCCGAGCTGGCGTTCACGAAGAAGAGGGCGGTCACCGGCTGGCCGTACACCTCCTCCACGAACCCCCGGACCCGGTCCCAACGGGGTCGATCCTCCGGCGCCGGCCGCTGGTTGAGGATGTTGCCGCCGAGCGTGGCGTCGATGTTCTCCCCATCGACCAGCAGGTAGGTGCGGCGGGCGTCCCCGGTCATGGGGCCAGTCTCGCAGGGCCGGCGGGCCGCTTCCGCCGAATGACGGTGATGGCCTTCGGATTCTTGTCAGACCCTTTCCGTACTATTCAGACATGTTCCGAGTGCTCCGAGGGGTCCGTGCGCAGCTCGCCGGCCTCGCGCTCACGGTCGACCCCGACACGCTCACGGTCGAGCAGGCCGCCGAGGCGATCCGGCTCCTCGCGGCGATCGAGAAGGCCGCCGCCGGGCTGCGGATCCTGCTGGCCCGTCGGGTCGACAACGCGTCGCTGTTCGGCCAGTCCGGGGATCGCTCCGCCGCCGAGTGGTTGGCCAAGCAGACCGGCCAGTCCACCCGGTCCGCCCAGGAGGAGCTGGCCTGCTCCAAGCGGCTGAAGGAGCTCCCCGGCGCCGAAGACGCCGTGCGCAACGGCGAGCTCTCCCCCGACCAGGCAAAGGCCGTCGCCGACGGCGCCGCCGCGGACCCGGGCGCGGAGGACGAGCTGCTCGACACCGCCCGCCGCGGGTCGCTCGGCGAGCTCGAGCGCAAGGCCAAGGCCCGCAAGGCCGCGGCGCTCGGCGACGACGAGGCCCGCCGCCGGGCCGCGCACCGCAACCGGCGGCTCTCGATGGGCACCAACGTCCAAGGCGAGGGGTGGGGGCGGTTCAACGGGCCCGCCGACTTCGTGGCCCGCTTCAAGGCCAGGCTCAAGCCCTGGATCGACGCCGAGTTCGCCGCGGCCCGTGCCGAAGGGCGCCGCGAGCACCCCGAGGCCTACGCCTACGACGCCTTCCGCCGCATGCTCGGCCTCGCCGACGACGATGCCGCCACCGCCACCGCGGGCACCCACGACGCCGCCGAGCGGACCAGCCCTCCCACAGCGCGCACCGTCGGAGGCCATGGCGAACCCCCCGACCCCGACGGCCCGCCCGATGACGGGAGCGCCGACGAGCGCCACCGTCCCGCCGCCGACGGCGTCGCACCCCGCGACCCTGACGAGGACGGTGACGGGAGCGGCGACGGCCGCCGCTCGGTCCCCGGGCGCAACGCTGGCGACCGGAGCGCACACCCGCACACCGACGGGCGCGAGGGCGACGACGATGACGACCAACCGGCCCGACCCACCGGGCCGGGTCCGAACCCGCCCTCACCCACGCCGGCGCCGGCTACTTCGCCGGCGGGCCGGGGCACCGACGTGCGACTGCTGCTGCGGGTCGACGCCGCCGCCCTGCGCCGTGGCCACACCGAGGCCGGCGAGCTCTGCGACGTCGCCGGGCTCGGGCCCATCCCGGTCGCCGACCTCCGGCGCTTCCTCCCCCAGGCCGCCATCGACGTCGTCATCACCAACGGCGTCGACGTCATGAACGTCACCCACCTCGGGCGGCGCACCACCGCCCGCCAGCAGACCGCCCTCGACCTACTCAACATCGGCTGCACGCGCCTCGGCTGCAACGCCACCGAGCACCTCCAGGTCGACCACCGCGTCGACTGGGCCCACATCCACGTCACCGAGCTCGCCAACCTCGACTGGCTCTGCCCCCACGACCACCGCCTCAAGACCCACGATGGCTGGCGGCTCGAGCCCGGCACCGGCAAACGCCGCCTCCTCCCGCCCGACCAGCAGTGGTGGCACGACGACGGCACCGGCCCCGGCCCACCCGGCGACCCGCCCGACCGCCGCGCCGCCTGACGGCGGGACCCGACTGCCGGCTCGTGGGCGTACGCGCCGGGCTCGGCGCCGGCGCGACCCCGACACCGACCGCGCCGCCCGACCTCGCCGACCCCTCGCCCACCGCGGCGGCGGCTGTCGCCACCCCCGCCCGCGCCGAGTAGCGCTAGTCGACTGGCGGCGGGGCGACCGCGTCGGCGGTCACCTCCATGTGGCCGAGGTGCTGGTAGAGCTCCTCGAGCACGTGCAACACCAACGCCCCGTCACTCCGGTCGGTGCCGGGCATGAACGCCCGCATCTCGTGATCGGTGGCGGTCGGGCCGGCATCGAACTCGCGGATCAGCCCTGTGGTCTGCTCGACCGCTGCGGCGATCCGCTCCCGCAGCTCGGCGACCGTGGCCACGGCCCCGAACTCGGCGTCACGGTCTCGCACGCTCTCGCGTCCGAGGCCCGGCATGGCGAACCAGGACGGGGTGAGCTCGCAGCAGTGCACGACGAGCCCGGCGACCGAGTTCGTTCCCCACCCCTCGGGGCGCACGTTCACGGTCTCGTCGTCGAGGCGGTCGAGCACCGCCTCGATGCCCCGGAAGGCGTGACGCACGTAGAGGTCGACGGTGTCCGGTGCCAGCTCCACGGCCGGCACCCTACGCGTCCCCCCGCCCGCCCAGCGGCCCGCCCGACCGCCCCGGGCGGGCCTTGGGGTCAGATGCTCCGACCCCGGCTGCGGATCACGTTGAGGATGATCACCGCCAGGATGATGAGGGCGATGATGACCAGGATGGTGTAGAGCACGGGGGAACCTCCGTCGGGATGTCGGTACCCGACTCCCCTACCCCCCCGACCGCTCCGCGAGTCCCGACGCGCGCGTGCGGTGGTCGCGAGGCCGTGCCGCGGGGAAGCGGAGGCGCATGGTGGTGGTGCCCCGGTTGGCCCACTCGGCGTAGGGGACGGGGCGGGCGGCGAGCGGCTCCGCGCCGTCATCGGCCGCGCCGACCGGGTGGTGGAGGGCCGGCGCGGGCGGGCGCACCGCGAACGCCTCCGCGGGCGGGCGGGTCGGGTCGGCGACCACGTCGCGGAGGTCGACGCCCCCGTGGTCGACGCCCTCGAGGCAGTGCACGACCGGACCGCGGCGGAGGTGGACCCGGCCGGCGCCGCCCTCGACCCGGTGGTCGGTCGTCCACCACTGCCAGTCCACCGACAGGTCCACCCGGCCCGGCGATCCGACCGCGGCGGCCACCTGGTCGTGGCACGCGCGCCCCGACCCCCCGGCCCAGCCAGGGCGGCGCACCCGCACCGTGCGGTCGTCGCCCGGTGCGGCGTGGACCGTCACCGAGACCACGCCGTCGGCCGGATACCCGCCGCCGACCTCGACGTCCCACCCGCCGCCGCGGATCCGCGAGGCGACCGGCAGGTGCACCAGCAGGTCGCCGACCGCGTCGACCTCGGCGGCGTAGCGGTCGACCGAGGCGAACAGCCGCGCCAGGTTCGGCGGGCAGCACGGCACCAGGAACCAGCCGTGGCGGCGGGCCGGGAACCACTCGGCCAGCATCATCATCCCGTAGTCGAAGTCGTAGGCCCAGGGGTTCACGTCGGGGCCGACCTCGTCCACGGCGTGGGGCTGGGAGTAGAACCAGGTGTCGCCGCCGGCGCCGACGCCGCAGGGCACGGCGTTGAAGAGCAGCAGCTCGACCTGGTCGAGCGCGCGGGGGTCGCCGGTGAGCCGCCACACCCGCGCCGAGAACTGGGTGGCGGCCACGGCGGCGCAGCTCTCGGTGTAGGAGGCGGCGTCGGGCTGCTCGTAGGGGCGACCGGTCATCTCACCCAGCCACCGCCCCCCGAGCGCGCCGGTCGGGTAGGCGTGCACGGAGACCATCCGGTCGAACAGGCGGGACACCGCACCGGCCCATCGCTCGTCGCCCGTGGCCAGCGCCACCTCGGCGATCCCCGAGGACAGGTACAGCGCCCGCACCGCGTGGCCCGACAGCGCGTAGGCCTCGAGCGACGAGCCCGCCGCCGCCAGCCGGTGCTCGAGGGCCCAGGCGGCGTGGTCGACGTAGCGGGCGTTCCCGGTGGCCGCCGCCAGCCGGCACAACGCCAGCTCGACCTCGGGGTGCGCGTCGGTGCGCTCGTCACGGCCGGGCCCGAAGGTCGCGACGAGGTGGTCGGCGAGCCGGGTGGCCACGTCGAGCAGGCGGGTCGACCCGGTGACCGAGTGGTGCGCGACGGCCGCCTCGAAGAGGTGCCCGAAGCAGTAGTGCTCGTGGCCGAAGTCCAGATCCGAGTAGCGCGCCGGCATCCCGTCGACGCCGTAGTGGGTGTGCACGTAGCCGTCGGGCGCCTGCACCGCCTCGACCAGGTCGACCACCGGCTCCGCCAGGTCGAGGCGCCCGGCCAGCACCGCCGCCTCGAGCCACTTGTACAGGTCGGAGTCGCAGAAGTGCATGGCCCGCCGGGGCACGGCCGTCGGATCGGCGGCGCCGGCGAGGCGGCGGAAGTTGTCGACCACCCCCTGCTCCTCCAAGCGGTTGAGCTGCACCTCGAGGGTGTGCTCGCGCAGCTGCGCCTGGCGAGGCGACCAGAACCCGTCGGCCAGCTCGACCTCCAGCCCGGCGGCCGGCCGCTCCCCGGCGCCCGTACCTGCACCCGTTCCCATGGGACGGCAGTCAACCAGACCCCCGGGACGTCCTCCCGCCGCGCGCCCCTGCCGACGACCGAGATGGTCGCGATCCCCACGACCGCCCACCCGGCGCTCCGCTGAGCCCGGCCCGACACCGACCCGACACCGGCCCGACACCGGTCGACCCCGACCTGATCCGCTCCGCCTCCGGCGGATCGGACCTCCCGAACGGCCGGTAGCCTCGCCTCCGATGTCAGACGGCCCCCACGAGCGGACGGCGCTCGAATCGCGCCGTCGACCCCGGCGTCGGCCGTCGTGCTGACCCGGCTCCTGCGGTCGGGCCTGCGGCCCTACCTGCGCCTGCTCTGGTACGTCGTCGGGTTCCAGGTCGTGGCCACCATGGCCACGCTGACCTTGCCCAACCTCAACGCCGACATCATCGACAACGGTGTGGTCACCGGGGACACGGGCTACATCTGGCGGGTCGGCGCGGTCATGCTCGTCATCACCGCGGTCCAGGTCCTCTTCGCCATCGGCGCCACCTACTTCGGGTCGAAGGCCGCGATGGCCTTCGGGCGCGACGTGCGGGGCGGGCTCTTCGAGCGGGTCACCGACTTCTCGGCCCAGGAGGTCGGCCGCTTCGGTGCGCCATCGCTCATCACCCGCATCACCAACGACGTCACCCAGGTGCAGGTGCTGGTCGTCATGGTCTGCACGATGCTGATCGCCGCCCCCATCACGGTGGTCGGCGGCGTGGTCATGGCGGTGCGCGAGGACGGACCGCTCTCGCTGCTGTTGCTGGTGAGCGTGCCGGCGCTGCTGCTCGGCGTCGGCAACGTGATCGTGCGCATGGTGCCCCAGTTCCAGGCGATGCAGACCCGCATCGACCGCGTCAACGAGGTGCTGCGCGAGCAGATCACCGGCATCCGGGTCGTCCGTGCCTTCGTCCGCGAGCCCGAGGAGTCGGCCCGGTTCGCCCTGGCCAACGACGACCTGACCCTGGTCTCGCTGCGGGCGGGCCGTCTGATGGCGCTCATGTTCCCGACCGTCATGATCGTGCTGAACCTGTCGAGCATCGCCGCGGTCTGGTTCGGGGGGAACCGCATCGGCGCCGGCGACATGCAGATCGGCGCCCTCATCGCCTTCCTCAGCTACCTCATCCAGATCCTGATGTCGGTGATGATGGCGACCTTCGTGGCCATGATGGTGCCGCGGGCCTCCGTCTGCGCCGAGCGCATCGCCGAGGTGCTCGACACCGAGTCGTCCGTGGCGCAGCCCGCGGACCCGGTGACCGCGCTCCCCGAGCGCAACACCCTCGAGCTGCGCGGCGTCGGCTTCTCGTACCCGGGCGCCGAGCACCCCGTGCTGTGCGACATCGACCTGCGGGCCGAGCCCGGCACCACCACCGCCATCATCGGCAGCACCGGCGCCGGCAAGACGACCCTGCTGAACCTCGTCCCCCGCCTGTTCGACGTCACCGACGGCTCGGTGACGATCGACGGGGTCGACGTCCGCGACCTCGACCTCGATCTGCTGTGGAGCCGCATCGGCCTCGTCCCCCAGAAGCCGTACCTCTTCACGGGGACGGTGGCCTCCAACCTGCGCCAGGCCGACCCCGATGCCACCGACGACGAGCTCTGGGCCGCGCTCGAGATCGCCCAGGCCAGGGACTTCGTCGAGGCCATGGACGGCGGTCTCGAGGCGCGCATCAGCCAGGGCGGCACGAACGTCTCCGGCGGTCAGCGCCAGCGCCTCGCCATCGCCCGGGCCATCGTCCGCAAGCCGGGCATCTACCTCTTCGACGACTCGTTCTCGGCCCTCGACCTCGCCACCGACGCCCGGCTGCGGGCGGCGCTGGCGCCGGTGACGGCGAACGCCACCGTCCTGATCGTGGCGCAGCGGGTCTCGACCATCATCAACGCCGACCAGATCCTCGTGCTCGAGGACGGCGCCACCGTCGGCCTCGGTACCCACCGCGAGCTCCTGGCGTCGTGCCCGACCTACGCCGAGATCATCGAGTCGCAGCGCACCGAGGAGGCCGTGGCGTGACCCGGCGGCGTCTCCACACCGTCCCCGCGCCCCGGTTCCCGCGGACTCGACGCAATGACGTGCGGATTCCGGTCGCCAGTGCGTCGAGAACGACGCTGCAAACGATGGGGGTGGGCCGGTGACCGGGCCGATCCCGCCGGGCGCCGCCGAGGGCGAGGCCGAGCTCGAGAACGACCAGCAGGCGCTGAAACCGCCCATCGGCGAGGCGCGCGCCGCCGGCCGCTGGTCGGCCGCCGGCATGCCGGTCGAGCGCTCGGCCAACTTCGGCGCCTCCACCCGCCGCCTGCTGCGGCGCATGGGCCCGGACCGAGTGTGGGCCGGGCTGGTCGTGGTGCTGGCCATCGTGAGCGTGGCCCTCTCGGTGAGCGGCCCGCGGATCCTCGGCCGGGCCACCAACGTCATCGTCGCCGGCGTGTTCAGCGGCACGGGCATCGACTACTCGAAGCTGCACCGCCTGCTGGCGTTCGCCGCCTGCATCTACGCCGGCTCGGCGCTGCTCTCCTACCTCCAGTCCTACGTGCTCGCCGGCGTGGTCCAGCGCACGATGTTCCAGCTGCGGGCCGACATCGAGGAGAAGATCCACCGGCTCCCGCTGTCCTACATCGACCGCCACGCCCGCGGCGACCTGCTCAGCCGGGTCACCAACGACATCGACAACGTGGCCCAGAGCCTCCAGCAGACCCTCAGCCAGATGCTGACGAGCACGCTCACGATCGTGGGCGTGCTGGTGATGATGTTCACGATCTCGTGGGAGCTCGCCCTCATCGCGCTGGTGACGGTGCCCCTGTCGCTGTGGACGGTGAAGGCCATCGCCCAGCGCTCGAAGCCCCGGTTCATCGCCCAGTGGCGCCACACCGGCGCGCTCAACGCCCAGGTCGAGGAGGCCTTCACCGGTCATGCCCTGATCCGGGTCCTCGGCCGCCAGGAGGACGTGCGCCGCCGCTTCGACGAGGAGAACGAGCAGCTCTTCAAGGCCAGCTTCGGCGCCCAGTTCATCTCCGGGACGATCCAGCCGGCGATGATGTTCTTCGGGAACCTGAACTACGTGGCCATCGCCGTGGTGGGCGGCATGAAGGTCGCCGGCGGGTCGATGAGCATCGGCGACATCCAGGCCTTCATCCAGTACACCCGCCAGTTCACCCAGCCGCTCACCCAGCTGGCCTCGATGGCCAACGTCATGCAGTCGGGCATCGCCTCGGCCGAGCGGGTCTTCGAGCTGCTCGACGCCGAGGAGGAGACGTCCGACGACCTCGAGCCGCTCACCGACCCCGAGCCGCAGGGTCGGGTCGAGTTCGACCACGTCCACTTCTCCTACGCACCCGACCAGCCCCTGATCGAGGACCTGACCCTCACCGCCGAGCCCGGCCAGACCGTCGCCATCGTCGGCCCGACCGGCGCGGGCAAGACGACGCTGGTCAACCTGATCATGCGCTTCTACGAGCTCGACGGCGGTGAGATCCGCCTCGACGGGCGCAACATCGCCCGCATGACCCGGCGCGAGCTGCGGTCGAACCTGGGCATGGTCCTCCAGGACACCTGGCTCTTCGGCGGCACGATCCGCGACAACATCGCGTACGGCAACTTCGACGCCACCGAGGAGCAGATCCTCGAGGCGGCCAAGGCCACCTACGTCGACCGCTTCGTCCACTCGCTGCCCGACGGCTACGACACCGTGCTCGACGACGAGGGCGGGCGGGTCAGCGCCGGCGAGAAGCAGCTGCTCACCATCGCGCGGGCCTTCCTGGCCGACCCGACCATCCTGATCCTCGACGAGGCCACCAGCTCGGTCGACACCCGCACCGAGGTGCTCATCCAGCACGCCATGGCCGCGCTGCGCTCGAACCGTACGAGCTTCGTCATCGCCCACCGCCTCTCGACCATCCGCGACGCCGACATCATCCTCGTGATGGAGCACGGGCGCATCGTCGAGCAGGGCAACCACGACGAGCTGCTCGCCGCCGGCGGCGCCTACCACGACCTCTACCAGGCGCAGTTCGCGGCGGCCGCGGCCGAGATCGCCTGAGGGGCCCGACGTGCCGCCCGCCGTGCGCCCCGTCGACGACCTGGTGGAGCGGGTCGCCGACCTCGTGCGCGAGGTCAGCGCCGCCGTCATCGAGCCCCGCTTCCGAGCGCTGGCCGACGGCGAGGTCGTGGAGAAGTCGAAGGGTGAGCTCGTCACGGTCGCCGACCGCGAGGCCGAGGACCTGCTCACCGCCGGCCTCGCCGCCCTCGACCCCGGGACGCCGGTCGTCGGCGAGGAGGCGGTCGCGGCCGACGCCGGCACCATGGACGCCCTCAGCGCCGACCGGGTCTGGCTGGTCGACCCCCTCGACGGCACCGGCAACTTCGTGTGGGGCAAGCCCGACTGGGCGGTCATGGTGGCCCTCGTCGTGGGCGGCGAGACGGCGGCGTCGTGGATCTACCAGCCGGTCACCGGGCGCCTCTACGTGGCCGAGCGGGGCAGCGGTGCCACCGTCGACGGCGAGCGCCTCGTCACGCGACCGCGGGCGGACACCACCGGGGCCCTGCGGGGCGCCGTCCTCACCCGCTACCTCGACGACGCCACCCGCGCCCTGGTCACCCCCAACCTCGACCGCTTCGGCGCCATCTCGGCCGGCCGGCACTGCGCCGGCACCGAGTACCCGGCGCTGGTCGAGGGCGACACCGACTTCGTCTTCTTCTGGCGCACCCTCCCGTGGGACCACGCCCCGGGCACGTTGCTCGTGCGCGAGGCCGGCGGCGTGGCCACCCGGCCCGACGGCACCCCCTACCGCCCCGAGCCCGGCGGCAGGGGCCTGCTCGTGGCCGCGGACCCGCCGACGTGGGACCTCGCCCAGGCCCTCTTCACCCCCTGACCGCCCTTCTTCCAGCAGAAACGGAACGGCGGTACCGCGCGTTCCTGCTGGAGGAACGGTCAGGTGCCGCCGGCGGCCTCCTGGGCGCGGGCGGCGGCCCGGGTCCGGAACTCCTCGGTGGAGTTCGACGCGGGGAACGGCTCGTCGGGGACCGCGACGCCGAGGAAGGTGCACAGGGGCTCCCACCCGGCGCCGAGCTCGTACACGAGGATCCGGTCCGACGGCGTGCGCAGGATCACGTCGGCGTTGTGGGCCTCGTACACCTCGATCGCGTGCTGGCGATCCATGGGCCGGCCGCCGAAGACGACCTCGCGGATCGCGGTCATCATCGACTGGCCCTCGCCGTGGTCGGTCGCGGCGATGCGGGGCCCGATGGTCGCCTCGTAGCTCCGCCACCACGACTCCGACGAGCGCACGGTGAGCAGCACCTTGGCCTCGGGGAAGTGGTCCGCGAAGCGCGACCAGGCGGCGCAGACCGGGAAGTCGACGGCGGCGCGGAAGCCGTCCACGAGGGCGTCGAGATCGACGTCGCGCCCCTCGATGGCCGCCGCCCACGGGTCGACGCTCTCGGGCCGTCCGAACACCTCGACCATGTGGTGGCACGGCCCGAACCCGAGCTGCTCGAGGGCCGTCTTCATGGACAGCGTTCCCGTCCGCCCGAAGCCGGCACCGACGATCTCGAGGGCCATGCCCGGCAACCTAGGCCATCCCCCCTCCGCCGGGTGGGCGGTGCCGGTGCCCGGGACGGCCACCGACGGTGCGCCGACCCCGCGGCGATGCGGGCGAATGCATACCCCCGGGGGTAAGGACGTTGGACCCTGGCGGCCGGCGGTGGCGGGCGGGATGATCGTCACAGGACGACGCGACCGGGAGGTCGACATGACCGCCACCATCGAGGGCACCGAGCACTACCACCAGGTGGCGGCGGACCTGCGCCAGCCCACCCGGGACCTGCGGCGGGCCATCCCCGACACCTGGGCGGGGTTCGCCCAGCTGCACCAGTCGGCCATGGCCGAGGGCGCCCTTCCCACCAAGGTGAAGGAGCTCATGGCCCTCGTGGTCGGCGTGGTCAAGCACTGCGACGGCTGCGTCGCCTACCACGCCCGCGGCGCGGCGGCCGCCGGCGCCACCGAGGAGGAGCTGGTGGAGGCGCTGGGCGTGGCCCTGCTCATGGAGGGCGGGCCCGCCAGCGTGTGGGCGCCCCGTGCCCTCGAGGCCTTCCGCGAGTTCGCCGAGCCGACCTGACCCGCGGTCCGGTCGGCGACACCCCGTCCGATGCCTGTCCCGGATTCCCCTCCTTGGCCGGGACGGGCGTCGGCGCGCGTCAGTGGTCGAACTGGGTGGGGCGGCCGAGCACCACGCCCCAGAGCTGGCGGAGGGCCGCGCTGGTGCCGATCGCGCGGGCCGCGGGTGAGTAGCCGATGGCCTGCTTGGGCAGGCGCACCCGCACGGGGTCGGGGCGGATCGAGAAGCGCAGGGGCGGGTCCATCGTCATGGTCTCGCCGTCGAGGCCGATGTCGACGGGCCCCCCGGAGCCGACCTCGAAGGTCGGCGCGCTCCACGACGTGTAGCCGGGGTAGCGCTCGGGGTGGCCGGTGGCCAGCGCCGCGAGGAAGGCCCGGGGACCGGCGGGCGGCGGCTCGAGCACGATCGAGGTGATGCCGAGCTCGTGTGTGTCGAGCCGGGGCCGGCTGGTCGAGCCCGCCAGGGTGCTGCCGTAGGGGTTGTTCGAGATCTGGATGACGTGGGCGCCCGTCCGCTCCACGCCGTCGGGCCCGGTGAAGCGCAGGTCGAACGGCGCGGACTGCGGCCCGAGCACCTGGGGCAGCGTGGCCAGCGTGGTGTCGCGCTTGTTGTCGCGGTACTCCGGTGAGCGGACGATGGCGGCGTAGACGCCGAGCGACACGTTGTTCACGAACACGTGCCCGTTGAGGTCGGCGAGGTCGAGCTGGCGCTCGACCGCCTCGCCGTAGGCGTCGAGGGCGCCGACCACGTCGGTGCGGTCGAGGCCGAGATCGAGCGCGAGGTGGTTGCGGGTGCCGGCAGGGACGACGACCATCGGCAGTCCGAGCTCGGCCGCCACGGTGCCCACCATGGCCTGGGAGCCGTCGCCGCCCGCCATGCCGAGCACGTCCACTCCGCTGGTCGCCTTGTCGCGCACGACCTGGAGCCAGTCCTGACCCGGCTCGAGGATCACCGGCTCGATCCCCCGCTTGCGGCACTCGCCGGGCAGATCGAAGCGCTCGGCCTTGCCGCCGCCCGACTTCAGGTTCATGAACAGCACGCCCCGCTGCGCGGCCGGCACCGGGTGGCCCCGGGTCTCCGTGAGCACGAGCGCCCGCGTGGTCGAGCCGAGGGCGTAGTGCCCGAGGCCGAGCGCGAGGACGAGGCCGACCACCCGGGCGGCGAGGGACAGGAGGACGGCGCCCTCCGCGGCGACACTGCTGGCGATCAGGCCGAGCGCGGCCAGGACGACCAGGACCACGGCGACGCGGCGCGTGCCGCCCTCGTTGGTGAGCGCCGCCCAGGCGGCGGCGAGCAGGAGGGTGAGCAGGGCCAGCTCGATGACGAACCGCAGCGGATCGTCGAGGATGGCGAGCACGGTGACGACCGCCACGCCGGCGACCAGCAGGGGGGCGACCACCGCGGCCGCACGACGGGCCGCCGACGGGCGGTTCACGGACTGGGTCATGCGCACCCCCGGGGGCCTCGGCGCCGAGGCCCCAGCATGACCGAACGGTGACGGTGGCTTCCAGGCGCCCGAGGGCGCGCGTCGTGATGCTTGGGGTACCGTCGCGCCCGAGCGAGCAGCGCACTGGGAGCACGGCGGAAGGCGGGGGAGATGCAGCGAGGGGCGACGATCCGGCGGCACATCGCACGCGGCATGGCGGCGGTCGTCCTCGCGGCCACGGTCACCGTCGTGGGCGCGGTGCCGGCAGGGGCGACGACCAACCCGCCCCCGTTCCTTCGCACCTGGGGCTCGCTCGGCAGCGGGACGACGCAGTTCGACGCGCCGTCCGCCGTGGCCGTCGGCCCGGGCGGCGAGGTCTTCACCCTCGACTCGGTGCGCAACCGGGTCCAGGTCTTCACCCCGGGCGGCACCTTCGTGCGCCAGTTCGGCGGCACGGGCGCCGGCCGCGGCAAGTTCACCAACCCCGAGGGGATCGCGGTCGACTCCCTCGGCAACGTCTACGTCACCGACGACGGCGACCGCATCCAGAAGTTCGACTCGACCGGCGCGTGGGTCATGCGCATCGGCCTGACCGGCACCTCCCTCGGCCGCTTGTCCGACCCGGCGGGCATCGCGGTCGACCCCGACGACAACCTCTACGTCGTCGACCGGGGCAACAACCGCATCCAGAAGTTCGACTCCGAGACCGGCCGCTTCCTGAACGCCTTCGGCGTGGCCGGGTCGCAGAACGGGCAGTTCAACGCCCCGCGGGCGGTCGCGGTGGACGGTGACGACCACGTGATCGTGGCCGACACCGGGAACCACCGGGTGCAGGTGTTCTCGCTCTTCGGGGCGTGGGTGCGCACCTTCGGCGGGCCCGGCGCCGGCGACGGCCAGTTCAACGCCCCCACCGGCGTGGCCGCGGACAGCGAGAGCAACCTCTACGTGACCGACAGCGGCAACGACCGGGTCCAGGAGTGGACGAACACGGGCACCTACCTGACGAGCTTCGGCACGACGGGCTCGGGGAAGGGCAAGTTCCACGGCCCGTCGGGCGTGGCGGTGAACGACGTCGACGACGTGGTCGTCACCGACGCCGGCAACCACCGGGTGCAGGTCTTCGGTCAGGTGCCCCAGCCCGACCTGGCGGTCCGCTTCGGCACGAGCGGCGGGTTCAGCGGGGTCGACGTGTTCAACACGAGCGGGCGCAACCAGAGCGTGAGCGGGTCGGCGCTGCGCTCGACCTCGGCCACCTACGACGTGACGGTCGAGAACGCCGGGGTGTTCGCCGACCGGATCCGCCTGCGGGGCGCCGCGTCGACGTCGTCGTTCGCCGTGCGGTACTCGGTGAGCGGTGCCAACGTCACCGCCGCGGTGGTCGGCGGCACCTACAAGACCCCGTCCCTGGCGCCGGGCCAGTCGCTCACGGTCCGGGTGAGGGTCACGGTCTCGGCCGGCGCCGCGGGCGGCGCCGTGCTCGGCGGCAGCCTGCTGGCCACCTCCAAGCTCGACTCGACGCGCCGCGACCTCGTGCGCTTCACGACCTCGGTCCGCTAGCGCGCACCCCGTGGGCGACAGGGACAGAACGACGGAGGTCCCGACGCGCGCGGACCTCCAGCACTGTTCGCGGCCGCGTCGCGGGCGGACGATCGCACCGTGAAGGCCCGCCTCGCGCTCTCGCTCCTGCTCGTCACCGCCGTGTGGCTGCCGGCGGGCGCGTTCGCCCAGGCACCGCCCTCGGACGACGGGCCGGCGCTCGCCGCGACGACCACCACCACCGTCGTCGCGCCGCCCGGGCCCACACCCCCGACGACCCCGACCCCGACCCCGACGACCGCCGGCACGGTCCCGGTGACCGAGGCCCCGTCCGCGGGCACCGCTCCCGTGCCCGAGCCGGCGACGGTGCCGCCGGAGCCGACCACGACCGAGCCGCCGGACACCACACCGCCCACCCTGGGCGTCGCCGTCGCCCACCCGAACTTCAGCCCCAACGGCGACCGGGTCCGGGACAAGGCCTTCTTCACCCTCACCGCCGCCGAGCCGATCACGCTCGACGTCTCGATCCACAACGCCTCGGGCGCCAGCAAGGTCGAGCACTACGAGTTCGGTCCCGGGCCGATCACGGTCACCTGGGGCGGACGCATCCGGCGGGCCGACGGCACCATGGGGCGGGCCCGGGACGGGGCCTACACGGTCAAGTTCACGGCGAGCGACGGCGCCGGCAACGAGCTGATCAAGCGGCGGACCGTCCGCGTCGACACCGTCGCCCCCACCGTGGCGTGGCGCTCGATCACCCCCGAGCCGTGGGGTGCCACCGGACCGGTGGCGTTCAACCTCACCACCGCGGACCGGTCCGGTCCCCTCCGGCTGCAGGCCACGGCGTGGGACCGCGACCGTCTCCTCGACCGGTCCGGCACGGTGCCGCGGCCGGTCGGCACCACCACCTTCTCGTGGCGTCCCGACTACTCGGACGGCACCGTGTTCCTCCCCGGGAACTACTTCGGTGCGGTGCGGGCCACCGACGACGCCGGCAACAGCGCCACCAGCGCCTTCCGGGCCTTCCGGGTCGACCGCTCGATCGGCAGCGTCGTGGTGCGGCGAGCCGACGCCGCCGGCAACCGGGTCGCGGTGACCTTCGACGACTGCAACGAGGGCGCGGCCTGGAGGTCGATCCTCTCCACGCTGCGGGCCTACAACGTGCGGGCCACGTTCTTCTGCCCGGGGGACCAGGTCTACGCCCACCCGAGCGAGGCCCGGGCGACGGTCGCCGGTGGGCATGCGATCGGGAGCCACAGCAACGGCCACGCGCAGCTCGACCGTCTGTCGTACGCCGAGATCGCCGCCCGGCTGAACGTCGACAAGACCGCCTGGTGGACCGTCGCCGGCGCCACGCCCACCCCGTACTTCCGCCCGCCCTACGGCAACTACGACGCCGAGGTGCTCCACGCCGCCGGTGACCTGGGGTTCCGCTACACCGTCATCTGGGACGTCGACCCCCAGGACTGGACCTCACCCGGGTCCGGGGCGATCGCCTCCCGCGTGCTCGGGTCGGCTCGCCCCGGGTCGATCATCCTGCTGCACGTCCGCAGCCAGACCGCGGCGGCGCTGCCCTCCATCCTGGCCGGCCTGCGCGCCCGCGGCCTGCAGCAGTCGACGATGCCCGAGCTCCTCCACGCCGCCGGCTGGCACTGAGTCCGCCGGCTGGCACCGGGCCCCGCGGCGCCCGGCGGCGCGTCAGATCGCGGTGCCCACCACGCTCCCGATGGCGAAGGTGACGGCCATGGCCAAGGCGCTCCAGAGCGTGATGCGCACGACCGCCCGCGCCGGCGGAGCCCCGCCGAGGCGGGCGCCGACGAAGCCGAGGCCGGCCAGCGCCACCAGCGCGGTGAGGACCAGGGCGACGGTGGCCCAGTCCTTCGGCACGGCCGCGGCCACGACCAGGGGCAGGAGCGCACCCACCGCGAACGAGGCGGCGGACGACCATGCCGCCTGGAGCGGCCGGGCGGTCACGACGTGGGAGATCCCGAGCTCGTCCCGACTGTGCGCGCCCAGGGCGTCGTTGGCGGTGAGCTGCTCGGCCACCTGCAGGGCGAGGTCGGGTTCGAGGCCCCGCTGCTCGTAGATGAAGGCCAGCTCGGCCAGCTCGCCGGCGGGGTCGTCCTCGAGCTCGAGGGTCTCCTTGGCGATGTCGGCCTTCTCGGTGTCGGCCTGCGAGCTGACCGAGACGTACTCGCCCGCGGCCATCGAGCCCGCCCCGCCGGCCAGGCCGGCGATGCCCGCCACGAGGATCGACGTGCGGGACGCGCTGCTCGCGGCCACGCCCACGAGCAGGCTCGAGGTGGACACGATGCCGTCGTTGGCGCCGAGCACGGCGGCGCGCAACCAGCCGATCCGGTCGGACCGGTGGCGCTCGGCGTGGCGGCTGGTGGCGAGTCGGGCCATGCGACCAGCAGACCACACCGGGCGCGCGGCGACGAGGGTCGGAGGTCCTCCGGCGCGCTACGGCTTCGAGAGCTTGGCCCGCACGTGCTTCACCGCGTCCCGGGGGTCGGGGAGCAGGAAGCCCTTGCGGAGCAGGTTCTCCTTCTTGGCCGTGAACGGCGGGTACATCATCGGGGGGTCGAGCTTCGTGCTGCGCTCGTGCACCGGCTTGAGGTGGCTGAAGGTGTCGAACCCGAACTTGCCGTGGTACGAGCCCATGCCGCTCGGTCCCACGCCGCCGAAGGGCAGGTCGGGGTTGGAGACGTGGAAGATGGTGCCGTTGACGCACACGCCGCCGCTGCTCGTGGCGTCGACCACGGCACCCGTCTCGGCGTCGCGCTCGGAGAACACGTAGAGGGCGAGGGGCTTGTCCCGCTCGTTGACGAAGGCGATGGCCTCCTGCAGCGAGGCGACGCGCAGCACCGGGAGCACCGGACCGAAGATCTCGTCGGCCATGGCCGCCGAGTCGGCGTCGACGTCGGTGAGCACGGTCGGCGCGAGGTAGCGCTCGTCGGCGTCCGCCACGCCGCCGGCGGCGACGGTGCCCGAGTCGAGCAGCTTCTCCAGGCGGTGGAAGTGCGCGGCGTTGACGATGCGGGCGTAGTCCGCGCTCTGCCGGGGGTCGTCGCCGTAGAACTCGGTGATGGCGGCCTTGATCTTGTCGACCAGGGCGTCGTGTACGGAGTCCTCCACGAGGACGTAGTCGGGGGCGATGCAGGTCTGGCCCGCGTTGAGGAACTTGCCCCAGGCGATGCGATGCGCGGCCACGTCGAGGTTGGCGCCGGACGTGACGATGGCCGGGCTCTTGCCGCCGAGCTCGAGGGTGACGGGGGTGAGGTGCTCGGCGGCGGCCTGCATGACCACCCGGGCCACGCGCCCGTTGCCCGTGTAGAAGATGTGGTCGACGCGCTGGGCCAGCAGCTCGCCCGTCTCGGCCACGCCGCCCTGTACGACCTGCAGGGCCGTGTCACCGAGGCCGTGGATGATGTCGGCGATCACCGCGGCGCTGGCGGGAGCGAGCTCGGAGGGCTTCACCACGACGGCGTTGCCGGCCGCGACCGCGGCGACCATGGGCTGTATCGCGAGCTGCACGGGGTAGTTCCACGGGGCGATCACGGTCACGACGCCGAGGGGCTCGGGGACGAGCTTGGAGGTGCCCGGCTGGAAGGCCACCGGCGTGCGGACCCGCCGGGCCCGGCTCCAGGTGCGCAGGTGGGCGACGGCGTGGTCGATCTCGCTGATGCCGAAACCGATGTCCGCGGTCCACGCCTCGAAGGTGGGCTTGCCGAGGTCGAGGCGGAGGGCCTCGAGCAGGTCGGCCTCACGGTCGACCAGCGCGGCCCGCACCTTGGCCAGGGTGTCGACGCGCCAGCGGAGGGGCCGGGTGCGGCCCTCGTCGAAGGCGGACCGGGCCGCGCCGACGAGGCCGGCGATGGCGTCGACCGGCGTGGCCTCGAACCCGAAGGTGTCGGTGGTCGCCGGCGTGTCGGTGGCGGTCATGGGTCCCCCTGGGATCGGTGCGACAACCCCGTCAGGCTACGCCCGCCCAGGGCCGAGCGCCCCCCGTCAGTACTGCATGAACTCGTGGACGACCCAGTAGTTCCCGCAGCCCCGGGCCACGCCCGTACCGACGTAGTTGAAGTTCGGGTTCAGGATGTTGTTGCGGTGGGAGGTGGAGCTCATGAAGGCGTTGTGCACGACCGACAGTGACGGTCCCCGCCCCACGTTCTCGGCCAGGCTGCGCCACCGGTAGGGGTTCGACGAGGCGTACGTGCGGCTGTGACCCAGGGTGCAGTTGGCCGCCATCCACTCCGCCCAGTCCTGGGCGAAGTCCGAGAGCCACTGGTTGGCGCCCATCGCCCGCACGCCCCGCGAGGTCCGCGAGTTGTTCACCTGGTTGAACACGGTCGTCTGGTCCGCCGACACGCACGACGCGGCCAGCAGGCTCAAGGCTGCGGCGAGGACGGCGGCGAGGAGCAGCGCACGGGCACGCCGGCCTCGCGGACGCGGCCCCGTCGATCCGGGGTCGTGGTCCGGGACGGCGTCGCTCGGGACGGGGTCGTCCGCCACCTGGTGGGTCGGCATCGGCTCGGTTCCTCACTCGCCCGCGCGCTGGATGACCGCCCCCGGCACTGCTGACGACTCGGTGCTGGCTGAGTCGGTGCTGCGTCCTGCTGGTACTTCCTCCCGCTCCCTACCCTACCGAGGCCCCTGGCCCGACCTCACCGGGTGGGGCGCCTTCGCCCACCTCGATGCCGGCGAGCAGCTCGTCGAGGGTGCGCAGCTGGGCGGCGCTGAGGGTGAGGAGGGCCGGCGGCGGCACGCTCATGCGCTCGAGCAGCTGCGCCCGCGCGCCGAGGCCGTCGTCGGTGAGCTGGAGCATCTTCACCCGCCGGTCGGTGGGGCTGACGCGACGCTCCACGTAGCCCGCTTCCTCCAGGCGATCGGCGAGGAAGGTGACGTTGGAGGCGTCGCACTTCCACTCCGCGGCCAGCGACCGCATGGGCTTGGGCTCGTCGGGGTCGAGCGAGAGCAGGGCGTGCATGTGGGCCGGGGTGAGCCCCGCCTCGGCGGCGATGGTGACGAACTCGTCCTTGCGGCTCTGGAACAGCTCGAACATCCGCTGCCATGCCGAAGAGGCCAGCTCGTCCTTGGTCGCGCCCACGCCGTCCGCCCCCCTCGGGCCCCGGGCACCTCTCGTTCTGGGACCACCCTGACGTCACCAGGACCACCAGCGTGGTCCCAGAATGGGACACCCTCCGTTCTGGGACCACCCTGACGTCACCAGGACCACCAGCGTGGTCCCAGAATCGGATGAGCGGGGCGCGACCGGGGAGACTGGGGGCGTGCCCCTCGAGCTCTCGTGGTTCGCCCCGTCGTGCTCCGGCGACACCGCACGGCTGGGCGTCGCCGACCCCGACCGGCGGGCGACCTTCGCCTACAACCGCCACGTCATCGGCCTGGTCGACGCCCTGGGCTTCCAGAACGTCCTGATCCCGTCGAGCTACATGCCGGGCATGGACCCGTGGACGCTGGCGTCGGCGCTCGGTCCGATGACGACGTCGACCCGGCTGCTGCCCGCGGTGCGGGTGGGCGAGTTCGACCCGCCGATGTTCGCCCGGGCGGCCAAGGGCCTGCAGTCGATCATGGACGGCCGGCTGACGGTCAACATCATCTCCAGCGAGCTCGCCGGCGAGACCCTGTCGTCGGAGGACCGCTACGCCCGCACCGCCGAGGCCATGGCCCTGCTGCGGGCCTTCTGGACCGCCGACCACGTCCGCCACGAGGGCCGGTGGTGGGACTACGACCTGCCCACCGGGCCGACCCGGACGCGGATGCCCCCGCCGATGTACTTCGGGGGGACGTCCGAGCCGGCCAAGGCCGTCGCCGCCGAGCACGCCGACTGCTACCTGATGTGGGTCGAGGGGGTCGCGTCGATCGGGGCGCTCGTCGAGGACCTGCGGGGCCGGGCCGCGGCGCACGGGCGCACCCTCGCGTTCGGCCTGCGCACCCACGTGATCGTGCGCGCGACCGAGGCCGAAGCCCGGCGGGCGGCGGCCGAGCTGGTGAGCGAGCTCGACCCCGAGGTCGGCCGGCGCCTCAAGGAGGCATCCCACGACCACGCCTCGGTCGGCGTGCAGCGCCAGGACGCCCTCCGGGCGGCGGCGGGCGACGACGGCTTCGCCGAGGAACACCTCTGGACGGGCATCGGCGTGGCCCGCAGCGGCGTCGGCGCCGCCATCGTCGGCGACCCCGACCAGGTCGAGGCCAAGCTCCGCGCCTACCAGGCCCTCGGCATCGACTCGTTCATCCTCTCCGGCTACCCCCTCGACGACGAGGCCCAGCGTTTCGCCGACCTCGTCCTCCCCCGCTTCGCGGACGAGCTCGGCCCCCTCCCCTTCCCCTGAGCGCTCGGACGCGGCCGGACCCTCCGCGCGATGCTGCTCTCGTGCAGCAGGCCGGGGATCAGGTCGCGACAGCGATCGAGGCGCTGGTGGCGACAGCGCTAAGCAACTCGCCGCCGAACCCGGCCCACGCCGCGGTGCTCACGGTGATCGATGAGAACCACCGTCGCCGCACCGACGAGGCGATCGTCGCCGGCTACGAGCGCATCCCCCAGGCCGAGCACGACCCGGGGTGGAGCGACGGGGTCACCCGCCGGATGATCGCCGACGATCCCTGGTGAGGTGGACCCGCTAGCCCTGTTGGGCGGCGAGGAGGCGGCCCTGGAGGTCGGTCAGGAGGTAGGTCTGCCGGTCGCGGGTCCACTCCTGGCCGGACTGGGGGTCGTAGGCGCTCGGGAGGTCGACGCCCTCGGGGACGGCGGCGTCGGTCATGCCCGCGGCCCGGCTGGTGAGCACGCAGCGGACCGCGTGGTCCTGGAAGCCGATGACGCCGACCTGGCCGAGGTCGACGCCCTGCTGCTGGGCGAGGGTGACGGCCTTCTCGGCCACGCCGGCGGTGGAGAGGTAGACGACCTCGCCGTCGGGACCGGTGTCGGGGTCGATCGAGGTGACGTCGCCCACTCCCGTCTCGGCGAGCAGGTCCGCGACCTCCCACTGGGCGAACACGGGGACGGGGTGCTCGGCCACGAAGTCCTCGACTGCCTGGGCGAGGTCCTCGTTGACCGGCCCGGGGCTGAGGGTGCCGTCGCCGGCCACCCGGTTGCCGAACGCGTAGACGACCAGGCTGTCGACCTCGTCGTCGGGCACGGTCGGTGGGGCCATGGCCACGAGCGGGTCGGTGAAGACGGCGTCGAGGCCGACGAGGGCCTCGAACTGCGCCACCCCGTCGGAGCCGAGGCCGTCGACGAGGGACTGGGCCAGGGCGGCGTCGCCGAGCTCGTCGGTCCAGCGGGCCACCAGCCCGTCGGCGAAGGTGGCGGGCGCGGTCGTCGACGGCGGGGTCGAGGTCGTGGTGGCCTCCTCGGTCGTGACGGTGGCGGCGCTCGTGGCGCCCGACTCGTCGTCCCCGCTGCTCCCACAGGCGGCGCCCACGAGGGCGAGCACGGCCAGGACGAGGGCGCCGGCGAGCGCCGGCCCACGGCGTCGGCAGCGGGTGACAGCCACGGCGGCAACGTACCCGACCCGCCGGTCCACCCGTTCTGCCCGCAGATCCGTGAGGTGCAGCGTCACGCCGCTGCTGGCAGACGACCGCGACCACGACGGTCGACGGGCCGCGCGGGGCCGGGTCAGCCGTGCAGGGCCTGGAACACGTCGTAGACCATCCAGGCCGGCCAGAAGAGGCCCTGGACCAGGACGAAGACGTACGCCCAGAACGAGTCGGCCTGCTGCCAGAACCAGACCCACGCGCCGAACATCCCCAGGCCGTAGATCGCTCCGCTGCCCGCGGCGCTCGCATGCTCCTTGGCCATGACGGCCTCTCCGGCCGGCGGTACGGGTGAGCGGACGACGACGGCCCGCCGGCCTCGGCGAGGGACCGTCGCCGCCACCGCGACGGTACGGCGGCGCCACCCCTGCTCAGTAGGGGCGGAGGTCCCGGCCCGCTGGGTCAGTCCCCGAGCAGTGGGTCGGGCTCGTCGTAGGCCAGCTGGCGGTACGGCGGGCGGCGGTCGGGGTCGTTGTACGGCCGGTGGCCGTGGACCGGGCACTTGGCCACCAGCTCCTCGCGGGCGGGCTCGACCACGGCCCTCCCGCCGAAGGGGCCGGGCCCGATGTAGCCGGCGGGCCACGGCCCGACGATGCGCTCGTCGCAGACCGGGCAGCGCGTCCAGCGCCGCGGCACCCGCTCGACCGGGATCAGCGTGTCGTACGAAAGCGTTCGCAGCCACGCCCTGATGCGGCCCACGCCGCCGACGCTACGGCGCTACGGCTGGTCGCCGTCGGGCGCCGCCGCGCCCTCGTCCTCGGGGCGCCACTCGGGCGGGACGACCACGACAGGGCGGGTGGCCCGGTGCGTCACCTTGGAGGCGACGTTGCCGAGGAGGCGGTCGGCGAAGGCACCGCCGGAGTGCAGGCCGAGGACGATGAGGTCGGCGTCCTCGTGCTCCGCGGCCTGCACGAGCGTCGGGGCGGCGGGCCCCTCGATCACCGAGGCGCGAAAGCGCACGCCGGCGTCGCGCAGCGGGGCGCACCACTCGTTCACGAGGTCGCGCTTCAGCTGCGCCCGCCAGTTGGTCATGGTGTCGGGTGTGATGTCACGCCAAAACTGGGTGTCGGGGTCGAGGGCGTGCACCACGACGACCTCGGCGTCGAGCTCGGCGGCACGGCCCGCCGTCCACGTCGCCGCCCGCAGCGCGGCGGGCGAGCCGTCCGCACCCAGGAGGATCAGGTCGATGCTCATCGCAGGGATGAGCGGCAGTCGGAAGCCAGTGCACCGGTCATGGCCCGCACCTACCCACCGCGGGCCCGCGGAAGACGGCGCCGCCACGTCATGACCTAGCCTCCGCGGCATGAGCGACACGGGGGCAGCGAGCGGGACGACGGCGCAGGGACGGGGCACCTACCCGGGGTTCGAGGGCGTCGTGGGGCGCACGTTCGCGGGGTCGCAGGGGTGGTGGCCCGAGCGGGCCGAGCCGCCGGCCGACGCCCCCAACATCATCGTGATGCTGGTCGACGACCTCGGCTACGCGGACCTCGGCTGCTACGGCTCCGAGATCGAGACGCCCAACCTCGACCGACTGGCCGCCGCCGGCCTGCGCTACACGAATTTCCACGTCGCCCCCATGTGCTCGCCCACCCGGGCGGCGCTGCTCACCGGCCAGGAGTCCCACCTCGCCGGCGTCGGCTCGGTCGCCCACTCCGACGCGGGCTTCCCGGGCTACGCCATGGAGCTCGGGACGAACGTGGTGACGATCCCCGAGGTCCTCCGGGACCAGGGCTACGCCACCTTCATGCTCGGCAAGTGGCACCTGGCCAAGGACTCCGACTGCTCGGCGGCGGGGCCCCGCCACTCGTGGCCGCTGCAGCGGGGGTTCGACCGCTTCTACGGGATCCTCGACGCCTTCACGAACCTGCACCACCCGCACCGGCTGACCGAGGACAACCACGCGGTCGAGATCGACCAGTACCCCGAGGGCTACTACCTCACCGACGACCTCACCGACCGCTGTATCGACATGGTCCGCGAGCTCAAGGCCTCGAACCCGGCGAAGCCCTTCTTCACCTACTTCGCCCACCCGGCGGTCCACGCCCCGCTGCACGCCCGGCCCGAGGACGTCGCCAAGTACAAGGGCCGCTACGACGCCGGCTGGGACGTGATCCGCCAGCAGCGCTACGAGCGCCAGGTCGCCATGGGCCTGCTCCCCGAGGGCACGCCGCTGGCGCCCCGCAACACCGAGCCGAACCACGACGTGCTGCCGTGGGACGACCTGTCCGACGCCGAGCACGAGCTGTTCGCCCGCCACATGGAGGTCTTCGCGGGGATGGTCGACCGCATCGACCAGAACGTCGGCCGCCTGATGGAGGCGCTCGACGAGCTGGGCGAGCTCGACAACACGATCTTCCTCTTCCTGTCGGACAACGGCGCCTCCCGCGAGGGTGAGGTCACGGGCACCACCTCGTACTACGTCCACCTCCTCCAGGGCGACGACGTGGAGGCCGACCGGGCCCGCCTCGACCTCATCGGCGGGCCGCAGACCACGCCACACTACCCGCGGGGCTGGGCCCAGGCGGGCTGCACGCCGTGGCGCCTCTACAAGATCAACACCCACGCCGGCGGCCACTCGGTGCCGTTCATCGTGTCGTGGCCGGCGGGCGAGCGCGACGGCCGCCTCGGCGCGGGGGCGGCGGGCGCCGGCGCCCTCCGGGACCAGTACACCCACGTGACCGACCTGCTCCCGACCTTCGCCGACCTGCTCGGCATCGAGGTCCCGACCGAGCACAACGGGAACGCCATCGACCCGCTGGCGGGGACGAGCTTCCTGCCCACCCTCGCCGACCCGGCGGCGCCGTCGGCCCACCGAGAGCAGGTCTACGAGAACAACGGCCACCGCGGCCTCTACCGCGACGGCTGGGAGATCGTGACCTGCCACCAGGCCATGTCCCCCTTCGACGACTCGGAGTGGGAGCTGTACCACGTGGCCGAGGACCGCACGGAGCTGCGGAACCTCGCCGCCGAGGAGCCCGAGCGCCTGCGGGAGATGATCGACGCCTGGGAGGCGGCGGCGTGGGAGAACCGCATCTACCCGCTCGACGAGGGCACCTCGATCAAGTACCTGGTGCGCCCGCCCCGGTCGGCGGTCTACGCCGAGGAGCCGGTGACGATCCTGGCCGGGACGCCGACGCTCGAGCGGTGGCGCTCGGTCCAGCTCATCTGGTTCAAGGCGTTCACCGCCGCGGTCGACCTGGGCGCACCGGGGTACGCCGCCGGCGACCAGGGCTACCTCGTGGCCCACGGCGACCAGGGCGCGGGCTACGGGCTGTACGTCCTCGACGGCCGCCTCGCCTTCGTGCACAACGACGGGCGGGGGCACCTGCGCCGCCTCGACGGGGGCGAGGTGCCAGTGGGCGCCACCTCGGTGGTCGCGGACTTCGCGGCGCCGGGCGGCAACGTCTGGACGGTCTCGCTGTCGGTCGACGGCGAGGCCCGCGGCTCGCTCGAGGGCGTGCCCATGCTGTTCGGCATGGCGCCCTTCGAGGGCATCACGGTGGGCCGGGACCCCCGCTCCCCCGTCGACTGGGACCTCCACCGCCGCTTCGGCTCGTTCGCCTGGACGGGGGCGCTGCACTCGGTGACCTACACCCCCGGCGCCGACGCCCCCGACGCCCCCAGCACCATGGTGGAGATGCTCCGCGAGATCGGCCGCGCCTTCGAGTAGCCCGCCGGCGGGCCGGCGCCGGCCGGTCAGGGGGTGGCGGGGACCCAACGGGAGAGGACGGGGCGGGCGCCCTCGGGGAGGGTGTAGTAGGCGTCGGCGTCCGGGGTGAGGGCGACGGCCTCGCCCTGGACCTCGACAGGTACCGGGCCGGTGCAGGGCTCGCCGGCGAGGACGTCGGCGAGGTCGGCGCCGTCGCCCCGCTGGAAGAGGCGGACGCTGCCGTAGGTGCGGACGGCGAGCACCGAGCCGTCCGGCGAGAGGTCGGCGCCGGTGACCGACGCGAACGTGGACGGGCCGGGGCGGAAGGTGCCGACCCGCTCGAGGGCGGGGAGCGCGGCGGCGTCGGCGTCCCAGCCGCTGAGCGAGCCCCGGTAGATCCCGACCGGGCCGCCGGCGAGGCGCTTCTCGATCACGTAGAAGGTGCCGTCGGTGCGGTCGACGAAGAGCGCCTCGGCGTCGCGGGGCCCGTCCGGGTAGGTGAAGGTGAAGCGGTCGACACCATCGACGGTCGCCGTCACCGGCTCCTGGCCGGCGGTCACCTCGGGCTCGGGCACCCGGTAGATCGTCACCGAGCTCCGCACGGCGTCGTTGTCGCCGATGTCGGCGAGGTAGAGCGCATCGGTGTCGGCGACGGGTTCCCCCGAGTCGTCGACGTCGGGCCCGAGGGCCATGTCCTCCCAGTCGACGGCCTCGGCGCCGGCGAGCGTGAAGATGCCGAGCTTGCGGCCGTTCTCCCCGAAGGCGAACACCCGGGCGGTGTCGCCCGAGTCGTTGTGGGCCCAGAGCACGCCCGGCTGGGTCCGGCTCACCGCCAGGCCCGACGCCTCGACCAGCGGCCCCACCCGCAGCCGGACCGTGTCGGGCGACTCCAGCTCGCCGTTGCAGGCGGCCTCGTAGATCGAGCCGGCGAGCGCGCCCGGCGCGGTGCTCGACGTGGTGGCGTCGACCGGCGTCGTCGTCGTGGCGGTGCCCGCCGACGTCTCCGACGAACCGCCTCCTCCGTCGCTGCCACAGCCGGCGGTCAGGCCGACGAACAGCCCGGCGGCGACGAGCGGGGCGAGCAGGCCGGACCGTCCACGGCGCATCGCCGCACCCTACGCGGCGCCCCACCCCGAGGGCGGCGCCCCCGTTCTGCCAGCAGCGGCGTGCGCCACCGCGTCACGGTCCTGCTGGCCGAACGGCGGGGTGAGGGCTAGGTGGCGTCGGGTCCGAGGTAACTCGCGGCGAGGAGGCTCGGGTCGGCGGCGAGGTCGGCGGCGGGGCCCTCGGCCACGACCTCGCCGTGGTTCAGCACGTAGGCCCGGTCGGCCACGTGCAGCGCCACCGCCACGTGCTGCTCGACGAGGAGCACGCCGGCGCCGAGGTCGTCGGCGATGCGCCGCACGACGGGGACGAGGCGCTCGACGATCACCGGGGCGAGCCCGAGGCTCATCTCGTCGACGAGCAGCAGCCGGGGCCGGCGGACCAGGGCCCGGGCGAGCGCCAGCATCTGCTGCTCACCGCCCGAGAGCAGGCCGGCCTGGCGGTCGAGCAGCGCCTCGAGGGCCGGGAAGTAGTCGAGCACCTGGTCGAGCGGCACCGGCTGGCGGCGGGCCCGACCCACCACCAGGTTCTCCCGCACCGTGAGCTGCGAGAAGAGGGCACGGTCCTCGGGGACGTGGGCGACCCCCCGACGGGCGAGCCGGTGCGGTCGGGTGCGGGGGCCGACCGCCTCGCCGAGCACGACGACCTCGCCACCGATCGGCGGCAGCAGGGCCGAGACCGTCACCAGCGTCGTGGTCTTGCCGGCGCCGTTCGGCCCCAGCAGGGCGACGACCTCCCCGGCCGCCACGGTGAGCGACAGGTCGCGCACCACCGCGACGCCGGCGTAGCCGGCCACGAGCCCCCGCAGCTCGAGCAGCACCTCGGCGGGCTCCACCGCCGGCTCCGTCATCCCACGCCCTCGCCGAGGTAGGCGGCGATGACGCCGGGGTCGCGGCGGACGTCGGCGGGGGTGCCGGACGCGATGATCCAGCCGGCGTCGAGCACGTACACCTGCTCGCAGGTGCCGAGGACGAGGCCCATGTCGTGGTCGACGAGCAGCACGGCCACGCCGGCGTCGGCCATGGCCCGGAGGTGGTCGCCGAAGCGCAGGCTCTCCTCGGAGTCGAGGCCGGCGGCGGGCTCGTCGAGCAGCACCAGACGGGGTCGAGCCGCCAACGCCCGGGCCACGCCGACGAGCTTGCGCTGGCCGAGCGAGAGCTCGGTCGGGAGCAGGTCGGCCTGGTCGGCGAGGCCGACGGTGGCGAGCGCCTGGGCCACGACCTCGTCGCCGTGGTGGGCGCGGGGGCGCACCAGCGAGGCGACGGTCGCCCGCACGCCGCCGGACGGCACGGCCACCAGGCAGTTCTCGGCGACCGTCAGGTCGTCGAAGAGCTCGAGCGACTGCCACGTGCGGGCGAGGCCGGCGCGGGCCCGGCGGTGCGACGGCAGGCCGTGCAGGGCCGTGCCGCCGAAGCGCACCTGACCCCGGTGCGGGACGAACCCGCAGACCGCGTCGATGAAGGTGGTCTTGCCGGCGCCGTTGGGCCCGATCAGCCCGACGATGGCGCCCTCCCCGACCGACAGCGCCACCTGGTCGAGGGCGTGGACGCCGCCGAAGGTCACGCCGAGGTCCACGACCTCCAACAGCGCGCCCGGCGCGCCCTTCCCCACCGATCCGTCCTCCGACCCGTCCCCCACGGCGGAGAGTCTGGCATCCGGGCCGGCGCCCCGGCGCCGCGACCCCACGCTGGGACCAGCCGGTCGTTCCTCACCACATCAGCCTGGTCCCGGAACGACCCACCCGCTCCTCCGGGACCAGCGTGACGTTCCCCCGGAACATCAGCGTGGTCCCGGAACGGGAAGCGGCGGTGGGTCGGGAGCGCCGTTGCCCCCGACCGCGGGTCAGGCGGCGGCGCCGGGGCCGGCGCTGTCGGTGGCGCGGCGGGCCGCCAGCTCCTCCCGGCTCGGGATGCGCCGGGCGGGCGCCTTCGGGGCGAGCAGCCGGTAGATGGTGAAGAACACGATCCCGACGGCGCCGACGAGGGCCGCCCAGCGCAGCGCCGGGGTGCTCGAGTCGGTGCCCGCGGTGAGCATGTGGACCGTGGCCGACACCGCCACGACGTAGCTCGTGAGGTGGATCGAGTGCCACACGTTCTTCGGGATGCGCTTCATCAGCAGCGACGTGACCTCGACCAGCACGAGGAACCAGAAGGCGACGATGCCCCAGGTCACCGCGCCGGGGCGGTACTCCGACGACGCCATGGGCACGAAGAGCTCGGCCCAGCCGAACACGAGGAAGTTGTCGGCCACGAGCGCCCAGAGGTGCACGCCCACGAAGATCACCGTAAGGGCGCCCAGCCACCGGTGCAGGTCGAGCAGCCACGGCGCCCGCGGCTTTGGGCCGAGGGCCCTCGTGGAGAGGGCCAGGCCCCAGAGCACCGAGGCCACGGCGAGGAACCAGGCCACGATCCCCGTCGACCTCGCCATGTACCACCAGAAGTGGTTGTTCATCGTCGACCTCCCGCCGCGCCGACGCTAGCTGCCGCTGCTGTTCGTCACCGGGGCCGGCGCGACCGACGGCGCCGGCACCGGGACGACGAGCGAGCGGCCGGAGTCGTTCACGGCGACGTTGCCGTCCGTGGTGAGCCCGGCGGGCGAGGACGGGGCGGGACTGGCCGCGGGGGCGCCCGACGGCAGGGCCATGGCGGCGACCATGCCGAAGGCGGCGGTGCCGGCGATGCCCGCGGTGACGATGCGGGCCCGGGCGGCGGCGTGGGGGCGCTTGGGCCGGCGCGCCGAGCGGGCGCCGGACGGGGCCGGGGCGCCGGCGGGCGAGGGAGCGGGGCGGCGGGGGTCAGTCATCGTCGCCACCACCGAACGAGAAGGTGAGGCCGCCGTCGTCGTGGCCCTCGTCGTCGGACTCGTGGTCGTCGGACTCGTGGTCATCGTCGTCATCGGACGACGGGCTGGGC
>WBZL01000999.1_pt1 | contig 30877 bp, 20 predicted proteins | sample 5204291 | NCBI WGS metagenome assembly WBZL01 (sample SAMN12344345, study PRJNA552823) | activated sludge metagenome | biome: Activated sludge suspended growth; feature: Nitrification reactor; material: Wastewater; isolation source: activated sludge from nitrification reactor of wastewater...
ATACGGAATGGTAGATCTGTTGATTTGCCGCCTTCGCCGAGGCTACGGCCGCCGGAGGGTGATTTGAGAATGCGAGGGATTGAAATTAAAATCATTTGCGACGCAAGATTTTGCGAGGCGACGCAAGATTTTGCGTCGCTACAAAATAATATTATGCAAAACAACCACAGGCCCGCTCCCGCCATCATCATCATTTTTGGCGGCAGCGGGGATTTAACCAAGCGGAAGCTCATACCGGCATTCTACAACCTGTTCCTGGACAAGCATATGCCGGATCAATTCGCCATCGTCGGGCTGGGGCGCACCGCATACGCTGACGACGAATTCCGGGCCTTGCTCCGGGAGGGGATCGACAGCTTCAGCCGCCGCGGCAAAGCGCAGGATGAGGAATGGCAGCAATTTGCCCCTACCCTTTCCTATTTGCAATCGGATATCAACGACGAAAAATCCTATAAGGCGCTTACCGCCAGGATCCATGCCCTGGAAAAAAACTGGGAGCAGAAGCCCAACCTGATCTTCTACCTGGCCATCGCGCCTGAATTGGTAGAACCCGTGGCAACCCACCTCGGCAATGCGGGCATTTGCAAGAACATCGACCGGTCGAGGCTTGTAGTTGAAAAACCGTTCGGCCGCGACCTGGAAACGGCGCGAAAACTGAACGGCGTACTGACCGGCATTTTTGACGAAAGCCAGATTTACCGGATCGACCACTACCTGGGCAAGGAGGCCGTTCAGAACATGCTGGTCTTCCGGTTTGCCAATGTGCTCTTTGAGCCGATCTGGAACCGGAAATACATCGAGCACGTCCAGATCACCGCTTCCGAAACGGTGGGGGTGGAAGACCGCGGCGGGTATTTTGACGGCGCGGGCACCCTGCGGGATATGATCCAGAACCACGTTTTGCAGTTGCTATGTTTTGTGGCCATGGAGCCGCCCAACGCCTTCACATCGGAAGACATCCGCAATCGGAAAGTGGATGTCCTTCGGGCTATCCGGCGGTTTGAAGGGAAAGAGATTTTTGAAAAGGCAGCCCGCGGTCAATACGGCGGCGGCTGGATGCAGGGAGAAAAGGTACAGGGCTACCGCGAAGAGCCGAAAGTGGCGAAAAACTCGGCTACCGACACGTTTGCCGCCCTCAAATTCTACATTGATAACTGGCGCTGGCAAGGGGTTCCCTTTTACGTGCGCAGCGGGAAACGGATGACCGAGAAAATGACCGTGATCACGGTGCAGTTCCGGGAAGTCCCCCATCAGGTGTTTCCGTCGAGCGTAGCGGAAAACATCCGGCCCAACCGGATCATTATCAGCATTACACCCGATACGGGCATCCGGTTGCGCTTCCAGGCCAAGCAGGTCGGGCTTTCCATGCGCCTGGCGCCCGCTGATCTGATCTTCAACTACAGCCAGACCTACGAAGCGCAACCGCCCGAGGCTTATGAAACGCTGTTGCACGACGTCATGAGCGGGGACTCCACCTTGTTCATGCGATCGGACGAGGTGGAGGCGGCCTGGTCGGTGGTCAAGCCGGTAATGGATCTGTGGGAAGAAAACCCGCCGACGGATTTTCCCAATTACCAGTCGGGAAGCTGGGGGCCTGAAGCTGCTGAACGCCTGATCGCGGCGGACGGGTACCATTGGGTGATGATGCCGGTGTAGGGCGGAGGATTTGTTGATTTGCCGCCTTCGCTCATTTAGAGCTTCGGCCGCCGGAGGTTAATTCGATACATTCGGATCAATCGAAAAATCGATTCAAATACAATGGCTAATTTTTTCCATATTTCGGATACGGCGGACGCCATGAGCCGGGCGGCGGCCGACTTTTTTGTCGAACGGGCAAAAACGGCGATCTCCCGAAACGGGCGGTTCACCGTCAGCCTTTCGGGGGGATCAACGCCCGAAGCGCTGTTCCGGCTGTTGGCCGCTTCACCATGGAAAGACAGGATTGATTGGCAAAAAGTCCACATTTTCTGGGGCGACGAGCGCTGCGTGCCGGATGATTCCCCGGAAAACAACGCCCGTATGGCCCGCCAGGCCTTGCTCGACCATGTACCTGTGCCGGAAAACCAGATCTGCCGCATGAACGGGTCGCTGCCGCCTGAGGCCGGGGCTGCTTTGTACGACATCCGCCTGCGGGAATTCTTCGATTGGAAAATGCCGGTTTTCGACCTCATCCTGCTGGGTATGGGCGACGACGGGCATACCGCCTCCTTGTTCCCGCATACCCCGGTGCTGAAAGAAGAACACCGCTGGGCCAGGGAGGTGTACGTCAGTAAACTGGACAGCTGGCGGATCACCCTGACCGCGCCGGTCATACAATCGGCTGCCTGTATTGCCTTTCTGGTGGCGGGTAAAAAGAAGGTTGCGGCCCTGAAGGAAGTGCTGCACGGCGATTACCGCCCGGAAGAATTTCCAAGCCAGTTGATAGCGCGAAACCGGGCGGAAGTGCACTGGTTTCTGGACGCAGCCGCAGGAAAAGCGGTCGATTGAGCCTGTTTACGGCCGTTTTTCCAGGTTCATTTCAAAGAAAGGCATCCAGTTTTTGCCGTCGCGGCTCATGGCCCCCTTTTCGGTCCATTTTTTATCCGTGAGCTCGATGGTGTACCGAACCTCGCCCGCCATCGGATGGGTAAATCCCCATTGTATCCGGCCGTCTTCCAGGAATTTGAAATCCGCATCCACGTAGTTGCCGTCGGCCCGAAAGGCCCGCATGAGGTATTTGCCGGCCTGCTGATCGTAGGAAATGACGGCAAATGCCTGGTGAATGATCTTGGTGGAATCGGTCGCATCTTTGCCGAGCCCGTCCACCACCACGATCGATCCGTTGACTTTCAGTTGCACGTCCTCCGTCTGGTTGAATTCATGCCGCTGCGGGCCCATTTGTATCCAGCCGGTTCCGCGCCAGAAGCCTGCCATGCCATGCAGTTTTTTCATGGCTGCCTGTGCCTCAGGCGAGGGTTGGAGGCCGGCCTGTGCGATGACGGAGGTGAGGGTGAGGAGGAAGATGAGGGTGGAAATGATGGTCTTTTGCATGGTATATTTTTGTTTATTTTTGTTTATTTTTGTTTGTTGTAGTTTATTTTTGTTTGCCGTGGTTCGGCCCCCAACGATCATAAACAACCATGAACAACCATGAACAACCCTAAACCATCATAAACAACCATGAACAACCATGAACCATCATGAATAACCATAAACAACCATGAACAACCATGAACAACCCTAAATCATCATGAACAACCTATTCACCCGGGTTGAAATACGTCTTCAGGTCCTTATAAAAGTTTTCAAAGGCCTCGACGCCCTTGGGAGTGAGTTTGCAGATGGTATGCGGGTAATTGTCCCGGAAGGTTTTTTCGACTTCGAGGTAACCTGCTTCCTGCAACTTTCCGATCTGTACGCTGAGATTCCCGGAAGTAGCACCGGCGTGTTCTTTCAGTTCATTAAACCCCGCCTCTCTGGTCACCATCAGGAAAGACATGATCGCCAGGCGGAGCTGAGAAAGCAGCAACGGGTCAAGTTCCTTAGGCATGGGCCTTTCTGACTTGGGCGTTCATCAGATATCCAGGAACAAGGTATCCCAAAACAATCGCGCCCGCCTGTACCAACACGTGGATTTCCCAGGGGAGATAAATGCAAGCTGCCGCGCCGATCCACAAGACAATGCCGCCGGCGACCAGGGCGTTGAAGCGCAACAGGATGCCGGACAAATAGGTCGAAAAGCCGGCCAGGATCAGGATCAGCGGAATGGGCGAGACGTTCATCCGGACGGCCAGCACCAGGCTGAGGCCGAGTGCAACAGCAAAGCCCAGCCAGACCAACCCGTACCACTTGCTCACGATGTTGTTGTCGCGATAACGCCTGCCTTTGAACCGTTCATAGATCAGGGAAGCAGGCACGCCGATCACAGGCATGACCATCCAAACCAGATTGGCCTTACCGTAGGCAAAACCCAGGGTCACCAGCCAATAGTTTGTCAAACTGGCGATCACCACCAGCCATCCCCACAGTAAAAACTGAAAGCCGTTTTCCCGGACCCGGTTTTTGGCCAGATCGATCGTCTCGCGGATCAGCCGGAGGCTCTCTTCAGGGTTCAGCTTTCTTTCTTCCTGGTCAGCCATATCACTCGGTTTATTTTTTAAAATTTTTACAAATATAAACTAGTTTATAAAATAAACCAAATTTTTACAAAAAATCCCGGTAACCCGTCCCGGGTGATCAGCCTTTCCGCCCTATCGCCTGATTGAGCGGCCGGCGGGGCTACATATGTTCGAGGTGGAGAGTTTTGTCCCCTTGTTTGAGGATCATTTCCTGACCTTTGCGGCTGACGAATTCATAGTCGCCGGAAATTACCCGGCCCAACCCTTTGGCCGTAGCTTCTTCGTCGCTTTTTTTCCGAATGATCAGTTTGCCGTTTTCCAGTTTCCAGAAGCCGTTTTCCCCTTTGGTGTTCTGAAACCAGGTGAACAACAATTGCCCGTCCGGCCGAATGTCCACGATAAACGGGTTGTTTTCCCGAAATTTCCGGGCCAGTTCCTGGGCAGCCGCATCCATTTGCCTGGTTTGGTCCGTTTCGAGCCAGTAGCGATGCTGGCCGATCACGTCCTCCTCTTTCAGAACGTTGGTTTCGGAGCTGCACCCCCAAAGGACCGGCAGCAGCAGAATGGCGAGGAATCGAAAATAGGTACGGTTCATTTTTTATTTTTTTCAACGGGAATCAATCGAAAGGCGTAAAGATACGGCATTACAGGTAATGTATATTCGTCATGAACCGGCCTACCCCAGGAATTATCGCCGCCGACGCCCATTTGCCGGTAATCGATATTCCAGGTGATGAAATCCCTTGGGAACAGGTCGGCCCCGTGTTTGGAGGTTACCGGTACCAGCCCTGAAGCGGATTCGGCTCCTTTTTCGCCGGCGACAAAATCGAGGTCGGCCATATCCAGTTGCCATGCGCTCACGGAAAGGGGTTCGGAAACGGCTTCCATGCGCCAGCCCATGCCCCCGGCGTCGGTGAGCGACATCCACCGGACATCGGTTTTATTGCCGGTTTCCTGCGGGCGGGAATACCTGTGCAACTGGTCCCAGACCGTGCCTTTCCAAATGGCCACTTCTCCGGAGTTTTTCCGGTCCTGGTAGGTTTCGTGAGGGCCGCGCCCATACCAGGTCATAAACCGGAAGTCCTCCGGGACACGGAGTTGCATCCCCATCCTCGGTATTTTGGGCAGATCGGGGGCATTACCGGGATAAAACCTGAAAACGACGTTCAGTATGCCATCAGATGCGATGCGGTAGTCGATATCCACGTGGGCCCCTGTTTCGACCAGGTCGTACCGTACCTCGAATCCGATATGATCACCGGCCTGCGACGGGGGGCGCTTCAGGGTTGACGTGGCTGAAACTCCGGCATTTTTCCAGATCCTGGCCCACTCCTGCATGCCGTTCCCCAGGTCGTTATCCGTTGGCGGCCGCCAGAAATTGGGCTTTGGAGGTTTGTCCAGCATTTGCCGCCCTTTGAACAGGTAGCCGAGTATTTCGCCTGTTCTATCATCGAGTTCAAGGGAAAAATCCGCCCCTGTGATCCGGTAAATATGGCCTTCCGATACCAGTTGCGGCAGTGCCGCGGGTGGCATCGGCGGTCCGGGCGCCGGGTTTGGAGACAGGAGTTCAAACTGCTCCCAGGCCACTTCATGACCGGTTGGAACAAGCGGCGATTCCCGGTTGGTGATCGCCTGGATTTTCAGAAAATAGGATCGGCCGGGTTTGAGTTCGAATTGCGGGTCGATGGTGAACCGAGCTTTTTGGCGGGGTTCGACGTCCAACGAGCCGAGATCTCCATTGCTGACCTCGACGCCGTCCTCTCTAAGCGACCACCGGATCGTCAGGTCGCCGAGATTTTTGAAGAAATTCCGGTTATAGAGCTCGTAAATCCCCGGTTCGACGGCAGAAATCCGAACGGGCGCGTAGACCTTTTTTACTTCGTAAATATGGGGGTGGGGCTCGCGAAAGGGGTTTACCAGGCCGTTGTTCAGGAAATTGCCGTCGGTCGGCAGGTCCGGGTGATAATCGTGGCCGTAAGCGAAATATTTCACCCCCTTGTCGTTGGTGTATTCAAGCGACTGGTCCACCCAGTCCCAGATAAAACCGCCCTGGAGCGCGGGCCAGGCTTCGATGGCGTCCCAGTAGTCCTGAAGGTTGCCGACACTGTTGCCCATGGCATGGCAATATTCGATCATGATCGCGGGGCGTGCGGGATTGGTTTTCGCGTAATCCACCAGTTTTGAGATCGGCGGGTACATCGGGCAGAAGATGTCGGTATAGGGCTCCAGTTCTGCAGGTTCGTATTGCACAGGGCGCGTACCGTCGTGTTCCTTGAGCCATTGATAGGTGGTTTCAAAGATCTTGCCGTGCCCGGCTTCGTTACCCAACGACCAGATAATGATGGAGGGGTGATTCTTATCGCGATGAAACATGCGTTGGGTCCGGTCGAGGTGCGCCGGAAGCCAGCTCAGCTCATTTCCGATCTGGGTTTCTTCCGAATTGGCCAGGGGGTGGCTTTCGATATTGGCCTCATCGATCACGTAAAGGCCGTATTGATCGCACAGGTCGTACCATTCGGGATGATTGGGGTAGTGCGAACTGCGGACGGCATTGATATTGTATTGTTTCATCAGGCGGATATCCTGCAGCATGATCGCGCGGTCGATCACATGGCCGGTCAGGGGATGCGATTCGTGCCGGTTAACGCCGCGGATCTCAATCGGCATGCCGTTGACCAGCAGGTTGCCGTTTTTGATCTCTACCGTTCTGAAGCCGATCCTGTCACCGGCCACTTCGAGCAATTTCCCGGATCCGTCGTCGAAGAGGCTGATCTCCAGGTAATACAGGTCGGGGGTTTCAGCCGTCCACTTTCGGGGGTTGTCAAGCTCGCCGGAAAACCCGACGGTTGTGGCGTTCCCCGGGTCGATCCTGCGGGTTGCGGCGGCGGCATACGCTTCCCGGTAGCCTGCGGCAATATCGTACAAGCGGACTTCAGCCCGAACCCCGGCCGCACTTTCCAGTGAATTGACGATATCCAGCGTCAATTGCAGCTTGCCGTTGCGGTAGGCGCCGTCAAGGCCCGCTTTGGCAAAAAAATCGCGGATCCGGACCTTCGGCGCCGAATACAGGCAGACCTCCCGCTCGATTCCCGACAGCCGGAGCATATCCTGGCTTTCCAGGTAGCTGGCGTCGCTCCAACGGTAGATGCGGATCGCAAGGGTATTCTTCCCCGGGCGGATATAGGTTGTGATATTGAATTCGGCGGGCGTTTTGGAGCCCTGTGAAAAACCCACCGACCGACCGTTGACCCATACATAAAGCGCCGATTTCACCGCCCCGAAGTACAGGAAAACCTCGCGCCCGGCCCAGGTATCGGGGATGTCGAACGGCCTGCGGTAGGAACCGACCGGGTTATAATCCGCCGGCACGTCCGGCCATTGGGTATCAAACGGGTACTTTTCATCCAGGTAGATCGGATAATCATAGCCGTACACCTCCCAGTTGGCGGGTACGGGGAAGAGGGTCCAGTTGGAATCGTCATATTCTTCCGAATAAAAATCTGCAGGGGCATCGGCCGGTTTGCGCACCCAGTTGAACTTCCACAATCCGTTCAGGGATTGGAACCACGGCGAGTCCGAAGGGTTATCCTCCAGTGCCGGTTTCGAATCACTGTACGGAAAAAAATGGGCGTGCGGCGCTTCTTTGTTGATGCCGAACACTTGATGGTTGCGGTGCGGCTCCTGGGCGGGCATCAGGCTGGGCATAAGAAAAAAGAGGGCGATAAGGCGGGTAGACGGTTTCATTGGCGGAAGGTTTTATCAATGGGCGTCGACGAAGTTGCGGACGGTCGCTTCTTCTTCCCGACCAAAGCCTTGCGATTTATATTGTAAAGGAAGAATTTCCAAACGCTAAAGCTGCGTCGCGGCATAAACCCTAATCCGCTTCTTCCATCTCCGGATAATTGGCCATCTTCCAGGGTCCCTGATGAATTTGCAGGCAATTTATCGTCATCGTTTTCTTTTCGCCCTGGTAGGTAAAGTGGATGGTGATGTCGGCCAGCTCAAGTTCTTCAGATTTCAGGGGGGTACCGTCATAAGCCGTTTGCGGGGCCTGCCGTTTGGAAATGGAGTCGACGGTGACCAGATTCCAATCGCTCACGCCTGCGCGCAGGAACCGGCGCATCATATTGCCCTTATCTTCGAGGGCGGCCTTCCAGAGTTCTTCGACACGCGTGTCGAGCTGATGGGCCGGGAGGTCGGGCGGCACCACCAATTCCAGCAGATCCCGCAATTCCTGCTTGCTGACGAAAGTCTCGAAAAGCAGGTCCTCATTTTTTTCCTGCAGGATCGGGATCAGGCGATCGACAAATTGCTCGGGGGTCTCCGCTTCGGAGCTGCAGGCATAAACTGCCGCAAATGCACCCAGTAAAAAAAAATAAACGATTGATCTCATAGCATAAGTCCGGTTATTTTTCCCGGTTCACTTCACCCGGCAAGATACCAAATGTGCGAATATCGCGGGCAATGAATGCTTCAGGTATATCAATCCCTACCCGGTCTGGCAATCAATAACCCCGGATACTCAGACGGTTCAGGATCTTGACCGGGTCGTAGATCAGGCCATCCCGGAGGACCCACTTCACCCGGCGGATATCGGAAATATTGCGGGTCGGGTCGCCGTCGATGAGGACCAGGTTGGCGCGTTTGCCGGGTTCGATTGAGCCGATTTCGGATTGCCTGCCGAGGACGGTCGCGTTGCCCAGTGTGGCAATTTTCAGGACCTCATTGGGCGGAATCCCGGCTTTGACATAGTTTTCCATTTCGAGGTGCAGGGTAAAACCCGCCAGGTTATCGGTACCGGCTACGATGGGGATGCCGTTGTCGTAAAGCAATTTGACCATTTTGAGGAAAGCCTCAGCCGACTGTTTATAGGTTTCGTCCATCCCATCGGGGACCGGGAGCCCTCCGCCTCCACTGCGAAAATACCGCTGAACGGTTAAAGGGAACCGGTTGACGACGGCTTCGTAACCGACGGGGATCTTACCCGGCCGATCCGTGAACATATTGATAAAAATGCTAACGGTCGGATCCACAACGGTCCCTTTGTCTTTCAACAACTTAAGAAAAGCCTTGCATTCCGGCGAGTTGAAATCAAAGGAAGCTGCTTTTTGGGCGGGGATCCGGAACCGGTTTGGCGACCGGGTGTCGATGGTGTCGCCGTAAAAATTGAGGAAGATCATGTTCATGTGCTGGATCTCGTCGTATCCGGCATTTACCGCTTGTTCAGCCGTCATATAGGCGGGAATATGCCCGCTGACCCGCATGCCGTAGCTTTTGGCTTTCCGGGTAATGGCCGGCACCCATTCGGGTTTGACGGAGCTGTAGATCTTGACCTGATCGTACCCTTTGCGGGCGAAGGTATCCACCCAGGCGAGGGCTTCGGCTTCTGTAGCTGCGAGTGCGGGTGTAGGCCCCGCAAAAGGTCCTTTGCCGTCGAGCAGGCCGGCGATCCGTTCGATGGTGGGTCCGAGTATTTCTCCTTTTTCGACCTTTTTGCGGGTTTCCAGCAGGCCGAAGTTATTGCCCAGGTCACGGACACCTGTAACGCCGTTGGCGAGGTGCAAGGCCCCGTCAAAATTCCCCTGGAAATGGACGTGCATATCGATCAGGCCGGGAATGAGGGTCATGCCCTGCCCGTCAATCACCTTTGCCGCCTGCGGAGGCCGGATCTTGCGGGAAGTTACCTGGGTGATCCTGCCGTCCTTTACCAGAACGGAAGATTTCGGGATAATTTTTCCGGTCCGGGCTTCGAAGAGCCGAACATTTCTGATCAGCATGACTCCGGGGCTTTCAACGGCTGTTTCCCTGATCCCGTCATAAATCCTGCTTTCCTCGGCATTTTGCAATGCCAGCAGTTCTGGGATGAGGTCTTCATAGCCTTCCAGGATTTGGCTTGCCCAGTCTCCCACACTGGCAAACATTTTCCCCTGTTCGTCCAGCCAGATGTAATTCGGGGTAAATCCCATGCCTTTGACTGCAATCAGCTGGTATCTGACGGTTGTCCCGAAATGGGTAAAGGAATGGGGCCCAAGCAATTCTATTGAGGCTGAGCCGTAGGGCAGCAGGTCGATTTGTTTATCGGGGCTCATCAACAGCGTACGTGTGATCTCTCCGCCGATGTTGGACAATGGGATATAGTATGCATCCTTCGCCTGGCGCCGGGTTTCCTTTTCCGACTGGTTTTGCCAGGTTGCCAGGCCGTTTTTCATGGAAAAGGATTCCGCAACCGGGTTTTTGTAGTAGTCGCACCCGGTGGTTTCAAGCTCAGTAATAAATCCCGCCTCGTTCTCCTGCCAGGTAACGTGCAGGCTGTCTCCGCGGCCGCGATCATTCAGCCAATAATAGCCTTTATAGGTATTATCGGGCAATTTTTCCTCTTCATAAAAACCGGCTTTGTTGCCGTTCAGGATGATCGAGTATTTAACTTGTTGCTGGGTATGCGATAAGGCGGGCAGGAAAATCAGCCCGATCGACAGCATGAACAGACAGTTCTTTCTCATAGGTTGGCGTTTTGGCAGATATCGATTCCGACGAATTAGGAAGCCTTTGTTATGTCACTTTTATATTCGCGTATGGCTTGCAGTATCGTTTCACGCAAAGCCGTCCATTCCAGCGCGGTATGGTTGTCGAACAGCGGGTCGTTACGCCTGACCGTATCGATGAGGGTATTGATAAAGACCTCAAAATCCGGCAGGGTGTATTTCCTGTGTTTTTCTTTATCCAGTATGCGGATCAGCTGGTCCTTGCGGTTGTCGATATCGAGCAGGACGTCGATAGCCATTTGCAGCATGCCCAATTGGCGTTTTCTGCCCAGCGGGTCGAAATCCGGTTCGGCTGCGGGTGCGTTTTTGAAGAAGGCCTTGTAAAAATCCTGGATGAATTCCTTGTTCACCGACAGGCACCGGCGGTAGCTGTTGTGGGCCAGCCCGACCTCGCGGTATTCGATCCGGGTGAGCGGGTGGAGGGCGCGCACAACCTGGTGGAGGTCGTCATAACGCTTTGCGGGGTCCTCTTCCAGCAGTTTTTCGATGATGGTGCAAAGCGACGTTTTTTTCTTACCCAAGTCGAGCTTCGGCAATTCGGCGAGCCGCTTCTTCCGGTAGGCCTTGTCACGGACAAACCGGTTGCGGCTTTCGATCATTTCATACACGGTATGGCCCTCCACCAGGTCATTCCCGGTCAGGAGTTTGAAGCCGATCAATCCGAGGCTGTACTGGTCGGAAATGCACATTTTGCGGAGCAGGCGGTCTTCTTCGCCTGGATCGTCCTTTTCCTCGAACCAGGGGATCTTTTCATCGAATTCGCTCAGGGCTTCCGGGCTGCCGTAGCGGCAGGTGTCCAGGAATCGCTGGTAGGAGGCCTCGCCGGTGCTGATGCTCTTCAGGTCGAACGGCGAGAGCATGAGCTGCCATTCGTCATCCACATAGATCTTGGAGGGCCGGACGTTGGTATGAAAAATGCGCTTGTGGCGAAGGTAGTCCAGACTGTCGGCCAGTTGGTACAGCCAGTCGGCTACCTGGGACACCGGTCGCGGCCCTGTGGTATCGACGGCTTTCAGCAGGGTGGTGCCGTAAATGTATTCCGTAATGACGAGATAGGGGAAGGCCGTCAGGTCATGGTCGATGATCTTGATGATGTTGCGATGCCGGAGGTCGGCCAGCCGGTCGATCTCGGTTTTGGTACCTTCGGCTATTTTGGGCAGTTTGAGTACGAGACCGATAGCGTGCCGGTTGAGCACGTGGTTGATCAGGCGGTACACGAGCGAGGAATTGCCTTCGGTGAGCATAGCCTCCATCTGGTAATTCCGGGACCGGAGCCGGATGTCCAGGATCTCATTGAAGACGATGTCCCGGTCGGCGATCTGCTTAAGGAATTGTTCGCGCTCGCTGATGTCGAAGTATTGCGCCATAACCTCTTTGCGGAACTGGCGGACGGTATTCACAAAGTCGAACAGGATCCGGTTGTATTCAAAGGAAGCGCCCTCGGCGAGGCCCATGTTCTCGTTCTGCATCAGCCTGGAAAAACGGGCCTGATTGGACAACAGGGCGTCCTTTTCTTCTTCGCAGCGGTGCAGGAATTCGGCAAACCGGGCGTGGGCTTCCTCCAGGTTGCCGGTGGCGATGAGGGTTTCGATGCGGTTGTCTTGTTTGGTATTTTGGTCGCTCATGGGTAAAACCAAGGTGTTGTGGTCTTTCGGACCGGTTTTGATCGGTTATCGATGTATTGTACGGGCTGTCAGCATAAAGTTACGTTTTCTTTGGGATTGGGGGTTTTGTTTTTTTACCACTCAGGGCACTCAGGACACTAAGAGGGTTGCTTGTTTTTTTTACCACTCAGGGCACTCAGGACACTAAGAGGGTTGCTTGTTTTTTTACCACTCAGGGCACTCAGGACACTAAGAGGGTTGCTTGTTTTTTTACCACTCAGGGCACTCAGGACACTAAGGCGGGATGGGTTGCATGGAGAACCTTCATCTGAAGAAATCCAGGTCGATAGCCGGTTTTTCGCGGAGGGCGTATCCGATTTTCAGGCCGGCATTTTCCTTCGGGTTTTCCGCCAATAACAATGGGGTGGTCAATCCGCTTTCGTTCGGCAGGATTCGGTTTTGGCCGTAGGTTTGAATATCGGTAAATACAGCCAGTCTGCCGCCGATGGGTGAATGCAATGCATTCCTGTCAATGGTAGCTCCCGGAAATTTCACCGCTTCGCCCTGTTTCAACGTTTCGGCAATTGCCCGGTCGAAGGCTGTTGCGCTCAATTCAAAAAAGGGGGCTATTTTCCGGATCCGGCTGTCCGGATCAAGCTCTGGGTTCCACCACCCGACGCTCAGTTCGATTTTCTCCGGAATCAGTATGCACCAATTGGCGAGCTGCGACAACAGGTTATAGATGATCGGCACCTGTTGTTCTTCCAGCAGGGCGCGCTGCATGGTTTCGCTCAGGATGATGTCCGGTTCTTTTGTGATCCTGAATTTTGTAGCGTCCGCCTCTGATATTTCAGGAAACCAGGATTCCAGGTCCATATTCCTGATCAGCCGCCGGACCGATTCCAGGCTCAAAGGGTTGATTTCGATCAGCTCAAATTGGACCTCGGACGGCTCAAACAGGGTGGTCAGCGGCAGGACAAGCGTTGCGAAGGGGCCGCAACCCGCATACAGCACCCGCACCGTTTTTTTGCCGGCACTCAGCCTTGCCGTAACGGCTTCGTAAAGGCCTTTTACAAACATGCGGGTCCTGATCAGGTCTTCCACGCACATAGCCGCCCAAGCCGCGCCGAGGGCCTTCCCGCCGGATAAATGGATATCGGCCTTTTCAGGCTCACCGCCCGGGTCGAAGCCTGATGAGCTGATCAGCAAATTTTTGTAGGCTTCGATGGTATGCGCAAGCCGGACATCATCCAGGTCGGGAGAGACTAGATCCCATGCGATTTGCCGTAAGGTTATTTGGACAGTTTTTACCACAGCCGTTTCAGGTCAGTCTGCTTGAAATATTCATCGAAGATTTCGTCTTTGCATATTCTCAGCAATTGCCTGAGCAATTATCATTCTATCAAAGGGGTCTCTGTGATGAAAAGGAAGTTTATTTTGTGCAACGGTATGAGCAAAATTCACCGGCAATATTTCAATTAGATTTCCTGTAACATCCTCTATGACCAAATCGTAACTCCCGGATATTGCAAGTTTACCAAGAGCGGTTTTGATCGATATTTCCCATAAGCTTGCAATACTGATAAAAATTTCGTTTTCCTCATCTTCGATCACGGCCCTGGCATCAGCACTCATTTCTGGTGAGCCGCTGCTAAACCACAAGAAAGTATGAGTATCAATGAGTAATTTCACTGCATATAGTCTTTAAAGTCATCCAGCGGCGCATCAAAATCGGGGGCGAGTTTGTACCGCCCTTGGGATATGCCAAAAACTCTTTTTCCATCTGTTTGAGATAATTTTTTTTGTCCGTATTCTTTCTTTAAAAATTCAATAAAATGCAAGACCTCAAGCTTCAAATTTTCTGGAAGTTTGTGAATTTCAGAAAGAATGAGTTGATCATTCATCTTTTACAGATTTGATCAAACAATTTTTTAGGGGGTATTTAAAATACTATGATCACTGGCCATTATCCAGCTTTTACCCCCCAATATACATATTTCAAATAAAACAAACTTCCGGCAAAAAGTTTCCAATTCATTTATAAAACCGCCAATTGCTTTTGAAATCCTTCGGCAATTTCTGGTCGGTGATGATCGCACGCACCATTTCCACGGGCATCGCGTTTTCATTCATCACCGCGTCGTGGTATTGCTTCATGGTCATCTTTCCGCTGTCCACCAGCTCCTTTTTGAGCGCGTAAAACTGCATGCCGCCCGTCATATAGGCGATCTGGTACAGCGGGCCGTAATTGGCGGTAAAGGACCGGCGCACCTCTCCTTCGGCATTCGCCCGTTCGTGTCCGACGCGATCCACCAGAAAATCAATGCATTGCTGGGGCGTCCATTTGCCCTGATGATAGTTGAGGGAAAAAATGATGCGCGCGCACCGGTGCATCCGCCAGAACAGCATCCCGATCCGGTCTTCGGGCGAACGCGGAAAATCCATATCCCACAGGATCAACTCCCAGTACAGAGACCATCCTTCGGTCCAGAACGGCGTACCGAACTCCCGGCGATAGGGTTTGTTGCGCCGGTTCATGAACCCTTGCAGGTGGTGGCCGGCGATCAGCTCATGGTGGACGGTAGCCCTGGAAAAATGCGGATTGTTTCCGCGCATGCTCATGAGTTTGTCCTCGTGCGCCATCTCGTCGGTCGGATAAGAGATCTGGAGCACTTCGCCGCCGAGGAAGAACGGGCTGATCAACTGGCGTTCCGGCGGGATCATGCTCATGCGCCAGGTCTCTTCGGCCAGCGGCGGAATGGTGATCAGGTCATGTTCTTTCAGGAAATTGACCGATTGGTTGTAAAGATCCAGCATGGCTTCAGGTTGATACCCGGGCGGCACATAAGATTGTTTGACCTTTTCCTGGGCCGCTTCCCAGTCGTCGCCGAAGCCCATTTCGCGGGAGGCTTTCAGCAATTCGGCGTCGCACCAGGCAAATTCCTTGTTGGCGACCTCTACCAGTTCTTCCGGGGTATAGGGAATCATTTCGTATTGAAGGAGCCGGATCAGTTCTTCCCTGCCGATGGGATAACCGATGATGCCGCTGCCGTCGTCCTTAGGCAGGGTTGCCGGGTCCACTTTCTTTTTTACGGCCTCTGCGTAATCCTTCATCAGGGCGGTCAATTGCTCATAGGGTTTGGCTACCCACCAGCTGAATTCGGGGTCATAACCGTTGTAAAATTCAAAGAAGCTTTTCAGGGCGTCCATCTGCCCTTCGATGATTTCTTTTGCCCGTGCAGTCAGCGGTCTCGACCGGTTGGGCTGCTTTTCCAGGGCCTTCTGCTGGGCGCTGAAATCGCGGATCATCTGGTTCAACTGCCTGGCCACTTCAGGGCTGTCCATATGTTTTCCCCGGCGGCGCATTTTTTCCAGTTCGTAGATCGGGTCTCCGAATTTGGTCCAGTCCTGTACGGCGGCGCATTCCTTTTCTTCTACCTCCAGCCGGTGAAGGCCTTCGTTCAGCTCCCGCCTCATCAGCAGGTAATCCACCCTGCCGCCTGCTGAAAAATCATCAAAAGGCAGGGACGCCAGCTGCGCCAGGCCGTCGTTGTAAAAGGCCCTGAACCGCGCCCGGCGTTCCGGTGAATCTTCTACAAAATAGTACCTGCTCAGGCTCCCCATATCGGCCTGATACCGGGAAATGAATTCGTACATTTCGGTAACGGCAGGCGGTGGAGCCTGGAATTGAGCGGAAGCCAAAGCGCTCCAGGCGCTGCAAAGAAGGATAAGGCTGACGGGTTTCAGGAATCGACTGTTTTTCATACCAGTATTTGTGTCGGCTTTAACAGAATCGGTTTGTCGGCCTAATATAGGGATTAAATCGAAAGCGGCCGCAATCGGCGAAAAATCCCGCGCAGGATTCAATACTCAACGACTGCCATCCCCCAATATTTGAAAAACGGGATCTCAAAGGCTACGGAACTCCCGGATTGGCTGAAACTCAGCTCGCGGGAGGCCCCGCCGTCAAGGTCGGGGCAGGCATACCAGACTCTTTTTACGGTTCTGGAGGTTGTCAGCGTGAGTTTGGTTTCGTACAGGGTCGGGGCCGCTGCCCGGACGCCGTTGGTGTCGCGCCAGTTCAGGTCGGCTGCATTGACAAAATTAAGCAGGTGGATCACCTGCCGCGAGCCCAGATCCCTGCCGGCCACGGCCACCTTGCCGGGTTGCGGAGGCCAGGCGTTCAGGGAGAAGGCCGTACCCGAAGTGGTGACCGGCGGATTGTTGACGGCGCCGCCGTCCCGCAGCACGTTCTGATAAGCCACCAGAAAATCGTAATAATTCACCAACGATCTTTTCAACTCATCCGTCATCTGCAAGTTGGAATTGGGAAAGTACTCCTTGCCCAGCATATGTTCGCCCAGTTCCAGGTGCGCACCGCCGAAGGCAAATATGACGGCATCCGCCAGCAGTACGCCCGGGGTATTGAACTGGCCGGGGTTGTCGGCTTTGGCGTAATTCAGGTAAGCCGCCAATACGGTCTTTTTGGAACGGCCGCTGTAGGCGTCGTTGCCGGCGATTATGTTGGCCAGGTCGTTGTAACTTTCGTTGGGCGACCAGACTTCGGTGTACAGAAAATCCACCGGGCTTTGGGCGATCTCCGCCTGTCCGAACTGATTGACGGCATTGAAGACCAGTTTTTTGTCCGGGGCCGCGGCCTTCATCGCCTGATTGAATGACCTGAACCCCGAGGGCAGATCCGCCTGATTACCGGCGTAATCGTAAAGGCCCCCGCGATCGCCCAACTGATCGACGTGGAAGCCGTCAAAATCAAAAACGGCGTAAACGTCGGCATTCCTGGCGGCCAGGTATTGCTGCCAGCCCGGGTTGCCTGGATCGGTTACGTAAATATCCGAATTGAACGGCGGCTCCGGCAGGTCGTGAAAATCCCTTGCGGTATGATTTGGGTCTTTGAACAGGAACCATTCCGGCGCTACTCCGTCCGCCCCGGCCGTATTGGTCGCGCCGTAAGCCAGGTTGTAGAACATAGCCTGCATATTCCGGCCATGAGCGGCTGTTATATACTGTTTTACCGTATTGAGGTAGATGTCCCGGTTGATGATATCCTTCCAAACCGGATCGGGATTGGCCGGCGTTCCTGCCAGCGGTCGGTGGTGTTTGTAATGCCAGTCATAAAACTGCAGTCCGTTGATATGGTACCGGGTGAGGCCGGCAATGACGCTTTCCGTATTTTCCGTATCGGCAAACCTGGAAAGGAAACCATAGCGCGGAAACCGCGACCAGTCGGAGGAAACGTCCACCGCGATGACCCCATGGATCAGCTCGTTATTGCCGATTTTGCTGTACACCTCAGCCATGTATCCCCTGAAATCGGTTGCGGGCGCTGTCCAGGTCCACATCGGACCGGTCCAGGCCACGTCCTCCACCACTTCACCCAGGTATTTATACCGGATCCGCGCTGCAGCCGGGGCTTCCTTATCGGCTGCAAAGGCAATATCCTCTCCCGGACGGTAGGCTGCCTTGTCGGTTGTCAGGTTCAATACGACCTGCTCTCCTGTCGGCGTCACCGGGTCTTTTTTGCAGCTGCCCGCCAGCAGGAAGGTGATCAGGAGCCCCGAGGCAATCATCTTTTGCATATCGAAGGAGCGGCTTTTTTATGTTGATCTGACCAAATCAACAAATAAACGAATAAACAGATAAACGAATCAACAGATAAACAAACCTCCAACCATCATTCCCTGATCTTCTCCCAATTGATCAGCACATTCCATACCATCGGCGCGTCGTGCAGGTTCAGGAACCGGTGCAGGGGATCGAACGTGAAGGCCACTACGCTTCCCTTGCCGACCGGCATATTGAAAATAGCGCCCTGACCGATGATGGTCTGTTCATTGCGGACCATGCCGGAAAGCACATAGGGAGCGTCCTTCTTTTTATCGGCCTTGTCCGCTTTAGGGGCATCCTCTTTGTCCGGCAATCCCATGATCGGCCCGGTGTATTCCTCTTCATCCTTGAGTTGGCCGGTACCGTACTGCAGCAGCATCCGGTCGCGGATCTTCTTGTCCACCTGGAGGAGGGGTCCGTTGCCTTTGAAAATGGGGAATACTTCGGGGAAACCATACAGCACCGGGCTGTCGGTACGGCGCACCTTGGCGTTCACGATGGATCCGGGATGGAACAGGCCGGACGCGTTGTACGAATCCAGGTCGTTCACCAGCCCCGAATTGGCCAGGATGCTGGAGGTGTTGTCCATACCGATGACCACGCCGCCGGCTTCCAGGAAAGCGCGGAGGTTGGCCATGCCTTCGAAGCCGGGTCCGCCGGTCATGTCGTCAGTCGCGTCGGGGAAACCATGCGACGGATACTCGGCGGTTTTGGTATAGGGCATCGGCCCGAATTTTTTGTCGATGCCGTTGATGAATCCGGAAGCCGAGCCGTAAACCCGCGGGATCAGGATCACATCGAATTTTGCGCGGAGATTGCCTGCCCTAAGGTCATCCTTATCAATAGAGGTATAAGGGATCCGGCGCTGATCGAAGGTGTAGCGCGACCAGCCTTCGTCCTGGGTGTAATACCAGGTGTGATAGATGGCTACCCTCGGCAATTTGATCTCGCGCTGTCCGGGCATGGAGGCAGCCCGCGTAGCCTGCAGGTCGAGTCCGTATTCGGCGGCCATTTTCCTGGCTTCTTCGGCCGTCATCCCTTCAAACAGGATCGAACCCGGCGAAAGCGTGTCCTTGACCCCGGTCAGGGCAACCGGCGCGTCCGTGATCCAGGCTTTTGCCCTGGCGTTGGCAGATCTGAGCCAGTACAGCGCGGACAAGACGGTATTCTGGGCCTTGTAATTCAGGGTATAATGGGTCATCGCGCCGGCCATTGAGCTGTTCACTTTTCCTTCGTAAACGGCGTCGGCAGTCAGCATTTTCAGGCTCGAAGGCGCATATTTGACGCTATCCTCCGAACGGACTTCTACGCCGTAAAGGTAACCCAGGGTCCAGGCGATGTCGTCGTAGGGCGGGAATTTGGCGTCTTTGGGAAAGCTCTGCGTGGTGAGCAGGGATACGGCCAGATTCCGGTAAGGCTGATCGAGCAACACGACATAATCGCCATTGTCGGCCTGGTGCACTTCGATCTGCTGGCCGCGCAGCTGGTTGACCAGGTAGGCTGCCATATAGGGGTCATGCTGCCCGGCGGGTATAACGAATGCGCCGGGTTTTTCGTCCTTTCCTTTCCTGAGGCTGTTCAGGCCTTTCTGGTAGAAGTTCCTGAGCAGCAGGCGGCTGTTATCGGCGGTATAGGAAAGGGCGGCCAGGACACCGGCTTCCATGTAGTTGACATTGTTGCGCGCCGACCAGTTGACCATCGCTGTGGCAGGGTCCGGGCGGTACCATTGTTTGCTGGTCACGAGGTCGCCGGCGTAGCGGTCGTCGGAAAGGTCGCGCAAATAGGTGTTGGCCCCGGCATTGCCGAAGGTTTCATAGAAACGGCCGACGGAATTGTGGTTATTGGCCACCCAGATGCCGTAGCCCGGGTACCAGCCGTCGTAAAACGCCCAGGTGAAGGCGCCCGGCAATCCCTGGGAGGCCAAAGCGGTGACATCGTGGTTGGCCATCACCTGCCATTCGCCGATGGTGATGGGGTCGATGGTTTCGTTGTAGGGGCCTGTTCCGGTGGACATATAGATGAGGGGGACGGACTCGTGCAGGTCGAGCATGACCAACGGGTGCCAATCGTAATAGATCTTGAAGATGGCCTTGGTCAGTTGGGCTGAGATCTGAAGGCCGTCGCGGTTATTGTCGTGGAAGATGTACTTACCCCAATAGGGTCCGGAGCGGCGGAAGCCGTCTTCCCAATCCGTGAGTTTTTTGGTGTAGCGGTAGTACCAGTCGACCTGTTTGTCGCGGCCGTCGGGTTCGGAGGCCGGGTTGATCAGGACGATGGAATTTTCCCGGATCTTTTTGATCTCATCGCTTTGGCCGGCGACGAGGCGGTAGGCCAGTTCCATCAGCATTTCGGGCGAGCCCATTTCGGTGGAATGGAGGCCGCCGTTGAGGTAAAAGACCGGTTTGGCTGCATTGATCACGTCTTTGGGGTCGCGGCTGCCCATTTTCCGTGGGTCGGCGAGCAGAGCCATCTGTTCCTGGTAAAAATCCAGCCGGTCCATGGCATCCTGGTTGCCGATGATGACCAGGTTGATGGGCCGGCCTTCTTCGGTGGTGCCCACCTGTTGGACCTTGAGGAAGGGTGAGGCCTGAGACAGCAACTTGTAATAGCCGTAGATCTCCTCCGTATGGTGCATCACGCCGGGTGCGCCGATGACATCCCCGAAATGCCGTCTGGGCGAAGGGATCTTGGGGTCATCGGGCAGGTCGAGCACCGAAGCGGGCAGGAACCGGGGATCCGTGGTGTATTCCCTGATTTTCTGATTGTAGGCCTGGTCGACAGGCTGGGCGCTGAGGGTAGTGATCGCAAAAAGGCAGAAAGCGAAAAGAAGGAATTTGTGGTGTCGGCTTGCAGTGGTCATGTTTGTTAATTGAATTTACGAATCAAAACCGTATGATTGTACAAGAAAAAAATGATATCCGAAAAAATAATTCACTCCGGGTGTTCGGCTTTGAATTTTTCGAAGGCCATTGAAATAATATCTCTCTGCTCAGGAATGGTAACAAATGGCGCAATCATTTCATTGAAATGATCATAGAGATAAATAGCGAATAAAGAAAAAGGCTCATTCGGCATTCTCTTTTCCTGCATTTCCAAAAAAATTAAATTCAGGGCAGAAGGTACATCTTCAATCGATAAAATGCCCTGTTCATATAATTTAATCATTCGCCGAATACTTTTAATAATAGGCTCTTGGACTAATTTCAACCTTCGTTGCAATAAGTTTTCTCGTTTCAGGTTACAGATTTCTATAGTTCTTTGAGCTCTTCCTAGTTCATCAATCCCCTCAATACTACCATCAGGGTTAAATTTGAAAAAAGAACCGTTATCAGGACGATCAACCTCAGGATGGAGAAGGTATGGTTGTTCATTAAATAAGGGAGCAGAACTAGCAGGGATAGTACTTTTATCCCAAACTCCATCTACAATTGTTGGAGCACTGACCCTAGTGCCAAAAACCGGAAACTGATTACCTATACCCCCTTCCGTATTACAGTATCTGCAAGAAGGTAACAAGTTCGTCCATTCATAACACAACCAATAATACCCTGGATGGGCTTTGTCCTCGAGAACTTTTGCTTTAGGCCGGTAATGTTCAACTTCAGGTTTTGCCTCGATATCTTCACAATAGGCGCATTTATCGAAAAAGATTTCGGCTAACCTCTCTCTTACCCCAAATCGCACTACTCCGCCAGTTCCGGATTTCCCCTTATAGATATCGCTCTTAATGCTATCTTTATTTGCGTTCAGTGCTATGTCCTCGAATGCGGCCAAAGTCTCCGGATCCATAAGCTTATCCGGAACTGGAAATTCCGGAAGCATTTTCCGTTCATTGCGCCGCATAAGGTCTCAGTTTTTTAACAGCTTTTCCAATTCTTTACCCTTTTCAGATCCGAGAAACACCTTCAACTCTTTAACAATTTCATCTTCTTCTTTCATCTCTTCAAATGTATCTTCGGTTCTGATCCTTTTACCTTCTTCATGAGTAATTGGAAAAATCTCTGTAAAGCCGAAGATTGGAGAAGAAAGAATCAGATTGGGTGTGAGATCCTTGATTTCTATGTCCAGTTTTTCTGCCGTAATCCCACCATCTGCAGATCTGTCGACTCTTAAAAACACACTTCCTTCAGGCGCACCTAAAAAGGGAATCGGGCTATGAGTTGAAGCAATGAACTGAACCTTTGGGAAAATTTCGGAAAGCAAACCCGGCAATTTTTTTTGCCATTCCGGATGAAGGTGAAGGTCAAGCTCATCAATAAGAACATAGCCTGAAGTATCTTTAATATCCCTGGAATCCAGATCCCAGTCCCAATCAATCAGCCTGATCAGCATATCACCAATCATCGATATAATGCTTTTATTCCCGGCAGCCAGCTGGTTGAATTGAACGGGTTCATTTAACTTGTTACCCTCATTATCCTTTTCAAAATACAAGACCCGGTCTTTCTTGATATCAATTGAAATATCCGCAATATTCGGCATTAATTTTTTCAACACTTCGACAGTCGTTCTAAAGTAGCTCAACAAGCGCGCCCTTTCTATTTCGTTGTCTTTCTTCTGAGCCTCTCCGCGATAAAACCAGTTTTTCATTGCTTCTTCAATATTCCACAATACCCCACCCTGATTAAAAAGGCTGTAAGAAGTTGAACCCTGGCCATCACTTTCTTCTGAAGGTGCACCGCCCTGCAATTTTAACCGAAACGACCCATATGCGGCAATCCGGGGAATCGTCCTTCCAGTATTTCCGAATTTTTCACGGTCATAATAATCTAGTTTAATGTAAGAATCCTTGCCTTCTTCGAACAGCAAAATTTTTCCATCCCTTTTACCAAAAAGTTCAATAAAAATAGCCTGCAACAGAGATGTTTTACCATATCCATTTTTGCCCGTAAGAAAAATCCAGGGCGCATTGGCGGGTATGTTTTCCAGTTCAAGGTGCTCAATTCCTTTGAATTTATTTACCAGAACTGATTTCAGTCCAAATGATATGTTATTATTTTGCCCCATTTAAGCTACTCTTTTACCGCCCGGTTCTTCGATATCGGCCCACACGCCAAACAAATTTCTCCAGTTATTTTCCTCTGTGGATGTAACCGTTTCAAAATCATCCTTTACGCTATCCGTCAGTTTCGAGATCAATTTCAATTTCAGGTCTGTCCTTAATTTGCTCAGGAAGGCCATATAATCCGAGATCATTTTTTCTTCAACAGACATAACCGATCTTTTACTTTTAATAGTAAACACTCCATGGATCGGCCAGGTTCCTTGCTTCCCCGGCAAATCAAACTGCTATCACAAATCTAAATTATTTTTCCCAATGCGCAAAAATGATGGTTCACCCTGGGGTAACCTTTCCCCCCCCATTGCCATCCTCTGTTAACCGCGCCCCGAAAAGGGCGCCGCAAGCCAAGATCCACATTCAGTACTATGAAAAAACCATCATGATGAACAGAATATTCCCAATGACCATTGTTGCCTGCCTGTTGTGCGCATTTTCCCTCAACGCTCAGGACCGCTACGAACACGGCGATTACTACTACGGCTTCAAAGCGGGCGTCAATTACGCTTCCATCAACGAGATCAAGTCCACCATTATCCGCCCGTTTTTCCCGGAAGACACCTATACCACCGCTGAAAAATCCCGTTTCGGCTATTCCGGCGGGCTTTTCTTCTACTACCGTTTCGAAAATGAATCGGCCCTGGCCATCCAACCGGAGGTGACCTACGGAACCCAGGGCGGCGGTTTTGTATACACCGATATCGAAGACCTGGAATATACCATCAATTTCAAGTACCAGTATCTGCACGTCGGCACTTTCCTCAAGGTGTATCCCTTCAACGAATACAAGGGCGGCTTCCACCTGGCCATCGGGCCGCAACTCTCCTTCAACATCGAGAACGACAAGCTGACCTACAAGTCCAACAAACCCGACCTGGGACCCGATCTGCAAATCCAGCAGAACCTGCGCGACGTGCTCAAGGGCGAAACCATTTTCGCGGTCGGATTGGGCGCCGGCTACGAATTCCCCTTCGGCATGAACATCGAAGCCCGTTACTACTACGGCTTGTCCGACGTGATCGAAACACAGGCCAACGGCTACAACTTCATTGAAAACACGAACCGCAGCCAGGCCTTCCAGTTGACCCTGGGCTGGGCCATTCCTTTCTAACCCGCGGTAACACACACCCCTTAAATTTTCCGATATGAAACACATTTGCATCCTCCTTTGCCTGGTCAGCCCGTTCCTCGGCCGCACCCAGGCAGCCGATCCGGGCGGGGTCGAAGGCGCCGTTCGCTGGTTCAGCACCGAAGAAAAATACAACGGACACTTTGAATGGGTAAACAAACTGCCCGGAGAAGTGCCATTCGCGGATGAAGCCGGCCTGCATATGCCTTTCCGTAACCGGCCGCTGAATTTTAATCCGGCGCTGTATCTCAACGGCGACGACGACGGGCTGCTTTTCCCCGCGCCCGCCGGTAATCTATCGCAACTGCACATTTTCACGGTGTACCAACCCGAAGATACCGCGGCGGAAAAAAGCATCTGGTGCCTGGAATCGGACACAGCCAGCCGGATGATCCTGACCACCAGCAGGATGGCGGACCTGGAGGCCTTTCAGTATATGAATTTTGATTTCAAACAACAAGGCCGGGCCGAGGTCAGCGCCTATTTCCAGAACGGCGTCCAGGCCGAAAAAAGCCAGGATCCGCCGGCAAAGCAGTTTATTCGCGTAGGCGCCATCCCCGGCGACAGGAACCTCCCCATCAGGCCTTTCAAGGGCGTTATCCCTGAAATGATCGTTTTCAACCGGTTCCTGACCGACGAGGAAATCCTCCGGATTGAATCCTATCTGGCGCTCAAATACGGCATAACCTTGCAATCCATCGGTCCGGTTTCTTACCTCAACGCCCAAGGACAAACCATCTGGAACGGAGCGGACAATGCCGTATACCACCACCGGGTAGCCGGTATCGGCCGGGATGACGCTTCCGGATTGACGCAGCTCAAATCGACTGCCGCCACCCAACCAGGCTTGCCGACCATCGGCCGCGCTGAAGGCGCCGAGCTGCCGGACAATAACTTCCTCGTTTGGGGCGACAACAACGCGCTCCTGGATTGGGCTCCAAAAACCGCCGGCAGGCCCCAAAAACTGATGCGCGACTGGCTGATCCGGTCTTCCGGCAGCGCGTCGCCCATAACCACCTCCCTTGCGTTCAACACCACGGAAGTGCTCACTACCCCGGAAAGCGGAAATACGACCTGGTGGCTGATCGCCGACCGGAGCGGAACCGGCGATTTCCCGCTTGCTTCCCTGGATTTTTATCCCATGGATCGATATGGCGCAGAAGGCCCGGCAATCTTCGATTCTGTGATCTGGGACCCCGATGGATCGGGATCTGACGTCTTTTCGCTGGCTTCCGGTCCCGCATTGCTGCCCGTTTTTGAAGTTGCGGAGCCCGTTTGCAATCCGGCCGCACCCGGCGAATTGCACCTTTCCGTTCAGGGCGGCCGCATGCCCTACGCGATCCGATTCACCGGTAACGGGACCACGCAAACGGCAACCATCCAGGACCATGCAGTTCATCCTTTCACCGGCATTCAGCCCGGGGAATACCGGCTCCACGTCGAAGATGCCGACCATCGCCGGTTTGAAGAAACCGTTTATATCCAGAGCCTGGACGCGCCCGTTTCCAGCCTTGCCGGCCAATACGAGATCCCCGCTGATGGAACGCTCAACCTCAATGCAGCTGCAGCAGCCGCGACAAACGACATCCGGTATGCCTGGACCGGGCCCGACGGATTCCGGCAATCCGGTCCGGTGGCCGCCATCACGGCGCCGGGGCAATACGAGTTGAGCATGGAAAAGGACGGTTGCCCGGCCAGGCAGTCCATCACCGTCAAAGCGCCGGGGCAGTCCAACCTGACCGGAGCGGAAGCCTTTCCCAATCCGACGGGCAGCGGCGTTTTCCAGGTCCGCGTCAGCCTCGGCCGCCCGGCAGCGGCGGAAATGTCCGTTTACAACCCCCTCGGCGACCTGGTGCTGACCCAGCGGCAATCCGGCAACGACCATTACCTGTTCAGGGGAAAACTGACCGCCAAAGGCGTTTACCTGATCAAAATCCAGTCCGAACAATCTTCACGTACGATCCGCCTGATCGTCAATTAATCCTGAAAACCGGAACAACCATGAAAACAACGGCTATTTCCATACTGTATTATTTTCTTTTTCATTTCTCGTTTGGTCCGGGTGTCGGACACTTTGAAAGTGTCCGACACCCGACCCCCCCAGATGCGGCTGCCACCTACAACGCAGACCTCCCCCTGGGTTTTATCGGCACAGACAAAACCAACCCGGTCGACGATCCCTACGACAACATTTTCCATGTGACCTTGCCGGATCAACCCGGCGCGGATTCCGAGGTGCGCCTGACCTACCGGCTCAAAGGCGTTCAGGACCATACCGCACTTGCGCGCAGCATCAACGACCAGCCGTCGGCAGGCGGGTACCTGATCAACAAAACGGACATATGGACCACCCAGACCGAGATCCTGGAGGCGTCCTGGCTTCGGCAAGGCGACAACGTCATCCGGTTCAAAACGCCGGAAACGGTGGATATCCGGGCTGAGATCCGGGATGTGCGGCTGGTGGTGGCGCCCAAAAACAAAACCGGCTCAAAACTTGCCGTCGATTTGCCCGACAACCGGTTCTACGGCAATATGGCCTACCTGAAAGGTCGCCTGGATCAGGGCGCGACCCTGTTCATTGAAGGAAAACAGGTGACGGTCGAACAGGGCGGCTTTGAATGGCTTGGGGAGCAAGGGCCGGATTCAGGCGACCAATGGAATCTTCACCTGAAAGCGGTCCTGGCCGACGGCGAGACCATTTCGCGCATGATTACACTCGAACGGCAGCCCGCCGCCGATTACGCGCTCCCGCTTTCCGCCAAAGGCCGTATCACAGCCGGCCGGTTCGAGGTCGACCGGGCCAACATGCTGCAGACAGCGGGCGCCTCGATCAGCGTCAGCCACCGGGCCATGTGCACCGACGCCCTGATCGCCATTGCTCCTCTCCGGGCAATCGATCTGCCGCCGCTGGGCGCCGACCTGATCAACGTCACCCGCTACAACCAGGGTTACCGTTTTCTGCCCGACGGCACTACCTTCAACGAGGCTGCCAACCTGGAGATCGCCTACGACCCCGCCCTGATCCCTGACGGTTATTCCGCCTCCGATATCCAAACCTTCTATTTTGACGAAACAGCCCGGAAATGGGTCGCCTTGCCCAAAGACAGCCTCCTGGATAAAACCCATAAGCTCCGGTCGGAAACCACCCATTTCACCGACTTCATCAACGGCATCATCCGGGTACCGGAATCACCGCAAACGCAGGGTTTCACCCCGACATCCATGCAGGGGATGGAAACGGCCGACCCGTCAGCGGGCATCGTACCGGTGGAGCCGCCGGCCGCCAACAATATGGGGACCGCCAACCTGCATTTTCCCATCAAATTGCCCGACGGCCGCAAGGGAATGGCGCCCGACCTTTCCATCGATTACAACAGTGAAATGGCCAACAGCTGGCTCGGACTGGGTTGGAACCTGGAGATCCCGTCCATCGGCGTAGAGACCCGGTGGGGTGTTCCGCGCTTTCTGGCCGGCAAGGAAACGGAAACTTACCTCTTCAACGGCGACCAACTGACGCCGGTAGCCCACCGCGGCATCCTGAAGGACCGGGCCGGAAACGAAAAGATCTTTCATCCCAGGGTAGAAGGTCAGTTCAGCAAGATCGTCCGGCATGGTTCCACCCCTAAAGATTATTGGTGGGAAGTAACCTATAAAACCGGCGCCCGGCAATTTTACGGCGGGCTGCCCGGTCAGGGGCCGCTGCCGGATGCCGTTCTGCGCGACCGCAACGGCAATATCGCCTTTTGGGCGCTGGTGGAAACCCGCGACCTTGACGATAATTTCATCCGTTATGAATACGATGCCGTCCAGGATCCCGGCGTGCCCGGGGGTAATGTACCGGGGCAGCAGCTCTACCCCGCCCGCATAACCTATACCGGATATGGGACCGAAAACGGCAAATATTCCGTCACCTTCATCCGGGACCGCCAGCTCGGCGAACCCAAAAGGCCGGACATCGAGATCGACGCCCGCCTGGGTTTCAAACAGGTCACAGCCGACCTGCTCCGGAAAATCGAGGTCCGTTTCAAGGAAAACCTCATCCGCACCTACGAGCTGACTTACACCCAGGGCGCGTTCTACAAAACCCTGTTGAAATCGATTGCCGAGATCGACAAGGAGGGCAAGGAATTTTACCGGAATGAGATGGACTATTTTGACGATATCCGCCAGCAAGGGGCGTATCAACCTTACGGCGCGACCGTCAACCTTCCCGTCCGGGACGACCATGTCGAAGGCGAAATCCTGACGCCTTTTCCGTGGACCAACGGCGAAACCTCCGTATTGGGCGGTTCCAAATCCAGCAGTTTCAGTGCGGGACTGGCCGTTACGGTCGGTCCGCTGGGCAATCCTTTTGCCAAGACCAACACGGCAGGCGGCAATTACAATTACGGCGAATCCAGTTCCCAGGGTTTGATCAGTTTTGTGGACATCACCGGCGACGGGCTTCCCGACAAGGTATACGCCGGGCCGAACGGCGGCCTTGTTTACCGCCCGAACCTGGGCATCCCCTACCCTGCCGACCAGCTCTTCGGCGCCGAAGCGCCGCTCAACATGAACCAGTTTGAACAGTCCAAAACCGTCAGCAATTCGGTTGGCGCCGAAGCCCATCCGGGAATCGCGTTCGTGGGCTATACCTATACCGATGCCAAGACCAACACGCCGATCTACTTTATCGATCTGAACGGCGACGGGTTGATCGATATCGCCAACAATGAAAAGGGATACTTCAGCTTTATTACCGAAAACGGACAGGGGCACCCCGCGTTTTCGACCCTGAGTACCGATACGCCGAGCCCGATCGTGGAAGGCGCCCTGACCGACGTGGCGCCACCCCCGCCAACACCGGAAGAGCTGGACTCCTTGATCGACGAGTTCCCGCTGCACGACCTGGTCAGAATGTGGCAGGCGCCCTGCGACGGCATCGTCAGCCTCAACGCACCGGTACAACTCATCGAGGATACCAGCCCGGCGGGCCAGGCCTACAGCAAGAAGGACGGCGTGACGGTTTCCATCCAATTCAAGCAGAATGTACTGTGGAAACAAACGATCGCGCCGGATAATTTCCAGCCGGTGAGCCCCACCGTCAATGCCGTGAGCAATATCCAGGTGAAGAAAGGCGAGCGGTTCTATTTCAGGCTTCAGTCCATCAACAACGGCCTTTACGACCAGGTCAAATGGGACCCGGAGATCACCTATTCCACCATCGACGCCGGTTATGTCGATGCCGACGGCCGCCGTGTTTTCCGGTACAAAGCCTCCGAGGATTACGTGCTGGCCTCCCGGCAGATCGCCAGCATGCCCTTCGACGGTGTGATCCGGGTGAAAGGCGGATTTCAAAAACCGGTGACTTCCGACAGCATCACGCTCCAGGCCTTCAAAGGCAACCAGGTCATCTGGAGCAAGACCTACGACTGGAACGAAACCGCCGACGAGGATATTGACCTGGACGGCATGCCGGTTTCGGTGGTTGCCAACCAGGAAGTGATGTTCCGGGTTTACTGCGCCACCAATATCGACTGGGCGGCCATTTCCTGGAAACCGATGATCTACTATGAATCCACCACCAACGGCCAACCGGTGAACGGACTGGATTTCATGCCCGCCGTAGAGTTCACCATGTTCAATAACCCGGTGACCAAAACGCCCGTCTGGCATGCGGCGGATTCCATTACTTTTGACCTGATGCCGAACATCGTCCTGTCGCCGGTGCCGCCCGCGGTCAAGACCTTTGACATTACCTTGTCGGTGAAAGGTGTTAACAGACTGTACGGTGAAACGACCTTCACCTATTCCCAGGGCAACCTGAACGGCGTGACACCCATCAGCCTCACGATCCCGAAAGGCGATTCAGTTTATTTTGAATATTTCATTCAGGACGACCTCACTGCCGATGATGACTTTAATGCCGACCTGACCGTCGACACCGCGCGGGTGACCTGGACGCTCAACGGCACGCCAGGTTTTGCAGCGGCGGGTGTCTTTGCCCAAACCCCGGAAAAAGACGTCATCTTCGGCCCGCTGTACCGCGGTTGGGGGCAATTCGCCTACAACGGCAACCGCGACCGCGCCGACCTGCCCATCAATGAAGCCGACCTCAGGCTGGACGAATACATGGTGGATGAGGACATCGAGGATATCGAGAACCCGGACGACATCAGCGGGCAGTTTGACGTCAAGACCACCAAATTCATCATCCTGATCGCCGATCCGAAATCGGGCGCCTGGATGGGCTACGACAACCTGACGTACCTGGACGGGATGGTCATGAGCAGTTCCCGGCTGGGCGAGGACGACATCACCGGATCGTCTTTTGTCAGCGTCGGCACCGATTGCAAATACGCGCCGGTCAAGGTATCGAAATCATCTACGCACAGTTTCACCGGCGGGGCCTATATTTCCGGCGGGTACACCGAATCCACCACGACCAGCGTCACCGATTTTGTGGACATGAACGGCGACCGGTATCCGGACATCGTGCATCCCAACCGGATCATTTATACGAATCAAAGAGGGGGGCTGGATGAATCCGTTCCCTATTCACTGGGCAATCATACGGCTACCAGTTACGCTATCGGAGCGGGTATCGCCGGCAACCCGGGGAATTCAAACACCAGCAATTCCGGTAACGGCGCAGGGGTCGGTTCCAACCGCAGCAGCGTCCGCTCAAAAGCCGGTTCGGGCCGCCTGGATTACAACTCCAAGGAGGCCACCGAGTCCGCATCTTCCATGGCCGGGTTCAGCGGCAACATCAATGTCGACAACGACCGGGCCGAGCACAGCTGGATGGACATCAACGGCGACGGCCTTCCCGACAAGGTTTT
>WBZL01001000.1_pt1 | contig 30867 bp, 30 predicted proteins | sample 5204291 | NCBI WGS metagenome assembly WBZL01 (sample SAMN12344345, study PRJNA552823) | activated sludge metagenome | biome: Activated sludge suspended growth; feature: Nitrification reactor; material: Wastewater; isolation source: activated sludge from nitrification reactor of wastewater...
TCGCCACCCTGAACGACGACGGCTCGATCACCCTCGACTACAAGCCGGTGATCGGCGGCCGCTACGAGCCCATGGAGCGCAAGTACTGATGGCTGACACCACCACCGCCGAGGCCCCGTCCGAGTCGGCGGGCGCCGCCGCCCCCGCCGTCGAGCTGTTCCAGGTCGAGCTGCGCATCAAGCGCTACGACCCGGAGCGCGACACCAAGCCCCACTGGGAGACGTACCACGTCGAGATGGAGGGCACCGACCGCGTGCTCGACGCCCTCCACGAGGTGAAGTACCACCACGACGGCACCCTGTCGCTGCGGCGCTCCTGCGCCCACGGCGTGTGCGGGTCCGACGCCATGGTCATCAACGGGGCCAACGCCCTCGCCTGCACCATGCTCATCAAGGACGCCGGCAAGATCGTCACGGTCGAGCCCATCCGCGGCCTCCCGGTGATCAAGGACCTCGTCGTCGACATGGAGCCGTTCTTCGCCCAGTACCGCTCGGTGCTGCCGTTCCTCATCAACGAGGGCGACCCGGGCTACACCGAGCGCCACCAGACCGCCGAGGAGCGCGAGCGCTTCGACGACACGACCAAGTGCATCCTCTGCGCCTGCTGCACGACGTCGTGCCCGATCTACTGGGGCAACTCGTCGTACGTGGGCCCGGCCGCCATCGTCAACGCCCACCGCTTCATCTTCGACTCGCGTGACGAGGGCGCCGCCGCCCGCCTCGACATCCTCAACGAGAAGTCGGGCGTGTGGCGCTGCCGCACCGCCTTCAACTGCTCGGAGGCGTGCCCCCGCGACATCAAGGTCACCCAGGCCATCGAAGAGGTCAAGCGGGCCATCCTCTACGACCGGGTCTGACCCGATCAGGCGCCGCCCGCGTGCGGCCCCGACCCGACGAAGCGACAGCGGCCACCCTCCAGGGTGGCCGCGGTCGCGTGCTCGTGAACTCGTGAATTGGCCTCGGGCGGGGTCCCTGGGCAATTCTTTGGCGGGCATGACGGCGGTCTGACAGACCATCGCGCCCACATCCCCCGTCCCACAGGCAGCAACGGGCCGCCTGCGACCAAAGGAAACCCCTTGCCCCTACTCAACGTCCTCGCCGCTGAAGGCGGGTACCAGGAGTTCACCCTCGGTAGCTCCGAGTGGTTCTGGCTGATCTTCTCCGCAGTCACGGCTCTCCTGGCCCTCGCCGTCGGCGCGTTCCTGGTGCGATCGGTGCTCGACGCCGACACCGGGACCGACAAGATGCGCGAGATCGCCGCCGCGATCCAGGAGGGGGCCATGGCCTACCTCAAGCGGCAGTTCCGCACGATCGGCATCATCGTCGTCCCCGTCGCCGTCATCGTGTTCGTCACCTCGACCGAGGTGCTGAAGCCCGACGGCGCCGTGGCCCTGAGCTTCTTCCAGTCCGGCCTCTTCCGCACCCTGGCCTTCGTCGCCGGCTGCGTCCTCTCCGGTCTCACCGGCTTCATCGGTATGAGCCTGGCCGTGCGCGGCAACGTGCGCACCGCGGCCGCGGCGAAGTCGGGCTCGATGCCCGCCGCCCTCCAGGTCGCCTTCCGCACCGGCGGCGTGGCCGGCATGTTCACGGTGGGCCTGGGCCTGCTCGGCGCGACGTTGATCATCATGATCTTCCAGAACACGGCGTCGGCCATCCTCATCGGCTTCGGCTTCGGTGGCTCCCTGCTCGCCCTGTTCCTGCGGGTCGGCGGCGGCATCTTCACCAAGGCCGCCGACGTCGGCGCCGACCTCGTCGGCAAGGTCGAGGCGGGCATCCCCGAGGACGACCCCCGCAACCCCGCCACCATCGCCGACAACGTCGGCGACAACGTGGGTGACTGCGCCGGCATGGCCGCCGACCTCTTCGAGAGCTACGAGGTCACCCTCGTCGCCTCCATCATCCTGGGCGTGGCCGCGTTCGACTCGATCGGCGCCAACCCGGCGCTGGGCCTCATCTTCCCCGTGGCCGCCCGGGCCATCGGCGTGCTCGCCTCCATCGTCGGCGTGTTCGCCGTGCGGGCCACCGAGAAGGACAAGTCGGCCATGGCCCCCATCAACCGCGGCTTCGCCCTCGCCAGCATCCTCACCGTGATCGGCACCGGCCTCGTCGCCGTCCTCTACATCGGCGACGCCGGCCGCAAGGTCATCGACGGCGTGCCGGTGGAGGGCTACGTCAGCAACGCCGGCCTGCGCATGCTCGGCGCCGTCGTGGCCGGCCTCGTGCTGGCCCAGGTCGTCAGCCGCCTCACCGAGTACTACACCTCGACCGAGCACAAGCCGGTCCAGGACATCGCCGTCGCCGCCCGCACCGGCCCGGCCACCACCGTGCTCTCGGGCATCAGCTCGGGCCTCGAGTCCTCGGTGTGGGCCATCGTGGCCATCGCCGGCGCCCTCGGTGCCGCCATCGCCCTCGGCGGCGGCAACATCCAGTTCATCTTCTACCTGGTCGCCCTCGCCGGCATGGGCATGCTCAGCACCACCGGCGTGGTGGTGTCCGAGGACACCTTCGGCCCCGTGGCCGACAACGCCGCGGGCATCGCCGAGATGTCGGGCGAGTTCGAGGGCGAAGCCGAGCGCATCATGGTCAGCCTCGACGCGGTGGGCAACACCACCAAGGCCGTCACCAAGGGCTTCGCCATCGGCTCCGCGGTCATCGCCGCCGTGGCCCTGTTCGCCTCGTTCATCGAGGTCATCGCCGACGAGATCGGCTTGGAGGAGACCGGGAACCGGTTGTTCGAGGCGCTGCCCATCAACGTGGCCGATCCGAAGGTCTTCATCGGCCTGCTCATCGGCGGGTCGATCGCCTTCATGTTCAGCTCCCTCGCCATCCGCGCCGTCGGCCGCACCGCCGGCACCGTGGTGCAGGAGGTCCGTCGCCAGTTCGCCGACGGCAAGATCATGGCGGGCACCAAGCGCCCCGACTACGGGCCGGTCATCGACATCTGCACCACCGCCTCGCTGCGGGAGCTGGCCACCCCGGCCCTGCTCGCGGTGCTGACCCCGGCCATCATCGGCTTCGGCATCAACTACCTGGCCCTCGGTGCCTTCCTGGCCGCGACCATCCTCACCGGCCAGCTCATGGCCAACTACCAGAACAACGCTGGTGGGGCGTGGGACAACGCCAAGAAGTACATCGAGGACGGTAACGAGGGTGGCAAGGGCTCGGAGGCCCACAAGGCCGCCGTCATCGGCGACACCGTCGGCGACCCCTTCAAGGACACCGCCGGCCCCGCGCTGAACCCGCTCATCAAGGTGATCAACCTGGTGTCGCTGCTGATCCTGCCGGCCATCATCACCCTGCAGGACAACGACGCCGCCCGGTTCGCCATCGCCGGCGTGTCCCTGGTGGTGCTCCTCGGTGCCATCAGCTTCTCCAAGCGTGACGCCGAGGGCATGGACGCCCCCCTCGACCCCGAGGGGCACCACCCCGAGGAAGTCACCGCCTGATCATGACGGGCACCCGCGGCGATCACGACGAGACGATCTGAGATGTTCTCCACCGTGATCGCCGCGGGGGGCCTCGACCCCGAGCACCTGCTCCAGACCTTCGGGGCGCTCGGGCTCTTCCTCATCATCTTCGCCGAGTCGGGGCTGTTCTTTGGCTTCTTCCTGCCCGGCGACTCGCTGCTGTTCACCGCCGGCCTGCTCTCGTCGCAGGACAAGATGCCGGCGCTGCCCATCCTGCTGGCGGGGTGCTTCCTCGCCGCCGTGGCCGGCGACCAGGTCGGCTACGTGTTCGGCCGCAAGGTCGGCCCCGCGCTGTTCCGCCGGCCCGACTCCCGGATCTTCAAGCAGGAGTACGTGGAGAAGGCCCAGGGGTTCTTCGACCGCCACGGCTCGAAGACCATCGTGCTGGCCCGCTTCGTGCCCATCGTGCGCACCTTCGCCCCCATCGTGGCCGGCGTCGGGCGCATGCGGTACCGCACCTTCGTCACCTACAACGTGATCGGCGGGCTCCTCTGGGCCGTGGGCATCACCAGCCTCGGCTACGTCCTGGGCGACCGGGTCCCGTGGGTCGAGGAGAACCTCGAGCTGGCCATCCTCGGCATCGTCGGCCTCTCCCTCGTGCCCATCATCATCGAGGTCATCCGAGCCCGGCGGATCCCCACCCCGGCCCCCGAGGAGCTCGAGGAGCACGAGCGCGAGATCTTCGGCCCCGAGGTCCCCACGGACTGAGCCACCGGGGGTGGACGCCACCCCCGTGCGCACTCACGACCGGTCGAGCGCGGCCTGCCCCCGTCGGGATCGGCGGGCGTCGAGCGCCGGCTCCCGCCACATCGCCCAGCCCATCCAGAACGTGGCGGCGCCCACCGTGGCGAGCCCGACCAGCACCACCGCCCGGATCTCGGGCGAGCCGGGACTCGTCACCAGCCACCCGAGGTCACGGCCGGCGCCGGGCCCGGCCGTGAGGTCCCAGGCGAGGGCCGCCGCGACGGTGACGGGCGGTGCGAGCGTGAAGGCCCAGAGCGCGGCCCTCGGGAGGATGGCGGCCCGCAGCATGCCCACCCCGGCGAGGACGGCCGCGACCGACAGCAGCACGGCCAGGGCCGGCGCCGTCCGCCAGGGGCCGGCGAACGCCACGAAGGGAGCGGCCACGAAGACGACGGACGCCGCTCGACCCCACCAACCCAGGCCGCTGTGGCGCACCCGCGCGCCCCAGAGCCCGAATCCCAACGCCGCGAACGCGGCGCCCAGCAGGACCAACAGACCGTCCTGGAGGGCGCCGCTGGTCACGGCCACGCCGAGCGCGGCGAGCGCGCCCGCCGGCACGGCGACCATCGCCGCGGCGCCGGCCGCCCGGGTGAGGGTCGTGGACACCGCGCCGCCCCGCTTGGCCTCCTCGACGAACGACTGCCCGACCGCGGCGGCGTCCCCGTAGCGCCGGAGGGCCTCGGCCTCCGCCTCCTCCCGCCCGAGGCCGCGGGCGATCCCCGCCTCGACCGCCGACACGAGGTGGTCCTCGGCCTCGGCCACGATGTCGTCCCCGTCCTCGAGCCCGGAGGTGGCCCGGCGCAACCGGGCCAGGTAGGCGGCGATCATGCCGGGCTCGGCCATGACGTCGCCCCGGGCCCGAGCACCGCCTCGACGGTCTGGGTGAAGGCCCGCCAGTCGCGCCGTCGCTCGACGACCGCGCCGCGACCGTTGGTCGTCAGCGAGTAGCAGCGCCGACGACGTCCGGCCGCCACCACCCAGGTGGACTCCAGCAGGCCGGCTCGCTCGAGGCGGTGGAGTGCCGGGTAGACCGTGCCCTCCGGGAGGTCGAGGGCGTCGTCGCTGCGCCGGCGCAGCTCCTCGATCACGGCGTAGCCGTGCAGCGGGCCGTCCTCGATCACCGCGAGCAGCATCAGGTCGAGGTGACCCTTCAGTTCCTGAGCCTTCATACCTAGCTATACAAAGCTATGTGATGCTAGGTGTCAACCCCCCCTCAGACCGTCGGCGGCGCCAGCGGGGGCTGCGGGAGGCCGTACTCGATCCAGCCGACGCCCGTGCGGCCGTCGGCCTCGCGGTAGCGCACCATCGACCGCGGGAAGCGCGAGATGTCGCCCGCCGGCGACACCAGCAGGACCGGCGAGTGGGCCACCACCTCGACCTCCAGGTCGAGCCCCGGCTCAGGCGCCGAGAAGGCCATGTGCGCGCGGGCGGGCTGCTGGTCGGCGTCGAGCTCGGGCTCGGTGCGGTAGGTGTTCAGCTCGCCCACGGGTGCGCCGCCGGGCGCCTGGATGTAGCCGATGGACCAGTCGCCCCAGCCCGGCAGGGCGTGGGTGCCGTGGAAGCGGGTGCCGTCGGCCAGGGCCCCCTCGCACCAGTTGTGCGACATGGCCCACCAGTCCCGCACCCCCCACGAGTGGTCGCGCTGGCCCGAGCCCGAGAACTCGATGCGCTCCTCGCCCACGAGGACCTCGCCGTGCACCCGGCACGGCACCTCGTAGCGGGTGATCCCGAACGGGAACGGGTAGGCCGAGCCCTCGGTCTCCCAGTCGAGCTCGAGGCCGATCGCGGTGCGCTCGCCCCGCAGGTCGCGGGGGTCGGTCACCCGCAGGGGGGCGGCCGAGTCGTCGACCGTCACGCCGAAGCCCTCGAGGCCCAACGAGACGTGCTCCCACGGCGTCTCGACCGCGTAGTCGGTCCACAGGCCGTCGCCACGGACCGCCACGCCGTCGGCGGGGATGGCGACCTCGTGGTCCAGCAGGGTGACGAGGGGCCGGCCCTCACCGACCACGCAGGCCCAGTACCAGCAGACGCCGAGGTTGGGGTAGAGCCCCGTGCGTACGTAGCCGCCGAGGCGGCCGTCGTCGCTGACGAAGTCGAGGTACCAGGACTCGTTCCAGTACCGCTCGTCACCGGGCGCGTGGCGCCCCTCGTTCGCGGGGTCGTCGGTGAGCTCGGCCATGCGCGGAGCGTAGGCGCGCCGCCGGCGGTCGGACGCCGGGCGCCGCGGCACGGCCCGCGTTCCAGGACTTTTCGCCTCCCTGAACAGGGGTAACCTCACGCCGCCGTGCACGAGGTCCCGTTCACCCAACACGCCATCACCGTGGTCGGGCGCGCCACCGCACAGGTGGCACCGGACGTGGTCGACGTGCTGCTGCGGGTGCGGGCCGAGCGGCGACGCCGGGTCGACCTCGCCGAGGAGATCGGGCGCCGGGCCGAAGCGCTGCGCCAGGTGCTCGACGACTTCAACGGCGCCATCGGCACCCGGGTCACCACCGCGGTGCGGATGATGCCCGCCAACCCCGGGCGGGGCACCGGCGGCTTCGTGGCCGAGCAGACCGTCCAGTGCGAGGTGCGTGAGATCGTGGCCTTCCCCGAGCTCGTCGCCCGGGCGGTGGAGGAGGCCGGCGCCGAGGTGCAGCTCGTCGGCCACCGGGTCGACGACGCCAACCCCGCCGCCCTCGACGCCTGCCAACGCGCCGCCGAGGACGCCCACCGGCGGGCGGTCGCCTTCGCCAACGGCGCCGGTGCGTGCATCACCGAGCTCGCCTGGGCGCGGGAGCCCACCCGCACCGACTTCTTCAACGCAGGTGCCCGCACGATCGTGGCCCAGTCGCTCGAGCGGGGCGGCGCCATCGAGGCCGCGCCCCACCTCGACCTGTCCGGCGACATCCTCACCATCTCGGTCGAGATCGAGGCGGCGTTCTGGTTCCGACCACGGGCGCCCCACGAAGGGCCAGACCCCGGTGGCCGGGTCCTGTCCGCCGTGCCCTCGGTGCCGCCACGGTCACCGGTGCCGGCGCATCCCCACCCCTCCGCCCCCGGCGGGCCTCAAGGCAGCAGCGAGTAGTACGCCTCTTCGTCACCCACGCCGGCGTTCTCGCCCTCCATGGCCGACAGCAGCTGGTAGAGCGGCTCGGGGACGTCCCGGGGCACCGTCCAGTCGAGCTGGTCGCCCACGCCGGCGGCATCGGCGAAGGGCTTGAGGAACGAGAAGTACACGTAGGCCCCGCAGCGGATCTTCTCGTCGCGGGTCATCGCCGCGATGTTGCGGTAGTGCTGGGCCTGGGCCTTGCGCACCGCGGCGAGCAGCCCGGGGATCTCGTCGTCGGGCACGGGTCGGAGGGTGCCGTCGTCCGACCCGTCGGTGGTGAACAGGCCGAACGACACCAGCCGGTCGAGGTAGTCCTCGGGGGTCGTGTTGGCGGTGCCGAAGTCGGTGATGCGCACGGCCACGTCGTCGAGGACGAGGGCGGCGGTGAGGTTCTGGTAGGGCACGTCGGCGGCGACGTCGGACCACCAGAAGTCGCTCTGGCCCAGGCGGTAGTAGTCCCGCACGATCAGGGTCCGCCCGTCGGGGAGCTCGTACGGCCCGGTGTCGCCCGAGCCCACCCGGGTGTCGAAGTAGAGCAGGAACAGGTAGTTGATGAGGGTGGCGTTGAAGCGCTTGATCGTGGCCCGGCGCTCGTCGTCCACCGGGGTGGCGCCGGCGAGCAGGGCGGCCACCACGGCGTCGTCGTAGGGGCGCACCACGCCGCCGGCGTCGGCGGCCTGGCGGGTGCCGTCGTCACCCCGGAAGCCCATGGCCGCCCGCTCCCAGAAGTCGAGCACCGTGAAGGCGGGGTCGACGGCATCGGCCGCGGCGGGGTCGATCATGGCCATGACCTTGCGGCCGAGCAGCCAGAAGTTCGAGATCGACCAGAGGTAGACCGTGTTGACCTGGGTGCCCGGGCGCCGGCCTGCCCGGCCGATCTCCTCGGCCGGCATCGCCGCGTCGATGGTCCGCATCATCTCGGGGTAGCGGTACCAGGACTCGACGCAGGCGACCACGATGTAGGCGGTCACGGGGATCAGCGCCGACTCGAGCGAGGTGCGCTCCTCGGTCAGCTGGCGGGAGATCGGCGCGTGGTAGGCGATGAGCTCGTTGGCCTTGGCCTTGCGGGCGGCCTCGTCGATCTCATGCGGGTCGTCGCTCACGGGGTCAGGCCCGGACGACGCCGTTGTCGATGGTGACCTGGTCGCCGTCGGCGGGCTCGCCGTCGGGGAACGACGCCCCCATCACGCACGGCACCTGGAACTCGCGGCTCACGATCCCGATGTGGCTGCGCACCGTGCCCCCGGTGCAGATGATCCCGGTGAGCTCGTGGTACAGCGGCGCCAGGAACGTCGCGCCGGCGTCGCGCACCACCGCGACGATGCCCTCAGCCCCCGTGTCCATCAGGTCGAGCACGTCGTCGGGGCCGCCGAGCAGGCGCCACTCCCCCGTCACCGGCTCGTGGTCGAACACCGCTTCCCCTCGCCCGATCTCCGGCACGGGCGCCGATGGTAACCGTGCCAAGCTCGGGGCATGGCCAGGTACCTGTCCGACGAGTGGTTCGCCGCCGCCGCCGCGGCGCTGGGGCCGGCACCCGAGGCCGGGGCGGGGACGGTGGCCGCGGACGAGTCGGTCGAGGTGCTCGTCGTCGAGCAGCGGGTGCTCGACGGCGTCCCCGGCCCGGACGGCGCGGTGGGCCCCGTGGTGTGGCACGTGGTGGTCGCCGGCGAGGCCCGCTCGATCCACGCCGGCCCCCACCCGTCGCCGACGGTGGCGTTCTCGCAGGACTACGCCACCGCCGCCGCGGTCGCGAGCGGGGAGGTGAGCGCCCAGGAGGCGTTCATGACGGGGCGCATCACGATGTCGGGCGACGCCGGCGCCCTGCTCGCCGCGGCGCCGGCGCTGGCCGCGGTCGGCGACGCCCTCGCGGCGGTCCGGGCCTCCACGACCTTCTAGCGGGACCCGTCCCGGGCGCCGTCGCGGCTCCGCCCACAGCGCCGAGCCGGCCTCGGCCGCTCCCGAGCCACGGGGGCCGGAGGGCGGGGCTAGGGTGCGCCCGCCGGTGCCGGGGGGCACCGCGGACAACCAGGGGGAAGCGATGAGGCTACGACGACTGCTGGTCGTGGGGGCGTGCCTGGCCTTGCTGGCCGGTGCCTGTTCGTCACGCGGTGAGGACGACGCCGGGGGCTCGGGCACCACGGACACGACCGCGGCCACCGACGGCGAGGGCAGTGACGCCGCCGGCGAGACCTTCGGCGACATGGCCTCGCCGTGCGGGCCCGCCGCGGAGGACACGTCGGCGACAACCGCCGCCGCGTCGGGCGACCCCGGCGAGACGCAGGGCATCAGCGCCGACGCCATCCAGGTCGGCACCATCGCCGACCCGGGCTTCTCGGGGGCGCCCGGCCTGAACCAGGAGATCTTCGACGCCGGCGACGCCTTCGCGCAGTGGTGCAACGACCAGGGCGGCATCAACGGGCGCCAGATCGAGCTGACCAAGTACGACGCCGCCATCTCCGACTACCAGTCGCAGATGGAGGCGGCGTGCGGCCAGGAGTTCGCCATCGTCGGCGACGGCGCGGTGCAGGACAACCTCTGGGCGAGCATCGGCGCCGAGTGCGGCCTCATCGACATCGCCGGCTTCTCGGTCACCGCCGAGAAGGCCGGCACCCACGGTGAGGACGTCTGGCAGGAGACCCGGGCCGTGCAGCCGCTGCCCAACCCGTCCGACCAGTACCCGGTCGGCGCCATCCAGCTGCTGAACGAGGAGTTCCCCGGGGCCATCGACCACGTCGGCATCATCTACGGCGACATCGCCACCACCCGGGAGCAGAAGGACAAGATCACCGAGGCGGTCGAGTCCCAGGGCGGCACCGTGGTGCTCGACCGGGCCAGCAACATCCTCGGCGAGGCCAACTGGGCCCCGTTCGCCCAAGCCATCAAGGAGGCCGGCGTCGAGTGGCTCGTCGTGGTCGGCTCGGGCGAGGGCACCGGTCAGCTCCAGCAGGCACTGGTCGAGGTCGACTACCAGCCCGACGTGACCTTCTTCGAGTCGAACTTCTACGACCCGGCCTACCTCGACGCCGCCGGCGACGCCGCCAACGGCACCTTCATCCGCCTGGCCTTCACGCCCTTCGAGGAGGCGGCCGACAACCCCGCCACCCAGGACTACATCGACATGGTCGACGCGGTGGGCGGCAAGGTCGCCCTGCTCGGCGCCCAGAGCGTCTCGGGCTGGCTGCTGTTCGCCCAGTCGGTCAAGGAGTGCGACGAGGCCGGGACGCTGACCCGCTCCTGCGTGCTCGAGACCGCCGGCTCGGTCACCGAGTGGGACGCCGGCGGCCTGCACGCCCCGTCCGACCCGTCGACCAACAGCGCCGTCGAGTGCGTGATGCTCGTCCAGGTGCAGGACGGCGAGTTCGTCCGCCACGCCCCCGACGAGGGCTTCTACTGCGGCGGCGACGAGGCCGTGGTCGACCTGACCGGCGACTTCAGCACCGCCGGCGGCTGACCCCTTCCGTTCCGGCTGTTCTGGCTCCCGATTTCGGTGCCCTGGCACCGAAATCGGGAGCCGGTTCGCGTCCGGGGACAGAACCTTTCGCCCTGCTCGTGCGAGAGAGGGTCAAACCGGAGCCGGGAGGGCCGTCATCGCCGAACAGGGAGCAAGCGATCCGGCCTTCGCGGCCTTCTGCGCCGACGAGTACCCGAGCCTGGTCGGGCTGCTCACACTGCAGGTCGGCGACCGGCGGATCGCCGAGGAGCTCACAACTACCACGGACACGCTCGATCGGATCACCCAAGGAGGCCGCCGGTTCTTTGGTCGATCGACGTCGATAGTCGACGTCGATCGACCAGCGAAAGCGTGCCTCGAGTACCGCCCGCGGCAGCGCCGGCGTTCAGGTGAACGCCGGCGGGGCGCTACCGGGCGACGAGCTCGAGACGGTTGCCCCAGGGATCGTGGACGTGGAAGCGGGTCACGCCGGGGTTGGCGTCGTCCCACACCACGTCGGCGCCGGCGGCGGTGAGACGCTCGCCGATCGCCTCGAGGTCGGCGACGGACTCGGCCACGAGGCCGGGGTGGGCCTTGCGGGCGGGGCGGAAGTCGCGCTCGACGCCGACGTGCAGCTCCTGGGCGCCGGCCTGGAACCAGCACCCGCCCCGGGCGGCCAGCACCGGCGGCTTGGTCAGCTCGGGCATCCCGAGCAGCTCGCCGTAGAACCGGCGGGCGTCCGCCTCGCACCCCGGTGGCGCCGCCACCTGCACGTGATCGACCCCGACGATCCCCATCGCCGCCCACGGTACGACCATGAGCGCGGACGCGGAGCGCACGGCCGGCGGGCCCGTCGACGCGACGGGTCCGGTTACGGTCACCACCTCGCCACTCCGCTCGGCGTGCGCCCGCCGGGGGCGCACGACACTGCGTCACCGTGGGTGGCCGGATCCACCCTGACGCCGCCGAAACGCGGTGGCGCCGGCGGTAGGTTGGCGCGGTGCCCGAGATGCCGGAGCTCCAGGCCCACGCCGAGCGCCTCACCGGGGAGTTCGGCGGCGCCGAGCTGGCGACCTTCCGGCCCATCTCCTTCACGGCCCTGAAGACCTACGCACCGCAGCCCGACGAGGCCTACGGAACCGCGCTCCAACGGGTCGGGCGCCGGGGGAAGTACCTGCTGCTCGAGTTCCCGCCGCTGACCTTCGTCGTCCACCTCATGCAGGGCGGCCGCCTCAAGCCCGACGAGAAGCAGAGCCCGAAGCCGCGGGGCGGGCTGGCCCGTTTCGTCTTCGCCGACGGGCGGGCCCTGCTGCTCACCGAGGCCGGCACCGAGAAGCGGGCCGGCGTGTGGGCCGTCGCCGGCGACATCGAGGCGCAGGACCCCGTCCTCGGGCTCGGCCCCGACGCCGAGACCCTCGACGCCGCCGCGCTGGCGCCGATCCTGGCGGAGCACTCCGCCCGCATCCACGGGGTGCTGCGCAACCAGCAGGTCGTCGCCGGCCTCGGCCGTCGCCTGGCCAACGAGATCTGCCACACCGCCAAGCTCTCGCCCTTCGCCAACGCGGCCAAGCTCACCCCCGAGGAGGTCGAGCGCCTCGCCGCTGCCATCCACACCGAGTGCGAGGCGTCGCTGGCCTACGAGCGCGGCCGTGAGGACATGAGCTCGTCGAAGGAGCGCCCCGGCGCCGTCCACCACCGCGCCGGCGAGGAGTGCCCGGTCTGCGGCGACACCGTCCGCGCCGTCGAGTACCGCAGCTACACCGTCAACTACTGCGCGACGTGCCAGACCGGTGGCAAGGTGCTGGCCGACAACACCACCAGCAAGTTCCTGAAGTAGCCCGCCACCAGGCCCCGACGCGAACTGGCTCCCAATTTCGGTGCCAGAGCACCGAAATCGGGAGCCAGAACGGAAGAAGCGGGGCTCAGATGAGGCCGAGCTTGGCGACCTCGTCGCGCTCCTCGCCGAGCTCGGCGACGGAGGCGTCGATGCGCTCGCGGCTGAAGTCGTTGAGCTCGAGGCCCTGGACGATCTCGTACTGGCCGTCGCGGGTGGTGACGGGGAACGACGAGATGAGGCCTTCGGGGACGCCGTACGAGCCGTCCGACGGGATGCCCATGCTGACCCAGTCGCCCTCGGGCGTGCCGTGGACCCAGGTGTGCACGTGGCCGATCGCCGCGTTGGCGGCCGAGGCGGCGCTGGAGAGGCCGCGGGCCTCGATGATGGCAGCGCCGCGCTTCTGCACGGTGGGGATGAAGTCCGACTCGAGCCAGGCCTGGTCGTCGATGAGCTCGGCGGCGTTGCGGCCGCCCACCTCGGCGTGGAAGAGGTCTGGGTATTGGGTGGCCGAGTGGTTGCCCCAGATCGTCATCTTGGTGACGTCGCTGACGGGCACGCCGGCCTTGGCCGCGACCTGGGCCATGGCCCGGTTGTGGTCGAGGCGGGTCATGGCCGTGAAGCGCTCGGACGGGATGTTCGGCGCGTTGTTCATGGCGATGAGGCAGTTGGTGTTGGCCGGGTTGCCGACCACGAGGATGCGCACGTCGTCGGCGGCGTTGTCGGAGAGGGCCTTGCCCTGGGCGGTAAAGATGGCGCCGTTGGCCTCGAGCAGCTCACCGCGCTCCATGCCCTTGGTGCGGGGCCGCGAGCCGACGAGCAGGGCGTAGTTCACGCCGTCGAAGGCGGCGTTGGCGTCATCGGTCTGCACGACGCCGGCGAGCAGCGGGAACGCGCAGTCCTCGAGCTCCATGGCCACACCCCGGAGCCCGTCGAGCGCCGGCGTGATCTCGAGCAGGTGCAGGATGACCGGCTGATCCGGCCCCAGCAGCTGCCCCGAAGCGATCCGGAACAAGATCGCATACCCGATCTGCCCCGCCGCCCCAGTAACCGCCACCCGCACAGGATCTTTGCTCATACCCCCGAACCTACCCAAGCACGAAGAGCATCAGAAAGCCGAGAGAGCGCCAGCTATCGGGTCGGGGCCCTCGATGGGCCCCGACCCGATCCCGCCCCCAAAGCAGCAGTGGGGGACGAGCACCAACCGAGCCGGCGGTGGACGGGGGGTGGCGGCGGAACGGCTTCGGGCCACGCGCAGCGAGGGACGAGCGAGCATGGCCCGAAACGGATGTCCGCCGTCAGGACCCGCCGTCCACGGCCGGCGGGCCCACCACCGACCAGACGAGACGCCCAGCGAGACGGATGTCCGCCGTCAGGACCCGCCGTCCACGGCCGGCGGGCCCACCAACTCAGCGCTGGATCGACTTGACCTCGAGAAACTCCTCGAGCCCGTAGACCCCGTTCTCCCGGCCATAGCCCGACTGACCGAAGCCGCCGAACGGCGCCAGGATGTTGTACGAGCCGCCGTTGACGTCGATCTGGCCGGCCCGCATGCGCCGCGCCACCGCCTCGGCCCGCTCCTGCGACGCCGACTGCACGCCGCCGGCGAGGCCGTAGAGGGTGCCGTTGGCGATGCGGATGGCGTCCTCCTCGTCCTCGTAGGGGATGATCGAGAGGACGGGCCCAAAGATCTCCTCCTGGGCGATGGTCATGTCGGGGTCGACGTCGGCGAAGACGGTGGGCTGGATGAAGTAGCCCGTGTCGAGGCCCTCGGGGGGCTCCACGCCGCCGGTGACGAGGGTGGCGCCCTCGTCGATGCCCTTCTGGATGTAGCTGCGGACCCGGTCGCGCTGGGTGGCGGAGATGACCGGGCCGAGGGTGGCGTCGCTGTCGCCGGGGCCGACCGGGATGGCCTCGGCGGCGGCCTTGGCCAGGGCGGCCACCTCGTCCTGCTTGTCGCGTGGGACGAGCATGCGGGTGTGGGCGGTGCAGGTCTGGCCCGAGTTGAGGTAGCAGGCGAACACGCCCTTGCCGACGACCTTCTCGAAGTCGGCGTCGTCGAGGAGGATGTTCGCGGACTTGCCACCGAGCTCGAGGGCGACGCGCTTCACGGTCTTGGCGGCCACCTCGGCGACGCGCTTGCCGGCGGCGGTGGAGCCGGTGAACGACACCATGTCGACGTCGGGGTGCTCGGCGATGCGCTCACCGACGACCGGGCCGACGCCGGTGACGAGGTTGAACACGCCGGCGGGGAAGCCGACCTCGTCGATGACCTCGGCGAGGATGAAGGCGTTCAGCGGGGCGACCTCGCTGGGCTTGAGGACGACGGTGCAGCCGGCGGCGAGGGCCGGGGCGACCTTGCAGATGATCTGGTGGAGGGGGTAGTTCCACGGCGTGATGGCGCCGACGACGCCGACGGGCTCCTTCACCACGAGGGAGTTGCCGATCTCCTCCTCGAACTCGTAGTTCTCGAGGATCTCGACGTAGTTGGCGGCGTTGCCGACGGGCAGGCCGGCCTGGATCATGTTGGCCCACATGAGGGGCATGCCCACTTCCTGGCTGATGAGCTCACCGATCTCGGCGGACCGGGCGGCGAGGCCCTCGGCCAAGCGCTGGAGGTACTTCCCGCGCTCCTCCTTGGGGGTGTAGCCCCAGGTCAGGAAGGCCGCCTTGGCGGCGGCGACGGCACGGTCGACGTCGGATGCCGTGCCCTCGGGGATGTGGCCCATGACCTCCTCGGTGGAGGCGTTGATGACCTCGATGCTGCCGGCGCCGTCGGAGTCGACCCAGGCGCCGTCGATGTAGAGCTTGTCGTAGTCCCTCATGCCCGGAACGCTACCGGGGCGGCTCGGCGCCCGCTTCCGCGCCGCCGCTACCCGGGCTCGTGAAGCAGCCGGGCCAGCGCCTCGCCGTCGCCGTCGGGCACGTGGACCCGGGGAAGCTCGAACGGGTCGCTGCGGCGGCGCACCCGGCCCACCACGTTGGCGCACGCCGACGTGAAGCCGACCCGACGGGTGGTGGCGACGCTGACGGCGTCGTAGTCGTCCCGCCCGCCGTAGGGGTAGGCGAAGGTGGCCACCGGGCGGTCGAGCACGGCCTCGAGCACGGCCTTGCCGCCGGCGATCTCACGCTCCTGCTCGCCGGCGTCGAGGTCGGCGAGACGGGGGTGCGACACGGTGTGGGCCCCCACCTCGACGAGCCCACCGGCGGCGAGAGCGACGAGTTGCTCGGGGGTGACGGTCGGCCGCTGGTCGGGGTCCGGACGGTGGCCCGCCCACGCCTCGACGCGGGCCACGGCCTCGTCGCGGTCCGAACGGGCCGCCGGGCGGAGCACCCGCTGCAGCTCGGCGAGCAGCCACGGCCGGCTGTGCTCCCACTGCGGCGCGGGGACCTGCCCGTCCACCGCCCACCGGTGGGTCGTGGTGCCGACGGTCAGCTCGAGCTCGCTCGGTAGCTCGGCGGGCACGGTCACCGCCTCGGTGATCCGGTCCCACCAGAAGGGCTCGCCCCGCTCGACGGCGTCGGCGGTGACGTAGGCCGTGGCGGGCACGCCGTGGCGCTCGAGCGCCGGCGCCACGTCGGTGGTGAGATCGGCGTACCCGTCGTCGAAGGTGACGGCCACCGCCCGCTTCGGCAGTCGGCGCCCCCCGCTCACCGCCGCCGCCACGTCGGCGAGCGGGACCGGCGTCCCCCACTCGCGCATCGCGGCGAGGTGCTCGTCGAAGTGCGCCGGCGACACCGACAGCAGCAGCGGGTCGTCGGCGACGAGCCGGACCCGGTGGTACAGCAGGATCGTCGCCCCGGTCCGCACGGGCCGGATCGTATCGACGCACCGCCGGCCAGGCCGTGGTGGCGGCGAACTCGAGGCAACGGCCCCCGGGCCTGTCGTTGGAGAAGCGCCGGGGGCTCTTGCCTCGAGAATGCGTTGCTCAGCTCGCGGCGGTGAGGCCGAGGTTGGCGTAGATCTCGCGCGTCGCGGTGGAGCGGTTGAGGGTGTAGAAGTGCAGGCCCGGCACGCCGGCGTCGAGCAGCTCCTGGCACAGCTCGGTGGCCACCTCGACGCCGATGCGGCACACCTCGGCGGGGTCGTCGCTGGCGGCGACGAGGCGCTCGGCGAGGTCGGCGGGGAAGGCGGCGCCGGCCATCTCGGCGAAGCGCTTGACCTGGCCGGCGTTGGTGACCGGCATGATCCCGGGCAGCACGGGCTTGGTCACCCCGAGGGCGGCGAGCTCGTCGATCATGGTCAGGTAGTCCGAGGCGCGGAAGAAGAACTGGGTGATGCCGAAGTCCGCCACGGCCAGCTTGGCGGCCAAGTGGATCCGGTCGCTCTCTCGGTCGGGCGACCGCGGGTGCAGCTCGGGGTGGGCGGCGACACCGACGGAGAAGTCGCCGACCTCGCGGACCAGCTCGACCAGGTCGAGGGCGTAGGCCAGCTCCTGCTCGGAGGGCGCCGGCACCTCCTCGCCAGGAGGCGGATCGCCGGCCAGGGCCAGGATGTTCTCGATGCCCGCATCGCGGTACTCGGTGAGGATGCCCACGAGCTCGGCCCGGGTGTGGCCGATGCAGGTGAGGTGGGCCATGGCCGGGATCGAGGTGTCCCGCTCGATGTGCAGGACGACGTCGCGGGTGCGCTCGCGGGTGCTGCCGCCGGCGCCGTAGGTGACCGAGACGAACGACGGCCCGAGCGGCTCGAGCTCGGCGATGGTCTGCTCGAGCAGCGCGGTGGCCTCGTCGGTCTTCGGCGGGAAGAACTCGAACGAGTAGGTCCGCCCGGCGGCGAGGAGGTCGGCGATCTTGGCCATGGCGGCACGAGGCTACGGGAGGACGCCACCCCCGGGCCACGTCAGGCCGACGCCGGCGGCGGTGCGCTGAGCATCGACGGCCCGCGACCGGTCGACCCTGCACTCGCCCCGCTCAGCCTTCGTCGACGGCCCGCAACCGCTCGACCCTGCGCTCGCCCCGCTCAGCCGTCGGCGGCGGCGCGGCGCTCGGCGGCCTCGACCGCGTTGCGCAGCAGCATGGCCCGGGTCATGGGGCCGACGCCGCCGATGCGGGGCGAGAGCCAGCCCGCCACCTCGGCGACCTCGTCGGCCACGTCGGAGAGGAGCTTCTTGCCCTCGAAGGACACGCCGGCGGCCACCACGGCGGCACCCGGCTTCACCATGTCGGCGGTGATCATCCCGGGCGAGCCGGCGGCGGCCACGAGGATGTCGGCCTGGCGGGTGTAGGCGCCGAGGTCGGCGACACCGGTGTGCACCACGGTGACGGCGGCGTTGGCGTTGGGCCGCTTGAGCGCCAGCAGGTTGGCCAGCGGGCGCCCGATGGTGAGGCCCCGGCCGACGATCACCACGTGGGCGCCGGCGATGGGCACGCCGTAGTGCTCGAGCAGCACCTGGATGCCGTGGGGCGTGCACGGCAGGGGTGCGTCGACGCCCATGACCAGCAGGCCGAGGTTGACCGGGTGCAGGCCGTCGACGTCCTTGGCGGGGTCGACGGTGAGCAGGGCCGACTCGTAGTCGAGGCCCTTCGGGAACGGGTACTGGGCCAGGTAGGCGTCGATCAGGGGGTCGGCGTTGAACTGGCGGATGACCTCGAGCACGTCGTCCTGGGTGGCGTCGGCACCGAGGTGCTCGTGCACCGAGCCGATGCCGATCTCGGCGCAGTCCCGGTGCTTCATGGAGACGTAGTTGGCGCTCGGCCCGTCGTCGCCCACGAGGATGGTGCCGAGGCCGGGCGTGACGCCCTGCTCGGCAAGGACCTCGACCCGGCGGCGCAGGTCGCCCTTGATCTCGGCGGCGACGGCCTCGCCGTCCAGCACGATGGCGGTCATCAGTGGCGGAAGTGGCGCTCGCCGGTGAAGACCATGGCGAGGCCGTGCTCGTCGGCGGCGGCGATGACCTCGTCGTCGCGGATGGACCCGCCCGGCTGGATGACGGCGGCGGCGCCGGCGTCGACGGCCCCGTCGAGGCCGTCTGGGAAGGGGAAGAAGGCGTCGCTGGCGTAGGCACCGCCCTGGGCCCGCCCATCGGCCTTGTCGCCGGCGATGCGGCCGGCGTCGCGGCGGTTCTGCTGGCCGCAGCCGATGCCGACGGCGGCGCCGTCCTTGACCAGCACGATGGCGTTCGACGAAGTGCGGGCCACGACCCGCCAGGCCAGCTCGAGGTCGCGCCACTGGTCCTCGGTGGGGGCCACCTTGGTGACGACCCGCCACTGGCTGCGGTCCACCGTGACCTTGTCGGCGGTCTGCACGAGCAGGCCCCCGTCGATGCTGCGCACCTCGAGGGGCGCCGGGTTGGGCGGCGGCGCCGAGAGCACCCGCAGGTTCTTCTTGGCGGTGAGGATGGCGAGGGCCTCGTCGTCGTAGGACGGTGCCACCACCACCTCGGTGAACACCGGGGCGAGGGCCTCAGCGAGCGACGCGGGCACCGGGCGGTTGATCGCGACGATCCCGCCGTAGGCCGAGACGGGGTCGCACTCGTGGGCCCGCTGGTAGGCGACGGTGATGTCGTCGTCGACGGCGACGCCGCACGGGTTGGCGTGCTTGATGACCGTCACCGCGGGGCCGTCGCCGAGGGTGTGAACCAGGCGCCACGCCGCCTCGGTGTCGTAGAGGTTCAGGTAGGACAGGTCCTTGCCGCCGTGCTGCACGGCCTCGTCCCACCAGCCCGCGCCGTGGGTGTGGCGGTAGCGGGCACCGACCTGGTGGGGGTTCTCGCCGTAGCGCAGGTCCTGGACGCGGTCGAGGGCGAGGTGGAGCGTCTTCGGCAGCGGATCGCCGTCACCCTTGCCGTCGAGGTCGTCGAGCTCGCGCTCGTCGAGCCAGTTCACGATGGCGGCGTCGTAGGCGGCGGTGTGGGCGAACGCCGCCCGGGCCAGCGCCCGGCGGGTGGCGAGCGACACCTCGCCGGTGTCACGCAGCTCGGCCAGCACCGCGGGGTACGCCGCCGGCTCGACGACGATGGCGACGTGGTCGTGGTTCTTGGCCGCGGCCCGCACCATGGTGGGACCACCGATGTCGATCATCTCCACCGAGGGCTCGGCCACGAACGGGTAGAGGTTCGACACCACGAGATCGATCTGACCGATCCCCTGGCGCTCGAGGTCCTCGAGGTGCTCGGGCTTTGACCGGTCGGCCAGGATGCCGCCGTGGATCTTGGGGTGCAGGGTCTTCACCCGGCCGCCGAGCATCTCGGGCGAGCCGGTCACCTGCTCGACGGCCAGGACCTCGAGGCCGGCGTCGGCCAGCGCGGAGGCGGTGCCCCCGCTCGACACCAGCTCCCAGCCGAGGTCGGACAGGCCCTGCGCGAACTCGACCAGCCCGGTCTTGTCGTACACCGAGAGCAGGGCGCGGCGGGTCGGTTCGGTCGGGCTCATGAGGCGTTCCTCGCGGGGGTCAGGAGGGCGGCGTCCTCGACGACCGCCCGGATGGTGGCCGGGTAGAGCCGGCGCTCGACGTCCTTGATGCGCTCGTGCAGGGACTCGACGGTGTCGTCGGGCAGCACCGGCACGGCCTCCTGGGCGAGGATCGGGCCCTCGTCCACCTCGAGGGTGGCCAGGTGCACCGTGCAGCCCGTGACCTTCACGCCGTAGTCCAGCGCCGCCTGCACCGCGTGCCAGCCCTTGAAGGACGGCAGCAGGGCGGGGTGGGTGTTGAGGATCCGGCCGGGGTAGGCCTCGTGGACGGGCTCGGCCAGGACCGTGCCGAAGCCCGCCATGACGACCAGGTCGATGTCGTGGGGGGCCAGCGCGTCGACCACCCGCCGCGTGTAGGCGACCCGGTCGAAGTCGGGGCCGAAGTCGTCGCGCTCGACCAGGACGGCGGCGAGCCCGTGGGACTCCGCCACCTCGGTGGCCCGGCAGGGCCGGTCGACGATGACGACCTCGACGGGGAGGTCGGCGCCGAGGATGGCTTCGAGGATGGTCCCACTGCCCGATGCCAGCACCCCGATGCGCACGGCCCGAACCTACCAGTGCCCCGGGGCCGGTCCTGCGGCCGCGACGGGGCGGCGAGTAGCTTGCGGCGGGCGATGGCGCCCCCACCGCACGGACCTCGAGGAGCACGATGCAGGACAAGCAGCTCGGCCCGCCCGAGATCGTCGCCATCGCCTCGGTGGCCGTGTTCTTCGTGGCCACGCTGCTCCCGTGGTTCGGGGTCAGCGTGAGCAACGACACCTCGGGGATCCTGACCGGTGTGGACTTCGGCACCGCCAACGGGTGGGACACCGGGTTCCTGTGGTCGTTCGTGCCGCTGCTGCTCGGCGCCGGCCTGCTGGCCCTGCTGCTCGTGCCCCGGCTGTCCCCCGACACCGCCCTGTCCGACCTGCCCCCGTTCCTGCCGCTCGCGCTCGGCGGCACCGCCGCCTTCCTGCTGTTCGTGAAGCTGCTGATCGGCACGGGCGTGCGGGGCGTCGCCGCCGCGGAGGCGTTCGGCGTGAACGTCGACGTCACCCGGAAGTTCGGCCTGTTCCTCGCCTTCCTGGCCACCCTCGGGATGCTGACCGCCGGCATCCTCGCCTTCCAACGCGATGGCGGATCCCCGCCCGCCCACGGCAACGTCCCGCCCCAGCCCTTCTGAGGTGGGTGGCGGGCCCGGCTGGGCCCGTCCCCTCCCGGCGGCGGGGGCGCTGAGCGCCCTCGTGCTCGGGCGCGCCCTGGCCTACGCCGCCGGCGGCGTCGACTTCGTGCTCGACGACTGGAGCTTCGCCGGGTACCGGGCCGCGCACGGGGCCATGACCGACGTGTTCCTGCGCAGCCGGCCGGGGACGTGGGCGGTGCAGACCGTGGGCTACGGGATCGCCGGCGAGCACCCCCTCGTCCTGTTCGGCCTGGTGACGGCGCTGTTCCTCGTCGTGACCCTGCTCCTGCACCGGGTGCTGCTGCGGTTCCTGGCCCCGACGCTCGCCCTCGCCGTCGCCGCGGTGTGGGTGGTGCTGCCCAACCACAACACCATCGCCCTGTGGGGGGCGACCATGCCGACGCTCGTGGCGCTCGCCCTGCTCCTCGGCGCGGTCCTGCTGCTGGCCGATGGCCGGTGGCTCCCCGCCGCGGTCCTGCTCGCCGCCTCGGTGCTCACCTACGAGCTCTTCGTGCCGCTCTGCCTCGTCGCGCCGTTCCTGGTGCCCGGCCGCCCGCTGCTCGACCCGCCCGGGCATGCGGTCCGGCTCGTCCACCGGTTCGCCGCCGCCGGCGCCCCGCTCCTCGCCTCCGCCTACGTCGCCGCCCGCCCCCTCTACCACCGGACCGTGCGCCTCCCCGACCCGGTCGTGTTCTGGTCGGGACACTTCGGCTCGGGCCTGTTCGCCAGCGCCGACCCGCCGGCGGTGCTGCGGCTCGCGGTGGCCGCGGCGGTGGCCGTCGCCGTGGTGGTCTGCCTCGTGGCGTGGGCCCGGGGCGCCCGCGGCCGGGGCGACGGGCCCGCCCTCGTGGTCGCCGGCCTCGTGGTCATGGCCGTCTCCGCGTGGGTCGGCCTCACCCTCCCGCTCGGCGCCTTCGGCCAGAACGACCGCCTCTACGCCTCGTCCTCGATCGGCGCGGCACTGGTCGTGGTCGGCGTCTTCCGGTACGCGTGGCGTCGGACCGCCGGCACGGATCCCGCCCACCAGGTGGCCCGGGTCGGGGTCTACGGCGCCGTCGGCGCCCTGCTCGCCCTGTGCCTCGTGGGCCAGTGGACGTCGCTGCGCTCGTGGCTGCGGGCCGGCGACGACGCCGTGGCCGTCGTGGCCTACGTCCGCGCCCACGCCGACGGCGACCCCGGTGCCTCCCACGTCGTGATCGGGCCGGAGCGGATCTACCGCAACGCGGTCATCGGCATCCAGGGCGAGGACGCCAAGTGGGTGTTCCGCCTGACCTTCGGTGACGACGCCCCCGGCTCGCTCCGGGTCGCCGACACGCCGGCCGACTTCGTGGCCCGCACCGACGACGAGGTGCTCGTCGAGTGGGCCGACGTCGTCCCCGACGCCCAACCCTGACCCCGGACGCGAACTCGAGGCAAGAGCCGTCGGAATCCGACAGCTAGTGCCTCGAGAACGGGTTCGGAGGCGCCACGCGGGCGCCTCCGGCTACAGGTTCTTGACGATCTCCGCCATGAGCTCGCCGGCCTCGGTGGGGTTCTGGCCCACCTGGGCGCCAGCGGCGCGCAGGGCGTCCATCTTCGCCGCCGCGGTGCCCTTGCCCCCGGAGACGATGGCGCCGGCGTGGCCCATCTTCTTGCCGGGAGGGGCGGTGACGCCGGCGATGTAGGCGGCCACGGGCTTGGTCATCGAGCTCTTGATGAACTCGGCGGCCTCCTCCTCGGCCGAGCCCCCGATCTCGCCGATCATCATGACGGCCTTGGTGTCGGGGTCGGCCTCGAAGCGCTCGAGGCAGTCGATGAAGGTGGTGCCGGGGACGGGGTCGCCGCCGATGCCGACGCAGGTGGTCTGCCCGATGCCCTTCTGGGTGAGCTCGTGCAGGGCCTGGTAGGTCAGCGTGCCCGAGCGGCTCACGATGCCCACCGGCCCGCCGCCCATGGCGATCTCGCCGGCGGTGATGCCGATGTTGCACTTGCCGGGGCTGATGATGCCGGGGCAGTTCGGGCCGAGCAGCTGCACGTCGGGGAAGTTGCGCTTGAGGTCGTTGTAGAACAGCGCCTCGTCCTGGGCGGGCACGCCCTCGGTGATGACCACGATCATCTTCACGCCGCCCTCGGCGGCCTCCATGACCGCGGACTTCACGCCCGGCGCGGGGATGAAGATGCAGGACACGTCGGCGCCGGTGGCCGCCACCGCGTCGCCCACGGAGGCGAAGATCGGGATGCCGTCGACATCCTCCCCCGCCTTCTTTGGGTTGGTGCCGGCCACGACCTGGGTGCCGTAGTCCCGGTTGCGCAGGCCGTAGAAGCGGCCCTGGCTGCCGGTGAGGCCCTGGTAGACGACCTTGGTGTTCTCGTCGACGAAGATCGCCATGATCAGGCTCCTTCCGCGGCGAGCGCCACGGCGCGTCGGGCGGCCTCGAGCATCGTCGGCTCGGACAGCAGCTTGTCGGATGCGTGCTCGGCGAGGATCGCCCGGCCCTCGTCGGCGTTGGTGCCGTCGAGGCGGATGACGATCGGGGAGCTGATCTCCACGCGGCCGAGGGCCTGGACGATGCCGTTGGCCACCTCTTCGCCGCGGGTGATGCCGCCGAAGATGTTGATGAAGATCGAGCGGACCTTCTCGTCGTTGTTGATCACCTCGAGCGCGCCGGCCATCACGTCGGCGTTGGCGCCGCCGCCGATGTCGAGGAAGTTCGCGGGCGAGCCGCCCACCTGGCTGACCACGTCGACCGTGCTCATGGCCAGGCCGGCGCCGTTGGCGATGATGCCGACGCTGCCGTCGAGGCCCACGTACTGCAGGCCCTTCTCGTGCGCCGCCTCCTCACGCTCGTCGCGCACCTGGGTGGCGTCGTACTGCTCGTAGTCGGGGTGGCGGAACAGCGCGTTGGCGTCGAGGGTGACCTTGGCGTCCAGCGCGTGCACCGCGCCGTCGGGCTTCACGATCAGCGGGTTGATCTCGACCAGGTCGGCGTCGCCCTCCACGTAGGCCCGGTAGAGCTTCAGGAGGATGTCGACCGCGCCGTCGGTGACGTCGGGGTTCAGCTTCGCGGCCAGCACCCACTCGCGGCAGGCCTCGGGGCTGAGGCCGTCGACGGGGTCGATGTGGATCTTGGCGATGGCGTCCGGGTCGGACTCGGCCACGGCCTCGATCTCCACGCCACCCTGGGCCGAGAGCATGCCGAGGTGCTTCTTGGCGGCCCGGTCGAGGGTGAAGCTGGCGTAGTACTCCTCGGCGATGTCGGACGCGAGCTCGATCCAGAGGATCTCCACGGTGTGGCCCTTGATGTCCATGCCGAGGATGTTCTGGGCGTGCTCCCGGCAGGAGGCGGCGTCGTCGGCGAGCTTGATGCCGCCGGCCTTGCCGCGACCGCCCACCTGCACCTGGGCCTTCACCACGACCGGGTAGCCGATGCGGTCGGCGGCGGCGACGGCGTCGTCCACCGTGGTGACCGCCTCACCCGGCGAGACGGGGATGTCGTAGGAAGCGAAGAACTGCTTCCCCTGGTACTCGTACAGGTCCACTAGGCGAGAGCCTCCAGTCGATTCTCGCGGCGCCCGAGGGCGGCCACGAGCCAGTCGGTGATGGTGTCGATCGGGGTGTCGGGGGCGAAGGCGGCGTCCACGCCACCCGGCGCCGCCGCAGGGCCGAGGCCCACGACCACTGCATCCTCGCGCCCTTCGGCGCGCAGTGCGTCGGCGAGCGCGGTCAGCGGGGCGTCGTCGGCGCCGGCGAGGGCCACGACGACGGCGTCCGCGTCCTCCTGCACCGCCGCGGCCGCGACCGAGGACGGGGACGGGGCCGTGCCGGCGTCGACGACCTCGAGGCCGGCGTCGCGCAGGGCCCGGACAGGCGCCGCGAGGGAGCGCTCGGGGCGGTCGGGGCCGAGCTCGGCCACGACGACCCGGTAGCGGTGCTCCACGGCGGCCGATAGTAAGAGGGTGTGACCAAGGGGACCAAAGCCGTCGTCCTGGCCCTGGGTGCCGTCGTGGCGGCGGTTCTCGTGGGGGTCCTCGTGGTGGCGGTGACGTCGAAGGACCCCGCGCAGGTGCGCCTGGGCGACGACGAGTTCAACGCCGGGTACAGCGAGGTGCTGGCCGACGCCATCGCCGAGGGCGACGGGCAGCCGCTGGTGTTCAGCGACGTGTCCGGCGGCGACCGCGACGTCTACGTCCAGCATCTGGGCGACGACGACGCGATCGGTTGGTACGCCTTCGAGGCCCGGATCCCCGACACGGACGACTGCCTCGCCGAGTGGGACCCCGACGGGCAGCAGTTCGTGTCGAGCTGCGACGACTCGGTCACCTTCCCCGCCGACGGCACCGGCCTGGGCGCCTACCCCACCCGGGTGAACGAGGACGGACGGGTCATCGTCGACCTCCGCACCGGGGCGGACGCCACCACGACGACCGCGGGCTGAGCCCGGGGGCGCCCCGCGGGCGACCGATGCCCGTCAGCCCGCGTCGGTGTCGACGAACAGCGCGATCACCTCGCGCTTCTGCACCTTGGTGGTGCCGGTGCGGGGCAGGTCGTCGACCAGCAGCACCTGCTGCGGCGCCTTGTAGGCCGAGAGGCGGTCAGCCGCCCACTCGACGAGCGCGTCCGGCGTGAGCCCGCTGCCGTCCGCGACCCGCACGGCCGCGGCGGGGATCGCGCCCTTGGTCTCGTCGGGCAGGCCGACGACGGCCGCCTCGAGCACGTCGGGGTGCTCCTCGAGCGTGGCCTCGACCTCGCGGGCGTAGACCGAGTAGCCGCCGTGCATGAACACGTCCTTCTTGCGGCCGGCGAAGGTGGCGGTGCCGAGCGGGCCCTTGCGGACGAGGTCCCCGGTGCGCAGCCAGCCGTCGGCGGTCACCGCGTCGGCGGTGGCCTCGGGGCTGCCCCAGTAGCCCTTGAGCACGCCTGGGCCCTTCATCCAGAGCTCACCCTCGCCGCCGACGGCGACGTCGTGGCCCTGCTCGTCGACCACCTTGAACTGGTAGCCGGGCAGGGGCAGGAGCGAGTCGCCGACCGCGGGCAGCGAGAGCTTGGCCGCGGCGGCGCCGCCGGTCTCGACCATGCCGTAGCCCTCGACGAACAGGGCGTCGCCCACCGAGCCGACGATCGGCAGGTGCACGCTGGCGCCCAGCTTGCGGAACTCGGCGGCGAGGTCCGGCGGCATGGCGTCGGCGCCCGAGATCCAGACCCGGACCGAGCGCAGGTCGCGCTCGGCCGCGCCCGCCTCCCACATCATCCGGTACATGGCGGGGACGCCGATGAACAGCGACGACTTGCGGGACTCGAGGGCATCGAGGACGTCGGTCGGTCGGAAGTGGGGCAGGAAGTAGACGGGGATCCCGCCGCAGGCCAGGCCCATGAGCGCGGCGAAGCCCATGATGTGGGCGATGGGCAGGCCCACCACCGCCTCCAGGCCGAAGAGCCAGTCGGGGTTGGCGGCGCCGGCGGTCACGCCGCCGATGAGGGCCCGGTGGGTGAGCTCGGCGCCCTTGGGCTTGCCCGTCGTGCCCGACGTGTAGAAGAGGGCGGCCACGTCGCCCGGATCGGCGGGCACCGCCGCCACGAGCGGGTCGGCGCCGTCGAGCTCGGCCACGGCCCGCACCACCAGGTGGGCGCCCGAGTCCTCGATCACGTGCTCGACCTCGTCGGGCCGCATCCGGTCGTTGACGGGCACGGGGATGGCGCCCGCACGCGACACCGCCAGCGCCGCCAGCAGCAGGTCGTAGCCGTTGGGCAGGGCCAGGACCACCCGGTCCCCCGGCTCGACCCGCTCCGCCACGGCGCCCGCCCAGGCCGCGACCCGGTCCGCCGCCTCCCGGTACGTGCGCTCCTCGCCATCGGCCTCGGTGACGAGCCGGCTGCCGCCGTGGAAGTCGGCGAGGGCGCCCAGCACGGTGCCGAGGGTGTGACCGCCGCCGAGGAGGAACCGGGCCCGCGCGATGGGGTTCATCGCCGGCGACCCTACCCACTGCTCCGGGCCCGCGGGCCGGGTCAGCAGGCGGCGGGCGTGTAGGCCACCGAGGCCGGCGGCGATCGCCAGGTTCCCGAGGTCGTGATCAGTCGGTAGGTGTAGTCGGTACCGGAAACGAGGCCGCCGAAGTCGGTCACCGACGAGGCGGTCTCGGGCGTCAGGAGCCACTGGTCGTCCAGCGCGGCGCCGATGTAGCGCTGCAGGACGTAGCCGTCGGCGAACGACGACGGGCTCGGCGTCCACGAGAGGGCCGCCGAGACCACGCCGCCGGCCGGGTCGAGCACGACCGACTGCGCCACGCCCGAGCCGTTGCCGGTTCCGGTGGCGGCCCGGGTGCCCGTCGCGCCGGCCGCACCGAGGACCTCGTCGCTGAGCAGCGAGTTGGCCGACCGCTCACCCGAGCCGACCGACGGCGTGAAGCGCCCGCTCATGCCGGGCGGCGTGGAGAGGCTGCCAGGGTCGTGCTGGCCGAAGGCCGTCACCAGCCGGCCGCCGTCGACGGTCGACGTCACCGAGGGCGCGGTCAGGGTGAACACGACGCTCGGCGTCGACGACCCGGCGTGGGCGTCGACCGGGGTCACCGGATCCACGCCCGCATAGGCGGCGATGCCCCCGATCAGCTCACGGGTGGTGTCGGCCGTGCTGTTGACGAACGTGTACGAGGCCGGCTCCGACCCCGTCACCACCTTCCAGAACAGCCCCTGGACGATGTGGGTGGACTCCGTGTCGGTGCGGATCAGGTTCCACCCGGCGGGCGGGTCGATCCGGGTGCCCGAGAAGTCGTGGGAGTGCCAGGTGAGGGCGGCGATCATGACGTCGCCGGCCGCCATACCCGTCGGGCGCGGGATCGTGAGCTGGTCCCCGAGCGTGTTGCTGGCGCTGCTCGAGCTGCGGAACGAGATGCTCCCGGAACCGACGCACGAGCCCTCTGACGCCGTGAAGCCGGTGGGCGCGGCCAGGCTCCCCGCGGCGAACTGGTTGCCGCTGTTGGCGGTCGTGTCCGCGAAGGCGGCGTACGCGGTGACCGTGGCGTGGGCCACCACCACGGCGAGGGCCAGTGCGCCGAGCTCGGCGAACCGGCGACGGGCGGTGCCCGCCAGGTAGTGCGGGGCGCCCACCTCACCGATGGCCGCCCGCACCCGGCGGGCGGCGCCCGACACCCGGGCGCCGAGGGGCACCACCGGCTCGTCGAGGCGGACGACGCCGGCGAGCCACGGGTCGTGGGCGTCGAGCAGGGCGAAGCGGGCCAACCAGACGGAGAACAGGAGGGCGACGGCGGTGAGCACCACGAGCGCCCACCGGCCCTGCTGCGCCCAGACCACGGGTAGGCCCAGCCGCGGCAGGAGGAAGCGACCGGACGCCTCGATGCGGGCCCGCTCGAGCGGGGTCGAGTCGGCGGCCGCGTTGGCGTCCCCGCGGGTGGTGAAGGTGCCGTCGCGGTGGACGTCCACCACCCGGTGGATGATGGAGCGGTCGCCCTCGCCGTCGTCGAACACGACGACCGAGCCCTCGTGCAGCCGCTGACCGTGGAACGGCTCCACGACCACGAGGTCGCCGACGTCGAGCGCCGGCGCCATCGAGCCCGACGACACGACCACGGGGCCGTGGCCGTACAGCAGCATCGAGCCGACCGCCCAGAGGGCCATCCAGCCGAGCGTCGTGACCACGAACAGTCCGACGAGGCCGGCGGCGAACCGGCCCGCGGTGGGCGTCCGGGGCGGTCCGGTCACGGCCGCGCGCTCCCCCGTCGTCCGAGGGCCGGGCTCAGACGTTCTGGGCTTCCCAGGTGAACCCGGCCGTCGCCGACTTCGCCTGGGCCGCGTTGTCGTCCTGCAGCGTCACCGTGATCCGGTAGGTGCGCGTGGTGGGGTCGGTCGCGCCGTTCATCCCGCCGAGGCCGGTGGCGTAGTCGGTGTGCGTGGCGCCGAAGTCCGTGAGCGTGCCGGTGAAGAGGGTGGACGACGCGGTGAAGCCCGCGCACGAGGCGAATGTGCCACCGGTGCCGATGGCCACGTCGACGTCGAGGTAGTCGGCCAGGCCGCTACCGCCGACCGTCCCGTAGAGGTGGACGTCGGAGGTCAGCGAGCCGGTGTAGCTGACCGCGATGCAGCGGGTGCGGCTGTCGCCGGGCGCCATGTTGGCCACGTTGAACAGCACGCTGCCGGCGTCGTCGTCGTCGAGCACCACGTCGCCGGCGCTGAAGGTGTTCGTGGCGTTGTCCGTGGTGTCGACGAACGCCGCCCGGGAGCTGGTCACGACGAGGACGCTCACGAAGCCCAGGGACGCCAGCACGGCGAGGCCCCGGTACAGCCAGGCGCGGTGGTTCCGCTCCAACCCTTGTGCGTGCACGTCGACTCCCGTCGCCGGGACGGCTCCCGATGCCGCCCTCGCCTCCCCCGTCGGCACGACCCACCCCGGATCCAAGAATTGGCGGCGCCAATGGGCCGAACGGCCCAGTGCGTTCGCGCTCCCCGCCCCCGGACCCCCGAAATCACCCGCAAACCCTCGCCTCCCCCGTACGGCGGCCGATGGAGGGGACGAACTCCTATGGCACTGGACACGATCGTGGCCGAGCCGGACGTTCCGACGGGGGGCGAACGCATCACCGCGGCGGGGCGGACCGGCCGACTGGGCCTGGCCTCGCGCGCCGCGCCGCTCACCAGCCTGATCTGCTGGTTCTACCTGTCGATCGTCGCCTGCCTCGTGATCTGGGTGATCGTCGTGCGGCTGCTCGTGGGCTGGTCGCCGATGGTGGTGACGACGGGCTCCATGCAGCCGGCCATCAACCCCGGCGACATCGTGATGTCCGGCGCGCCGGACGACGGCGGCCGCGACCTCGAGGTCGGCACGGTGATCACCTTCCAGGACCCCGTCCGCCCCGATGGTCTCCTGACCCACCGCATCGCCCGGGTGAACGACGACGGCACGTACTCGACGCGCGGTGACGCCAACACCGTGGCCGACTCGTACCAGGTCAAGCCGCGCGATGTCCGCAGCGTGGGCCACCTGCTCATCCCCGGGGTCGGCCTGCCCCGGGTCTGGGTCGAGCGTGGCGACGTCCTGATGCTGGCCGTCTGGGTGACCGGCACGCTCCTGGCGCTCTGGGCCGCCTTCCGCCCGACCCGCCCCGCGCGGAGGAGCGACGATGGCTGAGGCCGCGGTCGGCGAGCTCACCGGGGTGGAGCACCGTCGCTCGGTCCGGGCCAATCCCCGGCGGTCCGCGCAGGTCATCAGCTCCGCGCTCCGGCGGATGCGGCTCATCGTCGCGGCCCTCCTCTTCGTCCAGTACGCCACCTACCGGCCGGGGCCCGGCGATCCGCAGCTGCCCACGTCGGGCCTGGTGTTCGGCTTGGTCATCGCCGGTGTCGCGGGTCTGATCTCGCTCGTCTCCTACGCCGCCGAGCGCACCACCAACCGTCGGGTGCAGTCGCTGCTGTCGCTGCTCGAGATCAGCATGGACGCCGCCTTCGTGCTCGCGCTGGCCACCGGCCTCGACGTCACCAACCGCGACGTCCTGTGGGTCCTGCTCGTGGTGCCGGTGCTCGAAGGCGCGCTGCGCTACCGGCTCCGGGGCGCCATGGTCGTCTGGGCCCTGGTCTCGTCCGCCTACATCGCCCTGATGGTCCAGGCCGCCGGCGGCGTGCAGGAGGAGGTGCTCGCGGCCGTCGACCTGGCTGTGCAGCGCGTCGGCGTGATCCTGCTCGTGACCATCCCCGCTGGCTACCTGTCCGAGCAGCTCCTCATCGACATCCGCAGCCAGCGCG